>Ga0307431_1000651_pt1 | contig 22536 bp, 26 predicted proteins | sample SalMarWE160170MG_FD_202155 | JGI IMG/M metagenome (GOLD analysis project Ga0307431, IMG submission 202155) | Salt marsh sediment microbial communities from the Plum Island Ecosystem LTER, Massachusetts, United States - WE1603-170 | ecosystem: Environmental > Aquatic > Marine > Intertidal zone >...
AATTTTTTTTTCCATTTACGCCTCCTTTTTTATATGTTTGTGGTGTCCCTCTCCCCTACTTTTCTTTTCCAAAAATGAGATCGATTTAAAAACAAGATTTAAAATAGTCCTTTGCGTATTCTTTAAAAACGGCCATTTTTTAATTTTGCCGGAGATAAAAAACATGATATTCTTTGTATAGCCTGCTTGCAAATTTGCGTACAATAAGTTTTATCGATTCGCTATCGTCTCCCTTCTGCGAATAGTTCATTGTGGCAACTGTTTGTTTTGTTTTCGCGTTAAAAAGTTCAGCTTCAAATGATTCAAAGGTAGGATAATATTCATATCTATCGTAAGCTCCTTTAGTATAATATCTTCCTATCATCGGCACGTACGAAAATTTCAGGAAATACTCCGCTTCTTTTTTCAATTCTTCATGAGAAAGAATATTAAAACCTTTTACTATAAAAACACTCTGTATTTCCCGTTTAACATTTAAAGAGTCATTTACTTCCGTGTCTAAAACATAGATGCTTTTATAGGTATTGAATGGAACAGGATTACAACAAATTTGAACTCGTTTTGATACACATCCAAGACCCCCAAGAAAAACCAAAACAACCAACAATTTTCTCATACCCACCTGTCACTCTCGTGGCTTAAAAAAGCCGCTTAATCCGGTTATGATACCAATAAATAATACCCCTTTAAATAACTCTCCGATTATTTTTAGAAAGAAAGCTAAAACACTTAAAAACCCTCTTAAAATTTTCATTTTAATCTCTCCCTCAATAAATTTTTATTCTTGAACTGCTATTATCTTCGCAAATAATTCCGTATCCATTGCCGGTTTTATGTATCTGTGTCGGTATACCGTGTTCGTACAGAGTGTCGGCTTCGATGTCGTTTTCATCGCAAAAGAAAAATGTGTTTATGTTGAAATTAAGTATTGTGTCTCCGATTTTTATAGAATAATTACCAAAAAGAACGGTTTGGTCTCCCGGTGTTATTTCCACAAAAACATCCGCTTCCTCCGGACCAACATCCGAAGGGCAATGAAGAGAAAAAATTGGCTCTCCCCTATCCAGTACCACATTGCCAATAGCTGATCCAAGCTGACTTTTCAGGATAGGTTGTCCTTCTCCTGCGTCAGTAATATAATAATACTCGTCTCCTCCTTCATACCCGTAGATTGTATCGATCCACCCTAAAGTATCAGGAAGATATTGTAACAAAGTATCGCCCTTCGTTACAATCAAGTGGTAATCCCGGTCGAAAAAAGGATAAGGGTCTTGACAGGAAATGAAAAATAAAGGTATGAAAAATAAGAAGCCTATTACTTTTATTGCTAATTTTCCTATAACGTTCATCCCACCTCCTTTGGGGCTTCGCCCTAAAAACCTAACTCGTGATATTCATAAGATTTTGAGTTTTTCTCCACTTTTTGATATTCCATCTCGCACCGTGTAACAGGCGCATCCGGTATTTTTAGGAATAGTTTTAAATCCGGCAAAGTTGTAATCTCGGATTCCATAACTACCGGCTTGACCTCTCGCTCCTCTCTCCTGGATATTGAGCTTGACTTACTTGGAAGAATACTCTGCCCGCCTGAATGGCTGCCTCTCGTGGTGGTTTTTTTAATTCTGTATTCTTCCCGCTCTCCTAAAAACTGTGATATCGTCCTTGCGTCTTCCGGTTCGTTTACCCTGAATATGTACCAGCTGTTTAAATTATTCCTGAGCTGTCCGGAGAAAGCTCTCTCGTATGTTAATTCCACGCTCTTAAAATCTTGTATTCCGATTAAGAGACAAATCCCTTTGCTCCTTCCGTTGGTTAGAGCTTCTCCTATGCTCGGCATATATCCCAGGGTATAAAACTCGTCTATAAAAAACCAGTACTGCCGATCGGTCTGCCCTTTATCTGTTCTCTCCACATCTTCCTGGGAGAGTATTTTCCTTATAGCTGTCTGAAAAGCCAGGGCAAGGCAGGTGCTTAAAGCCTCTTTGTATTTTGGGTGGTTTTGAAGAATTAAGAACCCGTCTCCTTCTTCATCCAAAAATTGGTTGATCGTAAAATTCCCTTCATCCGGAAGAACACTTGTAAAGTTTGAAAGTGTTGTCTGAAAGGTCTGGTGAAAACTTAAAGCGGTTCGGTCTCCGTCGCCAATGCCCTTAAGTCTACCGGCGTATTTTCTCGCTTCTCTCACGCTGTTAAGAGCATTGAATAAATAGTCGCCTGGGAGGTTTACTAATTTCTTAAACTCTCTGTTCACCCTTTTATCTTTTTTCAGGAGATACCAGAGACATCCGGTCAATATCTGTCTTGCTCCTTGATTCCAGAAATCTTCTTTTTTTGAAGGGGGAATTAAAGTCTGTGCTATCTGCTGAAATTCGATATCCGGATTGGCTGTAAAGTTGAAAATGTCTCCTATGAAATCCCAGCTCTCCGCTCTCCTGTCGATAAAGGAAAAAAGTTTTATGTCTTCACTGGCTCCGTAGTGAGCCGTAAAGTCTCCTTTAAAGTCGTGGATTAGTACTTTCTGCATTGGAGCTTTTTCTCTCTCAATGCCCCTTAAAAATTTCCATAAGAACTGGGTCTTACCGGTACCCGATGATCCGATAATCAGATGCCCTCGGTTTTCGTACTCAAAGGGTATTTGTATGTTTCTCTTTTTTTCTATTGTTATACGCCCTTTCTTGTACCTGTAAGCAAGTTCATCGTCCCTTTCCGCCCCCCTGCTCTCTCCTTCCTCGTCCTCTTGCGATCTTCCAAAAAGAAAAACCAGAAGCACCACTAAAACCATTAACCCTATAAATACAAGAAATACGTTTTGGCTTAAGAAATTAAGAAAGGTATCCATTTTATTGGCTGGTAGGGTTGCCTCCTTCCAAACGGTTTCGGAAAAGAAGCTCCTCAATATCTCCCTCCTTCGCTTTCATTTCTTTTTCTTTTTCCTTAAGCACTCTCTCCCACTCTTTGAGTCCCGAATTTTTCTTCCGGTATTCCTCCTGCAATGATCTCTTTTTCTCTGTTACTCTTTTGTCGACCTCGTCCTCTATCGAATGAATAAATATTCTCACTACCCCGATAACGATCCCAAAAAGAAAAAACACAAATGAGACTTTACCGACCTGCCTTAACAGGTCCGGGATTCGATCAAAAGAGGTGCTCGGATAAGCAACCGTATCCGGAATAAACCAGAAAACAAAAAACCCAACAAATGCGGATAAGCCTGTCCAGAACGCAAAAATAAAAATTCTTTTAAACTCCATTTACAACCCCGGGATTCTTCCTAAACCTCGACCCATTCCAAGATCAAGGCCTTTGCTTAACTCACCAAGCTCTTTCGTTAATAATGAAGTGCCTTTTAGTACACTGTTGAGTTTTGAAATATTAAGATTTTTCTTCGCTGTTTTAAATTCTGATTTGAGCTTTAAAAGGTCTTCTTTTTTCTCTTCGATTTTTGCTCTGTCTTCTTCCTTAACTCGGCTCTTTAAAAATTTTATTTTGTCTTCTACCCTATCGATACCGTACTCGATTTTTCTCTCAAGTCCTCTCGATTCTCTTATCTTTTCTTTCTGATCTTTAAACTCTGTTTTCGCTTCCTCCCGTATCTTTACCCTGGCTGTTTCTCTTTCTTTTAACTCCTGCTTAACCTTTTCCCATTCCTTTAAAAGCCCGCTTACTTTTTCTTTCGCGAGTGGATTCAACCGGTCAAGTCTGACTTTTACCTCTTTCCCTTTGAAGTTTTCAAATTTAATATAAACTCTTTCTCTCCCCGCGTTGGTCTTTACCCTGCTGAGATCCGCACCTGTGTCTTTGAGTAAGTTCTTTGTCTCCGTAAGCCTGCCTTCGTTAAGAAGGACTCTTGCTCTTTCTCCTATCGCCTTCGCAGCTCCTTTAAAACTTTCAATATTGCTCATATCGACATTATGTTCCTTGGCCATTGAGTTGACTCTTTCGTAAGATTGATGTTCCCACTTGCTCAAGGCCGCTTCTCTCTTCTCTCCGAATTTATCCATAACAGGATAATACTTCTCGGGTACCAGATTTTTTTCTCTGAGTAGATTATGCCAGTTTCTACCCATCCGCATATACTCGCTCCTTTTCATATCGAGGAGATTCCCGTCTTTCTGACTTCTTGATAGAAGTACGTGAAAATGATTTTCATGCTGCACAATTTTTACATATCGATCATTGAATTTTTCAGACCAGAAGTTCCGGACCGCCTCCCTGTGGCTGTCGTCCATTTTTATATCTTTTGGGAAGGAGACAACGAAGTGTTTGTTTTTATCATCGCCGAATTGCTCCCGGCTTATTCCTGTAAGAGTCCGTTCCTTTTGAAAATTTTGATAGCTCCATTCCTGCCGGTTATTTTTTGTGAGATATTTTTCCCTTCCGGATCCGCCTCCTGACGATCCCTGACGGATTGTTTTGATGATCATATTACCCCCCTCACTCTCTTGATCTCTTTGTAGATTTCGCCGACAACTTTCCCTAGTTCATCCGGATCAACTCCGTCTCCCACGTTCACCCTCTTGGCAATCTGGTTGAGATTGACTCCGATTTTGTGAAGCTGATACGCGATATCGGAGAGATCTTTTTTTGGAGCAAACATTCGGTCTCGAATATATTGCGAAACACTCGCACTTTCCGACTTCGCTCCTTCCCAGACTCTCCTCCGCTGTACCTCGCTTAAGCGAATACCGATTCGCTTATCATGCTTCACGGCAGACCTCCTGTCTGCTGGGGGGTTTGGGGGTCTCCCCCAACAAGCCAGGGAAATGGAGAATATGCAATCCGTAGGGATTGTATGTTCGACATTTTCCGACGCTTGCTTATACACTCATCCATATACGATAGTATACGGATGAGTGTATAAATGTCAACCCCCCAAAAAACGCTTCAACAGGAGCGTCAGAATCCATTTTTACAAACAAACTCATACATTAACACCCTGGATTCTGGTTGACATTTTGCAAAACCGTAGGTTTTGATGGTGGTGTGTTGGGGTAATCCGGAAGTTTTGAAAGGGAATCATATTTTTAAATAAGTAATATAAAAGAACGTGCTATCTATTGGAATATTTTTTTTTGACTTGCTTTTTAAAGGAATTAATATTTTAGGTTGTAGGAATTTCCTGCCCTATATTTGTCTCTTTTTCCTATTAGTATTTTTTAGGGTGGGTTGGGGTTCTTTTTTTAGATCTAACTTTTATAAAAAATACCGGGGAAATACTCTTTCGAGTTTTCCACATTTTTTACGTTTTCGAGTTCCCTATATATATTTTAAAGGTTTTAAAGGTTTTAAAGGTTTTACGTGCTCGCAAATCATTGTAATTAAAGAACTTTAGAATTAAAAAACGAGAAATTAGGTGTGAAAAACGAGAAATTAGGTGTGAAAAACGAGAAATTAGGTGTGAAAAACGAGAAATTAGGTGTGAAAAACGAGAAATATTTTATAGGCTCGTTTTTTAATTTTTTTACTAAGTTCCAAAACCCAATTATTGTAAGGCTTTCTGGTGAAAAACGAGAAATTAGGTGTGAAATGAGAGAAACCCCTTGACAAACTCGTTTTTTCTCTTATAATGAAGGTGAATTATGTTAAAGAAGAGTAAATATTTAGTTGTTAAGTCAAATATTTTAGTTGAAAGTAGGTATGAATTAACTCTCGCGGAAATCCGGATTCTTCTTCATGTTATTTCTATGATAAAAAAAGATGATAAAGATTTTTGCGAATATAGAATGAGTGTAAGGGGCTTTATTGATTTTGCCGGTCTATCAAAGACGGGTTCATATGAAAGGGCAAAACAGATAACCAGGAAATTAAAAAGCAGACATCTGGATATTCCCTATGTTGACGAAGAGGGCAAAGAGCATTATCGTCAATCAAGCTGGCTTTTGGTTGCCGATTATATCAAAGGGGAAGGGTATGTTAATATTCTTCTCGATCCAGTTTTAAAACCTTACCTGCTTGAGCTTAAAGAGAGGTTTACTCAATACGACATAAGAAATGTTATTGCCCTTAAGAGCTCTTACTCGTATCGAATATACGAACTTTTAAAACAATTTGAAAAACTCTCTTCCCGGACTTTGAGCATAGATGAGCTGAGAGCATTCTTAAGTTTAGAAGATAAGTATAAAAGATATTATGACTTTAAGCGATATGTGCTCTTGCAAGCCCAAAAAGATTTAAAAGCTCATTCCGATATCTATTTTGATTTTGAAGAGATAAAAGAATACGGAAGGGCTTATACACATATAAAATTTAAAATTGTAAAACAAGAATCTCCAACAATAAAAGCCTTAGAAATGGACGCAAAAAAAACAAAAACAAGAAAAGAAAAAGAAGCAGAGGAGCTTAAAAATGAGTACGATAATTTTAAGCGGGAAAAAATAGAAGATTTTATTAACAATCATCCGGTTATGGAGCTCCGGCACTTTTTAACTGAGTTTAAAGTTGATGGACTTAAACCAGGGTTTCATGACCTCTACGAGACAAAAGGACTGGATAGTATGATGATAAAAATTCAATTCAATGAATTTATCGAAAAGAAATATCTTAAAAAAGTACCTACGTTCGAGGAATATGCTGAAAGTCAAGGCTATGAGTTGGAGAAAACAGAAGACGGGTACCGGGTTAAGATGAGACAAGAAAAGTTGTTGTGAAATTATTTAGAGTGGCTCTCCCCCACTCCCTTAATCACATCTTTTTTATTGGCTCTGGGTTTTTATTTTCCAGGTAAGAATCGAAGGCTTCGTCCACGACCTCTTTAATGTCCTTTCGCTCCCAATAAGCGACCGCTTTAATTTTCTTTAAATTTTCTTTTTTTACTATTAAAGTGGCTCGCCTCCAGCCTTCCTTTAACCCTCTTTCAGTGGAAGGTTTGCTAGATCCAACTTGGCTTTTCTCTTTTGGCTTTTTCAAAACTCACTCTCTTTGCCTACATAAATTTTATGGAGTTTTCCCTTTATCTTTCTGTACGCATATAAATAAGGTCCGTATTCTTTTCCTTTTATTTCCCGGTATTCTTTCTGTATCGTCCACCCCTCCAAGTTTTTGGGTAACTCTTTTTTGTCGTTTTTTGGATAACCCTTTTGGGTAACCGATACGTTGTCTTTTTCTCTTTCCTTTTGGGTAACTGATTTAAAGGGTTTTATTAATTCCTTAAAATCGTTTTCATTCCCTTGCCTTTCATGCTTAAAAGGATGGTCTCCCAGTCTGCTTTTCTTTTCTTTTTTGGGTAACCCTTTACTTGACAAAAATCAGCTTCTTTTTGGGTAACCCTTTTGGGTAACCGCTTTTTTGTCTCTTTTTGGGTAACTCAATCATTCGTTGTTAACTCTTTTACTATCTCCATGTAATCCTTTGCTCCGTGAGAGCGAGGAGCGTAGGAAAAAATACTCTGTCCGTATGAGCTTGCTTCTGCCAGAGACACATTTATACGTATGGGCGTTTTATATACTTTGCCCTTGAATCTTCTTTCTGTTCTGATAACTTTTTCAATTTCCTCCGTTATATTTCTCCTGGTGTCAAACAGGGTTAGAATGAGTCCTTTAATATCTAAACCTGGGTTTGACTCTTTTTTAAAGCTCTCTATTAGGTTTGTTAAGGAATCTAATCCCTGTAAGGCAAAAGGCTCAGCCTGTACGGGTATTAAAACCCCGGTGGCGACCGAAAAGGCATTCCAGGTTAAGACTCCAAGAGAGGGAGGGCAATCGATAAAAACATAGTCATAATAGTCTTGAGGTATTTTGCTTAAAGCATTTTTCAAGAACACGTCACTGTTACGTCTTATAATTAACGAACCTTCTAATTCCGCTAACATAATAGTGGCGGGGGTTAAATGTACCCCCTCTGTCTCAAGGATTACTTCCCGGATATCCCTGTCGTTTTCAAGTACCTCATAAAGACTGTCTTTAGGGGTAAGCTCGTAAATCTTTTTCCCTAACAGGTGGTAGGTTAAGTTGCTTTGAGGATCAAGGTCAATCAATAAAACCTTTTTCCCAAGTTTTGCTAATCCAACCCCAACGTTGACAACAGTTGTTGTTTTCCCAACTCCACCCTTCTGGTTTGCTATCGCTATTATTTTCATAATTTCTTATATTATAGTAAACATTGTATACTTTGTAAACCCCTTAAATGTAAATTAGTTGTTTTTAGGTTTTTGAGCATGGTCTTTCTCTGAGAGGTGGTTTCGCTGGTGTTGTATTATTTCTCGGTGGAATTGTTGAAAGTTTTCCTTTCAATAGTTCCTCCAAGATAGGGGACGGGAACTTTCCTAAGCACAAGGTATCTGACAGGAAAAGCGTTTCGGAAGGATAGCGGGCATGGTTTTCGTAAACTTTAGTTTCGGAAAGAGCTTACCTGAGAACCGAGCAGTAATTTCCTCGCTGGGGAAATTAACTGCGTCTTTTATCTTCAGATTCTTTGTGCGACCCTTTTTGTGGAGCTGGGTCGGAATTTTTGGTAAGAAAAAAGTTTTAAAAGATTTTAAAAAATGATAAAAAACAAGAAAAAACGTCAAAAAGCTTAAAAAAACGTGAAAAACCGTAAAAAAGCGTAATGACAAAGGTTTCCGCAAAATTGCGGGGTTGACTTTTGGAAAAAAGTGATTATTTTAGTTATAGAAAAGAAAAACAGGGAAAAGCGCGAACTTTCCCCTGTTTATAATAAAAAATGTTATATATATATTCATATTACGAACAAAAAGGTTTTTTGTCAAGAGGTTTTGTGGGTTTTAGCCGCAAGCCTCAAAAAGTTTGGTCTGCTTTTCCAAGAGGTCCTCCGAAAGTTTAAGATATATACTGATGATTTATTGATTTGAGATTATGCTTCTTAGAAGAACAACGTATCTTAAACTTTAAAAAAATGGAGGAGTCTTTATGACTACTTATAGAAAAAGAAAAGGAAACGATACCTGGCACTGGTGCAGGAACTGCAGCAATTGGCCAACTTACGATTATGAAGAGATAACTGTCAACGGAAGGCCTAACACTGGGGAACTTGATAACGAGTGCAAGTCTAAAGAAAGGGAAGGTACTTGTACTAAGTAACTGAAGTTTCCTTTATTAAAAAGGGAAGGGGTATATGTCTCTTCCCTTTTTTGTTCTTAAGGATTACAAACTTTGCAGGGGCGGTAGCCTGCGTTTATTGCTTCCTCTCTCGAGTTAAAAACTCTCGTGCAGTTTTTACAGTTATAGTACCTGCAGCTTGAACTGTGGAATATTTTTGATTTTGTGTTCCCGTGATAAATCCTTCCGGAATTGGTTTGTTTTGTCTCTTCTTTTTGGAGAATGGGGGAGAGGATGGCTGCACTCAGGAATCCCGTAAGGCTGGGCTTGTGTGCTTCGATTTTATTTTCGATATCGTCCGGAAGTTTGTTTAAAAAATCAAGACCGGTTAGTTTTTCGATGCTGTCCACCGGTACCTGATAGTCTTCGATATCTCCTGCCGGTTTTCGGTTAGGCATTAAAAAAGATATCGCTTTTATGTCTCCGTTTTTTGCGATAATGATTTTATAATAGTGCGTTGGTACCCATACTTTACCGGAGCCGATTTTTCCAAGACAATCTTTATTTCCGTCGCCATCGATGTCCATAAAAACGGGACCGGTTATTATCCAGGACTCTCCTTTAGTTAGGGTAAAGTCTCTTGTTTTTTCTTCCAGGATTCTCCATTTGCCTCTATTCAATCCTGCCTCTTGAGGGCACATATTTGAGAGGAAGAAGGATTCGCTCATTACTTTTCTGCTTCGTTTCATATCTCCTGCAGGAGCGAGGTGTCCCCGGTCGTATCCGCTTTTATAATAGTCTGAGAGTTTAGCCTGGTTGTTAGAGGGGATTTGTGGATCCGGACGGAAGTTGTCTGTCCTGCCGGTGGTACCAGTTAAGTCTTGTTTAGTTAAGTGATAAGATACCCACAGAGGGATTTTTTTGTTGCCGTCGTGTAGAAGGGCGTATCCTTCCCGGATGATTACCTGTCCATCGATGGAGGGGAGACCCCAGTAGAGATGTTCGTTGGTTTGGGTTGAAAAGGTATCTGTTTGAGCAGCTGGTTGAGAGGTGCAGGAAAAGAGGAGAAAAAGAAATATTGAGAGTTTTTTCATTTTATTTATTACCGTTGTTTAATTAATTATTGAAAGAATCTGTCTGTCTTTCTCGTCCGTCGATTTCCGTGCGTAAATGAAATATTTAATCATTATTTAAAATCCCCATCCAGGAGTTAATTTTTTTATGGTAGGGAGTTGGTCTTTGTCAAAATGAGCAATCATGAGAAGTGAAGTTGAATTTCTAACGAACAATTGCAAGCTTACACACGTTGTAGGAGTTACCCACAAAAAATTCTCTGAACGAGAAATATAGGGTGCTCCGAATCTATCAGTTATAACCTGTTTGCATTGCTTGTATATTTTAAGTAATTCATTGTGATTTTTATAATCTGTATTTAAAAGAAACGAACATTGAGCAAGCTCATCTTGAATAAATCTATAAGACACTGAACATTTATGGCCATAAAGGTACCCTTCGTAGATCATAAAATGACAACCCTGCATATCTTGCTCTTCAATAAGTTTGTTCTTCTCCTCCTTCATAATTTGCGATATACTTTTCCCCCACATCTCTTCCCAATTTATTTCTGCCAAATCATAAGGGGGGTATTTTTTCAAAAGAGGGGCATAAACATAACCAATTGCCCTACTCTTATCTTTTTTATTCTCTTTCAAATCAAAAACTGCAAACCAATTGTCAATCAAAAAATCAACTTTAACCTTTTCTCCAGGTTTAAGCTTTCCAATTATTTTTGACTTCGCATTTCTTTCTGCTCGAATATTAGTTGTGGTTTGTGCGTATCTTAATTCTCCCCATCCTATTGCACTGAGAGGATAAATATAAAAAAATAAAAAGAAAAACTTAGTAGAGTAAACACATGATTTTTTCATCTTTTTTCTTTATTTTTTGTTTTTAATAGTTTTTTCATTGGTTGTGCTCCTCATAAAATTTTTTTAAAAATGTAAGGATTTCTCCAACAATTCTATCTGGATCGGAATCTGTAATAGATTTTTCAAAAAGCCCGGGGCGGTTATTTTTTAACCAATTATGTAGTTCAACGTGCCCCTCCTTTTGAACAATAGACTTCAATTGCGCAAGGTCTTTTTTGACAAAAGGTTCGTTACCGATGTTTTTTCCGTTTTTATATAATCTTAACCAACCCGCCCCTTGAGTTTGGCTTCCTGTATCCGCTTCCTTATAAAATTTTATTGAGATTTTTGGTTGATCCATTTTTTCCCTCCTGTAATTATAGTATACGCCGAAAGTGGGGGAGATGTCAAGACTTCATTTTTTGAGATCTTGAAAAAAGTTGTCTCTGTTTTGGATTATCTCTTCCCAGCTATCTGCTTGAGTGAAGCGATCCTGTTCCTTCGACTTAAAAAGACTGGTCTTTGATATTAGGAGAGCATATTTTCCCATTTCTGATCCAATTTGCCAATAATAACCTTGTTTGTAACCACAAAATATCACTCCTTTTTTTAATACATTTTCTGGTGGTAGTAATTTGTCCCACTCTTCGTCAGAAAGATTTTTTATTTCTGGGATCAATAGATTTTTTATTTTAACAAGGTTATCCCATATAGGAATACCAGTTAGTTTATATTGAGGGTTCACAAAATTTTTTGTTTTAGAAATAGTAAGATTCCATATTCTTTCCCCAGATTTTTCTGCTTTCCAAAATAAGTCTTTCTCTCTGACTACTTTTACAATATGCGATGGACCAAGCGGATTGCCTATAGGCTTCAAATCTTTTGTCGGTTTTTTCTGTATTTTAACTACTATAATTCGTATTGTGTTGATTGCTAATGTTATTAACCCTATGAGAAGGGTCGCCAAAATCAAATCACCCATTTTAGTTATAACCTCCTGTAATTACAGTATACCTTAAAGGTGGGGGAGATGTCAAGGGGGTTTAACGAGTTTTTGGGTTTATAGGGATTATTGGGTTTGTGGAGTTTGGTAATCTACCAATCCAACGAATTAAAGTGTTTGACATTTTGAAATATTCTCGTATAATAATAGTATCATAAAAAAGGAGGTTTTTATGAGAGTATTATCAAAATTTATTTTTGTTTTGGCTGTTTCACTTCTTGGGGTTACCCATTTATTTGCGCAGGCTCCGGATACCGCGTGGACAAGGACATACGGGGGGAGTGATGATAATGATTATGGCTACTCCGTCCAGCAGACCACCGATGGAGGATATATTGTTGCTGGGTATACTTATTCTTACACTTCGGGCTCGGAGGATATTTATCTCATAAAGACCGATTCATCAGGGGATACTCTCTGGACAAGGACTTACGGGGGGATTGATGACGATAGAGGTTACTCAGTCCAGCAGACATCTGATGGGGGATATATTATTGCGGGGGAAACTTATTCTTATGGTGCAGGGTTGAGCGATTTATATCTAATCAGGACGAATGATTTGGGGGATACTCTCTGGACAAGAATTTACGGGGGAGGAGGTTTCGATAGAGGTTACTCAGTCCAGCAGACGTCTGATGGGGGATATATTGTTGCTGGTGTACGTTTTGACTATGTTTGGTTAATTAAAACGAACTCCCTGGGAGATACTCTCTGGACAAGAATCTATGGAAATACTGGAGGCAACTCAGTGCAGCAGACCACTGACGGGGGATATATTGTTGCGGGGACTATTTTCGATGCAGGTTCAAATGATATTTACTTAATCAAGACGAATGGTTTGGGGGATACTCTTTGGACCAAGACCTACGGTGGGAGCGATACAGAGTATGGCAGCTCAGTCCAGCAGACTACCGATGGGGGATATATTGTGGCGGGGGAGACTCGGTCTTATGGTTCATACGGGGATGTCTACCTGATCAAGACGAATAGTTTAGGGGATACTCTCTGGACAAAAACATTTGGGAGATGGAGTTACACTTATGATTATGGCTACTCCGTCCAGCAGACGACTGATGGGGGATATATTGTTGCGGGGGGGACTTCTCTTAATTACCGTGATGATGTTTACCTAATCAAAACGAATTCCCTTGGCGATACCCTCTGGACAAAGTGTACACATAGTGGGAAGGACACAGAGCCCGATGATTATTATGGCTACTCCGTCCAGCAGACTACCGATGGGGGATATATTGTTGCCGGGGCATTTGACCCCTATGGTGGAGGGACTTATAGTGATGTTTACCTGATGAAGATAAAACCCGAAGGGAGTGGAATTGAAGAAAAGATAACTTCTGGTTTATTCTTCTTATCTCCAGCTGACCCGAATCCGTTCACTACCGAAACAACCATTAGGTATGAGCTGTCAAAAGAGACTAATCTTGTTATTTCCGTTTATAACATGCTCGGACAGAAGATAAAAAACCTTTATTCAGGGAAACAATCTTCTGGTATTCATGAGGTAACCTGGAACGGTACGGGAAATTCAGGAGAAAAATCTTCTTCAGGGATTTATTTGCTGAAGGTTAAGGTGGGGGAGAAAGAGGCTTCAAGGAAAGTGATGTTTTTGAGGTGAGTGAAGGATTATAGTATAATATTATTAAGAGGGAGGTTTTTATGAAGTATATTTTAAAAAGCTGCTTGCTTTTACTTATTTTGACTGTTACTAGTTGTAGTTTCCATAACCATACCTTGAAAATCTACCACTCCCCTTCTTCTACTTTTTCCCTTTCAAGCCCCCTTAGAGTAGTTCCTCCTGGAACAGTGATAAAGACTGCTTTGTCTGTCTCTCCAGGTTTAAGCCATAAAGACTTAAGGATTAAAAACAAAATAGAGCAAGCGCTACTATCCAAGGGGTTTAATGTGTCAACAAACGAAATCACAACATACGAATTCCGTTTTAACGCAAGTAGTTTTGTTTGCATGTCAGAATTCACGGGGAGTATTGTCAACACTCATACAGGAGAGATTGTAGTTTCTGTAGACTTCGAGCAGGAGTATTTGGATGACTGGTCAGAGAGCAAAGTTATAGAGAAGATCGTAAGTGAATTATACTCTAAAGTTTCGTCTCGCTGACCCTCTCATTCGCACTTTTCCTTAATCATGAGATTATTCTTTCCAATGCGCTCGGAAAAGAAAAAGGGAGTTTACTTTTAAAACGGCTCTACGGGCTTGTATGGCGTTCATGGTTTGCAGATTTTGCAGGGGCGGTAGCCTGCCTGGATTGCTTCTTCTCTTGAGTTAAATGTCCTCGTGCAGTTTTTACAGTTGTAATGTCTACAGCTTGATTTGTGGAAGATTTTTGATTTTGTGTTGCCGTGGTAGATCCCTCCGGTGGCACTGGGTTGTTTCGTTTCTCTTTTTATTGAAGTGGGGGAGAAGGGAGTTGCACTTAAAAATCCCGCAAGGCTGGGTTTTTTAGCCTCAATTTTGTTTTCGATATCGTCCGGAAGTTCGTTTAAAAAATCAAGCCCCGTTATTTTCTCGATACTGTCCACCGGCATTTGATAGTCTTCGATATCCCCTGCCGGTTTTCGGTTAGGCATTAAAAAGGATATCGCTTTTATGTCTCCATTTTTTGTGATAATGATTTTATAGAAGTGTGTTGGTACCCATACCCGGTTTGTTCCGATTCTCCCAAGACAATCTTTATTCCCGTCGCCATCGATGTCCATAAAAACAGGACCCGTAATTATCCAGGACTCTCCTTTAGCCAGGGTAAAGTTTCTTGCTTTTTCTTCCAGAATTCTCCATTTGTTTCGATTCAGTCCTGCTTCCTGAGGGCACATATTTGAGAGGTAGAAAGATTCGCTCATTACTTTTCTGCTTCGCTTCATATCTCCTGCAGGAGCGAGGTGTCCCCGGTCGTATCCGCTTCCTTTGTAGTCGGAAAGTTCAGCTCTCTTTCCCTTCGGGATTTCCGGATCCGGACGGAAGTTGTCTGTCCTGCCGGTTGTTCCTTCGAGGTCTTGTTTTGTTAAGTGGTAAGATACCCAGAGGGGGACTTTTTTGTTTCCGTCATGGAGAAGAGCGTATCCTTCGCGGATGATTACCTGTCCATCGAGAGAGGGGAGACCCCAGTATAGATGTTCGTTGGTTTGGGTTGAAGTAAAATCGGATTGGGTGGTAAGTTGAGTGGTGCAGGAGAGGGAAAAAAATAAAATTATTGAGCTTATTTTTTTCATTGGGTTCCCTCCCTTCTTTATTATCCTTTAGGAGAAATCCGCAGGGACATTTCTAAAATATGCCAAACTATGAAAAGTACAGCTCCTATTATCAAAAATCTAAATTGTTTTTTAAAGTATCGATTAGCTTCATTAGAGTTGCTTTCCATGGCTTTCTGGATACCCTGGCTTGCTGCTTTTCTCTCTTCTATAGAATTACTTTCTAAATTAGGGTGTTCTCCTCTTTGGACTTTGAATAGAGCAAGGTTTGCAAAAAGATTGGATACAACATATTGTACATGTCTACACCCAAAGAAAAAACTAAGACCCCAACACAAGACAGCAAATCCTAAAGGGATCTGAGACCAAGTCAAAACAGAGCTTTGGGTCTGGTTAATTGCGAAGCCAATTGCAGCTCCAGATGTAGCCAAAAGAAAGTAAGTATATTTTTTTTGTTCTTCCCTGTGAACTTTAAATAATTCGCGTTCGTTTATGTTGTCTTTGTTGATTGTCATTGAATCATTTTTTTCCATATAACCTCCTGTATTTATAGTATACGTTAAAAGTGGGGGGGATGTCAAGGGGTTTAACGAGTTTTTGAGTTTATAGGGTTTATTGGGTTTGTGGAGTTAAACAACTTATCGATCCAACGGAAAAAGGGTTTGACATTTTGGAATATTCTCGTATAATAATAGTATCATAAAAAAGGAGGGTTGTATGAAAGTATTATCAAAGCTTACTTTAGTTTTTGTTATGGGGTTGTTGGTTTGTTTGCGCAGGCACCTGATGTCGTAGAGATCGAGGAGTTAAATGGGGCCGAATATAAAAAGATATATATGTCGACTGATAAATTAATTTAAATTTATTGTGCTTGATTTGTATTGTTCAAATAAATGTTTAGGAGGTAATATGAATTTTTCAGTATTGATGTTGGCGCTCGTAGGATTATCCTTTCCGGAGATAACGGTAAAAAGCGTACAAGAAAGTGACTCATTAGCCCAGATTCAAAGGTTATCTAAAATTGAAGTATTAGATCCAGATTTTAGGCGAAAAGGAAGTGAACCAAAATATTATTTAGAAAAAGGAGAAAAAAATAGTATTCTTATAGGAACAAAACAAAGGCAATCTTTACCTTTATGGGGAGATAACGATGTAGATTTGGGAGAAGCTGTGGGGGTATCTATGGATGTAGTCCCGGGTGGATCTAAAAAAGGAAGAGTTTATGCGGCACGTCTAAAAAAAGCTTCAGGGTACGGTAATGATACAATCTTTATTTACTACAGCGATAACGGGGGAGATAATTGGAATCTTTTTAAATATCTTTACAGTGGTTTGGGCATTGATATTAATGATTTTTCAATTTGTTGTAGTAGGGAGAATTTATGTTTATTTTATCAATGGTACAACGAATATCTTAAGGAAATCGTGTCAGTTTACTTTTTTGATTTAGAGGGTTCTCCGGGTAACAAGTATAAGGTCTTTGAATCTATTGTAGGGCTTCACGAGATGCACCCTGAATGCGTAAGTGATGGAGAAGATTATTCAGACGCTTGGTTTTATTTGACGTATTCCGAACCACAAGCTACGGGTGCAGATTTAATGTTTAAAATAGTTACTCCTGAAGGTGGGGTTCAATCTTCAGCTTGTTTAGATGGTAGCGGTTCGGTAAAGGATTACATGGACGCAGATATGGATTACGATGATGGGAATATATTTGTAACTTACTGGGTGGAAGGAGATGATCTTATAAGAGCTAGGTTCAGTAATAATTTAGGTTCTTCCTGGACTAATAAAATGGATGTAAGTGTGGGGGGGGATGATAATCAACCAAGGATTGCGGGACATAATGATGATGCTGTAGTGGTAATGCAAGATGAAGATGATGGTATAGCTTTTACTTACACTACGAATTTTGGGGATACTTGGAATGGTCCGTATTTACCAGGAGAAGTTGATAATACTGACGCTTGTCCAGGCGTCGCTACTGTTCCCAGCACAAGTCAATATGCAATTTACTTCTCAGACTCAAAGCAAAATCCTCATACTTGCTGGATGGACTGTTCAGATAACAATTGGTATGGAGAGGAAAGTAGAAGTAGTACCTCGGCTGATGTACGACCATGGGCCCACTGTTATGAAATAAGTTGGTTGTATTCAAGTAACGACATAGGAATAATTTGGATAGATGATCGATCGGGAACTAATCATGCCTATTTTAATGGTACTTTGGTAGGAGCAGGCGGTTTACCCGATTTAGTAATATCAACACCTCGACCAGACGATGGGAATACAAATCCACCTTTCTATGTTGGTCAGACTATAGACTGGTATTGTACAGTCGCAAACGATGGAGATGGAGAGGCATCAAGTAGTTATGTAGGATATTATCTTGGAACTTCTTCAAACGATTTTAGTAATAGAATATCGCGAGATGGAACTGGAGATTTATCTCCAGGAGAATCTACAGACGAACATGAGGAACATACCTTTACTTCTTCTGATATAGGAACACGCTATCTGAATGTATGGGCTGATTATCAAGAAGAAGTAGCTGAAGAAGACGAAGGGAATAATAAAAATTCTTATGGACCATTTACAGTTATAGTTATAGAATCTCCCGTACTTCATCTGAGTGCCCATAACTATAATCCCCCATCAGGAGGAGGAACGAGTTCCAACATATATGTAACGAATGAAGGAAGTGGAGGTTCAATCGGTTATACTATATCTTCGAGTGAAGGATGGTTAAGCACTTCGACCGGGAGTGGGAGTACACCCGACAGTTTTCAAATAAGTGCGAATGCAAACACCGATAGTTCTTCAAGGACAGGTTATGTGGTAGTAGAAGCTACTGGTACAGGTGTCGGAAATTCACCAGACACGGTAATAGTGACACAACCTTCTCAAGAAGGAGAAGAAATTAAGATCGCTATCGTAAATCCTGACTCATGCAGGATTGTTAAGTTTGGCTTACTTGGCGGCTCAACTTATTACAGTATAGCTTATGGTGAAGTCGCTGATGAATGTAGTGGAGGGTTTACTAGCCCTGCTTGCTGGACTGGTTTCGGGGAGCAACAAGATTTTATTGGAACAGTGTTGAGCAATTCGGGATATGCAGTGGATTATTTTACACCAGATAATTTGCCTCCTATAACTCCAGGCGATTATCAAGTCTTAATCGTCCAAGATCCCCTAAAAACCAATGTAAGAGAATTTCCAAAAGAGGTAGAGGACGCATTACCAGATTTGCTCGAATATGTCTTATCCCAGTCATTCATTAACAAACTTAAGACTTATTTTAACAGTGGTGGAAATGTAATCTTGGTCGGTGATGCAGTAAGATTGTTAGAAGATGGCGAATACAGGTTGAATTTTGGGAAGACAATAAATACAGACATCGTTTCAAATACTTTAAGTGAACCTAGTCCTTCTGTTCCCTCAAAATGGCTTTTTATACGGGGTAACCCCTTTTGCGGGAGAGATAGATATGGTAGTGGAACATATTCAGTGGAAGCAAGTGTCTTATTGCCAACAGGCACGAAATTATCTGATATTACCTTATTTGATGGAAACGATCTACCCAAGGCGGCGACGTGGTCTGACGTAGTCTATTATCCAAATGATGGTATATCCTTATTGGATGTTCGCATGCAGGGCACTGGTCAGTATGTACTAAGAGGCGATATCTGTGATCCACCCGTATACACAGTTACTGTAGACGATGTCTTAAGTAATTTTATAGGTTATACTTTGTATGATGGTAAAAAAATCTTCTATATTGGAAGTGATACATATTTTGACTATGATTTTATCAATCACAACGGAGCTTGGCATGCTAGCGAATATCTTGAGATGAAATATACTGTAACCGATGCTGGTAAGCAAGCAATTTTAAATCTTATAGATTCGATCCCAGAGAGCGGGATTGAAGAGGAATTGTCCCCAGATATTTTCTCTCTTTCACAAGGTACGCCAAATCCTTTCACCAATAAAACAACGATCAGTTATGAATTGGGGAAAGCGGTTGATGTGGATGTTTCCGTATACAACATGCTGGGGCAAAAGGTGAGAGCCCTTTATTCGGGTAAGCAATCTTCCGGTGTTCATGAAATAACCTGGAATGGGGTAGGGAACTCAGGAGAAAAACTTTCTTCCGGAATTTATTTTCTAAGAATTGAAGCGGGGGAGAAAGAGGCTTCAAGGAAGGTTACACTTGTGAGGTAGTTGAGTTTATTGGGTTCGTGGGGTTTGTGGAGTTAATGGAGAAGGAATGTTGAGAGGAATTTTTTAGAATGCTATTCTCCATTTTTTATCTATTGTGTTGTAAACAATAGCGCCTATTTTTTCCATTCGATTGAGATTGTTTTGTATATCTTCTAAAGAAATAGAACAACACCCTGACTCGGTTCTATGTCTACAATTAAGGTCCTCCGAGGAGCACATAAAATGGGGCGAAAAGTCCCCACTTTTTGCAGTCCAAGATATTCTTTTTGCGAGAGAGTTATATATGTGAGTCGCATTTCTCCCTTTTTTGTCCTCCGCAATAGCTTTATAAATACATATTTCCCCATTTTCTTTGTTTAACTTTCCGATACACTGTCCTATAAGACCCAAAGCACTGAATATTACAGTAGTTGCTCCTTTAGTCAGGAGTATATCTAAGATAAGACCGAGTAATATCCAAAAAGTTTTTTTAACATTAATCGTTACATTTCCTATACACTCTAGACTCTGATCCATTAACCCAAAGAACTCATCCTCCGAGGACTTATCCTCAAAGGTAAGAAGCTTTTCTCTCTTTTCTTGGGTTGGGGAAGACTTTAGCATGCTATCCTCGTCAGGTACTTTCGCTACGCTGTTTTCCAAAAAATCGATGAGTGCAAATTCTATATTCTCCAACTCATTATGGGGAATATTTTTTATTTTTTTCTCAGGTATACCAAAATCTTCAGATACTTTTTGTATTATTTCGTCCTCGCTAATTGTAATGATTTTTCCTTTGTTCATCTTTCTGTAATTACAGTATACCTCAAAGGTGGGGGAGATGTCAAGGGGGTTTAACGAGTTTTTGAGTTTATAGGGTTTATTGGGTTTGTGGAGTTAAACAACCTAACTATCCAACGAACTAACCTATTAATTAAAAGTATTTGACAATTTGAAATATTTGGGTATAATATTTAATATTACAATAAGGAGGAGTTATGAGTAAACTGTTATTATTATTGTTTGTATCTTTTACACTGGTCGGCGCCAAATTCGGATACATCGATAAGACCGGGAAGATGGTCATCGAACCGCAATTTGATTTTGCTGGCGATTTTTCCGAGGGTCTGGCGGCAGTGAAGAAAGGCTATAAGATAAGCGATAAATGGGGTCGCTTTAGATACGGCTTTATCGATAAGACCGGGAAGGTGGTGATCGAACCGCAATTTGATTTTGCTGGCCCATTTTCTGAAAGCTTGGCGTTGATAGTGATAGACGGCAAAAGAGGGTATATTAATAAAACGGGGAAGATGGTGATCCAACCGCAATTTGATGCCGCTGGATGGTTTCATGAGGGACTGGTAATGTTAAGAGAACGGATAGGTGATGACTACAGATGCGGATACATCGATAAGACGGGGAAGATGGTCATCGAACCGCAATTTGAGTTAGCTGGGAATTTTTGCGAGGGCTTGGCGAAAGTATTGGAAGGCTATAAGATAGGCGATGAATGGGTTCGCTCTAGATACGGCTTCATCGATAAGACCGGGAAGATGGTCATCGAACCGCAATTTGATTTTGCTGGCGATTTTTCCGAGGGTCTGGCGGCAGTGAAGAAAGGCAAAAAATACGGATACATCGATAAGATAGGTAAGATGGCAATCAAACCGCAATTTGTTGATGCCTGGGGTTTTTCCGAGGGGTTGGCGAAGGTAAATATGGGCGGCAAATGGGGATACATCGATAAGACCGGGAAGGTGGTGATCGAACCGCAATTTGATTTTGCTGGGAATTTTTACGAGGGTTTGGCGATGGTAAAGATAGAGGATTAAATTTAGGGTTGAGATAAAAATTCTGCTTTACTTGACATAAAAGAAAAAGGACTGCATAATAAATTAATACTTAGTTTTTTTATGCGTAATACCTCCGGGCGGGAGCTTTTTGCTCCCGCTTGGTTTTTCTCCCCTCTCTTGACAGGGAGCGGGAAGGATGATACATTATATTTGTCTTTTCGTTTTTTTGTTTGAGGTGTCATTATTATTGAGGCGGGAGTTAGAAGCTCCTGCCTTGTTTTTTGTCCCCCCACTTTATGCTTATTTTGGCAGTTGCCGGAAAGGGATATCGGAGATACATTCCCCACCTATGCCCCACTTTGGCTTAAAAATCCAGCTGGATCACTGGGCGGCCAACAAGGGGATTCCCCACCTGTCATCCACTAGTGGTTTTGAGGGAGTTGGATACAAATATCCTTTATGATCGGAACGTTAAGCGAACGAGGGACGAAGTGAGTAGTGGAATGAAGTAAACGAGATTCCGACATGAGGGTATCTGACGAAGGTAAGAGGTCTTGGAAAAGCGTCTCGAAACTGAGGATTCCTATGAGGTTCATTGTAGGGTGGAGAAACAAAACTTGAAGAAGCAACTTTTATTCTGTTTTTGCGGAATAATAGTTGAGGAGTGGAGACTTTTACTTAGATTTTATCTGAGTAAAGGTCAATTGGTATTGAGGGGGGTTTTTTAAGTTTTGTTTGGGTGTGTTTTTTGAAGGGGTAGGCGGATGATCTAAGCAACCGTTATTCAATGTTTGGAATAAGAGTTGTTTGGGGCAACTTTTACTCTTCTGCCATGTTTTGGCAGATGGGTGAAAGTTGATGGAAGGAAGGGTGGTGTGTTAGTTCATCCGCTGTTGCGGGGAAATTCGCATTAGCCTTTAGGTGGATACGGGTCGTTGCCGTGACTGTCTTTTCTTTGTATCTTTCCTTTTTTATCGTGGATCACTAATTCAGTCTTTTGTTTTTTGCTTATTTTTCTTGCAACATTTACAGCTTCTTCTTTAGTAGGGGAATGTTTTATCGACTTTTCCCCTCCTGCTTTTTTTATAGGGTGTTTTATGAAAATTGTCAGTTTTCTCTTGGCTTTGTTTTTTTATCCTGCCTTACTAACTTTTCTAATAAGATTCGTATCCATATTTTGTGTAGTTTCCTATTTTCTTACCACTATATTTGTCATATATAATAACCATTACCATATCAGGATCTTTCCTTATCCTGTAATAAGTCCATATACCTCTTGCCAACTGTTCTTTGTTGTCAATAGATAAAGCGTAGTAATCAGTACTTACATATACATCACATCCATCAGGATATTTTTCTATTTTATAAATAAGTCCCTTGTTTTTGAGTTCCTGGATTGCATTTTTTAGCTTGTTT
>Ga0307431_1000653_pt1 | contig 22505 bp, 23 predicted proteins | sample SalMarWE160170MG_FD_202155 | JGI IMG/M metagenome (GOLD analysis project Ga0307431, IMG submission 202155) | Salt marsh sediment microbial communities from the Plum Island Ecosystem LTER, Massachusetts, United States - WE1603-170 | ecosystem: Environmental > Aquatic > Marine > Intertidal zone >...
ATTGGGCAGAAGTACGCCAGTATTATCCAACAGTGGCAGACAAAGGCAAGCTTCTCTTCCGAGGTTAGTTATGTAGGGCCGATGATCATCTCCGATGCCCGGCGGATCCTCGAGCTCCTCAACCAGATTCACATTCTGGACGAAGCGCTGGCTGCGTTAGCCGATCGTTCAGAACTTGCTTGCCGGATCGCTTCCATAGGAGGCTTTGGTAACACCTGTGTTGCTGAGCTTGCTGGTGAGATTGGAACGACGGAGCGCTTCAGCGGTGAAAGTAGCCTTGCCCTCTACGTAGGGATGAGTCCTCTTTCCAAGGATTCAGGGCAACATCACGGTAGCAAGTGTCCACGTCAGGTCAATCACCGGGCTAAGGGAGCGATGATGACTGCTGTAGCACGGCACATCAATTTTGTCCCTGAGTCCAGGGTGTACTATGACAGGAAGCGAGCAGAGGGAAAGGGTCACAATCAAGCGGTGCGTGCCCTTGGTCGCCATCTCGTGCGGGTGATCTGGTCAATGGTTAACAACCAAAGGGACTACGAACTTCGAACCCCAGGAGGTGACACCAATGTGACTTGAAAATTCAAGTGGAATGTTCAGACCTTCATTCTTAGCATGTCATCGTCTCATGAATTCCGAGGACGCATACCCCTAGATCGTGATGAGTAACAGAAAACCAATCCATGGTCGGGAGTCCATAGTCGGGAGTCGAGAAGCAGTCGGCAGCCAAAACCAGTTGAATGATTGAATAGGGAAAGCAAACAAGCCAAAAGACCAGGGTTGTGCTTGTGTAGCTTGGGGGGTGTAGTAATTAGTTTAGGGATGTACTACACCCCCCGAGTAGCTTACCTGCCCCGTGCAATCCTATTGCACTGGGGTGTGCGACGTTGTCTTTCATGACGAATGATCTCCGCGCCCCTGCTCCTCCGCTCCCCTGCTTCTCCCCACCTCCGCACCCTTGTCCCTATTTCCCCATGCCACACACGGTCTACGCGTTCTTACCTTTAACGTCGGACACAGGTTCCGACGCTACATACGATGTACGTATTCTTGCTCCGTTATCATTAACGTCGGACACAGGTTCCGACGCTACGAACGGTCTGAGAACTGACAGCTGATAGCTTCCTTTCTTCCTGCTACCTGATACCCGGTACCTAATACCTACTTCTGGCCTGATTCCTCTATTTCGAGACCGTGATTCAACAAACCAAGCTCCTCGGCAAAGAATGGACAGAATAGGATCAAAACGCTAGTTCGCTTGTGTTGCGACAAGACCCTCAGCAAACCTGCGCTCCCCCGATTCTGCCCGCGCTGTTTCTGGCTGAGCATGAAACCGACGAATCGTCTTCCGTTTCAGATCCTTGCGGGGATCTCTGCTCGTTCGATGCCTATACCAACCGCGTTGTCCACGCGTGGATCGACCAAAACGGCGGCCTGCTGGTAAAGATCAGATGTAGAAGAACCAACGATCAGAAATTCAGAGGTTTGCGGAAACTTGCATTTTGACTCAATACTCCTTATAGAACGTATGTTAACGGAAATCACCCCTCTCATTACGTTCCCTATAATGGGAGGGTAAGAAGGAGGTGATAACGGTGCACGAAATCCCGAGTAATCTAAAGCGACTGCTGTTCGGAATGGGAGCTAGATGGCATGCGTTGATGGCCATCGTCATGAACTTTGCAGGGCTGGGCTGCTTGATCGTCGGAATCGTAGGCGATGTCTCTGATAAGGTACTTGGACTGGATCCAACGAATTGGTTCATCATGGCGGCTGCCCTTTGGCTATGGGCATTAGTAGCATGGATCTGCGGATATATGGCCGCAAAGGAAGGGTAGCTGCAGGCAGTGCGGCAACCGAATCAGGAATCCCGCGGACGCATACCTTTATTTCGCCGGACCAGTTTGTTGGGTTCGTTGAGTTCATTGGGTTCGTTGGGTTGAAAACACAGTCGGCAGTCGAGAGTCTGGAGTCGAAAACAGTGAAAGAAAAAGAAGCCTGTCCCTGTTTTCCGATGTTACATACGATCTACGTGATCTTACCTTTAACGTCGGGCGCAAGACCCGACGCTACAAACGGTCTGAGAACTGACGGCTGATAGCTTCCTTTCTTCCTGACAACTTCCCTTCCTGATACCTGCATCCATCGGTGTCAATCCGTGGTCCGGGGTGTACATCTGTGTCAATCAGTGGTTTGTAGTGGACTGGAGCAGCCAAAATGGACATAGCATGTCGGCAATATGTCGACATACTATGATCGAAGATGCATAATAATGGCAATTCGTTGCGAAAGAGGATGAACGCATGCATGAGCCTCTCAGAAAACTCATCCCACATGAGGAGTTTGATTATCAGGCGCTGTTGAGCGCTCTGAAGGGATATGCGCATCCGCGAGATAGAATCACGACCCTTTTGCGTAAGGGCACCATTATCAGGGTCAAAAAAGGGCTCTATGTTTTCGGCGATGATCATCGCCAGCCCCCCTACTCTCGAGAAATTCTCGCCAACCTAATTTATGGCCCTTCATATATCTCGCTAGAGTTTGCACTCCAATACCATGGAATCATCCCAGAGCAAGTGGAAGCGGTAACATCGGTCACCGTTGGTCGCTCACGGAAGTTCATCACTCCCATTGGCCAGTTTATCTACCGAATGATTCCCATGCTAGCATTCCGAACCGGCGTAGACAGGGTGGAGATAGGGGCTGGGCGCTCATTTCTGATCGCCGTTCCGGAGAAGGCATTGTCCGACAAGCTGCGTCTGGACCACGCATCAATTCGCACCCAGAAGGAGCTGCAATCCTATCTCTTTGATAACCTGCGCATTGAGCCTGCCGCCGTACGAGAAATGCGCCCAGACCGGCTGGAAGAATATGCCAAGCGGTATCACTCCAGAAAGATATTGTTATTGAGTAAGCTTGCTTGCCGCCTCGGCGGACACGGGGGAGGAAACACACGTGCATGAGGCTATCGCCAGGATGATCTCAAAGTACCAGTGCAGAAACGCGGAAGACTATACACGCGCGTTACGTGAAATCATGCAGGGAATTGTCCTATTAGGTTTGTGGCGAAGCAAGTTCTTTGGGAAGGCGGCATTTTACGGTGGCAGTGCGCTACGCATCTTGTACGGACTGGACAGGTTCTCCGAGGACTTGGATTTCTCCCTTCTTTCTCCTATGAGTGGCTTTGATATCGACAAGTACAGCCTTGCTCTGGAAAAGGAGCTGCACTCCTTTGGTTTTGAGGTTCGTGTGGAAAAAAGAAACAAGGCGGTTACTAGCCCTATTCAATCTGCGTTTCTTAAGGCCAACACGCTCAACGAACTACTAGCTATTACTACAGACGAGTCAATTGTACGGGAAGTGCACCGTGGCCAAATCTTCAAGATCAAACTTGAAGTGGATACCGATCCACCACAGGGATTTGCCACCGAATCCAAGTTCGCTTTACAGCCAATTCCCTTTGCCGTGCGATGTTATACGCTGCCCGATCTATTTGCGGGCAAGATGCATGCTGTGCTTTGCCGTAACTGGAAACACAGGGTTAAGGGAAGGGATTGGTACGACCTTGTTTGGTATGTTGCCAATAAACCTGAACTTCACCTTGCTCACCTGGAGGAGCGAATGCGCCAGAGTGGCCATTGGTCAGATAGCAAGACTATAGATGAAAGTACATTTCGGAAGTTGTTGAGCAATAGGATTGAAGCATTGGATGTGGGTCAGGCTCAGCAGGAAGTTGAACCGTTTGTGAAACATCCGGAAGCGCTCACAGTGTGGTCCCGGGCATTCTTTCATGATCTTGGGTCGCGAATTCGACTGGTTTGAACGCGGCCACGGATACACACGGATAAAGAGAGTTCGTTGGGTTGAAAAGATAGTCAAGACTCTAGAGCCTAGAGTCGGGAGTCGAGAAGCAGTCGACAGCCAAAACCAGTTAAATAGTTGAATAGGAAAAGCAAACAACCTAAAAGGACAGGGTCCTGCTTGTGTAGCTTGGGGGGTGTAGTAATTAGTTTAGGGATGTACTACACCCCCCGAGTAGCTTGCTTGCCCCGTGCAATCCTATTGCACTGGGGTGTGCGACGTTGACTTTCATGACGAATGATCTCCGCGCCCCTGCTCCTCCGCTCCCCTGCTTTTCCCCACCTCCGCACCCCTGTCCCTATTTTCGCACGCCACACACGGTCTACGCGTTCTTATCTTTAACGTCGGACACAGGTTCCGACGCTAAGACGATCTACGCGTTCTTATCTTTAACGTTGGGCGCAAGACCCGACGCTACGAACGGTCTGAGAACTGACGGCTGAAAGCTTCCTTTCCTCTCCTGACAACTGATACCTGCTTTTCACTACTCAACGACTAAACTATTTTCCTTTGCACTGCTTTTCACTTAAACCCGGAAAGGCATACCATAATTCCTCAAGGAGCAGCCTGAAATAGGGTCTGTGTCCCTCGACTTCAACGGAGGCAAACCGAGAGATACTTATCAATCAATAAACAGCGTGCGCTTCAGAGATATCCCCCGAATTCCCGGGGAGCCCTGACAGGAACAGCCAACACGAAGGACAATGTGAGTAATCATGGTTCCGGTGATACTGAAAGCGTGTCTTGTAATCTTCCTAAGTGGCAGTCAGTGCGTGCTGACAGTGCTAGATCACCAATGCCACAGACACATAATGGGGTGGCTTAACGAAAGACTGTTCTTGCAACTAATACGTGGGGGACAGTCAACCTGTAGAGGATCAAATAGCTCCGCTGGCTTCTAGCGCCGTAGTATGGTAAAACTTACGGAGGGTCAATCGGGTCCCCTGAAGGAAGGTATTTGTATGCAAGATTTGGAACCGAGCATCGATAAACAAGCCTTCCTGCCTATCTACCGTCAGTTAAAGGAAATCATCAAAGAGAAGATCGCAGACGGAAAATTTAGGCCAGGTGATCAAATCCCCACTGAGTATGAGCTGTGCGATCAGTTTGAAATCAGCCGAGCCCCTGTTCGTCAGGCGCTAGCCGAGTTGGTCAATGAGGGTTTTCTTTACCGCCAACAGGGAAGTGGAACTTTTGTTAACCACCATCGTGGCGAGACAGCGGTATCTCTGCGCGTAATCGTAACGGAAGATCTGTGGATTCCATCCTTGAACAAGGCTGTTTCAATTTATAACAGTGAACAGAAGAGTCCCAGAGTTAGGCTAGAAGTGGAAACCCTTGGCCGCCCTCAACTTCGCGCGAAGATTCTCTCTGCGGTAGGACGAGGAGAAGCTCCTGACATCGCCCTAATTGACTGGGCGTGGGTTGCCGAATTCGCCAACTTGCATTTCCTAAAGCGGCTAGACCGACTCGATCCGCTGTGGGCAGAGGCGGTCAAGGCTGATCTGTTTCCAGCGTTTATCGATAACTCAACTCCGGCCTTGTATGGAGTCCAGCCTGAAGCAAGTGTTTCACTAATTTGGTACAGAAAAGATTGGTTTTCCAAAGAAGGGGTGGAACTTCCTCGGAGATGGGGCGAGTTCGTAGAGGTGGCCCAGCACTTCAAGCGATTCCCGCTAGCTTTCGTGGGCGGCCTGAAGGGTGGAGAGACGACCATCTACCAGCTCCTGCCCTTCCTCTGGTCCACAGGTGGCAAGCTGTTCTCTCAAGGCAAGGTAGCTTTGAATGAGAACGCTGTCCGAGCAGTGGGGTTTCTCGTGGACCTAGTCCATAAGTATAGGGTGGCCTCTCCTGATGTTGTCTCGTTCGAGTGGGACCGGGCTGCAAGGCTCTTTGCTCAAGGGAGAGTCGCCATGGCTATAGGAGGCAGTTATGAAAAGGCCTTGATTCAGAAGGTCTCCGGTTGGAACGAGGAAGCATTTCGTAAAAGGGTAGGCTGTATTCCAATACCCGCTGGTCCTGGAGGGGAGAGCGCTGCCACCGCTGGAGGAATGGTCTATGTGATCTTTCGACAATCAAGGGAGGCGGAACTTACCTTAGAGATTCTGAAGAAAGTGATGAGCCCCCCTCTTATGTGGGAATTCTGTACCAGGACCGGGCGGAATCCGACCAGAGTTTCAGTAGCTCAGACCATGGATCCGGAAAAGGCTTGGTTTCCATATAGGGTCTCAAAGCTTTTGCACAGCGCTGGCGCAAGACCGGCCATACCAGAGTATGCTAAGGTCTCTGAGCAACTCCAACTAATGATAGAGAATGCAATCTCTAAGCGGATGAGCCCCCAACAAGCCGTGGAGAAAGCCCGGGAGATCATCGAAGCCCTGATCCCCTAGAAGGCTCGCGAAATGGGTATCCTGTCGGGATCCTCGATAATTTATCCTGATGGTGCGGTCACTACTGATTACCACTTACACGCTCTTGACAGGGACATTGAGAGGTGATATATTTGTTATAACAAATTGTTCGCCTAAGGGAGGTGTTAGATTGAGATAAAACCTGTGACGGAGAGTTGCTGTCAAATCGGAAAAGGAGGAATGAAGATGTGGCATAAAGTAACTGGAGTACTGGTTTTGCTGGTTGTTGGAATGGTGGTTTTTGCCCTGGGTGAGACCACTGTGACTATCTGGACAGACTTGGTCGAGCCCAAACGGGTAGTTATTCAAGAAGAGCTTGCGGCAGACTTCATGGCTCTTCATCCGGATATCAAAGTAGAGGTTGTTACGGTTCTCGAGTCGGAGATGCCGACACGAATAGCGGCAGCCTATGCTGCGGGAGCCCTTCCGGACTTGGTCCGTCTCTCACTTGAGTATGTAGTGGGCTGGGTAGAAGAGGGGATCTTAGATGCTGAAGCCGCGAGTGCACTCATAGAGAAGATGGGAGTTGGCACCTTCGGTGCTGGACCTCTAGAGTCGGTCAAGGTTGGAAGTGGCTACGCTGCTCTCCCCACGGACGGCTGGGGACAGCTTCTCCTCTATCGTAAGGACCTATTTGAGGAGTATAGCCTTGCCGTACCTGACAACTGGGCTGACATACTGCAGGCAGCTGTAGTGCTGCACGATCCCCCGAACATGTACGGGATTGAAGTGGCTACTGATCCTAATCAGGTCTACATGCAGCAGGTATTTGAGCACTTCGCTCTCTCTAACGGGGCTCGGTTAGTGGACGAAGCGGGTAACATCGACCTCACCACTCCGGAGTTCATTGCTGCTCTCCGGTTCTACAAGCTCCTAGCCACTCAGTTTACCCCCCGGGGGAACATCTACTGGATGCACACACGCCTTGACTACCTTGGCGGCAAGACCGCCATGACTGTCTGGTCGCCGTACATCCTAGACGAGCTAGCTGGGTTACGGGACAGCGCGCCTGTTACGGCGGAGTTCCCCGAAGGTACACCTGTCCTGTACGAGCGAACGGGTATCGTGAGCTCATTTGCCGGTCCTGCTGGCGCACCGGCTCAGGGAGGGGCTGTCCTCTACCTCGGGATCAGCGTGGATGCCGACACCGAAGCGGCCCAGGCCTATGCGGAGTACCTGCTCAGCGACGGCTACGCCAAGTGGCTATCCATGGCTCCAGAGGGGATGTTCCCCATGCGACCGGGGTACATCAACGTATGGAAGGAACTCGAATTTGGCGTTGATCGCAAGGGTAAGATCTCTGATCTGTACCCAGCTGAGGTAATCAATGCGATCGCTACTGGCGTGGAGAATATCGACCGCTGGGGGATTGCATCCGGCCGCAGCGCGTGTGTGAGTGCCATCTACGCCACGAGGACCGTTATCGACGTTTTACGTCGCTACATCGATGGCGAGATCGATAGCGCCACGGAAGCAGCCCAGATGATGCAGGATCGTGTCAGATACCTATCGGGCTGCGAAGATAAGTAAAATCTGCTTAGCTTTCTAGTTAAGCGCGGACTTTGGGAGAAAGGGGCCAGCTGTTGCGTATCTGGGGTGAGCGAGGAACACTGCAAGACCAGGAGCAACGGCTGGCCTACCTTTTTCTTTTGGTCCCAGTTACGATTGTCTTCTTAGTTATCATATTTCCAACTGTATGGAACCTATGGCTCAGTTTTCATAAGCTTAGCCTGCGTGACCTTCGAACGTCTGCTCCTTTAAGCCTGAACTTCACTACGTATAGCTATCTCAAGGTATTTGGGGATCTGGACTTTACCTCTTCCCTAATTGCTACCCTGACTTACTCTATAGGGGGAACACTCATCACACTGCTTTTGGGGCTCGGGACGGCTCTCCTTCTCTCTCCCAAATTCCGTGGGCGTGGTGCCATGCGAGGGCTATTCCTCATCCCCTACATCGCCCCAGTGGTAGCGGTTACCTTCACTTGGCGACTGCTCTTAGATCCACGAGGTCCGATCATGACCGCACTGGTGAATGTGGGGTGGCTCAAGCAGCCGCTTCACCTCCTTGGACAACGGCCGTTGGCGATGACTACGTTGATCCTGTTCCAGGGCTGGCGATATTTTCCCCTCGCGTTCCTCTTCATCATGGCCCGTCTCCAGGCCATTCCCCGTACCCTGTATGAGGCGGCTGACGTGGATGGAGCCACGCCGTTTCAGAAGTTCTTCTATGTCACATTGCCTCAATTAAAGCTTATTTTGGCAACTCTAGGACTATTGCGATTTATGTGGACATTTAACAGGTTTGACGATGTGTACCTCCTCACTTCCGGCGCAGCTGGAACAAAAGTATTACCGGTACTGGTAGTCGATTACTTGATCGGCCAGTTCGACGTTGGGGCTGGGGCGGCAGCGGCCATGGTGCTCTTTGGATGCTTAACCGTGCTATTGATCATCTACTTCCGGTTGATAATGCGAAGGGCTGAGCAAATGGAGGTTTAGATGCGGCTGTGGATTGAGTGGAGCATCATCTGGACACTGCGCGTGGTGGGCGGTCTCGTGCTCATTGTGGCAGTTGCCTTCCCATTTTACTGGATGATAATCGCTTCTTTGACTCCGCTTGCCAGGCTCCTTGCCGACCCCACGGATATTGGCATTCACCTCGGCGAGATGATCTTCACTACTTATCCCGAGATTTGGAACGTGTTTCACTTCTCACGCTTTTTCCTGAACAGTACGTACGTTTCCATAGTAACGGTAGCTCTTACGCTAGTGTTCTCAACGTTGGGCGCCTACGCGGTAGCGCGTCTGCGCTTCCGGGGCCGCACGGTCCTTTCGCGGGGCATCCTCCTCGTGTACATGTTCCCTGCCATCGCCGTCGCGATACCGATCTACGTGATCTTCAGCAAGCTTGGGCTGCGCAATAACCTGAACGGTCTGGTCCTTTTCTACCTTGCTCAGACGTTTCCCGTGGCACTCTACATGCTCCACTCCTACTTTAAAACCGTCCCGCCGGATCTAGAAGAGGCGGGGCGCATCGATGGCTGCTCGCGCTTTTCTGTAATCTGGCGGATCACTGTACCACTCTCTCTGCCCGCTATGATATCGGTGGCGTTGTACACGTTTATGATCGCTTGGAACGAGTTTTTGTTCGCTTTCCTTTTCCTTGACTCGCCCTCGTCTTACACCCTGCCGCGAGGCATCCAAGCGGTCGCAAACAACGTCAACGTCTCCCAACAGCTCCTCATGACTGGGGCGGTAATCGCTACCTTGCCTGTAGTTGCTGTGTTCTTCCTGTTCGAGCGGTATTTCATCCGTGGGCTTACCGCGGGCGCAGTCAAGGGCTGATCCCCTTGTCGAGTATGTGAAAATAACTAACTCATAACGAGACTTTGTTTCGGCAACAAAGGGGGGGAGAAAGACGGATTGATAAGATGAAGAAAGCTGTATTGGTCTCACGGGAGTCCAATCCCTTGCCCCTCGGGGATACGCGAGATACCCTTCAGCTAACGCTGGAATCCTGCTTCGCTGAGGTGATAAGCAACGCGGTCATGGAGGAGAGAAGGTAGGCGGGTAATACTAACATGAGAACGAAAGGAATATAATATGAACAGCTTGGTCGTCTTTCCGTTCAAATCTGAAGATATTGGGGTCTTCCGGAAGAACATCTACGAGGCCGTCGCTCATCCCCGGGTAGGTGCAGTGCTCTGCGTCGGCTACGAAAAGAACGCGTGCTACGAGGAGATAGAGGCAGCCATCCCGGAGATCGAGAGAAAGAGCGACAAAGAGATACGACTGATCATTCAGGAGAGACTTGGTAATAAGCGCCCAGGAAAGGGCGACGGGATGAACACTGCGCTCAAGTACTTCCTGGAGGAGACTGACTACGAGCGACTCCACTTCTACGACTCCGATATCGAAACCTTTTCCCAAGAGTGGATCACCCAGGCAGAACTGTCAGCAGATGAGGGCTACCAGGTGGTGAGGCACTACTTCCCGCGGGCTTCTACCGACGCAATGGTCACTTGGATGATCACCAAGACCGGGTTTGCGGTCCTTTGGCCCAATACGGAACTGCCGTTCATCGAACAGCCTCTCGGGGGGGAACTCCTCCTTACAAGAGAGGTAGCGGCAAAACTGTATGAGGATGAGCGAAGCATCCGACAGTCCGACTGGGGGATCGACACAGCCTACACCTGGATCATGGTGACAAACGAGTTCAGCCTGTATGAGACTTATGTGCCAATCGGCAAGGTCCATAAGCTTTACAAGACGTTGGCCGATCTGCAAGACATGTCAATCGAGTGTTTCGCCACCATCCAGCAACTGAAAGGAGAGAAAGTCAATACGATAAGGATGATCCACCGCGTGGAGCGGCCAGGGCCGGTCCCTGACAGGGTCAAGGAGAAGACCGCCTATGACTTGGAGGGGAGTCTGCACCTCCTTATGGAGGGCTGGACAGATAAGCAGCTTGAGCTTCTAAATCACTTTCCCCAGAACGTCCGCGAAGGCATGGCGGAATGTCAAAGAAAACCCCGCTTTACGTTTATGGGCGCAGAGAGTTGGTATAAGACCTACGAGGTCCTACTTGAGCACTTTGATCCTGCAGATGAAGACTGGCGGGAGTTGTTCTTCAAACTGTGGATTGCCAGAGTGCTTAATTACACCACAAAAGTAGCGCTTAGAGGTTACGATTATGCCCTTTTCTATCTCTACCGAATGGTAGAAGGATTTGTTAGAATTTCAAAAGGAGAAAGAAGTGAAGTCTAAGGCGTTTGCAGTTGTGATGGCCGGGGGAGGCGGAACGAGACTTTGGCCCCTGAGCATAAAAAGAAGCCCAAGCAGTTCCTTCGTCTTAGTAAGCGAAGCCTGATCCAGGAAACGGTTGATCGAGTCTTGTCTCTCTTTCCTTTCGAACGAATCTGCGTGGTAATCGTCAGGGGACAAGCTGAACTTATCAGAGAGCATCTACCGGAGATTCCCGCAAAGAACATCCTGGAAGAGATAGCGCGTTATATGCCAGAACTCTGTAGAGCTGGTAGGATTCTCGAATGAGCAACATTGGCATTTGCCATTACAAGGTTGGGGACACAGATGGCGTTTCACTTGAGATGGAGAAGTGGAAGCTCGCTCTGGAGAGGCTGGGATACGCTGTGCACTTCTGTGGCGGAGACCTTGGAAAGACCGAAGGCGTTCTCATCGAAGAGCTATATCACCACCGGGAGGATGTAGAGAGGATAACGCGCAATGCCTTTTGCCGACTCACAGACTACGATAGCGAGGCACACCTGGAGAAAGAGATCCTCGATCTGGCCGATCGGATAGAAAAGGGTCTTTGTTCGTTCATCGGCAAGTTCCGCATCGATGTCCTCGTCCCTAACAACATCTGGTCCATCGGCTTCAATCTCCCGGCGGCTGTAGCGTTCACCCGGGCGGTCCGTAAACTTAGAATCCCCGCGGTGGCTCATCACCATGATTTTCACTGGGAAACGGTTCGTGGGATGATCCCGACCTGTGGGACTGCGGCCCGAATTGCCCAAGAGTATCTACCTCCCAAAGACCCACTCATTAGCCACGTCGTCATTAACAGCCTGGTTCAGCAAGAACTACGCGAACGAAGCGAGATCGAGGCAACAGTGATCCCCAACGTGTTTGACTTTCGTGGGTCTCCTTGGGTTGTTGACGCATACAATCAAGGATTCAGGGAATCCATCGGCGTTGACAAAGGCGATATCATCGTCCTCCAAGCAAGCCGGATTGTGGAACGAAAGGGAATCGAGCTAGCCGTCGACCTTGTTGCAGAAATGAATCGCCCTGCTTACAGGAAAGAACTCGAGAAAAAGGGGCTCTATGACGGCCGCAAGTTCGATGAGAAGAGCCGAATCGTTCTCGTTCTTGTCGGCTGCTCGGAAGATGACAAAGGAGACTACCTTCCCCGATTGAAACAGAAGATCGAGCGGGCGGGGATCGAATCTCGTTTCATCGGGGATCAGGTGCACTCACAGCGGGCAGAAATCGACGGGCGGAGGTTCTTCTCTTTATGGGACTGCTATGTATTTGCAGACATTGTTACCTACCCCTCACTCTATGAGGGCTGGGGTAACCAGTTCCTCGAGGCAATCCGCGCCAAGCTTCCCATCGTCCTCTTCGAGTACCCGGTCTACCGGGCTGATATTAAGGAGAAGGGATTCCACATCATCTCCTTGGGAGACGAGGTAAAGGCAGGGGACGATTTGGGCCTGGTCCCAGTAGACGACGGGACTGTGCGCTACGCGGCACAACACGCAACCGAGATTCTTACAAATTCTTCTACTCGAAAAGCGATGGTTGAGCGCAACTTCAGCCTGGGAAAAGAGTTCTACAGCCTGGAAAACCTTGGCAACCGTTTGGAGAAACTTCTCACGTATCCTTTGGGAAAGAGAAAACCGACCACATAGCAGAGGAATTCATGACAGGAAACGCAACAGATATCGTAGTTGGGATTTGCACCAAAAACTGCGCCAAGACAGTCGCAGGTGTTGTGAAAACGGTCGACCTTGGGCTGAGCCAGTTTTTCCCTAGGAAGCGCTCTCTGATTGTCGTATCGGACGGGTTTTCCACTGATAGGACAAAGGTGGAAGCGCGAGCGATCGCAACAAGCGTAAAGAAGGTAATCGTCACCCAGGCAGGAGGATCGGGCAAGGGGAACGGTGTGCGGACAATTCTCGAGATAGCGCAGGAGCACAGTGCTGCTGCGGTTGCTCTAGTCGACGGAGACCTAACGAGCATCAAGACGAACTGGGTCCACAAGCTTGCCGAGCCGATCCTGGCGGGAAAGGATCTCGTCGCCCCCTACTACCTGCGCCATCACCACGATGGAGTGATCACTAATCAGATTGCCTACCCACTAGCTAACGTTCTGTTCGGTGTGGGGGTGCGGCAGCCGATTGGTGGAGAATACGGGATCTCCGCGCGTTTGTTGGAACGCCTTCTCCAACACGAACTCTTCCCCGAGAAATTCGGGATCGACATCTTTATCACGCTGGTTGCCACTTCGGAGCAGATGGAGATTGCCGAAGCGGTTCTGGGAGTGAAAGAACATGAATCCACCAAGCAGTACGCGGATCCGGATAAGCTGCTGGTCCCGATGTTCTATCAAGTCGTCGGAACCCTCTTCCGATTGATCAATTACTACCACGACTACATCGAGACCGTGCATGAAGTCCGTCCGGTGGAACGGTTGGGAGAGATGCCAGACAAGCGCCCCGGACCTATCACGGTCGACCAGGAGGACCTCCTGCAGCGGTTCAAGGAGAAGTACGACGAGCTGATGGGGGAGAACGCGGCTTTCCTGGGGAGCCTACAGAAGGAGTTGGACTGCGTCGCTGCGAGCGAACTCGATCGCTACTCCTTCCCGCTTGATCTCTGGGTGAAGGCGGTCTACCTGGCAATCGACGCGTTCTCGGCTTCGGAAGATCCCAGGATCCTCGACGTCTTGCGCGTTTTGTGGCAGGGCCGGTTCTTGAGCGTGGTGCGCGAGACGGAAGCGATGAGCGATGAGGAGGCGGAGGCCTACATCCAAGGGCAGCTCACCACCTTTGAGAGGCATCGCTCGGTTTTATATGATTAGCGCTCATGGTAAAGCCCGTGATTAGAGATAAGTGACCAGTGATTGAGTGATGGGGAGATCGGATGATCGAGAGATTGGGAAATTAGATGGCTAAGGAGGAGCGGTGAGAGAGGAGAGAGATCTCCGTGCTGATCTTAGGCGGATCACTCGGGTTGCACTTGCAAAGGTTGCCCCTGAGACCTGCATGCGCCGAGCTGTGGGCCTTGATGGGGAATATCTCAGCGTTGCGCAGGAACGTTTCGATCTTGGGCAAATAAGGCGGATCATCATTGTGGGGATGGGAAAGGCATCGGCACGCATGGCCGCGACCTTGGAAGACCTCTTGGGCGAGCGGATCTACGGTGGGCTCGTGGTCACTGCCGACGGATACACGGTTCGGACCCAGAGAGTGGAGGTCGTTGAGGCTTCCCACCCCGTTCCCGATGCGCGCGGCCGAGCGGCTGCGGAACGGATCGTGGCCCTTGTCGAGGAGGCGAACGAGGAGGATCTCGTGATCGTTCTCATCTCCGGCGGAGGGTCGGCCCTCTTGACCCTTCCCACGTCGGGCATTACGCTTTCTGACCTTTCCAGAACTAACGAACTACTCCTTCGCTCAGGCGCGAAGATCCAGGAACTAAACGCAGTACGAAAACACCTCTCTCAGGTGAAGGGGGGGCAACTCGCCCAGAGGGCCTTTCCGGCTCAGGTTCTTGCCCTCGTTCTTTCCGACGTGCCTGGTGATCCCTTGAACGCGATCGCCTCCGGTCCGACCGTGGGCGATCCGACAACCTTTGACCAGGTGAAACGAATTCTGCGTCAGTATCGACTGTGGGAGAAAATACCGGCTTCCGTTCGAAAACGGATCGAGGCAGGCGTCCACAGCGAGATTGAGGAGACTCCCAAACCCCGACACGATGTGCTGCAACGGGTGACGACCATGATCATTGGCTCAGGATCCGATGCCCTCGATGCCGCACGCGAGAAAGGGGATCGCTTGGGCTATCACACGCTTTCCCTCACAACCACCCTCGAAGGGGAAGCGCGCGAAGTGGGGAAGATCCTCGCCGCCTTAGCGAGGAAGGAGGCAAGCAGCAGCCGACCGGCACCTCTTCCCGCGTTGATCATCGCCGCCGGAGAGACAACGGTCACCGTGCGAGGAACCGGGAAGGGAGGGCGCAATCAGGAACTCGCCCTGTCGGCCGCCCAGGGGATCGAAGGTATTCCTCGGGTGGTGATCGCTTCTATAGGAACCGATGGTCGCGACGGCCCGACCGACGCAGCCGGGGGGATGGTCGATGGAGGAACGATCGGCCGGATGCGAAAGCAGGGGATCGACCCTGAGGAATCACTCGCACAAAACGATGCCTATCACGCCCTTTCCCACTCGGGTGACCTTGTCATCACCGGCCCGACCGGGACGAACGTGGCCGACCTCTGCTTTGTCGCGGTCGGCAAGGGATGACAACGCGTTTCTTTCCGGCAGCAAAAAGACCGTTGAAGATGCGGCATGACCAGGTCACATCTTCAACGGACTCAAGGCGCAGAGGGTGACTTTGGTCATCAGAAGTCGATCCTTTATGAGGACAGCTTGAGGAGAGGAACGCGCGAACCCCCCATGAATTCTAGCGAGGTGTCGGTTGCAAGCCGGAGCCTTGACAAAAGGCAACTGGATCGTTAGTATTGTTAACCATGTCTAACATTTACGATCAAGGAGACACATGATCACAGGGCAGAGCTCTAGCATGGAGGACTACCTCGAAGCGATAGGCTGGCTAAGCGAGGCCGGCAACATCGTAAGGGTGACTCAGCTGAGCAGGAAACTCGGGGTGAGCAAGCCCAGCGTATCCGCTGCCTTAAACAAGCTGGCAAAAGCAGGGTTTGTTCAACATGAGCGATACGCTTCCATTGAACTTACGCCAGAGGGGCGCAGGCTGGCCGACGACGTCATCCGCCGCCACGAGATCATGCGCCGCTTCCTAACAGAGATTCTCGGCATTGATCGAGAAAGAGCAGAAGAAGACGCTTGCAGGATGGAGCACGTGTTGAGCCCGCCCAGCCTGGAGAGGTTTTCGGAATTCGTCGAATTCCTTACCTCGTGCCCGCAGTCCGAACCGGCCTGGCACAAAGGGTTCTCTTACTACCTCGAACACGGGGAGCATGATCCCAACGTGGTGGGAGTAAGCAGCTGAAAGAAAGAGATAGTTTTTTTTGCTGAGAAAGTTAGGCATAACTAACAATCTAACGACTTCCGTAAGGAGGAAACGATGAGTCAGTACCAATATAAGAGGAGCGGCAACAGGCAAAGGGCCTTCATCCTCATGACCGCCGCCTTGGCATGCCTTGTTATTGTGGTCTCCGCCAGTGCCCACACCCCACTCCTTTACATCGAAGACAACGAGGACGGCACGATCTACATCGAGGGCGGGTTCTCCGACGGTTCGAGTGCGGCTGGAATCCCTGTCCGAATAGAAGACGCTGATGGAAATACCCTGTGGGAAGGGGTGCTTGACGAGTTCGGCGCGGTGGAGAGCACGCCAATTCCCGAAGTCGAACCCTACTACGTGATCTTCGATGCCGGACCGGGACACGTGGTCACCAAGGAAGGGATCTATCCGTCCGCAATCGAGGAACCGAAGGAGGCTGCGCCGTCAAATGACACACAGGACGTACCCGTAACCCCCTCCGTATCAGCGACACCCGGGGTGCCCGCCCCCGCAGTGACCCCGACGGTTTCGACCGCCGAACCGGCAACACCCGAGGCTTCCGGCGCGTTGACCCCTGCGTGGATGCCGGGTACGACGAACGCTCAAGCAGGCAGTTCAGCGGATTCCGTCCTGTGGGTCATCGTGGCACTGTTGGCGTTCATCGCCCTGGCGCTCCTCGTCCTTTGCGGTGGGGTATTGTTCTTCGTCGGCTGGACGGTGGGGAGGGGCGGCAACCGTAACAGAATCAAAAACGAATAAAAACTCTTATCGATTGGAGATGAGGAACAGAGCGAAAACGCCGATCTAGCGCGAACGGAAACATACGAAACGGACGTTACAAGTAAGGAGGAAAAACACATGAAGAGATTGACTCGTTTATCGATGTTGACGCTGGTGACAGTGCTGGGGCTGAGCCTGGCCTCGTTTGGGCACTTTCAGATGATACTCCCCTCAGATGACTACCTTAGCGAAGGGGACTCCAAGAACCTCGAACTACAGCTGATATTCACCCATCCGACCGGAGCCATCCACTCAGATGACCCGCAATACCACACTGGCACGGCAGCCGACCCGACCAGCATGGACATGGAGTCCCCAGTCGAGTTTGGCGTACTGCACAAAGGTGTGAAGAAGAATCTAACCGACACGCTGGAGCTGTTCAAGTTTGAACACGGCGCGATCAGTGTCAACGCTTACCGGATCGAATACCGTGCACGCGGGATGGGTGACTTCGTTTTTTACCTCGCACCGGGTCCGTACTTTGACTCGATCGAGGGCGGGTACATCACCCAGTACTCGAAGTTGGTCATCAACTCGGGCGGTTTGCCTACCGACTGGAATACACCGGTCGGCCTCAAGGCGGAGATCGTCCCGCTAACGCCGACCACTCCACTATGGGTGGGGAACACGTTCACCGGTGTCGTTCTCCTCGACGGAGAGCCGGTGGCCGGTGCTGAGCTCGAAGTTGAGCACCTCAACCCGGTCCCCTTCAAGGGGGCGTTCCCCAACGTGGAATCGGTCGCCCTCCCCGGCGGGACCTTCCCAAGCCAGCAGATAATGGCCGACGAGAACGGGGTGTTGAGCTACAGCTTCCCGTGGCCCGGCTGGTGGGGCTTCGTCGCGTTGCTCGAGGGAGCGGATTACAACGGCAAGGGGCAAGAGCTCGGTGCCTGCATCATGTTCAAGGTGTACGCCATCGACGAGGCTCCGTAGCACGACAACTTACCCCAGGTGGGTTTGGCTCCGCTGAGCACAGCGGGGCCTAGCCTCCAGCGACCAGATGACGTGAAAGGGGCAACATGAACGAGGTAGATGAGCACATAACACTGCTTGCCGAGCTGCTGGCAGGTGAACGGGGGAGGATTGTCGCCCTGAACGGTGGGACGGAGACCGAGAAGCGGTTGAGCGACATTGGCCTCGCCCTCGATTCGGAGATTGAAGTGCTTGTCGCCGGGAGCCGATCGGCGGTGTTAGTAGCAGCAGGAGCAACGCGGGTAGCAATCGAGCTTGATCTGGCTCGCCGGATTCGGGTACGCCGCTTCGGTGGACCGCACGGTCGGGGAGGATCCGGTCGCAGACATCACGGCCGCGGACGGAGGTTCCGTCGATGACGCTCGATGAGCTAAGGGTTGGCCAGGAAGCCCGCATTGTCGATATCACTCTAGGTGGGGCCTTCGGCCAGCGGTTGCTGGATATGGGGTTCGTGGAGGGGACGTGCGTGAAGATCGTGCGCAACGCGCCGTTGGTCGATCCGATCGATCTTCTCGTGCGTGGCTATCACGTGTCGGTCCGCCACGCCGAGGCGAAGGGCATAGAGGTGGAGCCCCTGTGAGCCGTGCATTCACCGTGGCCGTCGCCGGGCAGCCAAACTCCGGCAAGTCGACCCTTTTCAACACCCTCACCGGGGCACGGCAGTTCGTTGCCAACTACCCCGGCGTGACGGTGGAGAAGCGTGTCGGCCTGTTCACCCACAAGGGGGATAGGATGACGTTGGTCGACCTTCCCGGAACCTACAGCCTCACCTCGTACTCGTTGGAGGAACGCGTGGCGCGGGACTTTCTGCTGGACGAAAGCCCGGACATCGTACTGAACATCATCGACGCCTCCAACCTGGAGCGCAATCTATACCTCACCTTTCAGCTGCTAGAGATGGAGTTCCCTCTTGTTGTCGCTCTCAACATGATGGACATCGCCGTCGGCCGTGGTATCGACGTCGATCCGTTGCGCTTAAGCGAGGACCTTCAGGTCCCCGTGATCCCCACTGTCGGTAATCGTGGTAAGGGGAAACGCGAGCTGCGCGAGGCGATCTGGGCGATGTCCGTTGACAAGAAGAACCACCGCTCGCGGTTCCGCGTCGACTACGGCGAGGCGTTGGAATCGATCATCGCGTTGCTAGAGGCAAAGCTGTCGCAGCAAGCGCACCTCACCGGTCGCTATCCCATACGCTGGCTGGCGGTCAAGCTCCTGGAGGACGACCCGGAAGTACGAAAGCTCGTAACCGGAGCCGTTGAGGCGCGGGACTACCGGTTGAGCCGTTCGGAAGGACCAGGGGGATCATAGTGATGCCGGAGAAGACCCCACCTTCAGGCAACGCCATCGCTCGTGAGACCGCATCGCACCGCGATGCGTTCCTCAAAGCACACGGCCGCGCTGCGGAGAAGGTGATCGCACAGAAGCGGTACCAGGCAGCCGATCGGGTCGCGGCAGCCTGCGTAATGAGGGATGGAACCCCTCGCTGCACCCTCACCGATCGGATCGATTGTTTCGTCTGCAGCCGCTACGCCGGCCCGATCGTCCTGGCAGGGATCTTGTACGGTATCTACCAGCTGGCAATCGTCCAGGGGTACAACCTCACCAACTACTGGTGGCCGGTCCTCGCCTCGGTCAAGAACGCCATCCTCTCGCTTCTCCCTACCGAAGGGCTCGTGTTCGATCCGGTCATTCGCTCCGTTGTCCTGTGGACAGTGAACGGCATCATTGCGGTCCTCAACTACGTTCCCATCTTCGCTATCCTGTTCGCGCTGCTGGCGATCCTCGAGGACACCGGGTACATGGCGCGGGTGTCGTTCGTGCTCGATCGGCTTTTCCGCCCGTTCGGGCTGCACGGCCAGTCGGCGCTCCCCTTGATGTTGGGAGGTCTATTCATCGGTGGGTGCGCGATCCCGGGTGTGATGGCCTGCCGCGGGATCAAGGACGAGAAGGCACGCATGGGTACGATCCTCGTCGTCCCACTGATGAACTGTCTGGCCAAGATTCCGTTCTACCTGCTGTTGATCGGCCTGTTCTTCACCAAGGTCAGTGGACTGATAATGTTTATGATGTCCACAATCACCCTGCTCTTCGCCCTGTCGGTCAGCAAGGTCCTGTCGTTGACCGTCCTCAAGAACAGACCGACGGCTCCGTTCGTCCTCGAGATGCCGGTCTATCACCTGCCCACAGTGCAGAACGTGGCCCGCCGCGTGCTGGAGCGACTGTGGATCTTCGTCAAGAAGATCATCACCGTGGTTGCCGTCGTGATGTTGGCCTTGTACTTTCTGCTGAACTTCCCCTCACTCAACACCGAGCGGAAGGCCTATTACACCCGGCAGATCGACGGATTGGTCGGGACGTTCCTCGAAGAGATCGGTCCGGAGAATCCGTACGGGATCTTCCTCTCCACATCGCAGCAGGCGGCCGATTACGCACAGTTCGCCGACACCTACCGATCGGCTAAGAGGGGAGCGGTCACGACCACGACCAAGACTGCGGTGGAGCGGGCGTACCTGGAGAGGAACCCTGAGTTCTTCAAGGTAGCGAATAAAGGAAAGGTTACGCTGAGCGAGGACGAGACCGACGCGTTCGGCTACTACTTTACCACCTATCAGGCTGCGCACCGCGCCTACTTGACCGAATATGCCACAGTCCTGCCTGATTATCGACCGGCACTCAAGGCCGCGTTCTATCAGAGCTGGCAGGATGCTGATCCGTTCTTCTTCGGTATCGTGCGAACTGGGAACATCACAGTCAGTGGGAGCACCCTCATCGACACGAGTGCCGTGGCGGCGAACAAGGCATTCCAGACGGTCGGTCGAGGTACACAGAAGCTCAGGCCCGAGAGGCACCAGGAACAGCTGGAGGCGAGCCTTCTCGGCCGCCTTGGGATTGCGGTGGAACCGTTCACCAAGCTCGCCGGCTTCAACTGGCGTGTCAACGTCGGCCTGATCGGAGCGTTCGCTGCCAAGGAGAGCGTGGTCGCTACCCTCGGGAGCATCTATCAGGCATCGGGACAAAGTGATGATGGAACGAGCCTCGAACAGCAGATAAGCGAACAGGAGAAAGGATGGACTCCCCTACACGCTGTAGCGATGATGCTGTTCATGGCCCTCTACCCGCCGTGTGTGGCGACGTTACTGATGATCAAGCTGCAGGCAGGATGGCGATGGATGCTGTTCGCCACGGTCTACCCGATCCTGCTCGGGCTCCTGGTGGCAATCCTCGTGTTCAGCGGGGGGAGTTTGCTCGGTCTCTCCGGATTGGGAGCGATGATCGCTTTCTACGTGGTGATGATCGTCGTGACCGTGGTCCTGGGGTTCATCCAACCAAGATCCCGGCCAACCGTGTCCGAGACGCGAGCTTGATTGGGAGGTGAAGCGGAACGCATGGTTGAATAGGGAAAGCAAACAACCCAAAAGACCAGGATTGTGCTTGTGTAGCTTGGCGGGTGTAGTAATTAGTTTAGGGATGTACTACACCCACCGAGTAGCTTGCTTGCCCAGTGCAATCCTATTGCACTGGGGTGTGCGACGTTGACTTTCATGACGAATGATCTCCGCGCCCCTGCTCCTCCGCACCTTTGTCCCTATTTTCCGACGCTACGAACCGTTTACGTATTGTGGGGATCTATCTGCCGTAGCATTCTGAGAGGCAGGTTGGAATGACGGGCGAATACTGTCATGCCGGACTTGATCCGGCATCCAGAGGATTGGCAGGATTTGTATACAACCATTATTTGACTGGATTCCGGCCTGCGCCGGAATGACGGACACGGGTTCCGACGCCACATACGATCTACGTATTTTTGCTACGTTATCATTAACGTCGGGCGCAAGACCCGACGCTACGAACGGTCTACATAACACGTAAGACCCAAAGGACAGGGTCCTGCTTGTGTAGCGTCGTAGCTTGTCTGCGACGTTGCCTTTAACGTCGGACACCCCAGTGGAGTAGGACTCCACAGGGCAGGCAGGTTCCAACGCTACGAACGGTCTGACGACTGATACCTGGATCCATCAGTGTACATCAGTGCTAATCCGTGGTTCAGGAAATAGGGTTTGTGTACCTCGATCTTCGAAACAGTACTTCAAGGTCGAATGATGAGCAGTAACACCGACGCCGACCCAACTCCGCATCTCAGCCAAGAACCTTGGAGCACTTACGCTTCCAGGTTTCTGCCCGCGCTGTTTCTGACTGAAGCATATGCTCCTTGTCCGCAAGTTGTAAACGCTCATGTGGGCTGTTGCCCGTCACCTGACAAGATCGCTACGATCAAATAACGCCACAATCGCTCATAGCCCTTAGTGTTGTGTTCGCGGTCTGCACTTGTAGCCATCCTTATGATCGAAATCAGCATGAATCGATCATAGTGTTGCTTAAAGCATTCGCTTACGCGCATTGACAAGTCGCGTTAAGAGCGATAATATAGAGAAACGATCATAACGTTATGAGGTGCGGTCGATGACTCAACCTGGACATTACATTCAAGCAACCGAAGGGTACTCCGCTTTCGTCCCCGATCCGCTCCCACCCGAGCTGGAGTGGACAGCTCAACTCACGTACGCACTCTCTGACGCCGATCGTGCGATCGGCCGGTTGGCGGGGGAGGGCAGGCGCCTGCCCAATCCCCATGTTCTTATGCGGCCGTTCGTTGCTCGGGAGGCTGTGCTGTCGAGCCGCATTGAAGGAACAC
>Ga0307431_1000661_pt1 | contig 22261 bp, 12 predicted proteins | sample SalMarWE160170MG_FD_202155 | JGI IMG/M metagenome (GOLD analysis project Ga0307431, IMG submission 202155) | Salt marsh sediment microbial communities from the Plum Island Ecosystem LTER, Massachusetts, United States - WE1603-170 | ecosystem: Environmental > Aquatic > Marine > Intertidal zone >...
GTTTAGAATCGGCAAGAGCTAGGTCTTTGCTGACAATAGCCACTAGACGTTAGAATAGATAGGGCTGGGTATTCCCGGTATCAGGATACCCAGCCCTTTTTATTCTCCGAAGGTAACGAGATAAGCTATTGTGGCTTATCTCCGTTTTCTATCTGTTTCGATAGATAGATTCCTTTTCAACCAATCCTTTACTAGCATGGTTGCTCTACAGTCATCTTCATTGTAATCGATGACTTTCTGGATTTTATCTTTGTTAGCCTCCGGATTTTCCACATACTGAAGATAGAAAGCAATAGACTCCAAAGCATTGACATCCGCGTGTCTCCATTTATATCCCATATACTTGGCAACATCTTTCAGGCCATTGCTATAAGTTGGAAAAGCAAAGCAGGAAATGGAGTCACGATGAAGATCTCTTAGATTGCCTAGTAATGTTACTAGGGCTTCATTCGGTAGGCTGTGTCGTTCGGCTAATCTTTCAAGATGAGTCCTTTCATAATGATGCCAGTGATATATGATGAAATCATCCATCTCTAGAAGCCAGTCTACGAATCTTTGGAACATTTCTCCTTCACCATCTAGGCTCTTGGCAACAAAAGGTAAATACTCCTCCCGATTCCCTTCCCTGATTACTACACCTATGAGATAGTCTATCGCGATTAATTCTTCATCACCTATCTGTTCCCCTGTCCCTTCTAGATCTAGGAAAATCTCTGTTGGTTTGGCTGGAAACTCACATGTACCTATACATATATGATGTCCAGAAGTAAGTGCCCTTGCATTCGTGGAGAATTTTCTTGCGGTTTTTTCGCCTATACCCTTTATTTTAACTAAGTTCTCTATTGGCGTCCTTTCTAGATCATCAACAGTATGTATTCCTACCTCCTGTAATTTTTGCTTAAACGAAGGGCCTACGCCGCCAACCAGAGAGATGTCCTTTCTCTTTATAGCCTCTTCATTGTTGTAGCTTTCCCAAGGCCATTCACAAGCTCCGTAGGTAGGACTAACTTCTTTCCCATTTAATATTTCTTTAATGTCGCCTAATATTGCGAGTAGAGCAACTTCGTCATAGCCAATCTCTAATACATCGTAATCCCTGTTGATAATATATATAATGGGTGGCGTATATCCTTGAATTTTACCGAGCAAATAGTTGTAAAACGTTGCCTGGTAGACATGGTGTTTCTGGATGTTCTTCGCAAGTTTGATTTCTCTTACAACATAATGATAAGGGCCAAATATCGATGGCTCGATATCCTGCCTTTCTAAAACATCGAACCTCCCTATTAGTCCTTCGGGCAAGTAGAACGCTGGCAACCCACAGAGAATATTTACTCCCTTATTCATTTCCTCCAAGAGCACTTTAAAACCTTCTTCTGGTGTCTCATATTCTAACTTTTCGGCTTCTGGATATGTAGTTTCTATTACCTGTATTTCATGTGTTTTCCCCTGGTCAAATAGGAGTTCTTGATATTGCGTAATAGCATCCTTCTTATCTTCAGGCCCGAACTTATCACAATAAACCATAAAAGGTGAGATGCAATAATTATAAATGTCTCTAGCTGAAATTGTTCCATCACTAGATGAGCGCGTACATTTTTTATACAATTTGTCAATTTCTAAAGGCGTTAAGGCCATCTCCGTAACCTCCAGTAAGCATACTGAGATTGAACAGCTATAGCGTTAACTCATTCTTGTAGCGAATCTAAAATATATTGTTATTCAAGCTTTCGGTTTGATTCATCTGCATTAAGCAGAAACTCAAGATTTCCTGAGTTCGAGCTAGATTGGTTCATAGACTGACCCAGCACCAGGAATAAAAAGACGAGCATACATTCTTCCCGCAAAAGAATCGGTCATTCCTGAGATGTAATCACAGATCACTCTAGCCATTTCTTGATTGTTGTGGCATTTACCTATTTGGATACGCCAGTCTTCAGGTAGTAGCTTTTTAGGATCATTCATCATTACACTAAACAACTTTTGGATCATCATCTTACCTTTTGCCTCTAGTGATTGTACATTGTATGATCTCATTACCCGTAGCTCGATAAATTTGTTCAGTAATAACTGGCGTGTGTGAACCTCTAGCGGTATTTGAAGTCGATAGCGATACCGGTCCGTTTTGGCGTTTCCATCTTCTGTTCTCCCCGGACTGTGAATGAAATGAGTTATGAGATCACTAGTAAGGTGTTTTCTTGCTGCTTTCGCCTTCTGTGTATGCTTGGGAGATAGCGCAAGGCGTTCTGTCATTCTCTCAACTAACCAATTCCATTGTTCTTCTAAGAACTGTTCGCTTACATCGTTGGAGTCCTCTTGAAGTTTCTTATTTACTTCCTTATAAATATCTTGGACCAAACCGCTGTCATGTGCAGTATTAATGGTAATAAACCCCCCATGTAGTGCATCCTCAAAGTCATGTACTGCATACGCAACCTCATCAGCCCAAGACATTATCTGACATTCAAAGGAAAGTGTATTCTGTGTAGGATGTCCAAATTTCGAAGCCCACTCCACAGCGTTCTTGGAACATTCATCATCATAGTAAAACTTCTTAACATCGGGGTTATCCTTGTTATACATAACCTTGTACTTTAATAAACCATCAACGGTTGAGCGGGTAAGATTTAGTCCCACGTAATCTTCTCGTCTTTCTTCCAACAAAGTCACTATGCGGATATTCTGTGCATTAGCCTCAAAACCTCCGCGTTTTTTCATAAGTTCACCTAAGGCTTCTCCACCTGCATGTCCAAAGGGTGCATGGCCCAAGTCATGAGCTAAACATATGGCCTCGACAAGATCAGTGTTAGCACCTAACCTAATGGCTAGACCTTTACCTATTTGTGCTACTTCTAATGAGTGCGTAAGGCGATTTCTATAGAAATCGCCTTCACCGGGAGAAAAAACCTGAGTCTTTCCTTGAAGACGTCTAAACGAGGATGAGTGAATTATGCGTGACCTATCAACTTCAAAGCAGGAGCGCTTATCCCCCCTCCTTTTAGGCTCGTCCTTTTTGGGATAACGCTCTTCATCTAGTTCTGAGTATTTTAATTTAGCATTACCTTTAGCCATACTTTAATATTTCCAATAATACAATCACCAGTATTCAAGCAACATCCAGCTTCACTTCACAAAAAGCTTGAGAATTTGGGCTGACGGGTATGTGGAAAGAGAGGCTATACCGTGAGCAAGTTCTATTGGTAAAAGGCCTCCCTCATGCCGGCTGCTTAGAAGTGTTGGTATAGTAGCGAATATGCGACTCGCTCCTATTAAATCCGAAATTTTGGGGTCCTGCACATACAATCCTGTAGGTATATTCAGAACAGAATGGTGAAATTCATTCAGTCTTACAAATATCTTCGCACCAAAGTTGGTGTCTTTTCCGTAGGGTGCACCTGTTTCAGGCCTGCATTGTACTTCTAACTTGATATATTTATCTCCCGGAATGAAAAGGTGCCCCACCGGAGCTCGCCTCACTATTCCCTCAAGGTAATCATGAAACCTGCCCGACTTCTCTTGCCCGATTATATGGATATCATATCCTTGTTCCTTTGCATGGGAGAGAAAACGCCGTATGGGGTTAACGAGCTTGGAATATTGAGCCCTGATAGATAGCGGGCCATCTTTAACGAAAAGACATTCAGATAGAATCTCTCTCTTGTTTTCCCAGTAATAGCGAATGCCGGTAAAAAGCAGTAATACCTCATGAATACTCATATATGATGTGGCTATCGTATCTGGTGCCGAATCTGGCGCCATCTCCTGATGAAAACCGAGCATGTCCGTAAGAAACAGAGAACCTTTACAACTGGGACACTGGCCAGTCTCGGCATTATAGGGAAGCGTAGCTACAGTTTGCTCACAGTGAGGGCACTCAAAAAGAGGTAACTCTTTCTGTTTGCTGTCCCATTTCTCGTAGGCGATCCACTTAAGTGTCTCCATAGGCTCGGCATTAAGAGAAGCATCTTTCATGGACTCAAATATTACCTGGCGGATAGCATGGTAAGTGTTTAGGCCGGGAATAGATACGTGCCTCAGTGGAAATACAGTAGCGTGATATAAAGCCGAGTCGGCTAGAATGTCTTTCAGCGCGAGTGGGTGAGGAGCATCTCTATCTATTTTCGAAAGTGCATACTGGTCTAGCCTTAAAAGCGCTGTCTTTATAAATGCAAGCCTCTTGTAGGGTGGCAGGTCAGACTCGATTGCTTGCATCGAGCCGTCTACCCCAAATATCAACGTTAAAGCCTTTCCCCCTGAAGGTATCGGCTCCCAGCATGAACAATCGGCTGTGGTTGCCAAACCGTTTGCCTCAAACTGCTCCACAAGCTCGTTCACGAGTTCGCTTTTAAGCACTTCGAGGTGACCAAGCTTGCTGGCTCTTTCAGCGGGAAGGCGATCACCCTTCATATACGGCATCTCACCTGCTCCTACACCCCCAGCTTAGATTGCACCGGCGTAAATTTTCTTGCCTGCACAGATACTACAAAACGGTTTGACCGCGTTAGCATCCGAATATAGCCAACGGTTTTAGCCTGGAGAATATCGTCCTTCAGGCTGTTGTAGGCAGTATTTACTCTAGCTAACGCGTTTACCTCATCTTGGGATGATAAATGAGCTACGAAGAAGTTCTCTGTTTGGGCAAGAAGGTCTTTATTTATTGTGGTTGGGGACTGTGTCGAATAAACCATGCCCATATGATATTTAGCACCCTCTTTGGCTATACGTCTATAGATATCTACTTCATCCTGCTCTCTAGAGGGAAAGAGGTTATGTGCCTCCTCAAAATATAGCTGAAGGTAATGATTACCCAACTTATCGTTTGAGAATTTGTCTACCTGATTATGGAATATTGCTTTAGACAGGTAAACAGAGAAATAATTGGTTACTTCTGGTGGCGCGTTTCCGAGGTCGATAATAACTGTCTTACCATCATCGAGAAGTTTTATTATTTCTTCGACAAAGTCTCCCGCGTTAGGGTCATGATACTTTCGAAAGCCTTGAATTATTTTGGGGCCAGCACTTGTCAGGGAAACCGGGCGTAAGAACCCAAGAATAGCACGATCATCAGCGTCAAATAGGTCTTCGCCTGATGATGAAGATTTCAATTTGGTCTCGCGGTCCGCCTCGGCACATAGCTCAAATTCGTTTGCCAAGGCATCTAGGGAATTTATCGCGGGGCATTCGTTGGCAGAACCTACACCATGAATTAAGCACCGCACTTTCTGGTTAATATGAGGATCAATGTTCATTAATCCTTTCAGCTTGCCGACATTAGCTGGATACCCAGCACGATGCAGAATGGCCCAGTACATTAAGATTTTACGCCTGGCTCTCAACTCCTCATTAGGCGCTAGTTCTTTCAGTGATTCAATTGAAGGAAGGTCTACGGAAAGGAAGCTGCTGATATAAATAGACGTGTCTTTCCCAGCCTCTTTTAACAGTGTGGCTATTATTCTATGAGAGCTTTCTGGATTCTCATAGAAGTCTAGCCTGAGCGGTTTTGAGTCAGTCTTTTCTTTCTTTGTAAGGGCATATACTTGGCATCGTTCCTTATATGCACTTTTTAGTGAACTGCTATCATCCTGGGGATTATCATTAGCATACTCTCCGTTGATATCGAAAATTAGCTGTCCAACATTCTTTGTTTCCGAAGTAGTCTCAATCAAGCTCTGTGCAATTAGTTTAACAACGTTACTCTTACCCAGCCGCGTTTTACCGAACATAGCTGTGCGATTTCCCATGAAATCTTTCGTAGAGACGAACACGGGCACATTAGGTTGAGGCTTGTTAGGCAAAGGCAATCTGCATTCTGTTAATCTTAGATCACCAATAGGGAAACGATTATCTTTGGGCACCATAGAATTAGTTATAAGATTTAGTAATTCTTCATTTGGCGCATAGACTAAGTATTTGTGGGCACTGACAAAATTGTTCAGGTCACCTGAGAATTCCACTTCATTAATTTTCCCGGTATCCGGACAAGGATAGAACATTCCCAGCACACCTGTTTTTAATGCGCCCCACTGGAGTTCACTCTGGGTAAAAATATCAAGCTCAGGCATAGACTTCTTCTGTAGCTCGAAATACGTTTGCTGAACTTCTTTAGATAAAGGTGTAGGCGCGGCTTCAAGCACACGTAATAACGTAAAGTGTGGAGGCAATTTATCGTAGTTAGAAGGCACCATGATAAGCAAAGAATTCCTCGGTATCCCACCAACTGCAATTTTATAAGGATCAGAGGTAATTATTGTCACCGTGTCATAACCTATGTCCAGAACGTAGCCAACAAATCGCAGATTATCGTAATTCTTTGCTGCCTCGTTTGCCTTTTCCTGCTCCAGGAAAGATTCCAAGGCCCTTAAAGGGTGATTCTGCATCGCTGATTTTTCAAAGAATTCCTTCATCCTGCCACCTCACTATGGTAGTTACAAATTAGTACCTCTCTTGGATTATCCGTGAGAATTCCAGGGCTTCTTCCTGTGCCTCTGGATAAAGTGATAATGCTATTATTTTCATATAAACGGAGGATGTCCGGATGAGAAGAAACTGTCAAAACCCATTTAATACCTTTTTGGGTAGCTTGACGTAGCACAGAAGCTAATCTTTCGTGTTCAGCGTAACTAAATTTGTTATATATATAGTGTGAGTGAACTAATTCACGTTCGCCTGGACGATAGGGTGGATCCGCGAATATTAAGTCATCCGGACCGCAAGACTCAATCACCGGCTGAAAATCACTGCATAATAAGTCTGTATTCTGAAGCCGATTGGAAACTTCAAGTAGCGACGTCTCGTTAATAACCCAACGTCTTGCTTGTCCTCCGTAACCTACGTTAAATTGACCATGGGCATTATGCCTCCACATACCTTTAAAGCAGGTTCTATTCAAATAAAGAGTCCTGGCAGCCCGATAAGCAATGTTTTCATGTTCTATATTGGCATTTCGAATCTGATAATAAGCTTCTTTTGTCGAGGCAAAGTTCTTGAATGTATCCCATACTTCAAGCGGAAAGAGGCGGATTCCGTGATACAGTGTAATAAGCTCCTCGTTGATATCTGCTAGAACGGCATGCTGCGGCTCAAGTAAGAAAAACACCGCACCACCGCCTAAGAAAGGCTCGACAAACTTGCCCTTGATTAGTTCGCTTTTCGGTATATGAGGGACTATTTGGCTGATTATTCTTTGCTTCCCACCTGGATACCTTATGAAATGTAACCTTTCGGCTTTAATCATCTTGAGATTTATTAGCCTTATTCCTCCCATTTAATTTGGCCTTGATTGCATCAGCAACCCAATCCTGAATAGTCATATCGGCTTCTGCAGCACGAACACGTAATTTTTTATGAGTATCTTCATTTAACCGAATGTGAACCATGCGAGTCTCACTTTTAGCTTGTTCTCGTTGTGTATTCATTCGCTCCTACTCTCAGCAAAGTAATTTCGTGTTCAAAATGTAGCGCAGATACCGAATGAAGTCAAGACCTAATTGTCCATGGTTTGTGGTACTTTTGTACCTTCAGGATCATTAGTACACATGTTAAAAAGATGGAAAAGGGCAGTACTTGCAGCGACGGGGGAGCGAATTAAGCGTTCCTTAAGCTATCTTGGTATATTTCCCATAGCTGGCGAGACATTAGAAGAAGTGATAAGCGCCTCGCAATGCTTGAAGTTCAACAATTTGAGTAATTGTGCAATCAGCAACAATTATTGGCTGTTCGAATTGCTTGCCCCTTCACTGAAAAACATACTAACGATAGGTTTCCTACTAGATATGTCGCGCACTAGGCCCACCCAGGATAAAATACCTGTTTCATTCATTTTACGCAGGCAGTATTCTGGCAAGAACATCATGCGCTCAAGATTTGGTTTCTGTGTACCGTCTCCACAGAAATAGGTAAATCCCCATTTATTGGTTTTGTCGATTACTGTGTAGTCTTTGAGCGCTCCACCACTTTCTTTAGATCTATGCAAGGTGGATACAATATTTTCCTCAATGTCTTTTCGAAACAGATAATTTATATCGAGCAAAAAACAGGCAATATCAGTATAACCTGGACTGTGAATTCTCTCCAAATATAGTAAGATGCTTCTCAGATGTCTAGGAATGAACTGGCCCGGCCTTGGGACTCTTGCCCCCAATCCCTTCTTGTAATAGATATATTGATCAAAATCGCTAGTTGCATTAACAATCAGAACCTTTTCTATCGGATACGTGACCTTAGGCATCGGGATTTCCAGATTTGAAATCAAGTAGCACCCAAAATAGTCAAGTTCGTCGGATGCATACACCTTCTCCGATACAGTCATTCTCTTTTTCAGATAATGCACAAATTGGGAAGGATAATCGATAAAATCTGAGATCAAGTTCAAACTTCCTATATAAATAGGCCAAGGATACTCATCTGCTAGGAACAGTCCCAGACCCTTTAACTTTCTTGGATCAGCTGCCAGTATGTCAAACGAATCGAAGGTTACACTTATGATAAAATAATTCTTGACAGACTTCTTGTCTATTGTAATTATCGAATCGTCCGATAGAGTAAATTCTGCTTGGTCACTCGTCTTTATATATTCTTTAGCGCGTTTAGCCTGTTTAAAAGTTCTTTCGACAGACTTCTGAATATCATGCATTATAGGCTCTTTAATACCTTTTTTCGATGCCCTAGTTACTGGGTGGGTTGCACATTCTATCAGGAACAGATTGTTATCATGTTGAACCAAACCGTCTAATTCTACTTCCTTCTTTTTACTATTTTCTATCACTTTATATTTAAGTCTATTATAAGCGGTAGCTGTTGGGAAAATCTTCTTGAAAAGCCTCAGTGATTCCCGTTCTAAGTAACGCGATCTAATACGGTTATACTTTTTTTCATATAATGGGTCTCTCATCAGCTCCTTATCTAAAGAATAAACTAGACACCTAGCCAGATAGGTTGACGAATGGAAGAGATATGCCTGATCAATCTTAACTACAGGCGTGTCCTGAAGAGGGTTCGCCTCTAACGGACTAATGAGCTTACTATCGATCTGCCCTGGTTCAATAGAAACCCAATTAAGAAAAGATACCAAAGACTCCTGATCTCTATAATCAACATTTTGAAGTAATTCTTGTTCAGAAATGAAAAGCAAGCTTCTGGCCAACTCCGGGAGCATATTCAAAACATGCGCTGCTTCGGTGGATGGCTTATGACCACCTCTCTGTCTATAAACACCTATGGGCCAGACGGTCGCATTAACTTCTGTCGAAGCGAGTGCTGTAAAAACCGTAATCAATCTCTCTTTTTCCTTCTCGAATCTCTCATTTATAAGACGGAATATCATCTTTATAAAGATAATCGCTTGATTTATATTAAATCCGAATTTTTGCTCAAGGTACCGCGCCTGTGAATCAAACAGCCGTTGTGCAATCTCAAAAAAATACGCTTCATAAGCTTCACCCCTGACCAGCATATAATGCAGGTGCGCCATAGTTAAGATGGTCCATTTATCCTCATCTGCGTTCTCCGAACTATAGAACCGTGCCGCGCTGTATTCATTGCATAGCCAAAATATTCTCTCGGATAGGTCTCTAATTTTAGTTGCGTCTTTGATGCTAGGACGCTGCAGATTCTGAACATTGGTTTTCAGCGCCAAAGCTGTCATATATTCTATGAATGCTGGAGAATTGGGGTCTACGTACCCTCTTCGTAATTGTGCAGAACGTGTCATGTTTAATAATACTATTAGGGGCAACAAGGTTGTTTTATCAAACCTGGAAATAGCGGATTCTAGTCGCGCAGCTTCGGATTTGATTTGGTCGCTTAGCTTAGTGATATCTGGCAGTTTGAACGTATCAATCTGCCTTTCACCATTTGAACTCTTACCCCCCAGCCATATTATCTGCATACGTTCGTCGATATTTCGCCTTTTCAATTCCCTAACCTGTCCTGCTTCCAATAATGATACTACTTGTTAAGTTTGATACACAAGGCCCACAACAAGATAACGGATAACATTTGTCAGAATCGTGCAGCATTGATTTTGCGTGTCAAATCGAGTGTTTATTTTGTAGTCTACCACCTCCTCAATACGCCATGAGTGATGGTCGTTAAGAAACATAACCGTTGCACAGCAGTGTTTACAGTGTTAGAATCAGCTTTGTGAAAAAGGCTGTCCTTAAAGACGAAGCGAAACAGAAAATAGCTAAGCTGGTCGCTGACTACACGGCCCTTACAACCGAGCAGGTTAAAAAGTATCACGAAGCCAAGACCAAGCAGGGTTTTATTCAACCGCTATTCCGCTCACTGGGTTGGGACTTCGATGACGTGAATGAGGTTGCACCCGAGGAGAACGCATCTAAGGGACGCGTTGACTATGCCTTCAAGATTAAAGGCGTCTCCAGGTTCTACCTGGAGACCAAGCATCTCAAAGCTGACCTGAACAACGCTCAATACATTAAGCAAGCAGTTACATACGCTTATAACAAGGGTGTCACCTGGGCCGGGTTGACTAGTTTCGACCATCTCAGACTGTTCAATGCGCAGTCAGGGCAATCCTTCCTAACCTTGATGTGCCAAGACTATACCGGTGATTTCGATCGCTTGTGGTTACTCTCCAGAGATTCTATCGAAGCTGGGACTCTGGAAAAGGAAGCCCAGAAGGTCGGTGTATTACCTCCACCGCAACCTGTGGAGCGTCGTCTTTTTATCCAACTTAAGAATTGGCGTGAAGAGATATTTACACAGTTGCACCTTTATAACAAGGAACTCAAACTCCCACAAATAGATGAAGTAATCCAGCGCCTGTTCAATCGCCTCATATTCATCCGAACCTGCGAAGACAGGGGTATAGAAGAGAAGATTTTACTGGCAGCGGTACACCAATGGAAAAGCAGCGGGCATAAACCGGAGTTGATTGAAAGGCTTAGAGAGGTTTTTCATCGATTTGATGGGTATTATGACAGCGACCTTTTTGCCCAACACACTGTCGACAAGGTCTTTGTAGAAGCATCGACTCTGGAGAATATAATCGGCGGCCTTTACGAAGTCCCCGGCGGTATTGCCAGCTATGATTTCTCAGTAATGGATGCAGACGTACTGGGAGCCGTCTATGAGCAGTACCTGGGTCACGTCGCCACTATTGCCAAACGAAAGGTTAAAGAAGGCCAGGGGCAATTTGACCTCGGCGTGGATGTTTCTTTAGAGGCTAAAAAAGAGAAACGGAAGGAACAGGGTATCTACTACACTCCAAAATGGGTGACTAATTATATTGTTAAGCATACCGTTGGCCGGTTTCTAGCGGAGCACTCCCACGACGAGAATATAAAAATCAGGGTGGTCGACCCTGCTTGCGGTTCGGGTTCTTTCCTAATCAGAGCCTATGATGAGCTGTTAAACTATCATGCAGCGGCAAGTGGGAAACCGGTTTCGGAACTGGACCAGTGGGACAGATTGCCGGTTCTCAACAGAAACATATTCGGCGTCGACCTTGACGGGCAGGCCGTGGAGATAGCGCGGCTTAACCTTCTACTGAGAAGCCTGGCACGCCGCGAGATTTTGCCCAGCCTTGCCGACAATATTAGGCGTGGTAATTCGTTGATATCAGGCGTCGAAAGCGAGTTAGAAAAGTACTTTGGGAAGTCATGGAACGAGAAAAGACCGTTCGACTGGCAACACGAATTTGCTCCGGCAGTACAAGGTGGTGATTTTGATGTGGTCATTGGCAATCCTCCCTATATCCGGATTCAAACGCTACCCAGGGATGAGGCTGACTACTACAGAGACCATCTTGCTTCCGCCTCAGGTTCCTTCGATATCTATGTCCTCTTCTTAGAGAAGGGAATTGAGTTGTTGAAGCCGGGCGGCCGGCTAGGTTTTATCTGCTCCAGCAAGTTCCTGAAGTCGCAGTACGGAGCGGGAATTCTGCAACTCATCAAAAAGAATTGTACCGTGGAGAACATCGTTGACCTTTCGGCACAGACGGTCTTTGCCGAAGCGACGACCTACCCCGTTATCGTGGTGCTCAAAAAGGAATCGAGTAACGCGCCTCTATACTACGTGTCGGTCCCACAGGGGGTCACCGATTCCCCGGTTACCTCCGCCCTGGAGCTGGAAGGGTTGCCGACAGTAGTTACAGACCAAGAAGCCATGACCAGACGGATGTGGCCGCCACTGGCGAAGGACGATACGCTGTGGGAGAAGCTGACGGCTAATACAGAGCCCCTCGGTAAGATAGCCGATAGGATATTCCAGGGTTTAATAACCAGCGCCGACAAGGTATACATTCTTGAGAAGCTGGGCGATGCCGGGCAGGGTTTGATACGCGTACGCTCGCAGTCGACCGGAAAAGTACATGAACTGGAAGCTGAGTTGTTAAAGCCATTTCTCACGGGTAAAAATATAAGTCGATATATTTCGCCTATGCCTACTGACCTCTTGCTTTTCCCGTATCGGGTTCGTGATTGGGAAGCGTCCCTGATTTCAGAAGGTGAATTTGTGGCAAAGTACCCAAGAGCTTGGGAATATCTTAATTTGAGTTCAAACAAATCAATATTGGAAGCTAGGGAGGGTGGCAAATTTAAGAAGCAAGATTGGTATAGGTTCGGGCGAACTCAAAATCTTGGCATCCATGACCAACAGAAGCTCGCCATACCCAGCACAGTTAAGCGTCTCGCAGCTAGTTATGATGCTGACGGTCTGATGTATCTGGACAATGTGCGGGTGAACGGAATTCTCCTCAAAGAGAGAACAGACGCCGCATATAAGTATGTGCTTGGTCTTATAAACAGTTCGTTATTACATTGGTTCTTCACTCGCTTAGCCACGCCTTTCGCGAACGGATGGTTTGGAGCTAACCGGCAGTTCATTGAACCTCTGCCGATTCGTCGTATCGACCCATCGAGTGCCATAGATTTGAAGATGCGCAATGATTTAGTGATACTCGTAGAAAAGATGCTAAACTTCCAGAAGAAGCTACAAGAAACCCAACCCGAGAGTACGGAGGAGAGACACGAACTGGAGCGGCAAATCCGGCGAACAGACGAAGAAATTGATACACAGGTCTATGACCTGTATGGCCTTGGCGCAGCGGAGAGAAAAGCAGTCGGGGGCCTGATTTGAGGTATATATGAGCGAGTTACTGAACATTCCAGGAGCAGTCGCCGATCTTAAAGAGTCTTTGAGTAATGCTAGCCAACGTTTCGACGAATTCTTCTATAATCCAGCTGACGAATATAACGATGCTGATTGGCAAATCGACAAGTGCTTCCTTCAACTACTTGCCATTGCTGAAGCAATAGGGTTAGATGAACTACAGAAAATGATCCTGTCTGAATATGTAGCTCTAAAAGGGTCGAAGGTATGTAGCGCATGATAAAGGTGAAGCTGTCGAACGGAAAGAAGTTATACTGAAATACTATACGGAAGCACTTGGTAAGATAAAGGAATTTCCTCTAAGGTTGAAACAAGATGATATATATCCCAAAGTCATAAGAGTCAAGAAAGAGGTGACCGACGAATTTGGAAGACGATACGTAGAAGCTATAGATGAAGATGAAAAATCGTGTCTTGTCTACTCGGAGAGATACCTCTTGGCCTAATGAATCATATTTTATGCATTCCGTGACGAGTTCCATTGCAGTGGATCCATACCTGTCTCCAAGATTCCGATAGCAATGAACCGTCTAAATCACTACTTTTAAGTATGTGAAAAATTGATCTCATATGCCATCAGTTATCTATCTCAGAATCTTATAGAAGATGTAGCACAACTAATCCTTCTTGATTGTCTTTCTCATAATAGTGGTCATATAAATTGGCGAAAGTTGACTCATGCCTCTGATTTGTTTGAATATATCTGGCCGGACGATGATGTCACATCCGCTTAGCCTAGGAGCCTCTTCGCTGATTCTACTTCCAAGTGCTCGGACACTCCAACATCGAAATATACAAGCAGGTTCTCCATTGCTATCTACTAACGCAAGAGAACCAGGTTGTTCAGTAGGTCGTAATCTACATCGCGCAGCTATTGATGGATGAATCATTAACAGTGGTTTCAGCCCTAGGTAATCTTTGATGAAATCAAATCCTATCAGAGGGCCACTAAATAGGGAAAGTTTCACTTCTGGAGTTAAGACAGAGGGTTCAAACCAGACTTCAGTCCGTCCAATGCCAAAGGGTAAGTCTCCTTTATGTTCTACATATGCCTGAGGGCCCGAGAATACAATACCACCTGTTGCCGTGACTTCCTCGATAACATCCGGAGGGTAACGATCTGGACTAATCAATTCCTCCTCGTAATAGGCACAACGATACCAGCTATTATACTCGTCTTCTTGTTGAATTACTGAAACTGTGTCTACACCTTCTTTAAGCGTACTTGGCAAAGGTATTTGCGGACGGATAACTCTACTATCCCAATGTCCAACATGGAGGAGTATGTTGGACAGAACCTCCTTGAGGATGGCATACTCGATATTAGGCTCCCAGATTCCCTTGCTAATGAGGTATTTACTTACTGATGTCAGCACCCGATGAAAAACATCCTCAAATACTTCGTGTTCCCAAAATAGCATCTTCGTCTCAGGTACTTTATAAATTCTACTCGTTGCGAGGTTATGCCTTTCACTTGAATGCTTTTTATTCTCTTCCTTGCTCAGATATTCATTATCGAATACTCTAATTAATTCATCAGGGAAATCCGGCCATATCCGGGCAATTTTCTCGCACCGCTCTCCCTTATCGAGGTAGCTAAGTAGTTCTAGTTTTGCCGGGGATACTGGTGCAGCTAAAGATTGTATGGATGGAACAAATGATACAGCAGGCTTCTTACCAATCCGTTCAAGAAGAGCAGCACTTAACCAACGCAAACCGAAATGTTCACACTGGCAATATGCTTCCAGCACATCATGTAGCGTGCTTGAAATAATAAAAGGGGGAGACTCAAATTCAACAAGCGTTTGTAATAGAATTAACTTGGATGAGGTTGGTGTATCAAGACTCAGGGCTTGCCGTAGGCCAGTAGCCGTTATCTCCGGGAATGACTTAATGATATAGGCGCAACCAGCTATAGCCGCAGCCTTCCGCTTTAATTCGGGATGGCTCACCCGCGCAATTAGAAGCAAAAAGAGAGCTTCATCTATTCCCCGTTTGGGTGAAACATCTGGCTGATATAGCATGAAAAGATGTTCTGTCCGTGTACTATTTTCTGGTAGACGATGTCGTAAAACTTCATAGGCAGCATCCCATGACGCGAAGGCACTTTCTGGTGATATGAATTCAGCACACATCTCAACTAAGTGTTGAGATATTCCTGAATATAAGCCCTCATGCAAAAGGGATGCTACTTCCGTGGCGATAGCATGTAGAGTATGTTCCGCTGAGATTTCGAGCCCATTTTGAATCCAAGCATGACACTCTGTACCTCCCAACGTAAGCCACCCTCCTCCGCCTCTTGACCTTGAGTATGCAAGTGCCCATGTTAGTGCTGCAATATCTGTACAATCACGATCTTCTAGCTGCTTTGCTAAATCTGCCAGCAGCGTAGCATTGGTACCGAATGAGTAATATCGTGCTACGTACCTGACGATGCGAATTGCTTCTATTTGATTTTTATGACTAACGAGTTTACACAAGCGATTAACTAGAGCAAGAGCAAGCCTAGAAACGTCATCGTTTGAAGACAAATATTTTTTATGATTTCGTATCCATGCAATAATCTGTAATGGAGAAGAGTCCTCTGGGAAAAGTGCCGCATCATCAAATGCGTCTTTGCGCTCAATATCATGATCAGTAGAGGATTCTCGATTAACTGTATCTTCTCCGCCGACAACGAGACGAGCGGGGGGAATAAAAATCTTCTCTTTAGCAGCAAAGGCAAGAAGCTTTTCATATGAAGAAATATTAAATGTATGCCCATCACCTTGAACCTGAGCTGCAAGGTTCTTAAACAGGTGTACACCGAGAGACCTATCGTTGTTTAGGACTCTACTAATTATATCTAACCTCTTTAGAAAAGATTGATGATCCTCATCAAATGGTTCAGTTGCAAAAATAAATGCCAATAAAGCAGGGTTTCCTTGTGTAGCAAATTCTTCAGCTGCATCAATTACTGCACGTTCCGAAATCCAATTATGTGTACCTCCACCTTGTATAAGGGATCTATATAGAATATCAATTGCACCCGGCAGATCGGCATTGCATAGAGACCTGAACCAGTAATTAGGAGTATGATTAGTCTCCTTTCCATCCGTATGGTCGATAACAACCTCAGTTAATTCTTGTACTTGAGCTAATCGGGTAGCAGTTTTAACAGGGTCACACTTTGCTAGGGTTGTAGCACATTCAAGCAAGTCAAAAAGTGCAATGTCTTTCCGCCAACCATAAGCACACATGTATTGGGTTGCTCGGTGCCAATGTTCAAGAGCCTGATCAGGTTGTCCGGATGCTTGTAAAACACTGCTCAAAAGCATTTCATGATTTGCGTGGACTGAATAGAATTCTCCATGTCTTTCAGCATGTTTTACCTGCTCTTCAAGTATCTCGATTACACGCGAGTGCCAGGGGTAAGGCATGATAATATTGGCTAAAGCTTCAGGGATTAGGGGACCGCTCTGACTGCCTTGTAGATAGGTAGTAGTGCCATAAGATATCTTCGTGAGTAATTTCGCGGCTGTAATCCATTGTTCCTCAGTTTGAACAAGACGTAAGCCACGATCCACAGTGCTATGAATTAGAGACCAAATCGGATAAAGATCACACGCCCGTGGGTCTCCTTCGAAGGGGCTAATATCTTTAGCAAGTTCTTGAAAAGCTGCTATGATGTCACATGCAGCACTACCTGGGTCAGACTTTGCCTCAACTTCGATCTGTGAAAGAGCGATTACATAATGCAACCAAAGCCCATACCAACCCTCGAATTTGATTTGCTGGACAACACCATCTAAATCCTCTTTTGCGATGTGTGCTACGGTTCCGACTGAAGCAACCCACAGTTCTGCAGCTTGGGCGTCTCGACCGCTCGGTGGCGTGGTATCAAGATTGATTTCTTGAGTCTTCCCATTCACATAGCGCTGCTTCAGCAACTCAACGTCCCCTCCAAGACAAAGAAGCTCATGAGCCATAGCAATCGGGATATCATGCCTCATAAGATTTGATACTACTTCACCAAAGGCAGGAAGATCACCTTGTTCTTTTAGTACCCTCGCAAATTCTAGTTCAAGAATCGCCCGAATCTCTTGGCCAACAGTTACCTTGCTTAGCAACCGAGTCGTCAATTTCTTACCAGCGAACTGAATATACCGATGGAAAATCCGTTTTAGATAGTCTTTAGGGGGATTAGCTGTATTATTAAGATACCTTGTCAGTCTTGGAAATATCGTTTCCGGCCCATCAATGCGCAATCTGCCATGAAACTGGGCTATTGCAGCATCTAGGTTCTCAGAATCCGGCTTGAACTCATTTAAATCCAGATACTCTTGCCATGGAGCTGTGATACCAGCATCATCGCATATTGAGCACAGGATCAATCCATGTTCTTGACCAGTTGTGGGACGTCCGTCGAATAGTAAGCGGTCTGCTAGTGCTTGATATCCATACAATGTTGCATAGGTGCGGCCATAAGTTTCTGGGTCGAGGTTTTCTTCAAAGCATGTCTCAATGGATCTGCGAACATGGGCATAACAAGCTAAAGCAGGCCAATTAAGTTCTTCTGCAGCAATTTCAATCGCGATATCCAAGTTGGCGTCAATGGCTCGTCTTGGGTGCCCGAAAGAAACACTTTTCGAAGCAAAATCATAACCAACCTGGGCAAGTATTTTCCCGCCTTGATTAGTTCTTCGAAGTAGTGGAAGTAAAAACCTATACGCTTTTGCATCGCTCCAAAACCCACGGGATTCAAGCCAAGAAATGATCGGATCAATTATTTCTACCAGAGAGATTTTTTGTTGTTGTAGTCGATCTAAAATAAATCTGCGGAAACTCTCGTGGTAGACTTGTATTCCTCCTTGGGCAGATATTTCCTTAAGAACCGGGCGGAGATGATTCAAAGCTTTTGGAATCTGATAGGCAATAGAAGACAGTATTTCCTTTAATTCTTGTTCTGTTACTCCGAAATCAATGGCGCCAAGTAAGTTTGCGACACTTCCTCCGATTGCATCAGAAGTTTTAAGTAAATGTTCGTAGTAGTTAGCAATCTGTCCCTGTAACAATGGGAGACTTTTGATAAACGAAACAGGATCGAGTGCAGCCTGGATATTAAGATTGTTCTTGAGTCCGTTATATAGATATGTGGCGTATAGGGGATTACCATCAGCCTTTTCCGCTAACTCCTTAACTAACTCATCATCGGTTTCTGTGAAGCTGGCCTGATGCATTAGATCAAAAACTCCAAGTCTTTTTCCCAGTTCAGCAACATCCTCAGTTGACCAAGCTGGGAGCTCTTCTATTCGACTTCCTTCCTGCAACGGTTCAATATGAGGTCCAGGTTGGGTCCCAATGACTAGGTGTACCCCGCTTGGTCTCTTCATCACCATCAGTTCCTCGACAATGTTAGTGTCATTAATGGTTAGAGAACGTCCTTCGGAGATAACACGAGTAATGTGATCTATTCCATCTACAAACAAATAGACTTGGCCAGTGGCACTCGCTTCAACAGCATGTGGTAGTATGCTTTCCAGTTCTTCAAGACCTGCCGAGTAGATATAGGAGGCTTTTTCCCTTAATTTGGGGACTGTATCTACCAAATCTGCAATTAGGTTAGCGAAGAGAACGTTAGCGGTGACCCGCCTTTCAACTAGCTCATCACCCGGCTCTAGATAACAATAGTGCTTCGCAACAATATGCCCTTCGCTCTTTAATTTTTCTGCCAAGTGATCAAGAAACCATGATTTTCCAGAGCCTGGTGGACCGATGATAATAGTCTTCTCCTCTTGTTTAACGGTGTTCTCCAATGCCTGTAAAGATTGGCATCGAGAGACAAAAGCTTCTTTAACCACCGGGAATGTTTGAGCCACACGTCCGTAGTCTCTATGAAGCTGCAAATGCCTTTCGATGTCTTCGAGTTGGATGGTCTCACCTTTTGCACGAGCTTCATTAGCTCTCCATGCCAAGACCTCCGCAGTTTTAACAGCATCTAAGTTCTGGTTGGGATAGCGGCCAATACCTATCCGATTTGTGAGAAGCTCGGTAAGAAGTTTTTCAAGTTGGTTTGGTTTTCGAAAATCGAGGGATGCTTGTGGGCATTGTAGTTCAATGAAAAAGCGCTGCGTGAAATTTATGAAGTCCGCTCTCGTAAACCCTTCAGGCTTTTTAAGTGGGGACCAAATCGCATCTTTATCTTCCGGCCAAAGCTCATCAGCTCTCAGTTTAAAAATCCGGGTTCGGTAGCCTTCAAAAGATGATGAAGTCTCTATCTCCTCCAAATACGGGGCGATATCATCGGCTGTTGGGACGGCCCACGGCACACATAAGCGATATTCATCAGCAGGACTCTCACCAGCCTGCTTAAAGGTTCGAATCAAGTAATTGAGGCGAAGACTATATGTATCTTGTGTCAGATCCTCTCGGCGCAAGGGACGATTGGGACTATCGCTTCTTTTGAATTGCCTTCTAACGTAACCGCGACTATCATGAATCTCCAAGTCATCGAATCTATCTTCAGGGTAGAGCTTTTTATCTACAGTTAGAATTCCCGATTGGTTGGCAAGGCACAAAGCCATAAAATATGCAGTAACCACATCTTGGTAAATGTAGCCTCTATGTGCTGCCCCAAGATTGCCCAATGATTTCACCATATGTTTATTATAACGCTTACTAGTCAATCGTTGAATGATATATCAAAGGAAATCGGTGAGGTTAAATGACACGACTACAATATTGACCGCTAGGTTCTAATGGATCTCTTGTAAACTAAGTAATTGTCCAAATAGTAGTATTGTGTTTAACTAACCGTTTGGGATTTCTTAGGGTATCACAAAACAGCTTATTGTTGAGTAAACAATAAGCCAAAACGTGACATTGAAAACCTTAGTCTTTTCTTTGTAGAATTAGCTAATTGGGAAATGGAAGGAAGGTCACACCATTGAAGGCTGAGCACGCTCTGTTTGCTGTGGCTAGGTTAGAAACTTTCAATCGGGATCCAAAGCCGGCGAAGACTCTCGCATTAGCGGAAGCAACAGGATTCTTCTACAAGAATGAGGCTGGGAAGGTGTTTTTAATTACGAATGAGCACGTGGTGTATAGTGAGCCACAGCGTTATTTCCCAAATACTATAAAGATTTGGGTCCACACGGATCTTTATCACCTCAAGAAAACGAAGAGCATAGAATTGCCGCTTTGGGAAACCAAGGAAAGACGATTTAGAAAACTGTGGAAACGTGCCCGATATCGTCCCATCGACATCGCTGCCGTAGAAATTCCAAATGAGGAGTTGAAGGGTTGTGTTTACTTCTTCTTCTCAAAGGACGATCTGCTGGATAAAGGTGAAGATTTATTACCAGGAAAGGATATCGAGTTAGGATTGCAGGCCCTAATCTTGGGGTATCCATTAGGGTTCTATGATGAAAATAACCACCTTCCAATCGCCCGAGCCGCGACCGTTGCAACATGGCCATGGCTTAGTTTTGAAGGTAAACCATACTTCTTGGTTGATGCAGTAACACATCCTGGTTTGAGTGGCAGTCCGGTAATATCATCTGTAGTAGCCTACGATACAACGGGATCGGATGACCCCACAAGCGATAAAAGAACGTCAAAAAGCTACTTGCTTGGCATATTTTCAGCCGAGAAGACGCCTTATAACATACCACTAGGTTTGAACATGGTGTGGCATGCAACAGTAATCAGAGACATAGTCGAGGCTGAATAAAAAATAATTGGGTTGTTTCCGATTCATCAAGGGATTTTGGGAGCCTATTCATCTTATACAGATTCTGGGGCAAGCAATAGTGCTTGCCCTTTTAAATAAATCATCTGAGAGTGCAACCACCACAAGTCACGCTTCGGCAGGCCATAGAAAGGTTATTGAAAAGACTCTCCCTGGACAGTCCTTAGACTTCCGAGGAGTTCTAGGTATCGTCCCCTTAAGTGGAGCTGAGTATCAATAGGTAGTACTGACAAGTACTTCGACCTGATTGTTAACCTGAGCATTTGATTATTAACGCTACCATTGGTTAAGTTTCTGGTTTAGCCATGAGTTCTGCTTTGGCAGATTCAGATAAGGCATTCCAGAGCTTAATCGCCGCCTCCTCATCACCTTTTTCCAAAGCTTCTTGCACATTAATCTTGATCACAATATCTCTAGTCTTTGGATCGGACAATAGATGTTGGAACATCGCCTTTTGAGCTTGGTTCCACAATGGGTCTGTTTTCGACCATTCTTCCCACTGCTCAGATGGTACCTGCGCGTAAACCTTCTCGTTCCCTTCTGCATCTACTCCATATATCGTCGTATCACCGTCCTTCTTAGGATCATTGATTCCCTTCTCTGGCAAAGACAATATCATTGACCATCGGGTCAACCGTACTATTGGGGATTCTTGCTTCTCGACTCTATCCATTGCTTTTTCTCCAATTCTAGTTAACTATTACGAATTGCACCGATTTCAATTTTATCAGTTTTTTCCTTTTTTGTTATTCTTATCAAATTCCCAGATCTCGGGTCCAGCTGTGGGGACTCGAACCGGGCTTCATGCTGTTTGGTTAAACGTTGGTATTGAGGAGTTGCTGCAGCATAGAAATGAACGATTTCTTGTGAAATAGTCTGCTTCCAAAGTGGCTGATCACCCAGAATTCGAACGTAGTACTTCTGGAGACCTTTAGAAGAAGTGCCTCAATTTGTTTAACAATTCTTAAAGTGAAATCCTCATTTCTGTAAGAGAACCAAAAATAAGCCCCTGCTCGTGCTCAAAACAAGGCTAGGGTTTGCTACTAATTTGCTACTAAATTCCTGCGAACATAGTTGGACATAATGGACATTTACGTATAAAATGGATAATAGCAAAATCTGTGTTTAGCTTTGGAAGCATAGGTTCCGCAAATCCGGTATGCGCTACCATTTTTATTATGGTAAACCTTTTTTATTATGGTAAACCTCGCTTATTTCCCGCTGTTGGACGTTATGGAATTTTAGAAGGCTTGGCTATGACCAGGGTTGCGCTAAAAAGAGTGGGGTGGAATAATGGTGGTAAGGGGTCTAAGCCCGGATGAGCGTATTGTATGATTGCTAACTCCGGACTTTTCTAATAAACTATCATTATAATAATTTCGTGGGGGAGTAATATCATGT
>Ga0307431_1000664_pt1 | contig 22179 bp, 16 predicted proteins | sample SalMarWE160170MG_FD_202155 | JGI IMG/M metagenome (GOLD analysis project Ga0307431, IMG submission 202155) | Salt marsh sediment microbial communities from the Plum Island Ecosystem LTER, Massachusetts, United States - WE1603-170 | ecosystem: Environmental > Aquatic > Marine > Intertidal zone >...
ATTAGCTCGTAATTATAGATGGGCCGCCCTCCTACAATCTTGGACAGTATCAGAAGCGAAATATAAAAATATTTCAGCTTGTATTGATACAAGGTAAAGTTATAGAAGGGCGACCATGCAAACTCTCCTAAAAAACCATTAGGAGGTTTCATTATGTATTATATCGGAATTGATGTATCAAAGAAAGACCTATCGGTATTTGATGGTAAAAAAGATTTGAAATTTATAAACAAAGAAGGATTAAGATCTTTTAAAAAATACCTGAAAAAGAAAGTTAACTTTTCAGATTTGGTCATCATCTTTGAACCGACTGGAGTATACTCACTATACTTAAAAGAATTCTGTGCTGAAAATAGCATAAAGGCTTATATAGTAAATCCCAAGAAAAGCCATAATTTTACCCGGGCCTTAGGGAAACGTTCAAAGACCGATAAGATTGATGCTCGAATTCTCTATCAATTCCATAAGCTCATTGAGGCAAAGGATATCAAGATACCCAGGATAGACCAACAGGCTAAAGCTTTAGCCTCCTATCTCACCAGTTATGAGTTTGCCCTAAAGCAGAGAGTAGCCTTATCTAATCATTTGGAAAGTCTAAGAGATAAGGAACTTATTGCCCTTATCAAAAAAGATCTGAAAAGAGCCAAAAAGTTAGAAGATAAGATCTTTAATGATATCTTAGAATATGTTAGTAAAAACCAGAACTTAAAAGAAGATTATCAAAGGCTTTCTACTATCTCCGGTGTAGGAGATAAAACGGCTATCGCCCTACTTACTCTATTTAAAACTTATCAAGGTACAAACCGGGCCCAGATAACCGCTCTTGCCGGACTTGATCCGGTAAGAAGAGAGTCCGGAACCTCGGTAAAGGGTAAAGTTAAGATCAGTAAAAATGGTAAAGGAATATACCGTAAAATATTCTATTTACCTACCGTTTGTGCCACGGTACATAATCAGAAAATAAGGGTATTTTATCAACGGTTATTAGCCCATCATAAGATAAAGAAATTGGCCGTTATTGCTTCCATGAGAAAGATACTCTTGATAGCTCATGCTATATATAGAGACAAGACAGAATATGTTGCTGTCTAGATTCTTTAAAATATTTAAATAAAATACAGTGTCAAAAGGAGAGTTTGCGGGTTGACTTTTAACACAGTATCTATTTATTAAATGTTACTACCTTAATTTTTTAATATTTATTTATGTCAAATATAGTTCTTTTTTATCTAAATTTTTAAAGATTTCTGAATCTAATAAAGGAGTACAAGAATTCTTTATATTTAAAAATTCGTTTTTAAACTCACTATTTCCCATCAATCTAATCCACTCATTATAATAGGCTTGCTTTAATACAAACTGCACAAAAGAACATGGAGAAATAATTCTTGATATTGGGATTCTAATTGTATTATTATTTCCAAAATGTAAATGGGAGGCAGCGTGTAATATTGGCTTATACAATAGAGGGTTATAGTCATATCTTATAAATATGCAAATTTTTTTTAATTCAGCTTCATTTACTTCTTGTTCATAATCATCTCTAAATTTATCTCTTACTTCATCATAATTATATCCAACATCCTTCAAATATGCTTCATAGGTAGGGAAATCGTATGGAAATTGACAATATACATATCTTAAGTTAATATTTTCTTCTAACTTAATAAATTCAAACTGCAAGATTGATTCATCGTATAATAAAATATCATAATCAAAACTGCTAATCGCTAATTTATAAATATCTACAATATTTTCATTTCTAATTTTTGATAAAGGTTTATTTCTCTGATAATACAATCTGAGTAAACCATTTTTTTTTAGTAAATTTGCTGAATCATTTAATGAGTTTTTAAACTTACCAATATTCATTATGTATTTTTTCTTTTTTTATTTAATTTTTTAATTATTTCTTCTTTGCTTACTCCCATTCCCTTAGCTGTTTTTTCAATCATTCTTTCCAGTCTATTAAATTCCTCTTGATTTCTTGCTAAGTCTCGTTGAAATAACTTAATTGCTTCTCTATCGGGCATTTCAAATATTATTTTTGGGTAGTTTTCCATTGTTTTATCTATTTCTTTCTTACACTCTTTGGCATAAGTTCCTATGCCTGTAATAGTAACCCAACCTTTTGCTCTTGTCATAGCAGTAAAGATTTTATTTCTTCCTCGTATAGAATTTCTATTATCTCCTCTAAATATAGCGTCTACGCCTAAAATATAAACACTACCTGCTTCATTACCTTTTGCTCTATAAACTGTTGCTAGAGTAATGTGATCTTCTAAAAAAAATGTTTTAGTATATGATGGTGCATCTAATAGATTATAAGTTTTGATACCTTTTTCTTCTAAAATATTTTTTAATTTTTCAAAATAACTTCTCGCAGCAAAATCATCTAAAGAAATCACTAAAATATCTTCAGGGAGTAAATCGCTCTTTAAATCTTTAAATATCTTCTCTGCAATATAATGACATTCATCATTATAATTATTGAACACTTCAAAAGAGATGAGATCTTTTTCGTTTTCAAATAATTCATTTTGCATTAAAGGACTATTTTGCTTTGGCCTTTCAATTATCATTTTATCACCTTTTTTTGAGTTGCCTTCTTTAACTTCAAAGCCTAGATCAGACCAATGTTCGTTATTCTCTAACATTTGAAGTATATGGTCATTATAAATTCCCAAACCCAATGAAAAAGCACAAATTAATATCTTTCGAGGATTTCTATAACACTTTTGCAAAACTATATCGCATGGCGAGTCAGGGGGTTCCTTAGAAAAATCAACATAATATTGACCTTTATCATTTTTCCCAAAAGTATCTTTTGTATCTTGAATATCAGTATTTAGAATATTTTGACATTCATCATAACCCCATATTACTCTATTATTTTTAGTAATCTCTCTACACAATCTGTAAAAATATTTTGGGAAATCTTGCCCTTCGTCTATTATTGTATAATCATATATTTGAGTAATTTTTTCTGATTCTAATACTTTACAAACTTCATTAAAAGGATCCTTACCGATTTTTCTTGCCTCACTAAAAGAAATGGGTTCAATATTATTTCTCATACAAATATTATAATAAACTCCTGGTAAATTTTTCCCTCCCCAAGCATGAAGAATATTTATTTTTTCCCAATTGGGATCAATTTCTGAATATTGACGATAAAACCTAGTAATCAATAATTTAATAAAATCGTATAAGCTTTTAGTGTAGAAAGTATATAGAATATTTACGCTTGGTTCTCGTAAGTGAGTTAACGCAGCTTTCATGGCCAATACAATAGTTTTCCCAGATCCAGCCAGGCCTCTAATCCTTTGGGGTCCGTCCATCATCTGTAAAGCAGCTCTCTTTTGCTCAAAATCAAAATTAGCAATTTCGGACTCAATTTTATCTAATATTTCCCCCTTACTTTCTCTATCTCTACTCTTTATATTTCTATACTTAGGTTTAATTATATTTTTTGTTCCTTCTAATATAGCTAAAGTTTCTTTTATATTTCTATTGTTTAACTCTGAAGTTAAACATATTTCCTCAAATTCTTTAACTAATTCTAATTGATTTTTAATAATCTTTATATCTGCTTCATTTTGCTGAGCTGTTTCTCTTAAATTTGGTAAAAACAGAAAAGTATTAATGTTTATTCCTATATCCATTCTTCTAATTCTTAGTATTTTACTTCTTATAAGCTTAGAAAATATCTGGCTATGAATTTGGTCTAGCTTTTCATTTAATCCAGCTAACTCCTCTTCATTAATATTTCTATTATCTGCACACTGAAATATTACTATACCATGTCTTCTACTAACTAAAAGAACATTTGCACTAATTATGTCACCTTCTTCTTGTAAATAAAGAGGAAAATCATGATGCAAAATTGAACTATTTATATTCATTTTTTCTTCATTTTCTTTGATAATATCTATTAGCTTTTTTGAGCTAGGTTGTTTATTTAATAAATTTTGATTAACATTTATCTCCATTATTGTTCTCCTTAGTTATTAACTTACAATTAGTAAATATCAAAATGTATTTTTATTGATACAATTTTTTTAATTATAGTTACTAAATCATTGAAAAATAATATTCTATCAAATTATGATATATCGATTCTAAAGACCAAAATCCTTTTATAATATTCTTTCATTTTTTTTGTCAAACAAAGAAAAAAATAAGTAAATATCTATATCGCACTTTTACTCGATCTTTTTGCCTGAAAGTTTGGATACTTTTGGTATCTTGCCTCTTCGGCTGCATATTTCGGAAGGATCCGGACACTGTTTCCGGTAACATCCGGACAGCGTTTCGGAATTATCCGGACAGTATAACGGCATATCCGGACACCTTGTCGAATCATTAAATAAAAGGTACTCTTTAATTATAATGATTAAAGGGGGCTAAATAATGAGGAGGTTAGATATGCTAAAAACGAGAGAAATACTAAGATTAAGACACGAATTAGGATTATCACTGAGAGAAATAGGTCAAGTCTGCAGTTGTGGGAAAACAACGGTATCAGAGATTCTCACACGAGCTAAAGATGCCGAAATAGTGTGGCCGATTGACCTTAGCGATAAGCAATTGATGTCCAGGCTTTATCCGCCTGCAGAGACTAAGACATCAGTTCATGAACCCGATATGGAATACATTTTTCATGAGATGAAGAAAAAGAAGGTAACCTTGATGCTTTTATGGGAAGAGTATAAAGAGAAACATCCCGGTGGAATCATGTATACCCAGTTCTGTGACCGCTATCGGAAATTTAAAAAAGCCAATAAAATTTCCTTGCATAAAGAGCACAAAGCAGGTGAGGAGATGGAAGTTGATTGGGCCGGAGACCATATCTCATATGTGAAACCAAGTACGGGTGAAGTCATAGCAGCATCCCTGTTTGTCGCTGTCCTGCCAGCGAGCGCATATCCTTTTGTATATGCTTATGATAATATGAAAATGCCAAACTGGATAGATGCTCACGTACGGGCTTATACCTGGTTTGGAGGAGTTCCCAAGATTACCATCCCTGACAACACCAAAACTGCAGTTATCAAATCCGACCTGGTAGACCCGGTCTTAAACAAGAGCTATCAGGAGATGGCCAGGCATTATAGGACGACCATCATACCTGCCAGGGCGGGAAAATAACGATAAGGCCGCTGATGAAAACATGGTAGGGAATGTTTCACGGAGAATAATTGCCGCACTGAGAAACAGGCAATTTTTTAGCCTCTATGAAATCAACCAGGCGATATCTGAAGAACTTGAGAAATTTATTCATAGGCCTTTTCAAAAGATGGAAGGCAATAGAAAGGCTGCCTTTGAAAAGATTGACAAACCCTGCTTACAAGCCTTGCCTTTAACCAAATATGAATATGCCAAATGGAAGGAGACAAAAGTTGCCTTTAATTATCATGTGGATTATGACAATTTTTTTTACAGTGTTCATTATTCCTATGTCAACCGCCCCTGTTCGATAAGGGCAACTTCTAAAACCATAGAGGTGTATGTAGGTCATGAACGGGTGGCCGCCTATCCCAGAAACTACAACACCTCTAAAAGGTATGAAACCCTGGAAGAACATATGCCTGATGAACACAAGGCTGTCTACGGGTGGAGTTCCGACCGTTTTCTGTCATGGGCAGATAAAACCGGCCCGAACACCCGCAAGTTCATAAAAAAGATCCTCGAGACTCGGGAATACCCTGTCCAGAGCTATAGGGCCTGCATGGGTATCATGCGCCTTGGTAAAGGTTATCCGCTTGAAATAATGGAAACTACCAGCAGGGAAGCTCTGGATAAAAATATCTGCTCGTACAAGTATTTTAACCTCATTTTAAAACAGGTTGTTTCCAGATTATCTAAGAGAGAGGATGATAAAATCATACAGCATGAAAATATTAGAGGAAGTAGGGCTTATGCAGGAGGTGGTATCTATGCTTAACCATCCTACCGTAGAAAAACTAAAAGGTATGAAACTTAAGGTCATGGCCCAGGTGCTGATTGATTCAGACCCTGCTTTAAGAGAGCTCTCCTTTGAGGAAAGACTAGCTATTATCGTTGAAAAAGAGTGGTTGCACAGAAAAAACGCCAGAATTAAACGACTCCTGTATAATGCCTCTCTGGCAATAAATGCCTGTATTTTAGACATTGACTATAATCAAGAGCGAAAGATAGATAAAAAAACCATCCGGACACTCTCCAGCTGTACCTTCATCGAACAGAGACTTAATATCATTATTTCGGGTAAAACAGGTTGTGGTAAATCCTTTTTGGCCTGTGCATTTGGGAATAATGCCTGTCGTTATGGTTATACTGTCAAATACTACAGAATACCTGAACTCCTGCTTGAAATTCAGGCCGCAAAAAACGAAAATTGGTATACTCAATTTATGAATAAGTTGAAAAAAGTAAGTCTCCTGATATTGGATGACATAGGCCTTAAGTCATACACCCTGGAGGAAAGTAGGGATATCCTTGAGATTGCAGAAAGCAGGTATAATAAAGCATCCACAATACTTTCCGGGCAGATTCCCCATACGCATTGGTATGACTTATTCCCTGATCCTGCCCTGGCAGATGCCATAATGGACAGGATAATCCACAATGCCTATATTCTGCCGCTGGATTCAAAAAAATCTATGCGGGAGGTGATGGCAAAAAGACCATTCAGGCAATCTAATGAGCGATAGGTCAAAAGGGTGTTGCCGAATAGTCGCTATGGGTATACAATAATGGAACAAAACCTTATTGGAAAAAAGAGTAAGGCTTTTAGATCAAATTCTTTCAGGTTTTTCAATTTAATATGAACTAAACGATAATTATTGATTAAGAATAATGTTAATAAAAATTGAATCGATAAGGTGTCCGGATGTTCCGGTTTAATGTCCGGATGCCTTCGGAATTGCCGTCCGGATACTCCGGAATACGCATTCGGCTCCTTTTCTTTTATGGTGGAAAGAAAAGGTCTCTCCTGTTACCTTCATACAGGTTAAAATATTAAATTTATTAAAAATTATAGAAATATAAAAAATATATTTAAGTGAAATATTTTACGTATTATATTATATATACGACATAACTTTTAAAAGTCCTTCTTTTTACCAAAATTGAAGAACCAAAATTTTTATTAAAGAAAAAAGTTATAAAAAATAGGATCTATTTGTTATTATCGAGCCGTGGTCCTATAACCACAATAATTCCAGGGGTGAACTTCATAACTTGCCAAAGCGTAGGAGTCTCCCAAAAAATCTATATAAGCATTTACACAGGCTTCAATGCTATCTAGAGCCGGGAAACTGAGGAAAACAAAGACGACACGTCAATAACGCCATATTTGTCCATTGTAGAACCCCAATACCAATCAGCATCCGTGTCTTTATATTCAAAGACAGTTAAGAGGTGCCCTGCAGATTCATTAAGGAAAAATATGGGTACAGAATATACATTATAATCATGATAGTGTAGAACATAACAACTAAAAATACTAAAATCGACACAATCCCCCTCTTTCCCAATATAAAATTCATAGGGAGTGTACGCGCCATCATGTTCTTCGTAGTGGCAGGTTGATAAAAAATTAAGTAATTTTAGAGGATTCTTTAATTTGTCTAATAAAGATACGAATTGAGAGTCATATTCATCCATCCCGCCATTACCTGGAATAATTGGTGGTGCTGTTTCCCAGCTGCAACCTGCAAAAAATAAACAAAAAAATAGTGCAATTCCTAAAATAAATATTTTCCTCATAGTTACCTCTATCATTTCAAAATTTATTTAGATTTGCAGGGGTCAAATTTTTAATTAAAATATGGAGACATCCTATTTTTCTATGGTTTAGCTTTTCATTTTGCGAGGTCTTCCTTTATGGCATCTATCTATAATAATATCTAAAGCCCTAACCAGTTGGTTAAGAGACTCCTCAGACCCTATAGGTTTTCCGTTAAAAGTGAGCAAATTATTGACCTGCTATATCTGCCCTATTTATCTAATTTAAAAGTAAAATATTAATTATTTAAGGAAATAGGTGTCTGTCACTATTATATTTTCCTAAAAACAATTGAATCCAATTGTAATAATACGTGGTATGTTTTCTTAAATCTTTTATAATAATCATTATAAGTCTTGAGCGGTTCCATATTTTTTAAATCAGCTCTATCTAATCCGGTAAAATTTTTCCTTAAGATATTTTCAAGTTCGAGTTTGCATCTATCAAGCTCTTCATGTTTCTTGGGATTGCATACATTTTTCATTACCAGTATACCCATTAATGCTTCTGGATAAACCTTTTTAACTTCATCCGATATAATTAACAATTCTAAACCCCCTACATGAAAAAATTGTTATTGATTGCTTAAATTAGTATTTTTCTTCAATTATTAATTAAAATAGTGACAAAAGAAAAACAGGGGGACGGTTCTTTGTTTCATGTCCTTAAGATTTTATTTTGCGAAAATCCGGTCAATCCGGATAATTGCCATAATGAACTGCATCGAGTTCTTTTAAATATTTAAAAATCCCGGATTGTATTTGTGAGTGCACACGAATCTATCAAGAATATCAATAAATTCTCAATAATCATCATCTACAAATATTTTTTCTGGTGTATACCGCTTATATTCTTCTTTATTTTACTATTACTTGTTCTTTTTGTTTCCCCGGGGATAAAAATCATCCCGATAAAAGCTTATCTTGCTAACGGTAATAGGGAATTGTCAAACAAAGAACCGTCCCCCTGTTTCCTTATTTAATAAATATAAAGGTCAATAAGTAAAAAAACATACTAAAATTTATTAAAATATGATAATAGCGCAATATAGTTCTATCTCCTGTCATATTCTAATCATTTGAAAAGACATTGGTAATCTAGGTTTATCAAACCCCTTATGAAAACTAAGAAAAATAGCCAAATTATTGAGCTAGACAACCATATCTTGGCACAGTCTTGTTCGATATTTTATCCTCGATCACCTCGTCGTTTCCTCACTTCTTCATTAAGATCATTGAGTAACTTCCCTTCCATTGTTCGCCAGTATTTAGGACCTGCTACTCCATGTTCGTCACGCTTAAAACCATGTTTTATGAGCAAGACTTTAGCTAATTCCGAAACTGAATATATTTTACCATCACTTTTGTATTTCAATTTATTGGATAAAGTAATTATTTCTGCTTGCTCATCTTGAAATAGTCGAGTATTATAGAAATATAATAATTGTCCATTTTTAACCAAATTTGCATTTACTAATTCCCCCAACGTAACTCTTCCCGCCTTTGTACCTCTAGAAGATGGTCCAACTGTTAATGTACTATAAGGAGTGGGAATGTAAATCTTAAAAAGTTCAAGAGGCAATCCAAGAGTATCCCAAATTTTTGATATATCTGTTTTCAATTCTTTTTCCAAGCCTTCCTTTTCTCCCTGTAATTGCTCAATTTCGTCCTCTTTTGTTTCTATATTACTATCGATTATTTCGACCTTATCCTTATATTCTTTTGTAAGATGGTCTTCATTAGCCATAGCATGTTTTATTTGTTGTTCTCGTTCATTTATTTTTCTGAGCACATTCCTATTTTTTAAGTTTTCAAAGTGTAAAATATCTGAAAGTGTTCTCCAAACTGATTCTTTACTTAAATCTTTTATTTTAATGGAATATAATAATGATCGTTCAAATGCAACTCCTCGAAGTGGACTATAAATTCTAATTTCAGTACCATTTGCTATTACTGTGAGCAACGCGGCTTCATCAAAAGTATACTCTTTTATCTGTTCTAGATAGTCATTTAAGTTTTCATTATAATTCTTTGTATCAATAATTACTTTACAATCATGAGGCACATTCTTTATAAAAATATCTATTTTGCCTCCTCTCCGTGTGCGATATTCAAATTCTAAGCTTTCTCGTTTATGTCCTAATAATTCAAGTAGTGGAACAATTACTTTTTGTTTTACATTTTCTTCTGTAGGTCCTATATCCTGCTCTTTTAGCGTAGCTATTCTTTCAATTGTTTGTTTCATTTCCATTATAGCTTTTACCTCCATTTAATCATACAAGAAAATTTTAAATAACTTGTTTACATGCCAACTTTGCATAATTTTCTATTTTATTAAAATATTAAGATTCACATATAATATCTATTAGATTAGTATTATACATTTGGAAAAATAAACCATTTAAATTTGTTAAGTGTGTAAAATTGCAATATTATATATAGTATTTATTTAATTTAAGATTTAGTTCCCGGCAGGGACAAGAAATATGTTCATGGCCATCCACTTTTTCATACCTTATGAATTTATGGCATTTGTTACACTCGATTTTAACCTCTATATTTTTCCATCTTTCAACAATCCCTTCAATTTCTGATGAAGTGTAAGGTATTTCAGGCTCTTTCCAATGAGCACAGAAATTCCTAAATCCTATATCAGTTTCAAAATCAGATATTAATTTTACAATTGAATGGGTTGCTTTTAATTTCTTCTTTAATCTTTCTCTAAATGCTTGGAAAAGTCCGGAAAGGTCATGTTCATTCCTTCTGTTATATTTCATTGAGGCTTGGCAATTTTCACAAAGTAGCTGAAGTATCCATTCTAAATATACACCAAATGTTCTCCCAGCCTCTGTAGGATTATCCTTCGCGAGAAACTCCTCTATTTGCTCGTAACTATTTTTTCCTGGTTCGACCCTTGGGCCTATGGCATAATCCCAACCTAAAAAATGTTTTCTTATCCACTGTGGAAAGCTTCTCTGAAGGCGGTCTAACCAAATTGAATCATGAGTGAGAAGTAAAATCTGATAGTCAGAAAAGTTTTCTTCTAATAAATCAATTACGCGTGGTCTCTTATAAGCGTCGAAACTATTTATGACATCATCAAGGATGATAAACTTGAAATTGGTGTTGAAATTCTTAATAGAAGCCAAAAATATAGAAAGTCCAAAGCTGTTAAGCTGTGATTCACTTAATATTTTATAAGCAGGACTAATCGGATCACCACCAAATATAATCTCAAGCTCGACTGCTTTATCTTTTTCAGAAATCAATTTGATTTTAGGATTGGCAATAACTTCGCTATCCTTCTCCAGCGTCTTGAAATATTTTGAAAGGTCAGAGGAAATTGCATCGAACGAGACTTGCACACCCTTCTTAGTTTCTTCAACATAGTCATCTCTTATCTTTTCATAGGAACCCTTTATTTCTTCAAATATTTTAATCTTTTCACTTAATTGAGTCCAGTTCGTGAAGCTCTTTTGCAAATTATTTGCCCGTTGAAAATCATCAACTAATGACTTTCGTAATTCGTCTTTTTCTAGGATTTCAACTTGCCTTAAAATCTTTTCTTTGATTTCGCTTTTGGACTCTAATAATAATTTATACTCCTTTGTACCTACCTTCGTAATAAAATCAAATTCTTTTTCTATGTTTTCTATCTTTTCCCCCAGCATACCCTTACAATCTTCTAATAGTGGTTTTACATTTATCAGATTTTCCATAAAATGAATAAGAGGTGGCTCTAGCTCTTTTTCTTCTAAATTCGAACTAGCAAAATTAATTTTCCCAATAACCTCATAAATTGATGAAAGCAGCTTTTTCCTTTTTGCATCAAGCTCATTTCTTCTTTTACTTAATTCGTATAGGTGACCTTGTTTGCTTTTGATATGTTCGATTAAATTGCCTTCATAAGATTGATCACATAGAGGACACTTATCATATATTTTAAGAGACTCAATGGCTTCAATACCTTTCTCATATAAATCTACAAGAATGAGTTTTGATACTTCCTCTTCATCTTGTTTAAACGCAATAAGGTCTCTCTGAAATTCAGAAATATTTGAGCGTATGTCTTCCACAGGATAGAACCGATTGATAATTCCCCGAATCTCTTTCCATAGCGAAAGTTTTTGGCTCCTTTCGTCTTTTTCTACTTGCTCTCTTAATTTTTCGATACTTGTCTCTACTTCAGCTAATTCTTTTACAGATACAATACCTTGACGATTAAGGATAGTATTTACGATTTTTATAAAACTCTCGATATCTTTAGGTTCCTCTCCAGAGACTTCTCGATATTCGTCTACAAGCCTATCTCCATCTCTTTGTAAACTTTTTAATTCTTGTTCTAGTCGTCTTGCACATGTTTGTAAATCATTTTGAATATCAAGTGCATTTGCAAAACCCATAAACCGTGACAAGATTTCATACTTTTCTGCTTTCCGCTTATAAACAAATTCAGTTAGATCTCTGTATCTTAAATGGCAGGGATGTGGAATACACTCCCTTAACTTTGACAGGTTACCTTCGATTTTTGGCTGAGTAATTCGATTTGGATCATATTCCGTCTTAATCTTTCCAATTTCGCCATTCGTAAAATCAACCTCTATGTATGTTTGTCCTTCACTTGCTTCTTTGTGAGGATAAGCTTGCGGGCCTGCTCCTTCTCGGGCAAGATACTCTATATTTCCAGAACATAACCACTCCCATGCATCAACAATAGAGCTTTTGCCGCTACCATTCCGGCCGTAAATCATCATTGATTGAAGAGAATGTCCCTTTTTGAAGTCAAGTTCTAAAGGGGGTGTGTTTACACCACGAAATCCCGAAATAGCGATCTTCTGAACTTCTCCCATATCAGTCATCACCAATATCCTTTTCTAATTGTTCAGATAACCAATCCATGAATTTGCTGACATTAAACCCATCTTCAGAAATACATGCTCTTATTTCAGCAATTACCTCTTTTTTATATTTTCCTGAATTAATAGCTTCTTCAAACCATTTGATAGGATCTCTCATCTAATCACCCCTAATATATCAAAGCTGCTATTTCACCTAATGTCTCCCGAATAAAAGAAGTTGCTGAAGGCAATTTTGGTAAATTTTTGATTTCCCTTTTATCCGCTATTAGCTGAAGTTGGTCGATTCTTTTAATCATTGGAATAGCATTTATATTGAGCTTGAATATGGCAATGATTTAATATAACTTTCCATAAATTCAAAATCGGGAACACCATTTTTAGATGGTAACTTTATATGTGATTTTCTCATTCTTTCTTGACTGCATTTTCTACCGTAATTATATCTAGATTGCTCAGTATTGATTATTTTAGAAATAAACAAAGCAACATATTTATTCATAATAAATTTAGGTATAAGTTTTTCAACATGGTCACTTGCTGAAAATTCTAATGGTTGATAACTACAATAACCCAAAACCGCACTATCTACAGTCAGCACATTTCTTTCCTCAGTATAATAATCGTAAAATCCTTCTACTCCGTTATTTGTAGCTTGCGTAGTTAGATAAGGATATTTGCCTTTTCCATAATCTTCTAATTCTGAAAGTGGGGTTGTTTTGCTACCTGTTATTTTAAATAATGCTTTTAACTCAAAAGACTCCCAATTCCTTGTATTTAAGTCAAGTTCTTTTTGAAGCAATTTTTTATAACTCGGAATGGCAATTTTATCAAGTGTTATATTTTTAAAATCGTCTGGCATTTCAAGAGGAAGCAGAATATCTTTTAATGTTTTATTCGCTGCTCTCCCGTAGTTATATTTATATTTGTTTGCTTTAATACAATGAGCGTAAAATATCATTTCCTCTTTGCTCATTTTTCTTTTAGGCTTTAAATAATATAAATCCCTACCGCTATAATATTCTTTATCCTGATAAAATGAAGATAATACAGAGCCACTGACTGCAACAGAAATTGTGTGTGCGGGATTAGGGTTTATGTTTGATATCCTTTTTACATAAGCAGATATTCCGTTATTATGTTCTATTCTTGATACAAATCTAATACTTTCAGGATCTTTTTTATTGCATTTTTCAAGATGTACCAATTCAAGATTAATACCATAAATGGGTTCAAATAATTCTTTGAGTGGAACAACTTTAGGCATTATTACTTCTCCTTTTTCAAAAACAATTCATTAAACAAAACAAACTCTTTTAACGTTTTTACAAAATCTTCTTTTTTTAATTTTGAATAATCAGTTTCCATATATGCTTCTACGCACCATTCGTCATTAGCACTAACAACTTTATTCACGCTGAATCCCGCTTTTGCTTTTCTGTTAATATAAGATGACACCCATTCTGCTTTAATACCTTCCCATTTACCAAAAGCATCTATTCTACCTTTTATTTTTCGTTTTACAAATCCATCATCTTTGTAATACCCAAAATATGTTTCTTTATTTGGTGGGTGTGGCTTATGTGCAGTAAATATCATCACACAGGTAACCACTCCTATATCAGAATCAAAAAACAATTCATCAGGCATTGATAATACCGCTTCTAATGTATGTTTCTGTAAAAGTCGTTTTTTTAGTTCATATTTTTTTCCTTTTTGAGCCAAAGCACATTGCATAGGCACTATTGTTATACAAATTCCACCAGGCTGTAATACTTCTAAATTGTTCAGCACAAATTCTAATTCTTCAGTATCCTTCTTTTTATCCACTTTGTATGGCGGATTTAAAAAGCCAACTGTTGGTTTAAATTTTTTAACCTGTTCCATTACTTCAATATCAAAACAATCTCCATTAATAATATTAGTTTTACCATCTTGATGAATATACATATTAGAACAAGCCAATGCAAATATATATGCGTGGTACTCTACTCCTATTATTTGTCTCTCCTTTATTTTTTTAATTTTGTCCAAGTCATCTTTTGCGTCCTTTATCATCTTGCTCAAAGCACTGATTAGAAATCCTCCTGTGCCGGCACAATTATCATATACTACACATCCTTTATTTACACCCGCCAACTCATTAAATAATTCTGTAATGTGGGGGGGAGTAAGAACAATACCTAAACCTTTATCACTATTAGCATATTTTAAAAATTCAATGTATAACTGCCCTAATACATCATAATATTCATGTGTTTTTATGAATGTGTTTATATTTTTGTCAATGCTATCTATCAAATTTCGTAACACACCTTGCTTAGTTGATAGCGATGTATGAGTGCGAATAAAACTAAATTGAATTTTCAGATTTTCTAATCTTTTCCCAAGTAAGTTTGCATTGCGTAATACATTTGAAACAGTATCAACCAAAAAGTTAGCAAGTTCCTCCGATTTTTCATATTCCTTGTATGCCTTACGGAATGCTTTATCATCTAATGCTATAAGAATACTACTAATTAACAAAGCACGATCTTTTTCTGATATTTTATGGTGATGTAATTCCACATTCAGCTCCCTTGAAAAATCAAGAAGTGCATCATAATCCTGCCTGAATTTTTCAGGACTTTTTAAATAGCCGTTGATGTAGCTTTCTATATCTAATAACTTGTTACCAAAAATCGGGACAGGTTTCTTTTCTCCTTTTAAATATAGATAATGCGATACTTTAAGCTCTTTTAAGTTTTGTCCACTTACACCAATTACTAATACATCAAATTCTTTAGAAAGAAAGGATGCGTACAATAATGCCCCGTCTACTGCATATTCATCGTATTTATCTAATGTAGAACTCTGATGCTTAGCAATGTTTGCCTTACATTCAACTACTATAATGATATCAGGATTTTTTAGCGAAGAAATAATAAATTCGGGATACCCTTTTCCGCTCCCTTTCTTAGAGGCGTTTTTCAGCAACTTATCAATTTTTGGAATTGAAGATTTTTGTTCTTCTATTGCGCATTCATCAGAGTAAGAATTAAAATGTCTTCTTACTATGCCTTCTGTTATTCTTTCATTAGCCATAACTTTCTCCTTTTTAATTTTTCTGTATCTTATTTTATTACGACAAAAGGTTTAAAATGTCCTTCTTTTTTCGGAAAAATCTTCTATTTCTATTCAATATTAATTATTATCCCCTCTTCTGTCCATTCTTTCCATTCGAGGTTGGTTAGTTCAGGTAGTTGGGTGAGAGCTTGCGGTTCTTTGAATCCTCCCAGCTCTTCTCTTAAGGTGATTATCTTTTGGGCGAGAAGTTCGCTTATTTGTAATATTTTTATAAGTTCATCCTGGGATACGGTGTTGATATTTATAACTTTATTCTCTGGTTTTGGGGAAGTGTGATAAGTGGGTAAGAAATCTATTTTAGCTATTTGGTATAGCTGTCGGGTTCTCTCCAGACTGTATTTCTTGGTCCATAGGTTTACAAATTGATTCTGAAATATTTCAATTAGATCCGGGTCGTCTATGACCATGAGATTTTCATCATTTCGGTTGTTGGCGGAAAAGGTCCAGTTGTAGGATCCGGTAAGCAGTAGACGGTTATCGATAATAGCAAATTTGTGGTGCATTATATAATTGTTGGAACTGATTCTTGTTTTGATTCCCCTTTGCACCAGGAAGCGGGATTGGCTGTATTGGTAATCAACCTGGTCTTGATCCAGATAGAGCCTTACCTTTACGCCTCGCTCTTGGGCTTTTACGAGAGGAAGGGCAATTTCTCTATCGGTAAAGATATACATGGCTATGTTAATAAAAGCTTCGGCTTGATTGATATTTTCAATGATTTCTTTTTGAGGATTGTCAGAGAGGGAGAAGTAGACTTCGGTTTTGGCAAGGGTGGAGATAGATATAGTTATAGAAAGAACAATTATGAAAAAGGCAAGAATACTAAGTTTGGTTTTTCTTTTTAAATATTGCATTTATAATGTGCTCTTTTTGATTTAGATTCAGGGGGATAGGTTTTGGAAAAAAAGGACAGGCACCTTTTTAAATCAAAAAAGTAGCCAGTCCCCATTTTCCAAAAGAAGAATGTCCCCCTTGATTCCGGATTTAATACCCTTTTATATATTCGACATAAGTTTTAAAAGTCCTTCTTTTTTGGGAAAATAATTTGTTATAAGGGGACACACTTTACTTTTCGCCAAGCATAAGTGCGGGAATACAAAAGAAGAATGTCCCCAAAGATTCTTAAGTTTTAAAAATCCTTCTTTTTTGGGAAAGTTTTTAGTTATTAGAAAAAAAAGACGGGTCTGATGAATCAGACCCCTACGTTCCCCCTCACCCTGACCCTCTCCCTCCAGGGGAGAGGGGAAAAGAGCTTATGGAAAAAAGGGACAGCACCTTTTTAAATCAAAAAAGTAACCAGTCCCAATTTTCCAAAAGAAGAATGTCCCCCATGATTACGGGATTGCCGCGCTTTCTTTGAAAGCTCGCAATGACAGAAGGATGAGACGGGGAGAGGAAATATTGAAATAATGATTTAAAAGAGTATAATAAAAAAGTGTGTTTTGCTGCAGCTTGTTACATTTGCTCAATTACCATTCATTTAGCTCACCATTAATTTATCTAAGGAGATGATTCTATCGTTCTATTTTTATTTTTCATTTTAGATTTGCAATAGAGGTTATTTTAATATTCGTTTTAGTTTTATTCGAAAAAAGATAAAAAGAAAGGAACGTACTAATGACCAAACTAATGAAGATTAAAAGTTTAAAAAATTATGGTGTCCCCTCTCCTATTTTAAACATCTGGGGAAAAGACTATCCTCCTTATTTGCTGCCGATACAGGAGGAGGCGGTGAAAAAATATGGAATTTTGGATTATGGAAATAAAGAAGGGCGTATACAATACGCCCCTACAGGAGGTAATGATAAAAAGTCCGCTCTTCGCCAGGACAATCACCCTCCTCCTGCCCTCTCCCCTCAAGGGCGAGGGAAAAAAGAAGGCGGAAATGACAAAAATAATTTATTAGTTATTGCTCCTACTTCCTCGGGAAAGACCTTTATCGGAGAGATGGCTGCTATAACCCAGGTAATCCATCAGAAAAAGGTTATCTATTTAGTCCCCTTAAGGTCTTTAGCCGAAGAAAAATACAGACACTTTAAAAACCTTTATAGTAGTTACGGAATAGAGACGGTAGTCTCTACCCGTAACCATAGAGAAGACGACCAGCGCATAATCCAGGGAAATTATAAAATAGCGGTAATGGTATATGAAAAATTCTACTATTTCCTGCTGAAACACCCCGATTTTTTAATAGATGTTTCCCTGGTAGTAATAGATGAAATGCAGTTAATTAATAACCCGAAATGGGGTCCTCTAATGGAAAACCTGATAGACCACCTGCAGAGAAAAAATGGAAATCTCCGGATCATCGCCCTATCCGCCTTGATAGAAAATCAAGAAAAACTCGTAAAATGGTTTCCTGGTCAATCCCTTCTTTCCTATCAACGTCCGGTAAAGCTGCGTAAAGGAATCGTAAGAGAAGGTATTTTTAAATATATTACCTCCAAAAGGAATAAGACTTACCGGAGAGAAACATTTTTTAAACCTGATGCAGTTCGCAATAATTGTCTTGGGGATTATCTATTAGAGACAGTCAGATATTTTATTAAGCAAAATGAATCTATTTTGATTTTCTTCTCCACCAGGCCTGAAACTCGACAATGGGCTAAATGGCTGGCTTTGCGATTAGAGTCTTCTGCTGCCTCTTCGGTTATAAGCGAACTTAGTGAAATGAAAGAGACCTTATCTAAAGATGAATTATTAGAGCTGTTACCAAAAGGGATTGCCTACCATAATCGGGACCTTTCCCGGGAAGAAAGAAATTTAGTAGAAACTTACCTTAAAAAGGGAGAGATAAAGGTTATTTGTGCTACTAACATCCTGGCCATGGGTATCAGTTTGCCTTTTAAGAATGTCATCATCTCTCTGGATAAAATTCATAATGGTGAAGAAGATGACCGCTATATTTATCGAACCGGTCTTACCTTTACTGATATAGAAAATATGGGGGGAAGAGCCGGAATATTAAATATGGGAAAAGAGGGGAATTATGCCCGGAATGGACAGGAGTTTGGCAGGGTAATCTTCTTAGCCCATTCCCCCTTCTTTGAGACCATCTATCAGAAGCTTTACTTCAACTGTCTTCAAAATAATAATCATCATAAACAGGATAAGAATCCCTCCTCACTCCAAAAAACCTTTCGAGCAGCAGAGACATCTGATAGATATTCAATTACTCCTTGTACAGGCTATCCTCTGACCGGCTTGAATAACAGTATTAGCACTATACCGGACATTAATAATTTGGTGAAGAAGGAAAAAGACCTGATTACTTTCCTCTTAGGATTATTGGTAAATCATAAAGAGGAATACAGTTCAAATAAAATAAAGCAATACCTCAGGGAAATCAGGGCTACATCTGCCTGCCATCAGAGCAAGCCGGAGGAGGAAAATAATTTTTCAGGTTACTGGAATTTTGATTTTGATAAAAATAATATCGAGAAAGAAATAGATTATTATCTGGATATATTAACCAAAAACAAATTAATTACAGAAGAAAAAGGTGGCATTTTATCTCCCACTATTAATGGTGTTTTGGTCATAGCTAAAGGAATCAAGGTAGAGACCTATCTTTATTTTAAACACTGGATGAAAAATAGTAAGAAGGGGGAAATCAGCAATTTAGAATTACTTATAGTCTTATCCTTAAGCAGAAATGGTAAAGACCTCCCCATCCCCTTCTCCCGGTCTTACAGGAATGATGATAAAAGAGGAGGATGTAATCATGAGTGGGAACAGGAAGAAGTTTGTTGGCATAAAATTTTAGGTTTAATCTTTGACCAGCGTGAAGGAGATAAAGAAATCTATCGGGATAAGTTTATACTAAAAGAGAAAGATGGGGAAACATGCACTTTAGAGGATTATCTGTCTTGTAAAAAAACCCATTTATTATTTGATTGGATAAAAGGAAATAAAGAGATGAAGAGCCTCGAACAGGAATACATCCTTTATGAGGGAGATGTGCTGTGTTTAGCAGAAGGATTTTGCTGGTTAGCTGATAGCTTAGCTGCTATAGCGGAAAGTGGATGCTGGAAGAAAAAGAGGAAGGAAGACCTTAAGAAGATAATATTATTATCAGAAAGGATGATAGAAGGCATAGAAGAAGAATGGTTGAGTTTAGCGAGAATGTACATCCCCGGGTTAAGCCGGGACTATATCAGGAGATTGGTGGGAGCGGGTTATACTGATGAGAAGTGCTTGAGGGAAGTGCGGGAGGAAGAGCTGGCTAAAGTATTGCCCAGGAGGTTAGTCAAGATAATTCAGGAGAGAATAAAAGAGGAAAGAGTCATTCAGGAAGTTAAAAAGCAAAAAATGATAGTTGAAGCTGAAAATTGTAACTTGCAATCTGTAGCTGTTTTACAAATCGACCAGCACCGCCCGGATAGAATAATTTTTGAGGGGGAAAAGATTGAGGTAACCGCTACAGAATTTTCATTAATTTATCTCCTGGCCCAGCACAATGAGCAAGTAATGAGTTATGATGAACTTGCAAATGGGCTCTGGGGAGATGAAAAAGATGCTATCTATACTCGGGTAAGCTATCATTTTTCTAAAATCAGAAGCACTATTTTAAAAACTATCGGAAAAAGTAAAAGAAATAAAGAAAAGATAAAAAATATCTTTAAAGTAGTTCCTCGAAGGGGGATAATGTTGAATTTAGAAGAAGATAAATTAAAAATAAATTGATTTTTTTCACTTTTTTTACTCATTTAAAGTAAATTTTACTCGAATTTTTAAAAAAATAAAAATTATTTTCCAAATTAAAATCCAGGTAACCGTTGTGTTATCTGGATTTTTTTTATTCCTTAAACTCTTAAATGAAGCAAAGAAAAAACATAGAAAAAACATAGAAAAAACATAGAAAAAACTCGATACAGGAAGTTTTTTTTATGTTTTAATTTAATTAGTCGTTAGCTAAATACAGTGATGAGTGATGAGTGATGAGTGATGAGTGATGAGTGATGAGAAAAGAGGTAGAAATAAATGGAAAGAGAAAGACTAAATAAGCAGAATAACCCGGACAAGGAAAAAAAAGAAGGCTACATCATTATCCCCAACTACTTCCTGAGGGAATGGGTCAAGGTATTGGGCGTAGGTCCTGTGATACTCTATCAGGAACTGCTTACTTACTGCCATAAAGAAAAGTATATTGCCTGGCCTACCATAGATTCCCTTTGCCAGCAGATGGGGATTGCTAAAACTACCTTACTCAGATACCAGAATACCCTAGTTAAATTTGGTTTGATTAAAAATATAACCAGGGGTAAATCTACTACCGGTCATTATAGAAATAATATCTATCAGGTTATCTCTCTTGAGGAACTCACAAAGCATCCGGATCCGGATAAAATAATAGATTTTATTGGTAGCAAAATGAAACCTGATAGGTATCAAAATGATACCTATGTTGGTAGCAATTTGAAACTTTCTTTGGTATCAAAACGCTACCCTAACAATACCAATCTTAACAATATCAATTTAACAACAACAAATAGAGAAAAAGATGCTGTTGCTGCTGTTAATTTTAAAAAATTAAAAGAGGAAGGAGACCTGTCTGCGTGCGTACATGCACAGGAAGAAAAAAGAATGAGAGCCCCACATAATAGCAAGGAGCATTATACAGGGCAGGCAATAAGAGAACGGATGATTGAATTAGATTTTAAGGAGGAATTTGTGGAGAAGACATTAAAAGAATATTCGACCAAGAAGATTGATGAAAAATTAGATTTGCTGATGGAGAGGAAAAATATCCAGAGCCCTGCCGGCTGGCTTAGTGCCGCCTTAAAGAATGATTATCAGGATGTGGAACAGTCGTCTTATCCAACACCTCACCCCCACCTTAATCCTCCCCCCTCAAGGGGGAGGAGATTGATAGATAATCCTCATCCCTTAAAGGGAAAAACAGTATCGAGTATTAAGTATCGAGTATATAGTGAGGAAAAAACAAAGAAAGAGATAGATTCCCGCTTTCGCGGGAATGACATAAAGGGAAGCGGGAATGACATAAGTACTTCGGAACAGGTTTCTCGCGAAAAAGCCCTGGAGGCAATCAAGCTAATCAGGGATAACCTCTCTCTGCCTGTATATCCCCTCTCCCCCCGGGAAAAGGGACCATAGTAAGAAAAGATCCTTATCCCCTCTCCCCTGGAGGGAGAGGGCTAGGGTGAGGGGGAAAGTAATGTAATTGCGAGCGACTGAAAGGAGCGCGGCAATCTCAACTTGCACCTTGTATTTTCTTTGTATTTTATATTTTAACTTGCAACTTGTAACTTACAATTATTTTCGACTGAAAGGAGAAAATAAATGACCGAACTAAAAGAACTAATCACTAAAGCCAAACAAAAAAATGTAAAAGCAATGGAGGAATTATTCAATCAATTTAAACCATTACTAAAATCAAGAGCCAGGAAGTATTCTCGATACGGTT
>Ga0307431_1000667_pt1 | contig 22126 bp, 22 predicted proteins | sample SalMarWE160170MG_FD_202155 | JGI IMG/M metagenome (GOLD analysis project Ga0307431, IMG submission 202155) | Salt marsh sediment microbial communities from the Plum Island Ecosystem LTER, Massachusetts, United States - WE1603-170 | ecosystem: Environmental > Aquatic > Marine > Intertidal zone >...
GATGATTTTGCTTCCTAGATGGCCTGAGCGCTGAGGGTTGAGCCGACCGGAGGGAGGTGAACATGCCACCCATTTGAGCGAACGCAGTGAGCGGAAATGAGTGGTACCCGAAGCGCAATTTGACATAATTTGTCATCTTGGTGACAATTATGTGGTTTTGGCGGAATTTTTGACACTGAATTGACAAAACGAGAGAATCATGTTAATTACTGGGCTTTGGCATGATGATGCAAAGAGTAAATGATATTTCAGGTCTTGGATTTTTTTGGGAAAGTGGTATCGTAGGTCTCGAATTCTATGATTGTTAGATCTTGGATTTGAAAGTGGATTTGGTTGTGTGAATTTAGTGAAAAAGCCACGGATTCTGCAATTGCTAGGTCTCGGATATTGAAAATGGCTTCAGGAGAGAATTATATTTTAGGTCTCATATATTGCAAGGGACTAAAGGTGATTTGTGAGGTGGGGTTTTGAAAGGAACTAAGGATATGTTTAGAATGATGATTTGCAGGAGAAATAGGCTAAGAGTAGGTCTTGAATTCTGGAAAAGGTTTTAGGGGCATGTAGGTCTCGGAAATTGCAAGGGACTAAGTTAATCTTAGATTTTATAAAATTTATCCCCCCTTTTAATTATCATACTTTTTCTATGCATTCTATCCAAAGTCTTTGTTATATCTTCTTTTTCTTCAAAGTTCAATAAAGAAGCTAATTCGTTTAATGTGCGTGATTTTTTTTCTACAAAGTTTAGTATCAATTTTTCCATCATTTCGTTTTCTGCTAGTTCCTGAAATTTATCATACTGAGGAAAGACTACATCATATTCTGCTACGAGTTCATCTAGTCCTACAAAGAAAAAAGACAACCATGCTTTATTTTCGTCAATTTTTGCTTGTTGTATGATCTCTTTTTTGATAGTACCTATATCTAAACCGTGTGAAAATAAAGTGAACATGTCCTCCCTATCCCTAGGTCTTGAAGTTACTGATTTTAAAATGAATATATCTTCTAGAGAAACGAGATTTATTTCTATGTTTTCAAATTTTTTGAAGGATTGTGCTCGTGATGCCATAGCTTTGGAAAAAGTAAGTCCACCGCATACTTTATTTACAAAAATATCCCATCTAAATCCATCCTGGTTTTCTATGATTGCCCGTGTTTTCATTTGTAGATATATTTCATCGATTTTTTCGATTTTCTCATAGCCGGTTTTTTTCAGGGCAGTAATGAGCAATTGTACTTCTTTTTCACTTTTTACGACAACATCTATGTCTTTGGTGGCTGCTTTAAGATCGTAGAAGCTCATTGCGCCCCCTCCGAGGATATATAGTGTTATTTGTTTTTCAAGATGTGAGTTTATTTTCTTTAGTTCTTTGGAAATATAGTTCCGGTCAAATGCTTTCATTTATCTCACCTTATATTGCTTAGCTAGGGATTCATATTCTTTCCATGTTGGCAGAAAAATTTCTTGTGTTTTTTTGTTTTTTAAAAATGAGAGCAACGATTGTATGTGATCTGCAAGGTTATAGAGATGTGCTTTTTTTACTAGACTAGATGGTTTTCCTTTTTCAATGAGAAGGCATGCATATGTGTTATATGTTTTGCTTTTTGGATTGATGAGGATGGTGTGTAATATGATGTCTGCCATGGTTAATGTTCTTTTTGTTTGATAATAATATCTAGTATTGCTGATGAGAGGTACATCATATTCTGAGAAGTTAGTAACGGCTGTGGTAGGTATGTCGGTTATCCTTTTTTTTGTTTTGAATAATATTTCGCTGCCGTGTTGCCATATTATTATCGCATCATTTGAAATTGTTCTTATATATTGGTAATTTTTGTATTCGTAGTAGTACTTTGCAAATTCTTGAATGGTTTGATGAATTGGATTTATAGCATATCTTCCTTCTTTTTTTAGTATGATTCCATATTGACTCAATTGTTTGATTGTTTTATAGATCCATTGTCTTGATAGGTTCGTTATATCTTGAATTTCTTCTGGTTTTAATTGGTAGTTTAATAGTGCTATGATTCTTAGATTGGAATATGTGAGTATCTGTTTTAGAGGAAGCCGAGGGAAGATTTTACTGATTTCTTCAAGTTTTTGTGAATGTATGGTTTGTTCTTTGGTTATGAAGACGTGCCTTCCTTTTCTTTGTTTTTTTGCAAGACCATTTTCTATGAGCTTTTCAGTAATTTTTGACACTGATCCAGGGTATATGTTTAATTTTTTTGATATTTCTGATATTGTTGCAGGGAGCAATTTGAATGTTTGTATTTCCTGAATAGCAATCATATGTAAACTATATGGAAAAACCTATTTATATTATTTTCCTTTTAGTTTACAATAAAAGTGACATAGATTGAGAAAAGCCCTCTTTTTAGGATTACAGTGTCTTTGAGCTACCGATGCAAATAATATGAGTTGATATTTTTCAAAAAAGTTGAGATGAATTCAATAGCATTTTAAAAAGACAAAACAACCCTTATTTCTCTTAATTATTGTTAAGTAAAATCAACTACAAAACAAATTACAACGTTTTTTTACTGGTTGCCGCATCATGCAGTAATATTGCCACATATAGATTATGGATTTTGAGCAAAAACCAGATCTCGATTACCGGAAATGCTAGGTCATAGATTCCAGAGGTAAAAAGCTACACATCCTGGAAATAGAAAAGGTCCTGTAAACTGGAAACGGTTATAGTAATGTCATAAGGTTTTCTAATAATATCCTATTCACGACACAGGATTAGCAATGTTTGATTATTATGTGCTTTAACTATAAGTCTTGCGAGGGGATGCTAAATTACATTATGGGTCTCGGATTTTTTTGGGGAATTATATCTTAGGTCTCGTAAACTGAAAAGAAAACGGGTCTCGCATTCTGAAAATGACTACAGGAGAGAATTATATTTTGGGTCTTGTATATTGAAAAGGACTAAAACGATTTTTATGTGTGGGTTTTTGAAGGGACTAAGGATGTGTTCGAAGTGGTGTTTACAGGAGAAATAAGCCAAGAACAGGTCTTGAGTTCTGAAAAAGGTTTTAGGGGTGTGTGGGTCTCGTAAATTGCAAGGGACTGAAAGGATTCTGGGTTTTACAATGAAACGGTGCGGGTTGGACTCTTTCATTTTGGTATTTTTGCAAAGCAGTTTTAAATAACAGAAAACAGGAGATCATATGTTGTGGTGCTGGAATGTACAGGCATGTTAATCATTATAAACGGACGTATACGGTTGAGGTTATTGCAAAATTAATCATAATACTTGTGATTGTTGCAGAGGTTGGTTGGCTGCAATCTGGCATATAGTTGGGCATAATAGTTATACTATGTTTTTGAATTGGATGTGGGCTTATTTTTTACCTGTTATAGATGAATAAAGCTTAGTCAACAGATTGTCATCTTTTTCAGATGAAACGCTGAACTTATTGCCACATTTAGAACATGTTAAAATGATTTCTTTATTTGTATCTGCATTGTAAACAATTTTACTATTACAATGAGGGCATTGAACAGTCTTTTCGATTCCCTCATCTATATTGAGAACATATTTATATATGGTTTTTTCATCAAGAACATAAAAGATATGGTGTTCATCGTTTGGATTTTCAGGATTGTAATGCATTATTGGTTTTCCAAGTTCTTCACTGATTTTTGAGAGATCTTCCATTGATTTTGTTGAAATGGCTTCCGAGTTCGTACCAAATTGTGGCGGTTTGCTTATTTCTACAATCCATTCGCCGTATTTCTTCGTTATCTTTTTCAATTGTTTCTCTATTTTATTAACGGATATATCTTCACTTGTGGTAAACACGGTAAACAGAATGATGATAATAAAAGAGATGAGACTTACTATTATACCATTGGTTTGTTGTTCAATCACACCAGGTTGCGAAATCAATGTGGTTCCTTCCAAAGAGCCGGTCTGGTACTGGGTGAGATTACCATCGAATTCAATAATGTTTTCTTCTAACGGCATACTCAACAATGGTGAAAACGATTCGTGGATAGTCTCAGGAGTTGTTAATGCTGAGAGTGTAATGCTGCAGGTCATGTTAAGTGTGGGAGTTTTCGCGTTGACACCGATTTCATCATTAATTGTGCTGACGATTTCTTCAAAATAGGTATAGTTTATAGGGAAGGTTATGGTAAAATGGGGGGTATTAAACTCAGTTTCCGGGATGATTATATAGTTTTTACTCCACAGGTCTGTCCGAACCGTGGCATAGACCGTATAATGTCCCTGTACGGTTGCGGCCTGATTATAGGTGAATATGTAGGAGAATGAGGCGTTTATATGGTCAGTTATTTTTTTGAAAATGATTCCCTGCCCAGGGTACAGTGTGCTGGCATTATTGTAGACGCTATTGTTTTTCAGATAGGCAATATAACTAAATTTACCTGTATGACTGTATTCGCATGTGGTAATGGTTTTTTCGGTTGTTGTTGGTTGTTGAAACGCTGCATAGGTACTATATGCTGAGAGAATAAATATGATACTGAAAACTATGATAATGGCTATTCGTAGGTTTTTTTGTATGGGTTTCTTTCTTACCTTCATTTTAATCGCTATTTTTTTCATAGTATCATTTTTATATGCTACTGGCCAGTTTTCTAATTGTATCTTTTATAATTATTGGTATCCATCCTATCTTTGGTAATGTGAAGATAGCTTTTCCCGATATTTGATCTGAGACAATAGGATTCGTATCTGGGGCATTATTGGCATCACCCTTGGTTATAAATAATCTTGTATTACCTTCTTCATATATTTCGTATACCCGGTGGACAATGGGAATTGAAATATTTTTACTTCTATACTGGATGATGTCGCCTTCTTGGATCATATCAACTTGCACTTCGGAGATAATGACGACATCGCCGACGCCTATTGCAGGTTGCATGCTACCGCTATAAATGACGGTCGGTTGAACACCAAAGTAGCCAAATGAAAAAAAGATGAGTACTACACTCACTATAGCGACACCGGCCCAGCTGAGTGCAGGGTCTTTTGTCTTTTTTCTTCTCCTGGTTCCTCGTGCTCCTGGCTGTGTAAGTTGGATGCTGTTTTGGATGATTAAAAACCCGATGGCTGGTCCAAGCGTTCCAATGAGCGCCATAAGTGCCCAGTCTAAGTCTGGTAATATAGGTGAGAACCATTCAAATGCTTGTAATATCCCCATATAGCCTATTGCCGGTAGGGCACCTCCAAGGTAGGCTAGGTATGATGCAAATAGGCTCATAGCTAGTAGTGGTATAATGGTTTCTCCGAGGAATTTGACTGTTTCAGCGGGATCGCTAAAGTCCAATACGGTGAATGCCATAGGTGCTACGTTTACGAGCATAAAGAGTATGGTGACAGATGCTAGGATGAGGGTGATGTTTCTTCTAGTTGAAGTACCTTTTTTTATGAGGTATGCCCTGCTGAGTTCGATGCCAAAAAGCGCAGATACCATGAATAAGAGGTTGGTTGCAATACCAAATGGGGTGGAAGAATATGGGCTTTCACCGAAGCCTGCGAATAAACCTGCGATGACCAGTAGTGATACCTGGAATCCACCGATGAGTAGTGCTGCGTGTAATGGTGTTTTTCCAATCTCCCATCGTCGTATTTTTTTGAAACTCCATATGTTGAGTCCTTCTTGTTTTGCGATTAGAAAAACAATAATGGCTAAGGAGATCCAAAGGCTTGGTCTTATAACGTAGGCTCCTATGAACCCACTGAAAGCATCAGGTATAATTAGATTTATCATTACGTATATCGCTGCGATCAAACTTAGGATAATATACCACATGTTCTACTCCGGATTAATATAAACCATCAAATATAAATCTTTCTATTATTATAAAACAATTTAATATAATTTATCCTCCACCTTCATTTTCTAAATATGACGCAGAGGAATAAGATGTTTTTCTTTTTTATGTTTTTCGATATGTTCTTTAGAGAACATTGCCTCGTAGAAATCTAAAAATTAAAAAGCGGAAGATGGGGGAGATCCTCCAATATTTTGGTTTCGTATCTTCCATTTGGTAGTTATTGGTCTGCCTGATGTTCTAGAAGAATTTCTTCTGCTTTGACTTAATTACGGGGTGGAGTGCAAAGCCGAGCGTCTCCCCCAAAACGAAAAGAATCGATGATTGTGTCAGCCTAATTTTCTTGTTTTCGCCTACCTAATAAGAAAAGGTTTATTCTCCTAAGTTGTTGTAATAATCTAATATCTTTTTCCCCTTCTTTTTTGGTTAGGTTTTTTATGATATTTTCTGTGAATAGCATATTACACTGTCGCGCTATCACTTGTCTCCCAGTTTGCAAAAAAACTATGAGTTTTGTGTATATTATCTTGTTTGTAAAGCACAAGTGTTATAAAAAATCAAATTTACAAAAATGTAAATTGCAAATGTTTGTAAATGTAGATTATTTCTGCAGTTTCTGTTGAATGATGAATAGTTGATCAAGATAGTCTTGGACATCGATGTCGGCTCGGCGTAAAAGAAGATGGGCAATGTCTCCTTTGTCTTTGGTTCTTCCAATAAATCTTGGTAAACGGCGGAGTACCATTTCTTTCCAGTTATCTGTTTTCTGGATGATTTCTAGGGTTTTGTGGAGGTTGCTGCCGAGAAGGAGGACGGCGGCATCATATCTGTTTTTGTAGTCTGCAGGGAGCCCAAGTTTGTTGGCAGTGAGGTACTCTATTTCTGGAACTGTCGGCTGAATAGACTGATGTTTTCCATGAGAGACAACTGTCTTTTGAGTTGTTTTGCCGAGGTCGAATTCGAAGTAATGCTGCGCACCTATCTCATAAATCCGTGGTGGTGATATTTCAATACGAATTTGAAGGTCTTTAAACAAGGCAGGGTCACATGAAATCTTGAGATGGGGTTGGTAAGGTTTATAAAACCGGATGCCCCAGTCTCTTTCCTCCAAAGAGGCAAAGCCTCTCTTAATGAGGATATTATGGACTGTTTTAATATCTCCAGGTGTTGCTACAGCGTCGATATCTAATGTATATCGAGCATATTTAGATGGATATGTAGTGTAGGAACGTACTGCCCATCCACCGATGACTACGATATGTTGCTGTATTTGTTGAAGTATATCAAGTGATTGATCTTCAACATCATCTCTGATCTGTTGAGGTAGTTGTTCAATGTTGACTGCCATGATTACGTCTCTCCTCTGAGTGTATGGCGGATGGCACCGATGTCAATGTAGATGACGAGATTCCATTTTTTCTCATATGGAATGCTCCATTTCTCTTTTCCATATTGTTTCTCTGATTTAAGCCAAGTTTTTGTTTTACCATCTTCTTTTTCATGGTGGAATCGATCTATAGTCTTTTGTGAAACAAGTTCTGAAGCAAGGCTATGGATTATGTCGAGGTAGCATCCAACAATACTTGCCTCGTTTTTTTCCTTTGCTACCTTAAGGAGTTTTTTCATATCTAGTCGCCCTGTCTTTAAAAGTAAGACACAGGTTTCTTCGACGCCATGGCTAGTATGAATGGCGCTGATGAACACTTGTTCAGGTGTAACAGTTGGAGTGGTGCTATGAAGAATTTCAAGGAACTCCTGATGAGGGAGACTAGTGTTAGTGCCATAAATATATGCCCTGCCATGTCTATTATGAAGGTATTTACGGATTGTTTCAGGTGTTGCATATGTTTCCTTGATAATAGGATAGCCTCCTGTGGTGATGGTTTCGTGTTGCTCAGACTGATGTAGTTCATGCAACCTGTGGTTGACAGGGTGATCGGTGAGATGAAGGATGAGAGGTTTCTCACAAGTAATCTCGGCTAGTCCAGTGTTTCGAAATGTTTTGAATATTTGATGGATGGTTTGATAGTGATACCCTGTCTGTTTTTGACATTTTTTTATGCTTACCTGTTGATGTCGATGTAGACATTGCCAGATTCGTTGGAAACTCTTCTGATCAAATATTTTAGGATCAATGCCATGAATAAAAGCAGTGAAGTAGAGTTCCGCGGTTTTAGCAACTTTATAGCTGCTGCTAAGCGCGATGGTTACAGTATCCTTTCTGCTGACTTTGATGATAAACCCTTGTTTATGAAGTTCAGCTACTGCTTTGTATATTCCTTTTGCAGTGTAATCTGTGGTCTGGATAAGTGTTTTAAGACTGATAGGACCGATACTAGCACGTATGATGATTTCATGTTTTGCGTTCATGGGAATTCATCTCTTATTGTTTTTCTTTATGTTTGTTTTATTTTATAGTAATAGTAGTAATAATATTTATAGTATTGCTATTTTTTGTATAAAATAGTGTAATATGTAGAGAAAACCCATCTGTATAGATGTTTTCACTGTGAATGAATAAAAATGGGTTATTTGACATTTCACCAACACTAGATTACTGGGGTGCCGGTCTACCTGTAGATTATAAAAACAATTTCGATGCACAAGCATTACTTGAACTATGTGATGTTGAAAAAGTAATTGAGATAATCCAAGAAAATGATGATTGGGTAGAGATGGTTCTTAGACGCATTCCAAAACCTATTGGACGGTTGCAGAACTCAGATCAATTGGAACATATCCTTGCAATAAACAGCGGAATCGATATAAAACACCATGTGAAAATCTTAAAGTATATTGAGGGCAAACTTAGGTCATGAAAAGGATGATTTCATATAAAATCCCATTTGTTTTTTGCCGCAGTAGCAAGAGATATATTTGTTACATTTGTTGAATAATATTGGTTTTATGAACTAGCAACTTGCTTCTGCCCAAGGAGTTTTCCAGGGTCGTGGCGTGACTATTTTCGCAAGTTTAACTCCATTAGAACAAGGATCGTCATCGGTTGGATCAATGTCAAGAGTTAAGGGACCTGTAGTGGATGTAAGGGTTGTTCCACATTCCTCCGACCATGCCTCTACTGTGGCGCCTTTATCTTCGAGTTGGAATTCGAGATCCTGGTCTTCGCTAGTTGGCGCATACTTATCACTGGGATTCTGAAGTGTTTCTAACCTTATTTCCAAGCAGATTTGGTCTCCTGCGTTTAGATCTCCGATGTACCAATAGAGGTCGTTGAAGCAGAAGTGTATTCCATCCCATTCACTTCCACCTCCATGCGGACGGTGCTCCCACGTGACAGTTCCTATACCAAGTGGTTCTGTTTTCCATGATCTTGGGCCAAGGCTTAGGCCAATGGTATCGTTAACCCAGACGTTCGTCAGATCGGTTGATCCGCAGTTTTCAATGCAGATCGTCAAATTGAACTTCGTAGAATTTGTCTCGTTGGCGACGAGTATGTAGTCTGTTTCTACTGTCTGGTTGTCTCCTGTACAAGGATCGGTGAAGGAACCATGTAACGTTTTCATTATCCGAATACATGAATTGTCCCATGTACCAGTTGTTATAGTACCCTGTATGTAAAGCTCTTCATACCAAAGAGAATAACTAATACTAGTTGAAGCTAATAAGAATAATACGGTAATGAATAGTAAGCTTAATTTTAGTGGTGTGTTTTTTCTTCTTTTTCTCATTTTTGTTTTTGCCTCCTGTTGGCAAAAAATATTCGATAGGGCTTTAAAAGTCAGCCCTAGAATCTTTTAGTTAGAGTTTACACTGTCTCCACATCATCTATTCTATACATATGGTCCAATCCAATCTTCGTTGTACTGAATTACTACTGGCTCTAGCGTAAAGGTATATGTTGCACCTTGTTCTGCTCCTTGGAAAATGTGAACGCCGAAACTGAGATCTAAATATGGTAGTATATTATCAGGGTGTACCTGTGCTCCACCTAAAACTTCAAAGTAAATTTCAAAGTGATAGTCCTCAGCATACCAGTAAGTTCCTGATCCAGTAATTGTCGTTATATATATTCCGTTGACGTATAAATTGAGATGATCGAAGTGCCATGGAATCGTTCCACAATTTTCCAAGTGGTAATTACCATTTCCATAATATCCTGGATAAACATTATTGAACGTGACCGTCAATGTTTTCCCATCAGCACTAATATCTTCGGTCATCCATCCCACGTCTTTAGGTGGATTTGAATCTCGAATGTTTACGAAACTATCATTGCAATTTTTATCGATATGTTCACCAGATGCAGAATATGGATCAGATATCGAAGCATCAGTAAATGCGCCGCAAAGTGTACCTGTCTCTACTGTTCCATTGATGTAGAGCTCATCAGACCAGAGTGCATAGGCTGCACCTGTACTAGCAAGAGCCATTATGGATACTATGAATAGTGCCGCTGTTTTTCCTGTATTTCGTTTCATAATTGTACCTCCTTTAAGAGAGATGAAAGTTTATCTATGTTGGAGTCTCATTCCATTGCCAGTACATCAACGTTGCAGTGAAGGTGTATGTTGCTCCTTGTGCAGCATCGTTACAGAGATGGATATGTACATATCCTAATTCAGTCTCGCATGGATGGATCTGAATATAATCTTGTCCAGCTGGTGGGTCGTCCCAACATACTTCAAGAGTAGCATCTGCTGGAAGAGTATCCGTAAGAATTTCAAAGTTTCCAACATGAATTGGTATAGTACCAGTGTTATGAACGTAGAAGTAGTTATAGTAGTCAATGCATGGATAAGCATTATAAACTGTTACGGTAAGTGTTTGTCCATCTAGCGAAACAATACACTCTATCCAACTATAATCCTTCTCTAATGGATCTGTATATTCAAAATCATCTGTATCTTCTGCCCAGCCTTCTTCAAACACTGCACCAATAGATCCTGTATTCACAGTACCATCGATGGAGAGAGTGTCACTCCAGAGTGCATAGCCAGCACCTGTACCAGCAAGAGCTAACACTGACATTAGAAATATTGCTCCTAATTTTGCTGTTTTCATAATCTCTTTTCCTCCTTTTCAGTTACTTCTGATTTGATTTCTTATGTAAGGCGGAGTTCAAAGCCGAGCGTCTCCCCCAACAGACTATAAAGGATTGAATCTGCCTCCCTTCAACGGTAAAGAATAAGCCTTCCCTCATTAGGTGATAAGAACCAAACTTCCCTCGATCTTCATCGAAGGTAAGGAATAAGCCTTTCCCCCTATCAAAGGCAAGGAAACATTTCCTTGTCGTCTGATTTTTTTTGTTTTTTGCTTTTTCCTATTTACGAACTAGCTCGCGATTCTCTTTCTGAGAATTATTCTATTTCCGAGATATCTCATTTTGAGAGCTCCCTTTTTAGAAACCCCTCTTTTGAGAGTTCTCTTCCATGAAAACGTTCGCTTAAGCAATATAAATAAAAGAAAGTATATAAAAACAGTAGAAATACTATTCTAGAACAATGTTCCATATTATCCATATAAGCCGGTATCAACCCGTTCAAAATCCCAGCTCTCCCTCCATTTCATTTTCCCGGTTCTTTGTTTTTCCCATCGCCGTTCATTTTCCGCTACCTGGCAACTATATTTTTCTCCTGTAAACCATTTTTTTTTAACCCTCTCTTCAGTTCCGTTCAAAATCCGAGACCCGACTTTCGTTCAAAACTCAATACCTGCCTTTGTTCAAAAGTTGGGGAATTGTACGTGTCTATATCTTCCAAGGCTTAATGTTGTATCAAAAATGTAGCCTTACAAATCTACGTAGTAGAAAAAAAGAAAAACTTTTTTAGCATTCTTGCCTATTCTACTAGGGAATGCATTCTTCTTTTAACTGTACATCTACGTTATCAAGAAACATACCCAAAGAGTCCGGCTCACCAGTTTCTACAAATTTAAGCCTGGTAGAACCCTCTGAACCCTGGTGGGTAAACGACACTGAGTGCCAACCCTGCGTATTTCCAGTATGCGTAGATACAAGTTCATCACCCCAATATACCTCAAGGCTACAGTCTATTCCCGCTCGTGGACTCCATGAATAACTAACAGTGTAATCCCTCCAACTGCAAGTAATGATATCCTGATAGATCGCTACTGAAGCTGGTTCACCATTCAAGCCACCACCAGGTCCATCCCAATCAGTATCTAATTCAGCATATTGAGATCCTTCAGCAGGTAGAAAACCAACAGCATCCACTGTGTGAATTTCTAAAAGCGCAGTGGATGGCCTCGGGAAGCCTTGATATTCTGTATCACCTTCATACCATTCAACCGTCCAACCAAGACCAGGAGTACCAGAACTAAAGATAGCCCATCCCTGAGAAGTCTGTACAAGAGGTTGCTCAAACCCACCATTTATAACCTCTGGATCAGGGCAGCATCCCTCGAAATTCATCTCTATAGTAAAACCATAAACTTTGTTCTGTTCAGCATCCTGCGTCACTTTTACGGTCACTGTTCCATCCCAACTATCTCCTTGACAAAGAAGAGCAGGAAGATCAGTTGGAAGACCATCTACAGATACATCCAAAGCCTCCTTTGAAGGATCATTATCATAGTTTACATGAAATCCATATAAATAGATAGGTTTGCAACCTGTGTTCTCAACGGTAAAATCGCCGTATGCCTTATACCCGGGATAGGCATTAGTAATATCAACAGTAATACTATTTCCACTGGGGTTGAGAGTAACCGTCACATCTGCTACGTCTTTGTCATTTTCATTATCTGGAGGATCCCCAGGTTCTGCCGATGTAAACGCTACATCACAATAGCAAGAAGGAGCCTGACCCAGTTCTATTCCACCATCAGCATAACTTATTCCCATCCCTGCTGATGCAACAGTAATAACTGCTAACAGTGATAATACACCGAGTTTTATCCTCATCTCAATTCCCATATCTATTAATATTTACTTATATGTTTTGCATCACGGAAGTATGATGCCGAAAATCTTTACTTTAAAAATATAAATAAAGAAGAGTTTATAAAAACTATAGAAACACTATTCTAGAACAATGTTCCAGTAACTTTCACTATTATTAATAGAATCCAGCTATCTGTAAATCATCAAATTTATGTGCTACCTTCCTTCGTTTTGATATAATGTACTTCTCTTGATGCAATAAATTTCACAAAGAATCAAACTGAATTAAAAGTATGCGTAATAAAAGTATGCGTAATAAAAAATATCGATCATTGATTTATCGTTTATTCAAAATACTGATACAATCTATTGATATCTTCTAAAAGGTTACATCCCTTCGTAGTAGTTACATACATCCTATTTGAAGTACCATTACCGTTTGATATGATGTTTTCCTCAATAACGTTTTTCTCAATTAAAAAAGAAAGATAGTTCTGAAGTTGTGAAAAACTCATATTGTTTTGATAGAGTATCTCTGTTTTTTTAGCTCCGTTCTTCGATACATCTAGTATATTACCGATAATCTGAATCTCGGATCGTCTCTTATTAAACATTCTTCCTCTCCCGTCAATTTCTACTTACCTATAATTGCAGTTAGTAATGAATATACCTATATTTAATGTTTGCTATATTTAACTACATATTAATATAATAAACAAAATTATAAATGTAAATAAAGAATGGTAAAGGATGGCAAACCAATCAATAGACGCAGTGGAAACAGTAGACGCAGTAGAGACGGTAGAAGCAGTAGAAACAGTAGAAACTTTAAATGTTACAAACCAATGATTAGAATCTTTACAGTAGAACCCTTACCAAACATTAGAGCCATTACATTAGAATCTTTACATTAAGATCCTTAACTACATCTCCAACACTAACCAACAAGGGATAAAGATTCTTAGAGTTTTTTTTATTAACAAATCGCAATCCTGTCCAATTTGCGGGACTTGCAGCACTCCTCGATTCTGTCCAATGTTCGGGGCATAAGACCATTATCCTCCTTGATGTACGGCTCTCTTTTCTCACCACTCACAACTCTGTCCAATGTTCGGGGCATAATTCTACTTCTACCCACTGTTGTTTCTCCCTACTGTCATTTCTCCTTACTGTTGTTTCTCCCTACTGTCATTTCTCCTTACTGTTGTTTCTTTTTACTGTCATTTCTCCCTACTGTTGTTTCTTTTTACTGCCATTTCTCCTTACTGTCATTTCTCTTTTTCCACCACTCACAGTCCTGTCCAATCCTGTCCAATCTGCGGTACCTATAACACCTTCCAATTCTGTCCATTCTATGGCACCTAAAACCATCCCATATATAATGCCTTGTCCACTCTGCGGGACCCAATCTTTGTCCACTTTGAGGGACCCAATGACTATTCAATTTGAGGCACCTGTCTTTTGCCCAGCCTGCGCGGTACCTATCGTTTATCTGTCCCATAGGACATAATGAAATTCATGATGTTTGATCAATGAATTCTTGTTCCAATTTTTCGACATATGTTCAACGTCGGCTCTTTCCATCAATCTTGGCGGCTTTTGCTACAATCGGTTTTACTTCTGCCTTTGTTGGATCATACTCAAAATATGCATCCTTATCGAACCAAGCACATCTGAATTGCTTCAATGGTATCCTTGTTCTAAACGAAAGAGCAAGGGCATAGTGATACAGTTGCCATGGTGCCTTTTTATCCTTGGCTGCATCTGGCTTGAAATCTAAAATATACACATAATCATTTCTGACCTGCAACAAATCGATGTGGCCAGTAACTCCATTATCAATATTTTTATCCCAGTACCATACTGGAACCTCACACGCAATGGTTGCCTTGTCATTTATCAGCATAAATCTTTCAACCATTTTGTGCCGCTCATAATTATTCCGCGCAGCTTTTACTGCAAATCCGGCCATCTTGCAGGCAAGATTTGTTCTCTTCTTTGCTTTAACTTTCACCTCAAATTTTGGTTTGGAGCACCTTTCCCCAACCTCAAAAAATACATCGGGACATCCTTTTTCAAAACGTTTGACGTATCTGAAAAGTCCAGGAAACTGTTCCCTTGCTAGACTGTCCAGCTTATATTTGTGGCACATAAACTCATAATCAAGATTTTCATGTTCAAACCGTTTGGTAAGCAACACATCCTCATGGTTTGAAAAACTGTCTCGAACTGTAGAAATCGGACAAAGATCCTGAAACTCATGTATCCAGGTGTGCACAATGCTTTTAGAGGTTTTAATTTTGAACGTTTTGTTTATCCGTTTTGAAACTTCCCGGATGTTATTCCCCATGTCATGATAGTTAATTGCATTATAGATTACTCGAGGGGAATATATCTTATGCCGTATGGCATTATCCGTAAACCTTCTGTTACAGTCTTTACAAAGATACCGCTGTTTAATTCCGTATCGTGTTTTTCTTTTTCCCTTTTTTATTACGTTCTTACTTCCGCACTCAGGACATCTCATGTTTTATCCAGCGCATTTATACAAAAACCAACATAAATGTGTTTGCATTGGGACTTCCCAAATGTTTCGCCAGCAGCAAGAACTCGCAAAAAAGGATCGCTTTTATTTTTCAATTGATATTGACCACTGTCCAGTATTTGCGGCATAACACATTCAGAATCTATGATTTATAAAGAATTCTACATCATCCTTTTTACCAGACGAATTTTGCATGCAATCTTCGTCAGTTTTATAGTGCAAAAACACAACTTCTAACAGAAGAAAACAATATTTATAAATACTCATCCAAAACCCTTTTACCTCTAGAGTTGCACCAATCTCCCACTTGACGTTGTTTGCACACAATCTTTGTCAGTTAAACAATATTTTTTTCATGTAATCTTTTTACATCTTCTTCTAAGACTATTTTATCAGTGGCAACACAGGTTTTTTTGCCCTCTCTAAACCTAAATAGCTAAATCATCGCCTTTGTTCAAAAGTCAATACCTATACGCCCAACCTTTGTTCAAAATCCAAGACCTGAGCATCATTTCATAAAAGAAGAAATTAATAAAAATAAAGAAGAAAAGAAAAAAGAAGATGTTAATCTATTGTAAAAATTTCGATGGTTTTAGCATGTACACCATATTTTTTGAGTAAACCAATGATTTCTTCTTTATGCTCTATTGGCAATATAATGCTGCTTTTACCGATTTTTTCGCCATTGATTTTTTCAAGAAGACCAGTATATCTTTTTTCTCCGCTTTTGAAACCATAAATTTTATTTAGAAACGCCCCTCTATTTTTCTCTATCTTGTCCCAGTAAAAAATTATTTTATGCTGTGATCCTATGGGTTTTTCTAGTGCTTCGTATCTACCCCAAAGAGTTACCCCTGTGCTTGTTATACTTCTATGTAATTCTCTCCAGTTTTTCAGTTCTCCTGTTTTAACGTTGATTTCATTTTCTATTCTTTTTGTTTTAAATAACAGTGCTTCTCTACTTTTATAAAATTCATCAATAATGTCAGATACTTCTTTTTTTAGATCCTTTTTAGTATCTATGAATATGTCGACATCACTGTTTTTCATTGCATTTCCTTTTGCTACAGAGCCATAGAGTATTATTCTATCAATGTCTTTTATATTGTCTCCAAGTTTTCGCATTAAAAAAGAAGCGAAAGTTGAGGCATACGCTTGAACATCGCTGTTTTTCATATGACATCACCTATTTCTTTTTCAATTATCCGTTTTAATTCTAGAAAATCTTCTATTTTTGCTTTTAATAATTGTTCATGGGGCTGTGGGGATCCATATGCCATATTATCTCTTTCTGCTTCTATAGTTTTTGCTATTGTTATGATTGCATCAATGTTTTTTATGTTACTGAGAGTAGATATAATTCGATAATTGTTCTTCAATGCCTTTTCTCCTGAGTATTGTATGTTTGATACGTCCTCCACCTTTCATTATACCTAATTTATGAAAGTATATTTCGATTAACTCACAGGTTCCTATGGACAGCATTGTTGCGAGTCTTCTTTGGTGTGCAACTAAACCTCTTGGATCTTCTAAAGACATTTGGATTTCATCCATTACTTCTTGTAAAGCTGTTATGTGTTTTTCTAATCTCATTAAGTCACCTGTCTCAAATGTAATAAGACAACTATCTTAAAAAGCTTTCTAAGACACTTGCCTTAAAATCGTTATGACAAATGTCTTATTTTTAAGCATGAACTGATTAATCTAAACAAGGAAAATAGAAGACGGCAGGCCATTTGTTTTTTTCCCAAATATGTGACCTAAAAACAGGCATAGCGTTTTCCTATTCTCCAAGAACGGTTTCCCACATCTATGACGTGAACCATTTCCAATATTTGTTGCTTATGCTATTTCACAGATCCGTCGCCTGGGTAACTGCCCAAATCCGTGACTTTTTCTGTTTAAAATCTGTGGCTTGATGTTTGTTCAATATCTCAACCCATCCACGACATTCGTTTAATATTTGTTAAGGCATGTTATTGTTCAAATTCGGGATTTAATTTATCATAATCAAAACATTTAAATATTTTAACGTAATTATGTTTATTTACAGGTTGTGTGAACATGGTATCTGTAACATTATCTATATCTGAGGAAACAAGGGCATTGATGAAGAAGTTCTCTGAAATAAATTGGTCTGCATTTATAAGGAAATCCATTGAGAAAAAAGTTAAGAAGTTATCATGGAAAGAAGAAATGTTAAAGAGACTCAACCAGGAAGAATCATTCTCTGAATGGGCTGTAAAAGCACAAAAGGAATCGAGGAAAAATCGACTTGAGGAACTGAAGAAGAAAGGATTGATATGAAGCTTGTCGTTGACTCCAATGTTTTATTCACCTTCTTTTGGGAAGGTTCTGTTTTCAAAAATTTTGTAAATACGCCCGTCCAACTGTTCTCACCAGAATATGCATTAGAAGAAATCAATAAATATTCCTTAGAGCTAATGAAAAAGACATCATTATCAAAAGAGCGATTTAAGAAATTAAAGCAAGAGCTAGCATTGAAGGTTGAATTCATATCTTTAGAAGAGTATTCACCATTGTTTCATAAGGCCCTAACGATTGTAAGCAAGTCTCCTAAAAACGAATATGAAGAATTTGTAAAAGACATAGATTTTTTCGCTCTTGCACTTATGTTAAATTGTCCCATTTGGTCTAATGATAAATTGCTTAAAAAACAATCCAAAGTCATCATATTCAATACAAGAGAAATAATTGAACTGATTGATATCAAATAGTTAGCAGATGCTGGATTAATTGACAATATTGAAAACGAATAGAAAATAACGATCTATGACAATTACTGGTCTTCAAAGTCTATGGTTTTTTTGTCATTTGTTATCTATGCTTTTTGTGAACGCTTGTCTTGGGATATCTCACCTCTGCCTTTTTCGGCTCAAACTAATAATAGTTCTTATCATCAAACCATACACATCGGAATTTATCAAGAGGGACAGAGATTCTGAAAGAAAGCCCAGAAGCATATAGGTAGAGCTGAGAGGCAACTGTTTCATCTTTATCCCTGGCTTGCCTCTGGTTTATAGTCCAAGACATATACAAGATCATTTCTCACCTGTAAAATGTCTATATGTCCGGGCTATGCTGAGATCAAGACTTTTTCCCCAAATTCAACGCCTAAATGTTTTCCATATTCATTATCTAAAAATCATTACAGTTCTTTTCATCTCTCCAAGAACGATTTCCCAAATCCGTGACGTAAAACGTTTTCCAAATCCGACGCCTAAATTTTTTTCAAGTCCAACATCTAAAAATAGCTGCAACATCAATAACATCAACATATGTTTTTGAAAGCTAGGAATCAGTATTTGTAATATACCAATGACAAAAGCTGTTCCTCTCAATTTTCTCTCTTCTACACCTTTCTCTCCCAAAATCTAACTGAATTAAACGTATGTGTAATAAAAAATATTGATTTGTTATTTATTTAAAATACTTATACAAATTATTGATATCTTCTAAAAGGTTACATCCCTTCGTAGTAGTCACATACATCCTATTTGAAGTGCCATTACCGTTTGATACGATATTTTCCTCAATAATGTTTTTCTCAATTAGAAAAGAAAGATAGTTCTGAAGTTGTGAAAAACTCATATTGTTTTGGTAGAGTATCTCTGTTTTTTTAGCTCCGTTCTTCGATACATCTAGTATATTACCGATAATCTGAATCTCGGAACGTCTCTTATTAAACATGCCCTCTCCCGTCAATTTCTACTTAACTATTGCAATTAGTAATAACATATATATTATTTAATATTTATTATAATTTAATAACATATTAATCTGGTATGTGGTAAGTGTAAATATTTTATAAATCATAAATGTAAAATAAAGAATGATAAACCAATGCTTAGAACCTTTAAGTGTTACAAACCAATCATTAGATCCCAATCATTAGACCCCAATTATTGGAAACTTTATTTTCATCACCAACCTCCATAGATCAAGAATGCCAACACTGCAAAGATACGAGTTATCTAGAGAGCGTCACGTACTATTTGTTAAAGAATAGAAATGAGAACAAATTTCACAAAGATGATTTTTCTGGGTTACGTATCAGATGCTTTAGCAACTTTAAAGGGGATCTGTCTGGGTTTCTCTTTATTCTAAATCGCGGAATGTGCAAATGTTTATGTTTGACGGTGGTTGTAGATGCTTTAGAGGCTTTTGTTTGTTTTACAAATTCTACCGGTTTACGTTGCTTATTGCCATTTTTCATAATTTCTCTAAATGGATAACGTCTGTTTGTTAGATACAGTACACCTGCGATCAATACGAGCCCCATTAGAGAGTTTCTGATGAGCATGATAATTCCATTGAGATCATTTACCTTGGCATTAAGGGCATCTATTTCTTCGCCATGAACTCCAATATCTGCACCATATGCACCCAGTGTGTTATTGGTTTCATTCTCAAAAGCAAGATAATGCCCTTCAAAAGCTATGACTTCATCTGTTAAAATATATAGGTTTCCAGTAGTCTCGTTTATCATACCATAGTGAAGCATAAGTGTTTGATTATGTTCATATAATTTTTCAGCATTATTCTGAGCATAATTATAGGCACTCATGGCATAACCTAAAGCATAGTTAGCCGAGCCTTGCACGTTGTTTATACTGCCGTCAAGTGAACTGATTGCACTCCATATTCTTCCAAATTCACCTGCGACTTCAACGTCCTCTATCCAATAATTGATATCTCCACCTGCTGAAGCATCAAATGATGCAGTAATATTTCCATCAGTTACAACATACACTGTAATGACTGTTTCACCATCTGCTGCCTCTGCAGGCATTGCAAACACAGCCGATAGTAATGATAATGCCAATATTATTACAAATTTTTTTTTCATTTTTACACCAACATCTATATCAATTACATAATATTATATTTCTTATATAATAATGGGGGTGCTTAGTATATAAATATTTTTATTAATATTTTAATTATTAAATGGAAATCTGATCAGGAAAACAATTTTTAAGAACTTCTGGAGACATATTATTACATGTTTTACTGCGATCATTCAAAAGATTTTGAATTTTAAAAAAGAAAAAAAGAGGTGGGTTATAAACCCTTATTTTGGATTTTAGTTTCCACTTAATGCAAAGTTGCCAAAGTTAAAACCTGTTCCGTAGTTTACTTGTAATAAGTATGATGCACTACCAAGTGTCCCATCACCATTAATGGCAAATGGTATAGAGGTACCAGTTATTTGATTTTCTGCCACTGCTCCTAACTCAAAGTAACCAGCACCTGTTGCTGTTATGTCTGCATTTGTAAAGCATCCACAACCTTCACCGAATGTGAAACTTCCTGTTGGACCCCATGTGCTTTCACTCATTAGGTCTATATCAGTTGTTCCACTTCCAATACTTTTAAGCCATGCTCCTTCTCCTGTATCATCAGCTAAACTATGGTAAACATTAAAGTTACCTGTTGCCATAAAGTGGTCGCTAGGGTGAAAACCCCAGTTGCAACTCTGTAAATTAGCATAGTTCCCTCCTGTTCTAAATTGTAGTTGAGCAGTATCATCTGTTTGAATCTCTGTGTATGAATGTTCTCCTGCTGTACCATACATACTTACAAGACTATCGGTTCGGATGTTCTCAAACGTCATATATCCACCACCAATAACCTGTGCTTCAACTTGTGCTGTTACTGTGTCTACTCCATAACCATATGGGTTGTCTTCAGCATCATTCAATAGATATTTTCCAGTCACTTGACCAGCACTAAACATATGGAAATCAGAATCAAAGTCATCATCTGAATCTACAACTATATCAATGACACCTGCTGTGTTCCAGTCAATATCTACAGTTGTAGGAGCGGCATTTACCATTCCTGCCGTTGCAATGAATGCAAAAGCTACTAAGCCTGCTATTATTGTTCTTTTCATAATCTTTTTACCTCCTTTTCAGTTACTTCTGCTTTATTTTCTTTCGTCTTTTTTAATTTTTTATCTTGGCGGAGTTCAAAGCCGAGTGTCTCTGCCATTACTACGAACGCGTTCACAAACGTATTGTCTGCTTAAGTTATATCAATGTAAGTCTTATTATATAAATACTTCTATAAAAATATAATATTTTAATATTGTTTATAAAAACATTGGAGACATATTACCAAAGTTTTGTGTTTCTGGTATTTGTTATATATATTTAATACAATCAGGCAATTATATGATTTTCTTAAAACGACTAAAATTGGCTAAAAGAAAAGAGATATGGGCAAAACTATAGAAAAGGCTATGGCCAATCTAAAAGAAGCCGTAGAACTTTATCTAGAAAATGAAGACGCAAAACTACCAGAGGCAACTTCATTATTTACCACTTTTGAGGTAGTATCTCATGCTAAAACTGCCCTGCAGTCTTTTTATCTTTGCCCGCATTCGGCTTATAATCCAAAATATACACCTTATCATTTCTCACCTGCAGTACATCAATATGTCCAGTTACACCGTTATCAACATTTTTCTCCCAATACCACACTGGTATCTCGCAGGCAACAGTTGCTTTATCATTTATAAGCATAAACGCTTCAACCATTTTGTGTCTTTCATAATTATTCTTTGCAGCCTGCAAGGCAAACCCTGCCATTCGACATGCCAAATTCGTTTTTTTCTTTGCTGTAACCTTCACCTCAAAAATTGGTTTTGAACATCGTTCTCCAACCTCAAAAAATACATCGGGGCATCCTTTTTCAAAACGTTTGACGTATCTGAAAAGTCCAGGAAATTTATCCCTTGCTAGATTGTCTAACTTATATTGATGATACATGAACTCGTAGTCCAGATTTTCATGTTCGAAACTTTTAGTAAACACTACATTTTCATACTCCGAAAAACTGTCTCGAACTGTAGAAATCGGACAAAGATCCTGAAACT
>Ga0307431_1000668_pt1 | contig 22116 bp, 13 predicted proteins | sample SalMarWE160170MG_FD_202155 | JGI IMG/M metagenome (GOLD analysis project Ga0307431, IMG submission 202155) | Salt marsh sediment microbial communities from the Plum Island Ecosystem LTER, Massachusetts, United States - WE1603-170 | ecosystem: Environmental > Aquatic > Marine > Intertidal zone >...
ATATCATTCCGTATCAGTCGGATGACAGTTGGCCCATCGGAGACCAATGTCTGGCTAATTTCAGTATTGATTCAGAATCTTGGTAAAGGTTTACTGAGCCAAGAAATGCTGAAACGAGCCCAAACTGTCATTCCGAACCTCGTCAGGAAGTTGCCTGATGACCGATGCCTGATAGAAATACCTCACTGAATCCCGAAAAGGGCTGTGCTACCTTAATCTTGACGCTTGACCAATGACCAATGACTACTAATGACCAATGACCAATATAGGTAGACTTACGAATAGTTTAAAATAATAGACGGAGTAGTGTAATATCTTGCTAGGAGGGGTGGATAACTTATGACTTTAAGCACTCTTGATATCGTTATTATTCTAGGGTATTTGGCTGCAGTAATATTTTTAGGTTTTTATCTTCGAAAATTAGCAAGTAAAGACATCACAGCATACTTTTTAGGAGGGAGGAAAGTTCCCTGGTATGTTTTAGGTGTTTCAAATGCCTCTTCTATGTTTGATATAACTGGTACAATGTGGTTTGTAACAGTTTTATTTATTTATGGTTTGAAGGGAGCCTGGTTACCCTGGCTCTGGCCAACTTTCAATCAGATTTTTTTGATGATTTATCTGGCTATATGGATTAGAAGGTCAGGTGTTATAACAGGAGCGGAATGGATTAACACTCGTTTTGGGAATGATAAAGGGGCGGAATTATCTAGGCTTAGTGTAGTTATCTTTGCGATAATCAGTGTTATCGGATTTTTATGCTATGATTTTCAAGGAATTGGTCGCTTTGCCAGCATAATTTTGCCCTGGAATTTTAGTCCTAATACCTATGCACTAATTATAATGGGGATTACCACATTTTACGTAGTTATGGGGGGAATGTTAAGTGTTGTTGTTACCGATGTTTTACAGTTCGTGATGTTAACAATCGCCTCAGTAGTAATTGGTGTGATTGCTATTAATAGTATATCTCCTGCAGATATTGCTGCTGCTGTTCCAGGAGGTTGGAATGAGCTATTTTTCGGATGGAAGCTGAATATTGACTGGAGCAACTTAATTCCCGGAATCAATAATAAAATTGCTTCAGATGGTTATTCGCTATTTGCAATAGTTTGGATGATGATTCTTTTTAAGGGAATACTGATTAGTTTAGCAGGACCCGCTCCAAATTATGATATGCAAAGAGTATTGGCAACTCGTAAGCCAAAAGAGTCAGCTTATATGAGTGGTATGGTCTCAATAGCGCTATTCCCTCGCTGGTTAATGATAGGAGGACTTGTTGCAATAGGATTGGTATTTCTAAGTCCTCAATTAAAAGCTATGGGACCTAATATAGATTTTGAACAGATTATGCCTATGGTAATTAAAAATTATCTACCGGTTGGAATGATAGGTCTTGTTATTGCAGGCTTACTGGCTACTTATATGTCAACCTTTGATTCTACTGTTAATGCAGGTGCTGCATATTTAGTGAATGATGTTTATAAGAGATATATTAGACCTGATGCCAGTCAAAAGCAGCATGTATTAATGGGCTACTTTGCTTCTATTCTTATTGTTGTTGTAGGGATAATTTTCGGACTTATGGCAAAGTCAATTCATTCGGTAATGCAATGGATAGTTTCTGGTTTATATGTGGGTTATACTGCGCCTAATGTATTAAAGTGGCATTGGTGGCGATTCAATGGTTATGGTTACTTTTGGGGGATGATTACAGGTGTTGCGGCTTCGTTAATTATTCCAGCAATTTTTCCAAATTTACAAATAATTTATGCGTTTCCGGTTATTTTCGTTATTTCTTTAGCTGCAAGCATAATTGGGAGCCTTCTAACAAAGGCACAAGATAGAGAGACTTTAAAAAGCTTTTATAGAAATGTTCGTCCCTGGGGTTTCTGGAAGCCAGTTCATGAAATGGTTTTAAGAGATAATCCAAAGTTTGAAAATAAGAGTTCTTGCAAACGCGATCTATTTAATGTCGCTATTGGTATAATTTGGCAATTTACCCTTGTAATGATCCCACTATATTTGGTTTTTCAAGATTTTAAGTCATTATCTATATCTGCAGGGATTTGCTTAGTTACCAGTTTCATTTTGAAGAAGAATTGGTTTGATAAACTTGAAAATGAGTGATTGATATGAAGACAAGTAGCGCAGAAAAAAAGAATATTTTCATTTTTTCAGCAGTAGTTTTGAATATTTTAACAGTTTTTTGCTTCCTAATTATTTTCGAGTTGCCATTAGTTGCTGGAGAGAAAGAGGAATTCGAATATTTTATTACTGTAAAAAATGATAGATTGATGGATGGAAATAAAGTTTTTCGGTTTATTTCTTTCAATGTTCCCAATTTGCTTACAGTAGAAGATAATTTGCCATTCACAGAAACCAATCCCTGGCGTTTACCAAATAAGTTTGAAATAGAAGATGCTTTAAAAACCATCTGGCAGTTGGGTGGGCAAGTGGCACGCACCTATGTCATTACTGTTAGAAGAGAAGGCGAATCCGAAGAGATACCTCGCTTTGTTTTGGGACCGGGGAAATTTAACGAATCAGCATTTCAGACCCTGGATAAAATTTTAGCACTTGCAAATCAGTACGGTATACGATTGCTAATTCCTTTGGTAGACAACTGGAAATGGATGGGTGGTAAAACTCAATATGCAGCTTTTCGCGGGAAAAAACCTGCCAAATTCTGGACAGACGAGCAGATAAAGTCGGATTTTAGGAAAACCCTCGAGTTTATTTTAAATAGAAAAAACACAATAACGGGTATTCCATACAAAGAAGATAAAGCCGTTTTAGCCTGGGAATTGGGAAATGAACTCCGGGATGTGCCAATGGACTGGATCAATGAGATGGCGCAGTATATCAAATCTATCGATCCAAACCATCTGGTTAACGATGGCGTCCAAAGTCATTTTCTGCGGCAAGAGGTTATTGAAAGCCCATACATCGACATTTTGTCAACCCATCATTATGAACCAAATCCAATCGAGATGATTGATCATATTCGACAGGCGGCACAAAAAGCAAAGGGAAAAAAACCTTTCTATATTGGTGAATTCGGTTTCGTCACTCCAGGAGGTTTGGAAGAAGTAGTCAATAATATAATTGAAACTGAAAATATAAGTGGTGCTTTGCTCTGGAGCCTGCGTTTCCACAATCAAGATGGGGGTTTTTATTGGCATTCTGAATTTTTTGGTCGTGAACTTTTTAAGGCTTACCATTTTCCGGGTTTTGATTCTGGCAAATTATATGGTGAACAAGAGACAATTAAGCTGATTCAAACAAAAGCCAGTGAAATAGTGGGTAAGAATAATTCTCAGCTCTCAATACCAGAGCCGCCAAATCTATTGCCTTTTAATGATGTTGCTTATATATCTTGGCAAGGTTCTGTTGGTACTTCCAGTTACATTATTGAACGGTCACAAAAATCTACTGGTCCCTGGAATATTATTGCAGAAAATATATCTGACGCAGCGGTCGCTTATCGGCCAATATTTAGTGATGAAAGTGTCGAAATTGGGAAGAAATATTTTTACAGGGTCAGAGCAAAAAATTGCAAAGGAGTGTCGAATCCTTCTAATGTGGTAGGTCTTGTAGAAGTAAAACATTGTATTTTAATTGATGAAATGGAAAATTTTATGAGAATGTACTACTTTTCTGATGGATTACAACTTGAATATAAGAACGCACGTGATTTCAAAGAGGATTTCCATCGGATTAAAGGGGAAAAAGGTGCATATATTATATATTACACTTCTTATCCTCTTAGAGATATTAGAGTTTTTGTCTTTTCAAATCTTGGAAAAGATTGTTTAAAACTTACAGGTTCAAGAGATGGGACAGATTTTATTCCATTACTAATAAATCAAGAGAGTTTTGTAATATCTACTGCTGATTATAATTATTATGAACCTATTCTCATTGACATTAATGATATACAAGATGAAATTTATTATTTGAAGATTGAATTTCTTAAGCCTTCACAAATAAGCAGAGTAGAGATTGAATATGGATATTAATCAATTGTCAAAATGGCGTAATGATGTTTTTAATGAATTAACTAATGATATTCTGCCTTTTTGGATGAACAATACTATTGATAGAAAAAATGGCGGATTTTATGGCTGTATTACAAATAATTTAAAAAAGCTAGAAGATGCACCAAAGGGTCTTATCTTAAACAGTCGTATTCTCTGGACATTTGCAGATGCTTATAATGCTTTTAAGAAAAAGGAATATTTAGATATAGCTAGTTATGCATATAATTATATGACTAAATATTTTTTCGATTTTGAGTTTGGGGGTGCTTATTGGCTGTTAGACTCCGCAGGGAGAGCGGTTGATAATAAAAAGAAAACTTATGGCCAGGCATTTGTTATTTACGCTCTTGCAGAATATTATAGTGCAACGGGTTATAAAAAGGTTTTGGATCAGGCATTTTCTATTTTTGAGTTAATCGAAAAGTTTGGATACGATAATAAGTTTAAGGGCTATTTCGAAGCTTTTAACAGAAATTGGTCTATTGCCGAAGATATGCGTCTCAGTGATGTTGATATAAATGAGAAAAAATCTATGAATGCCCATTTGCACCTATTGGAGTCGTATACAAATCTTTATAGAGTCAGTAAAGATGAAAAGGTAAGATATAAATTAGTTGAGCTGATAGATGTTTTTTTATCATTTATTATTAACAAAAGAAGTTGTCACCTAAATTTATTTTTTGATGAAAAATGGGAAATAAAATCTAGAAACATCTCTTTTGGTCACGATATAGAATCTAGTTGGCTTCTATGCGAAGCTTCTGATTTGGTAAATGATTCTGAATTAAAACAAAGGGTATATGATATATCTAAAAAAATGGTTGAAGTAACTCAAGATGAGGGGCTAAATGAAGAAGGTGGTATCTACCAAGAAAAAGATGGAACATTGCATAAAGAAGTAGACTGGTGGCTACAAGCAGAAGCTGTAATAGGATTTTTGAATGCCTACCAATTGACAAATTCAGAGCCTTTCCTTGAGCAATCTTACGCATGTTGGAAATTCATTGAAAGATATCTTATTGATAAAGAATATGGTGAATGGTTTTATGAAGTTTCAGAAAAGGGGATACCAAACCCTAACTTATTTAAAGTTTCTGAGTGGAAAGGACCATATCACAACGGACGTGCTTGTATGGAAATAATGAAGCGGTTAGATGCTATTTTGCAAAACAATAAGTGACTTTAAGAGTGAATATATGAATCAACGAGAATTTGAAAATGAAGTTAAGAATTTATTAAATGAACATGAAAAATTAATTAGAAGGAAAAATGAACCTTTACCGTCTAAGAATCACATTTTTAGACGTTACAAATATCCTATAATTACAGCTGAACACACCCCAATCTTTTGGCGGTTTGATTTGAACTATGATACAAATCCTAATCTTCTGGAAAGGTTAGGGATTAACTCCGCTTTTAATTGTGGTGCTACTAAATGTAATGGACGTTACTGCTTGGTGGTTAGAGTAGAAGGATATGATCGTAAATCATTTTTTGCTGTAGCAGAGAGCTCTAATGGGATTGATAATTTTAGATTCTGGGATTACCCTATTATTATGCCCGAGATTGATCGTCCAGATGTAAATGTTTATGATATTCGTTTAACCCAACATGAGGACAGCTGGATTTATGGCGTATTTTGTACTGAACGCAAAGACCCTAAAGCTCCTGAATGGGATACATTTTCAGCAGAAGCTCAAGCTGGAATTGCAAGAACAAAAGATTTGATTCACTGGGAACGTTTACCCAACTTGAAATCTCCCTCGCTCCAGCAGCGAAATGTGGTACTTCATCCTGAATTTGTAGATGGCAAATATGGATTTTACACGCGACCACAAGATGAATTTATTCAAACTCGTAAGGGTGGTGGAATTGGCTGGGGTTTGGTAGAAGATATTGAAAATCCTGTTATTACCGAGGAAATTATTATTCATCCAAAAGCCTACCATACTATCTATGAGGTTAAAAATGGTGAAGGACCTGCACCATTAAAAACCGATGAAGGCTGGATGCATCTGGCTCATGGGGTTCGCAATACCGCAGGTGGGCTACGATATGTACTTTATCTATATATGACTGACCTAAAAAAGCCATGGCAGATGACCCATCTTCCCGGGGGATATTTCCTGGCACCGGAAGGAGAGGAGAGGGTAGGAGATGTATCTAATGTCGTGTTCAGTAGTGGGTGGATTGCTGACGAGAATGGAAATGTGTTTATCTACTATGGTTCCTCAGATACTCGAACTCATGTTGTAACTACAACCCTGGAGAAACTTATTGACTATGTTGTTAATACACCAGAGGACCCGTTACGCTCGACTCTTTGTGTAAAACAACGAAAAGACTTAATCGATCGAAATTTGAAAATTGGTAGAGTCAAATAGATTATGATAAAATCAGTTAGGCACCAGGTATATGCCTGGCTCTTGACTAATATGAAAAGAAAACCATGGGGGCTACGGAGAAAATAATTAATTTTCTGTGTGATTCCATCTGGTTATCATTTAGATAAGGGGACAGTTTCTTTAGATTCGCACCAAAGATTTGATAAACCGTGTGAAGATAAGTTGGGTATATTAATTTTACCTGCCTGTTCGGTACACAGGGAGGTAATAAACTGAGTAAAAATTTTTATTTTTCAGTCAATTTTATTTTTCTGAAACAGGAAAAATCATGTTCAAAAAATGCTGTTTTATCTTTATTTTTGTTGTTCAATATCAACTGAGCTTTTCTGAAAAAATGGAAACGAATATGGAAGTTATCAACATACATGAGCACTGGCAATTTAAGAAGGCATCCCAGAAGAATTGGATGGAGGCAGAAGTTCCCGGTTGTATTCATACTGACTTGATAAAAAATAAGATCATAAAAGGCCCCTTCTATCGGACTGTTGAAAAGGAAATTCAGTGGATTGGAGAAGAGGATTGGGAATATCAGACAACTTTTGATGTGCCTGATAAAATTTTGAAGAAAGAGAACGTTGAAATAATATTTAAAGGAATAGACACATACGCAGATATATATTTGAATGGCAATTTATTGATTTCAACATACAATATGTTTCGAGAATGGCGGGTTAATGTTAAAGATATCCTTAAGGCAAAGGGTAATGCATTACATATTTACTTTCATAATGTGTTTAAAGTAGATTTACCTAAATGGGAAAATGCTCCCTTTAGACTATCTGCTTTTCCAAATAATGATCAATCTGACATCCAAATTGCTATGTATGCTCGTAAGGCTCAATTCCACTATGGCTGGGATTGGGGCCCTCGACTCATAACCTGCGGTATTTGGCGTCCGGTTCAGCTTATTGCCTGGAATGATTTTATAATCAGGGATATCTTTATTCGCCAGGATTCTGTTTCTAAAGAATGCGCCCAATTGACAGCTGTTGTGGAAGCAGAGGCTGCGGAGGAAGTGTCAGCACAATTGTGGTTTTACCAGGGAGAGGTCGAAATAGATGAACAGTCCGTACAACTTATCACAGGTATGAATAAATTTGAGATTCCTATTGAGGTAGAAAATCCGCGTCTCTGGTGGACTAATGGTCTGGGAGAACAGTATCTATATAAATTTTCAGTTGAATTGCAAAATGGTAAGCATCATAAAGCCCAATCTGTTAAAACTGGCTTACGTGATTTGAAAATTATTCGTGAAAAAGATGATCAAGGTACAAGTTTCTATGTTCAGTTAAATGGTATTCCTGTTTTTATGAAAGGAGCAAATTATATACCTCAAGATAATTTTCAAAACCGCGTTACTCCTGAACGCTATGAATATCTCATTCGGTCAGCGGCTGAGTCTAATATGAATATGCTGCGAGTTTGGGGTGGCGGAATTTACGAAAATGATATTTTTTATGAACTATGTGATAGGTACGGTATTCTGATCTGGCAGGATATGATGTTTGCTTGTGCGATGTATCCAGGCGATGAAAATTTCCTGGAAAACGTCGAGCAGGAAGTTAGCCAAAATGTTAAACGACTACGAAATCATCCTTGTATAGCGCTTTATTGTGGTAACAATGAAAACGAAATTTCATGGTATCAATGGAACTGGAAGCAACAATATCCATCTGAAATTCAAGAAAAATATGAATCTGATTTACACAGATTGTTTTATCAAATTATTCCCGATGCAATTCAAAAGGTTGATCCGAAACGCTATTACCACCCAACTTCTCCCAATACTGGTTATAATAGCATTCCTATCAGTGAAGGTGATGTACATTACTGGGGAGTCTGGCATGGGCACGAACCTTTTAGCAGCTACCGGGATAATATCGGACGTTTCATGAGTGAGTATGGTTTCCAGTCCTATCCGGACATTTCATCAATTGAAAAATTCACTTTACCTGAAGATAGATATGTTAAATCTCCTGTTTTACTTGCTCATCAAAAGTGCTATGCAGATAAAAGAAGAAATAAGGAATATGCAGAAAGAATAATCCAGAACTATATGAAGCTTTATTACGGTTTTATACCGGAGGATTTTGAGGATTACGTTTATTTAACCCAGATTTTGCAGGTTCTGGGTATAACAATGGCAATTGAATCTCACCGGGCAAATAAACTCTCCTGTATGGGGACAATGTACTGGCAGCTTAATGACTGCTGGCCTGTTATATCATGGTCAAGTATTGATTATTATGGTAGATGGAAACCGTTACATTATAGAATAAAGGATAGATATAAAAATATTATTGTCACTGGTAAAGTTGAAAGCAACAACCTGGTTTTAAATGTAATATCGGATGGATTAGATGGTAAAAAGGTGGGATTGATGGTAAATATTTCTGATTTTAGGGGGCAAAAGTTGTGTAGTTTTAGTAAAGAGATGGAAATAAATCCCGATAAGCCGGTTACGATGAATCTTGAAAACTTAATAATGGAAGATTTAGTGAAAATAAAGAATAGAGTTTTTATTCTAATTAATTTAATTGATGAAGATAAAAACGTAATTGAGCAGAAAATTCTTTTTATTGATGATTTAAAAAATTTAAAACTGGAAATACCCAATATTGATATTAAGGTCAAGAGAGAAGGGAAGAATTTTTTTATAAAATTAAATTCTGATATTTTTGTAAGAGATCTTGTTCTTTATTCAAACGCAGATGGACATTTTTCTGATAATTGTATCAATTTGTTGCCGAGTGAGAAAAAGACAATTGTATTTTACCCATCAAAGAGAATAAATAATGATGATTTAGAAGTTAAAATTAAAAGTTTAAATGGCCTCTATTCTCTTTATAAATAAATAGATAGGTTACAATGAACAAACTGACGATGGATGTTTAGGTAATGACTTTTGTTATTAGAAAAGTGCTGGTAAGGAATGTGTTATTTTTTAATCTTGTAATAGTATCTTTGCTTTTTTCGAAGGATAATTTTGTTTCGGTGAAGGGAAAGAATTTTTATATAGGTGATGAGAAGTATTTTTATCTCGGTGTTAATATGTGGTATGGAGTAAATCTTGGTTCGGAAACAGAATACGGAAATAGGAAAAGACTTTTAAGGGAACTTGATCATTTAAGGTCACTAGGAATCAATAATTTGAGAATAATGGGTGCATCCGAAGGTGCTCAATTTAATACGGTGCGACCTTCTATCCAGCCAATGTTGGGTCAGTATGATGAAAATGTGTTAATTGGGTTGGATTTTTTGCTAGATGAAATGTCGAGGCGCAATATGTATGCAGTTATTTTCCTGAATAATTATTGGGTTTGGTCTGGCGGTATGTCCCAATATGTATCCTGGATAACCGACAAGCCGGTTCCTAACCCATTTAAAGAAGAATATAGTTGGGATGAATTTATGGAATTTAGTGCACGATTTTATAGTATTGATGAGGCTCAAAAGTACTATCGTAACTATATAGAAATGTTATTAAATAGAAAAAATACAATTAATGGAAAGCTATATAGAGAAGACCCAACAATTATGGCCTGGCAGTTAGCTAATGAACCCAGGCCGAGAAAAGGTAAGTTTGGTTTAAAAAATTTCGAGATTTTTAAACAATGGATTTTTGAAACAGCCGCCTATATTAAATCTATAGATCCTGATCACTTAGTATCGATTGGTAATGAGGGTTTAGCTGGGTGCATGGAATCTGAAGAGCTATATCTGGATATTCACAACTCTAAAGATATTGATTATATGACTTTTCATCTTTGGGTATTGAATTGGGGGTGGTTTGATCCTCAAAATCCCGAAGCAACTTACTTTGAAGCTGAAGAAAAGGCAGTGAAATATATTCAACAACATATCGATTATGCAGAGCAATTGGGAAAACCGACGGTTCTGGAAGAATTTGGTTTTCCTCGGGATGGTCATTCCTATTCTCCATTTGCTTCCACAGTTTATAGGAATCACTACTATCAGATGGTATTTGAGACAATTTATCAGAATTCTATTCAGGGAGGACCTTTGGTGGCGAGTAATTTCTGGATCTGGGCAGGTGAAGGAAAGCCAATATCTGAAGATCATATTTGGAGGCTTGGTGATCCTTATACAGGTGATCCTCCTCAGGAACCACAGGGTCGAAATTCTATTTTCAATACAGATTCTACTACCTTGGGAATTATAAAAGAGTACAGCAATAAAATGAACAATATATAAGAAAGATTTTTTTATGTATTAGCTTCTATTTATTTTTCGTTAATTAACCGAAAATGGCGAAATTATGGTGTTTTTATGAAATATTATGCGAAAAATTTCAGAAATTTCTTGACAACTTTGTTGTGTTTAACTATATTAAAATTAAATTGAAATTTGATTTAAAGTAAGATTAAATTTAGTTATTATTTTTGTAGATAAGTCACAAGTGATAATTAATTTAAAAGTAAGTTAGTTAAAACAAAAAAAAATGCTAATTTTTATGAATTTATATCAAGTCGCAATTTTAAATCTAATCTTAAGAAAAGAGATTAAAAAATGAAGAAATTACTATTTTGTTTGTTTCTAACAGTAATATTGTTAGCTGGTAATCTGTTTGCTGATAATGGGATTATCAGAGGAAGAGTTGTGGATTCTGAAACCAGGGATGCTTTGCCTGCGGCGAATGTGGCGATAAAAGGAACTAGCATGGGTGCTGCATCTGATTTGCGCGGATATTATATAATTAAAAATATACCACCTGGTGAATATATTTTAGAAGTATCCTATATTGGCTATACTCCAAAGCAATCGACGGTAAAAGTGGAACCCGGGAAGACGGTTATTAAAGATGTTAAACTTGAGTTTGTTGTTATTAAAGGTGAATTAGTTGTGGTTACTGCTCAGGCATCAGGACAATTATCTGCAATTAACCAACAGCTTTCTTCAAATACCATCTCCAATATTGTTTCTAAGAGCCGTATTCAGGAGCTGCCGGACGTGAACGCTGCTGAGTCAATCGGTCGTCTGCCGGGCGTCTCCATCGAGCGATCAGGCGGTGAAGCCAACAAGGTGTCCATTCGCGGCCTCTCCCCGAAGTACAACATCGTCACTGTCAATGGAGTACGCGTTCCCTCGACGGGTGGGGACGACCGGAGCGTTGATCTTTCGCTCATCTCATCCAACATGCTCGACGGTATCGAGGTGAAGAAAGCGATTACACCGGACATGGATGCCGATGCCATCGGTGGTACGGTGGACCTGAGGCTGAGAGAAGCTCCAGACAATCTGGTAGTTAACGCCACGTCGCAGTGGGGGTACAATCAGCTCCAGAACCACTACGGCAACTATAATTTCATCGGAAACTTGAGCAATCGGTTCTATGACGGCCGCCTCGGCGTCATTGCCAGCTTCAACGCCGACAATTATGACCGCAGTGCCGACAAGTTCTCCGGCGACTATCGGCAGCAAACGGCGGTGACGGGTGAAACGGAAATTGTGGCCGAAGAGATCAGCATGAGAGAAGAGAACGTGACCCGAGGGCGAGCCGGTGGGAGCCTCTTGTTCGATTATCGCTTGCCATATGGAAAAATCACCGCTAATTCGTTCTACAACCAGCTTCACTGGGATGGGCTGTACCGCATCAACCGGATGAACGTTAATGACAACCGTCACTATTACGACTTAGAGGACCGTGGCGGCATGACGTCCATCTTCACGGGAGCCGTAGGCGTGGAGCAGGATTTCGACTGGCTCCATTATGATGTCAGCGTGGCGAGGACGGCTTCGCGTACGGAAGATCCCGACGACCGTGTCTGGAATTTCGTGCAGGAGGCCGTCGCCTTCGATGGAACGGTCTATCCGTATACGCACCCGAACGAAATCCCGGCGATGGCAACCAACGATTCGAACTTAACCGGACTGGCGAACGTTTGGGTCTATGATACGAAACGTGAGGAAAACCAGACGACTGTACAGCTGAACGTCAAGATGCCGTTCCGTTTGGGCAGTCTGGTAAACGGATACATAAAGACGGGTGGGAAATTTCGGTGGCTGGATCGGATGAATGACGTAGAGCAGGTAGGTCGCAACGGACTCCATTACGGCAATAACCAAGGCCCGAACGAGATTCTTGTAGCCCTTGATAAAGGGGCCCCCCATTGGGACGTTGAAGCGATTGTTGATGAATATGGGCTCTTACCTATATGGGTCTTCGCCAGTGACTATACCCGCTCCGACTTCCTGGACGGCGAATACCCGCTTGGATTCGTGGTTGACAAATCGATGATGGATAGCGTTACGCAGATTCTGAGCGAAAGTCCGGATATATTTAAGAATATGTCGATAGGGTCCCGAGAAAGCGATTACGACGGTATAGAGCGCTACCAGGCTGGCTACATGATGGTCGAATTCAACCTGGGCAAGTATATTACGTTTTTGCCCGGCATCCGCTGGGAAGGAGATTACTCCAGGTACCATGGTCAGAGGTTCAGAGAGGTCACGAAAAACAACATCCAACAACCACCTACCGACCTTGATTCCCTTACAAACGTGCGCGAACACTCGTTCTGGCTGCCTATGGTTCATCTACGTGTGCAGCCGACCGACTGGCTGAAAATCCGCCTGGCACGAACGGAGACGCTGACACGACCTGACTTCATCCAGTATGCACCGATCACATCGATCAACTCGTACCAAAGCTACGTCCGCGCCGCTAACGCAGAGCTAAGGCCGGCTCACTCCACGAACTACGACGCTGCCTTTTCGGTCTATCAGAGCTATGTCGGCCTGTTTACCCTTGCCGGCTTCTATAAAAGCATCGAAGACCTGATCTTCCAGACCAACTACTGGCTCCGGCCAGGATTAGACGTCCTTCCCGGTTTGAACATCCCGGCACGTTGGATTGAGTCTAGCCCTGACGCTGATGTCTACATCAACAACCCCTACAAAGCCACATACAAAGGCATCGAACTCGACTGGCAAACGCATTTCTGGTATTTACCTTCGATCTTTCAAGGATTGATACTGAACGTGAACTACACCCGAATCTTCTCAGAAACAAAAAAACAGCAGTTTTGGTTAGGAAAAGGTGACTTAATCCCGGGCAGTTGGCCGCCTGTACGCGAAACCATCGTTATAGACAGCTCGAGGACAACTCGTATGCCGGATCAGCCTGCTTATATCGCCAACATTACCCTCGGCTATGACTACAAAGGATTCTCGGCTCGCCTGTCCTACCTGTATCAGGACGATAAGGTGACCTTTATAGATAGAAAACCGGTACTGGACAACTTCTCAGGCGACTACGAACGCTGGGACCTTACACTCCAGCAGAAGTTTGGTAAGAGCTTTCAGATCTTCGCCAACTTCAGTAACCTGAACAACAGGGCAGACCGGAACTATCGGGGAGATGCATTGGTCAACCCGACCTACATCGAGTACTATGGCTTTACCATGGATGTAGGCGCTCGATATAAATTCTAAGAGTCTATCTAAGCATGCAAAATCACTAACAAAGAATAGGAGGACTATGAAGCGAGAGAAATTAACAAAACCACTAACAAACGAATGGAGGATGACTATGAAACTTAACTACTGTTTCGTACTATTGGCTCTCATTGTGGGAGTCATCTTCTGGCCGGCGCAGCGGGCCAGTGCACAGGATACGCTCGTCGTCGAGTGGTGGGATGGCACAGAGGTAATACCAAATGCACTCCGCGACGCCATTGCCACCGACACAACCTCGACTGGCGAGCACGTAGCGGTGTCGGAAATCCCAAACCGAGTGTACAAGCTCTACAGGGGCGGGTATTACTGGCTTGAAGACCGTATTGAAAACGATGGATTCCACCTGCGAATCGTGGGTGAGGAGCCCGGAGCAACGATAATGGAAGCCCCGGCCGTAATCCAGATGGTTGAGGACGCTGACGGTAATGTCGACGGGCGAATAATCACAGGTAAGGCTAGCGTCACGCTGAAGAACCTCTGGCTCACCGGCAACGATAACGCGGGTGTACAGACGTACTACCAGCCCATCCAGATGGATGCGAGCAATTCGCGTTTCGTAATCGAGAACTGTGTCTTGACACGTACCAACTTTGCACCCATAGCATTTACTGGCAAGAACAACGACATTTTTTACAAGGACTGTGTATTCCGCAACTTAATCGGCCGTCCCAGCACACAGCAGTGGGAAGGGCGCGGTATTTCGATCTGGGCCGATCAAGATACAGTCATTGTCGAGAACTGTACGTTTTTCAATGTCGGCATGACAGCGTTTCAGCTCGAAGGCGGTGCCGCCAATTACGTCGGGTTCTTCCACAACACGCTTGTGAATATCGGCCGTGGTATAACTTCGGGTAACTGGTGGCGGGAGGGTTACTTCGCGAACAACCTGGTCGTGAACGGCTTCTGGCACAGTGAGGGAGCCGGTGATCTTGACGACCCGAACCGTGATCCTAGAAATACTACAAACGGCATGTTCACTATCGGCGATTTGCCGTCGATGTATGGTGTCGAAAAAAGTCGCAGGGTCGTCTTTGCCAACGCCAACAGCTGGCGAGACCCGAGATTTGCGACCTACTATGCAGACTCCCTCCTGGCACAGCCATTTCTTAGCCCTGTTTCGATACTGGACTACATAAATGTGTACGATGCAATGGTGTCTCCGGACCTGACGTCGCTGGATCCGGGACTGACAACGACTTTTGATAACGCTCAAATTGACTCGATGATTCAGAATATCGAGGATCTCCGCGCAGGTGTCACCCCTGCCACGCCGTACGCCTACGAGCTCCCGACGCAACATACCGCCATCAGTTGGCCGCTTCCGGAGAACTTTACCTACACGAACAGCACGCTCCTGACAGCCGGCACCGACGAACTACCCCTTGGTGACCTCAATTGGTTCCCAACGCAAAAAGCGACATGGGAAGCGAATAGAGCTGTTTTCATGGACGAAATCAAGATGTTGGCTGGTGGTATCGTTATACTCGAAATTACCGATGCGACTGAGGCGGAGGATGGCACACTGGCAGGTGATGCTGCCGTAGAGACGGTTTCAGGATTCAAGTATTTCGCTATGGAAGGTGGTGGATCAATAAAGTGGGAGTTCGACCTGACAACAGGTGGTGTGTATGGCATGAATGTTTGGTCTAACTTGCGATCACAAGGAATGAGAGGTGAACATTTCAAAATCAATGGTGAGACAGTCCGTTGCGTGGTTGGTTGGGGCGAATTGGAATTTAGGTCCTCTACCAATAGTGCAGACTGGATGCCAAATAGAGGCGTTGGTTTAAATCAGCCCGATACCCTCTGGAGTTGGTATTTTTTCCCAAAAGATTCAATTCATGCAGAAGTTCTAGCCAATTTTGTCTTCGTTGATGGTACTAACACAATTGAGATAACACCATCTTGGGGATATCAGGATTTTGCCGGTATTGATCTGATAGCTGATGGAGTAACACCACCATTGGCAGAAACAGTAACAGGTTCGGATCTTGTGATAGCATTACGTGCAACGGATGCCACATATTCCATAGTAACACCAGTGTGTGAAGATGCAGTGTGGGTCCCTGAATATTTCAAGTCTGTTGCGATGGGTACAAACGGAACCATAACCTGGAACTTCGATGCGCCGGAAGACGGAGTGTATATGCTTAATATATTCTACCAGAACTACATCGGCTCACAAACGGGAGAAATCAAGGTAGATGGAGTAACTGTCATTTCGGATCTTGCCCTCGAGAGCGACGCTGATTCAACCGGCCTCGACGTTTTGTCTGATACATTCAACATGACCGCAGGTTCGCATGCGATCACCTTGACTGGAAGTAATATAAACGTAGATTATGTTCAGTTGGTTCAAGAAAAAACCGTTTCTTCGATTAGGCCTGATTCTAACATACCGCAAGGCTACGCTCTGAAGCAGAACTACCCGAACCCGTTCAATCCGACTACGACTATCAATTATTCTATTAGTAAAAACGAAAACATTAAACTGATTATTTATAACGTTCTAGGACAGGAAGTGAAAACTCTGGTTAATAGAAATCAGCCGGCTGGTTCATACATGGTAATATGGGATGGAACCAGCGATACTGGATTTCAGGTTTCAACTGGAATCTATTTCTGTAAAATGATTACACCCGAATTCACAAAAACTAAGAAGATGATGCTTTTGAAATAAGTGTTCTCATTTTGCATTTTGATTCGGGAAGGGGTGGTCAATAGATATACGATCACCCCTTCTTTTTGTTTTGAACAATCTGTTGTACGTCCTAACTTGACACAAGTCCAGCCAATTGTTTTTAGAGGTATAATTTCTTAATAGGGGCTTGTGTTAAGTTAAAAGACATGACATGCAGAGAAAACTTTCAAAATGTTATAGATGTAAAGGAGATACGTTTTCAGCTTTAACGCAAGCAGGCGTTGCTCATACAAAAGATTTAGAATACTGGCGCTGATTATTTGATATAATGATGTCTTCTCCACTTAACAAAAAAGGAGTATTAGAATGATGCGCTATCATTTGGTTTTATTTGTCTGCTTAATACCCATACTATTATGGGCGCAATTAACAGGCTGGGTGGAGGATTTTAATGATAATACGCTCACGGGCTGGGATGTATAAGAAGGCCATGAACGTACATTCAACCTGGCTGAAGAAGGCAGCGTTCTTAAAATCATCTATACCCGCACATCTGTAAGCGAGGTATGGGATAACTTTAACTATACACCTCCACAGCTAATTTCAGTTAATGGTAATCCGTTGATTTATGTGAAAGTAAAATCGGATGTAAATACTCAACTCACTTTCAAACCCATATATGCTAATGGTGCAAACGATTGGCTGCTGGAAAATATTCCCGGTGATAATAATTGGCACGATGTGCTGTTTAATTTAACTCCTCATGGTGGGACCAATATGGAAATTATCTATATGTACCTGGACGGGGGTTCCACCGAGCTTTCATCCGGTATGGTTCATTTTGACAATCTTAAGATTGGTGATGCTGTAGTTTTTACCAACATCACGAATCTGGAAGATACAACTTTGCACTCAGGCTGACAATTCGATTACATATACGCTGAAAAGTCCTGGAACAATAGAGGGCACCAATCCAGATCCGTTTAACTCGGCCTCAACGATTCAATACGATGTGGTTAAACCAAGCCATGTCACTATTGCCATCTTTAATGCAAATGGCCAACTAATCGAAATCCTGATCGACTCACAACGGGATGCTGCACAATATACGATCTCCTGGGATGGTTCGGATGTGGCATCAGGTCTTTATTTTTTCCGAATGCAAGCGGATTATTATGAAATTACCAAAAAGTGTTTACTATTGAAATAATTTGTTTATTTTCCTAAAATAGTGATTTCTTCTATGAGACCATTAATAATATGCACAGCAGGACACATTGATCACGGAAAATCCGCCCTTCTCAAGGCATTAACAGGCACTGATCCTGACAGACTTGCAGAGGAACAGCGAAGAGGTCTAACTATTGATATTGGTTTTGCATTCCTCAGTGAAAATATAGCCTTTATTGATGTTCCGGGCCATGAACGATTCATAAAAAATATGGTTACCGGTGCCAGTACAATTGATATGGCGATGCTTGTTATTGCTGCCGATGATGGAGTAATGCCGCAAACACGTGAGCATCTTGATATATTACAGTTATTTGGAATCAGATCCGGAATGATTGTTATAACAAAAACCGATCTTGTGTCTGACGATTGGCTTGAACTCGTATTAGAGGATATAAAAAAGTTTATAAAAGGCACCTTTCTCGAAAAAGCACCGATTTTTACAGTATCTTCTGCCACCGGAAAAGGAATAGAGAAACTAAAAGAAGGGATATTATCTTTATCTTCAAGATTCCAACGTAAAGAAGCAACCGGGCTATTTCGATTGCCTATTGATAGAGTCTTCACTTTAAAGGGCTATGGTACAATCGTCACGGGCTCTGTAATTTCAGGTAAAATTATAGTTGGTGATGAAATAGAAATCCTACCGCTCGGAAAAAAGTCAGAGTTCGTGGGATTCAATCTCACAATCGTGCAGTAGACTCAATTATTGCCGGACATCGAGCAGCACTGAATCTCCAGGGAATAGAAAAGCGATCAATAAAAAGAGGTTACTCTGTTTGTACTCCAGGATATTATCTTCCCACAAATTTATTAACATGTAAATAATAACTGGTTCTTCTGCATTTTAGTTGCACCAGTTTGGTAATTCTTTACCAAAAATAGACTTCACTTTAATGATAAAATATTGGGTATCTACATACCCGTAAGCTTTACGCTTTATTACTTTTATTTTATTATTAATTCCCTCGAGAACACCAGTGTGAATAGGATAATCGCAATGATTTAAAATCCCTTCCTTATGTGTTTCTAACATTTTTGCAAATTTGATAACAGGTTGCAATTGTGTTTCTCTGGCTGCTTGACACCATGTTTTCAATAATAACTCAGCCTCATTTTTATCATCTGTTTTCCATATCTCCTTCAAATAATCTTTTAGTATATATACTTCTGATAATTTGCTATTTACATTCAATAAATTCTCCAATTTTGGCTTCTCTTTATCGGTTAGGTTTCCTGTATTTTTCAATAGTAAATATCGGCTGCCTTTTATTACATTTTTATTCTCATCTGTGGCTTTATGATACTCTTGATTTCGAACTTTATCTATAACTTTTCCAAAAGCAGATACGATATGGAAAAAATCATAAACGATTTTAGCATTAGGGCAATAACGTTTAGTACTATTAAAATATGGTTCCCACATATCCATAACTACTGCACTAATTCCATTGCGAACGTGTTCAGATAAGGAACCAAAAAATTCATCCATTGTTTCTTTTGAACGTCCTTCTCCCATCCATATTACCTTGCCTGTCTCATAGTTCAATGCTACCGTTAAATATTTATGGCCTTTTTTGATAGATATTTCATCAAATGCTAATATCCTCAAATCTTCTTGATGAACATGACTATAGGCTTCACCTAAATATTTCTTATCAATTCGCTTTACTAAACGCCAATCTAAATCCAAATGATTTGAAACATCTTTAATCGTCATAATACTACACAAGTATACAATATAATGTTCAAGACGCTTTGTTACATGCTGCCCTGATGAAACAAACTCTAAATCTTCTATTTTAATTCCACATGTGGAACAACGTAAATTACGAAATGAATTTTCAATGTAAACTTTATTATTGCCAATGTTTAAATCACGAATCTTTCTAATAGTTGTGCTATGAATTGATTTTTCTTTATCATAGCAATTAGTACATAAAGGGTGATACTGATGATTACCTCTCGATTTAAATGTTATAATTTGATCTTCAGTATCAATTTCACAAGACAAAAACTTTAGCCTTGAATACGGAAAGATTTTTTTAAATGTAACATCATTAAACTCCTTATATTATTTTTTTAAAATTAGGTCTAATGGAAAAAAATGGTTGCTAAAATGGTAAATAATTATATAATAAATATTTATTTGTAATTGATAAAATAAAACAGGTGTTAAAAATGAGTAAAAAGTACTGTCCTAAATGTTCATCTTGCCGAGTAAAAAAACGGCAGAAGAAGTGGTAAACAGAGGTATTTCTGCTTAACCTGTGGTAGTGTATTTGAGAATAAGAAACGTAGTAATAGGAAATTTCTTGAAGTTCTATGGTATCAATACAGTCATGAAAACCAAACATATAAAATGTTGGGAAAGCGATATGGAATATCAGGTAGGAGTATTAAGAAAAGTCTGGATAATGTTACTGTATTTCTTCCAGAATATACACCAAGAAAAACAATTCTACTTATGGATACATGTTACTTTGGAAGAAGTTTTGGAGTAATGGTTTTTAGAGATCATTATAAAGGGCTGAATATATACTGGAAATATGTTAAATATGAAACTATTCAAGGTTACAAAACAGGTGTTGAGTTTTTAACAAAGAAAGGGTGGCAGATATTAGGAATTGTATGTGACGGTAAACGAGGGATGTTCAGAGCATTTGGAGCGTTACCTGTTCAAATGTGCCAATTTCACCAAATGTCTATTATTACCCGATATATTACTAAGAATCCTAAAATAGAGGCTGGGATAAATCTTAAAACAATCGTAAGTAAGCTTTCACAAACTAATCGAGAAGAGTTTAAATTAATGTTAGATAATTGGTATAAAATATGGGGAGAATTCCTTCAAGAGAAAAGTTATAATCCGGAAACAGGGAAATGGCATTATACTCACCGAAGACTCCGTAGTGCTTATCGAAGTTTAAAAACAAACCTTCCGTATCTTTTTACTTATCTTGATTATCCAGAATTAGAAATGCCAAATACAACTAATTCACTAGAAGGAGTTTTTTCAAATTTGAAAACCAAATTGAGAGTTCATGCAGGTCTAAAACAGCAAAGAAAAATCAAACTTATCAATGAAATCTTATCAAATTAGCAACCATTTTTTTCCATTAGACCTAAAAATACAAATGAAAAATATATTAGTTCCATACCACCTAAAACCCAATTTTCTACGACGAAACTTCAAACTCACTTACAGTATATTCATAATACTTGCAACAATATTTATCTTATCATTAAGTTGTACCAATCGAAAAGAAAATGTTTTAGCAGTTGTTGGAGATCGCACAATCAATGAAAATCAATGTGCTGGCGAAAGGATATGTGATCTTGGTGTCTGAATGAGATAATGTGAAAGAATATTTTCAATAACCGGATTAATCGAAAAAATCCTGAAATATTTCTTTAAAGTATTTTATCTCATTTGTAAAACCAGTTCTTTCGATGCTTTTGACTTCAAACAACACAAGAAAATATTCAGGAAAATTTGTATTTATTTTTTGGACTTCTTCCACAAATCTCGCACGAAGTTCAGAATTACCCAGCATTTTCGTTCGTTCTATACGGCCACCATATCCAAATCCTAAAATAAACATAAGATTTTCGTTCGAGAATCCTGGTATTTTAATCAATAGCGAGTAATCCACATTATATTTGTTCTTCTGTTCATAAGGTGCTTCAATTCGGAGAAACGTATTCAGTGTGTCGCCATCTTCGCCAATAATATACAATCGCTCGTCTGGGAGATATTGATAACGAATGGGTGTTTTATAGATTATCTTATTTAAAATTCGTAAATTTTTTAATTCACCAATATAGATGATATTATGGTTTCGAATTTCTTCTAAGGAAAGCATTGAAGACATATACAAGGATACATTATTCTGAAATTGATAAACAATTGGAAGAATATCCATTAGATTATTGATGCCGCCAAAAGGAATCCCAGTTATTTCTGACTTCCACAAGTTTGCATTGGGATATTGGATTAAAAAATTGGATAAGTCATTCTCAGAATTAATTTCCCAGTCTTGAATTATGCGATATCGTTTAAATTCTGGGCAGTACTCATCCAACAAAAAGTCGTCTCCTAAAATGATGGAGACAGGATAACCGTTTTCAAAAAAAGAACTCCAAATCTTATCTTTAGGATCGACAAAGTTTGGTGCATGAAGAACTGAAGATATATGGTTTAAATAGATTTGACGATAGATGAGGTAAAAGTTTAGAAAGAGGAGTAATAAAATAGTGACGATTTCCCAACGTTTTAAGAATGAAATCACTTGGTTAGATTTTTGGAGTTCCTGAA
>Ga0307431_1000672_pt1 | contig 22062 bp, 20 predicted proteins | sample SalMarWE160170MG_FD_202155 | JGI IMG/M metagenome (GOLD analysis project Ga0307431, IMG submission 202155) | Salt marsh sediment microbial communities from the Plum Island Ecosystem LTER, Massachusetts, United States - WE1603-170 | ecosystem: Environmental > Aquatic > Marine > Intertidal zone >...
TGAAACTTGACGGCGTTGAACTGAATATGCTTGGTTTGGCCAGACGGGTTGTTTCAACAAAAGAAAACAGCACTATTATTGAAGGCAAAGGGGAGAAGGAAAAAATTGACAGTAGAATTATCCAGATAAAAAAAGAACTAAAGGAGAGCGATTCCGATTTTGACAAAGAGAAACTACAGGAAAGATTGGCAAAATTAGCTGGCGGCGTAGCGGTGATTAAAGTAGGAGCGGCTACCGAGGTTGAACAAAAAGCAAAACAGCATAAAACAGAAGATGCTTTATCAGCTACTAAGGCGGCGGTTGAAGAAGGAATTGTTCCTGGAGGAGGCGTCGCTTTGTTGCGCGCCGGACTTTCTTTAAAAGACGTTGAAGTTGAACAGGAAGAAAAGATAGGGATAGATATTTTGAAAAGAGCTCTGGAAGGACCGGTTCGGCAGATTGCCCAAAATTCCGGGGTTGACGGAGCGGTGGTTGCTCAAAAAATTAAGGAGGAAAGCAGAGACGGGTATGGCTTTAACGCTCAGACAATGGAATACGAGGATTTGATGAAGTCAGGAATAGTTGACCCTACTAAGGTGGTTAGGTCAGCCCTTGAAAATGCCGCTTCGGCTGCTAGTATGTTTTTGACGACTGAGGCCGTTGTTGTTGAAAAGAAGGAAGAAAAAGAAATGCCTCAAATGCCTCAAATGCCTCAAATGCCTTCTGCTTACTAAATTGCGGGAGACCCGCTATGTCCCGTTGCGAGCGGGAGAGAGCGGGTCTCTATTTGGAGGTCTAGGGTTGCGCCAAGCTATTGACAAATTATTTTAATGAAATAAAATATAATAATAAATTAGGAGACAGTTACATTTAGGGCGCGGGGATAACTAAAAACAAAATGATGATTTTAATGTTAACAAAGAGTAAAAATATTAAAAAATATAACATCAAGACAAAAGCTATTCCGGCTTTTGATTTTGCCAGTTATTTGTTAATTAAAAAAATTTATTGAAAGGGATAAGACATATAATTTAAAAGCTTAATCTTATCCCCTTCAATAAAAGGGGACTTTTAATCTTAAATTTATCAGGTCTTAAGCATATGAATATTGAGAAAAAATTTTATTTAACCGCGAAAGGATTGGAGAATATAAAGAAGGAATATAAAGTATTGAGGGCGCTTAGAGCGGTCAAGATAGACGGGGAAGCCCCGCGAGTTTTGGAGTCGGAGGATTTAAATCCCGAATTTGTTTCTTTTCGTGAAGATGTGGGTTTGCTTGACCAAAGAATAGCCGAGCTTGAAAATATCTTGAAAAATGTAAAGTTAATAAAATTTCCTTCAAAAGAAAAAAGAAATATTATACGCTTGGGAGCTGATGTGGTGGTGGACGTAGGCGGAAACAAGGACGAATTTAAGATTGTTGGGACATTAGAAGCAAATCCTTCTTTGGGAAAAATTAGCAATGAATCTCCGGTAGGAAGGGCTCTTTTAGGTCGTCGAGTTGGAGATGAGGCTGTCATTTCTTCTCCTATAGAAGTAATTTACAAGATTAAAAAAATAAGATATGAAAGTTAACTATCATCCTGGAAAATTAATGAATACACGGGTCCGACCCGTGTATTTATTCTCTTAAGATGATAAAAATAAATATTATGGAAAAAAATATTAACTTTCTTATCGAAGCCGGGAAACTTAAAAAAATATTAAGAAGCGGTTTTCTTTGGTTAGGAGTTAAAAATCCAGAAACAATCGCTCAGCATATTTTTCGAGTGGCTGTATTAAATTGGATTTTAGCCCTGAAAAATAAGCCTTCTTTAAATTTGGAGAAGATTATTAAAATAAGCCTTGTTCATGACCTCTGCGAAGTTTATGCCGGCGACATGAGCCCTTATTGGGGATTATTGCCCAAAAACAAAAAGAAAAGAAAAGAAATTTTAAAAAGATGGATTAGATTGCCTCAAAAGATAAAAGAGAAAAGAGCAAAAATAAAATTCAAAAAAGAGAAAGAAGCGCTTCAAAAGTTAGTTAAACACCTTTCTCCTGAATTAAAAAGCGAAATAATGGGTTGTTGGTTTGATTATGAAGGAATGAAATCTCGGGAGGGGGTTTTTGTTAAACAGGGCGATAAAGTAGAAACTCTGATTCAAGCAATAGAATATTGGGGAACAGTTCCAGATTCTCCGGTTGTCGGATGGTGGGAAGAAATAGAAGAGGCAGTTGATAACCCGGCACTGAGCGCTTTTCTGGGAAGAATTGAGCAAAGATTTTATAGGAATAACAAAAAAATCAATGGAGACATTGATTTTCTTTTAAAAATAGGAAAGTTGAAAGGAATGGTGAGAAAAGGTTGGACTTTGAGAGAAGTGAAAAACGGCAGTACTGTTGCTGAGGATGCCTTTTTTCTGGCTATAACCGTCTGGATTTTAAATAAGAGAAAAAAATTAAATTTAGAAAAAATGCTCAAAATGAGCCTAGTCTATGAAATTTGTGAAGTTTACGCCGAAGATAAAACCCCTTATGAGGAAATCCTTCCAAATAAAAAATCAGAGCGAAAAAAAATATTAGAAAGATGGCCCAGATTTTCAAAGAACGTAAAAATAAAACGATTCGCTAAAGATTACAAAGAAGAAAAGAAATCTTTGTCTTTGCTTACTTCGGGACTTTCTAAAAACTTAAGAGAGGAGATAATTTATTTATGGGATAATTGCAAGAAAAGAAAGAGTCCTGAAGGAAATTTTGTTAATCAAATTTACTGGGTCACAATGACGATGCAGGCCCTTGAGTACTGGAAGAAAAATAATGATTTTCCTATACTGGGTTGGATAGAGCAAATGGCAGAATTTATAGACGACCCTATTGCTCTCGATTTTCTTAATATTCTTTATAAAAAATATCGGCTGGTAGAAAAAATTTAAGAAAGATTAGAGCGCGGGATTCTGGTTTGAATCCCACACTCTTAATCCTTTTTAGGCACAGTCTTTTCGGCTTCAATTAAAATAAATCGGGGCCGATTAAAATTTTCTTTCCACCATTTCTTTTGAAAAAATTTCAGAGGAGGATGAGGTTCTTTGATATTTGAAATTGAAAAACCAGACTTGATTAAAAGTTCTGTCCATTTAGAAAGAGACAAATGGAGATAAAAGTAAGGCCAGGGCGATTTAATTCCGCTTACCAGATAATATCCTTTTTGTATCTTCTTTTCTTGAAAATAATTTAAAGAATTCGGTTTTTTAGAATCAAAACAAGGATGTAAAAAAAGACAAACTAACTTTCCCTTTCTTTTTAAAACCCTGAAAAATTCCTTAAGCGCTTTTTCAGGGTTTTTAATTTCATTGATGGTTTGGTGGGACAAGATTACATCAAAACAAGAAGAAGGAAAATTTGTTTTCCTAAAATCTCCCCGGAAATATTTAATCCCTATCGGTTTTTTTCTTTCCAAGTTTCTAGCCGCTTCAATAAGTTTTTTGGAAAAGTCAATCCCGAAGACCCGATGTCCCTTTTTAGCCAATTTTCTGCACAAATATCCTTCTCCGCATCCGGCATCAAAAATTTTAAGATTTTTTTCTCTTTTTAATGATTCCAAAATTGCTTGATTGGTTATTATCTCCCGAAAAGGGTCCAGTTTCTCTCTAATGATTTTAATCCAAAAATCGGCATTTTCCCCCCATTCCCTTCCCTTTTCTTTATTCCAATTTTTTTGTTTGCCCGTAACTAACGACCGAAACTGGCGTCGCCAGTTTTTTCTTTTGGGATTGACTTTAGTTTTTTGGCGTTGGGGCTTGCGTTTCATCATAATTATAGTATAAGTAATACGAGTCCTTTTGCAAGATATATAGTTCTTTTAAAAGCTGGACAGATTAAGACGATGTTAGGTCGTTGAAAAAATGAAAGGAGGTGATAACAATGGCTAAAACATCTTTTGAATCTCTTTCTGAGATTGAACAAAAATTATTGAAAGCTGCGAAGGCTGTATTAAGAAGATCTTATTCTCCCTACTCCGGCTTTCAAGTCGGGGCTGCGGTCCTAACCGAAGACAATAAGATAATCACTGGCACGAATTTTGAGAGCGCTTCTTACGGAGATTCTATCTGCGCGGAAAGAGCCGCTTTGCTTAGAGCTAATTCCCAAGGCCATGGAGATGAGTGTGTAGCGATTGCGATTGTCACTAGGAACAAAAATTCTCCTACCAAAGAGGTTTCTTCTCCTTGCGGGAGTTGTCGCCAACTGATTCTGGAAGCGGCTCAGAGGTCAAGAATTAGGAGAGCCTTTAAAATTATTATGGCCACTACCAAATTTGACAAAGTAGAAGCCTCTACCATTGGAGCGCTTCTTCCATCTGCTTTTGGGCCTGAAGATTTAGAAGAAAATTCTCAAGAGACAAAGGAGATAAAAAATGGCAATTAGTCCGGCAGGGAATTTCTTTTCAAGGGACGACTTAAGGGAAATAACCTTAGTCGTCCCTCTTTTTATTATAAGATGAAAAAAAGTAAATTCAAAATTACACATCGGCATTTCTGTCTGCGAGATTGCGAAAATTTGAGTTGAGATGGAAACTTTGATAGAATAGAAAGAGAAAATAACAACCAATAACTATTTATGCTTAAATCAATCAACAAGGTTATTAAAATAATGGTTTTTTCTGATTTGTTTTTAGCTTCCGGCTGGGGTCTTATCGCTCCTATTTTGGCTATTTATATTATAAAAAATATCAAAGGCGGAGACGTTGAAGTGGCTGGAATCGCCATGGGGGTTTATTGGTTGTTTAAATCTATTCTTCAAATACCAATTGCCCGTTATTTAGACAGGAACCACGGAGAGAAAGACGATTATTACGCTTTAATCGGGGGAACTCTTTTGGCGTCTTTGACGCCTATTGGTTTTATTTTTGCTGTTCTGCCCTGGCATATTTACGTCCTTCAAGGGATTCATGCTTTGGGTATGGCTATGGCCGTTCCTTCCTGGTCAGCTATTTTTACCCGTCATATTGGAAAAGGGAAAGAGGCCTTTTCCTGGAGCTTGGACAGCTCTTCTGTTGGATTGGGCGCCGGAGCGGCCGGTGTTTTAGGAGGAACAATAGCAAAAGTTTTTGGCTTTATACCTCTCTTTGTCGGAGTAAGCGTTTTTGGGTTATTAGCCACTCTTTTGTTTTTCCTGATTAAAAAAGATATGCTGCCGAGAACTTCAAAGGATGGAGTATTTCCTATGCCGAAATATCACTAAGAGGTTTTCGAAGGCCTCAGAGGTTTCAGAGAGATAGGGGAGGGACTGTCTCTTGACTGTCTCTTGATCCAACAGGGCATCTCTGAAAACGGGATTATGATAAACAAGGAGTTATCAAAGATCTTTTACGCAACTGCCGATTATCTAAAAATGGAGGAAATCGCTTTTAAACCATCTGCTTACAGAAAGGCGGCTATTATGGTAGAAAATTTAGAAGAAGACATTGGAAAAATTTATAAAAAAGGAGGAATAGAGGCGTTGGAAAATATTCCTGGAGTGGGCAAGAGCATTGCTTCAAAAATTGAAGAATACATTAAGACGGGAAAGATTGGATATTACGAAAAATTAAAAAAGAAAACACCAATTAATTTAGAGGAAATAATTGGCGTTGAAGGAATGGGCCCTAAACAGGCAAAAGTTCTTTATCAGAAATTGGGAATTAGAAATTTAAAAGATTTAGAAAAAGCGGCCGGGGAGCGTAAAATCGCTCCTTTATTTGGTTTTGGAGAGAAAACGGAAAAGAATATTTTAGAAGCGATTAAATTTTTAAAGAAGAGCAAGGGAAGATTTCTTTTAGGCGATATAATGCCGGCGGCAGAAGAAATTTTGGGAAAATTAAAAAGCTTAAAGGAGGTTGAGAAAATAAGCGTTGCCGGTTCGGTAAGAAGAATGAATGAGACAGTCGGCGATGTTGATATTTTGATAACTGTTAAAGAATCCAAAAGACCTGATGAATCTGAAAAGTCGGCGGCTGAAATAATGGATTTTTTTGTTTCCCAACCAGGGGTTATTAAAATTTGGGGAAAAGGTTTAACAAGGTCGTCTGTCAGAATGAGAAACGGTTTTGATATAGACTTAAGAGTGGTCCCGGAAAAAAGTTACGGCTCTGCTCTTCAATATTTCACCGGCTCAAAAGAGCATAATATTGTTACCAGAAAAATTGCCATAGAAAAGGGGTTAAAACTTAATGAATATGGAGTGTTTCAGGGTAAAAAGATGATAGCCGGGAAAACCGAAGAAGAAGTTTATAACGCAATCGGGCTCTCTTGGATTCCTCCGGAAATGAGAACAAACAGAGGAGAGATTGAAGCCGCCCTTCGACAAGCTCAGGGCAAGCTCCCTGGATTACCAAAGATTATTGACTATGACGACATAATGGGAGACCTCCATTGCCATTCAGATTGGAACGGCGGGAAAAATTCAATTACCCAGATGGCGGAAGTTGCCCAAAAAATGGGCTACCAATATCTGGGGATTACCGACCATACAAAATTTTTGAGAATTGAGCGCGGGTTGAATGAAAAACAATTAGCCCGGCAACGCAAGGAAATTAATATATTGAATAAAAAGTTTCAAGTCTCAGGTTTTAAGTTTCAAGTATTACAGGGAGCGGAAACTAATATCTTGAAAGACGGTTCAATTGATATAAAAAACGAGGCGCTTGCGAAATTAGATTATGCTATTGCCGGAATTCATTCTAATCTTAAAATGAAGAAGGACAAAATGACCGAAAGAATAATTAAAGCGATTAAAAATCCGAATATCAATATCATTGCTCATCCCTTTGGAAGGATAATTAAACGCAGGGAGGCGTATCAAATTGATTTTGATAAAGTTTTAAGAGCAGCCAAAGAATTCAGGGTGGCTTTGGAAATAAATTCCTATCCGGGAAGATTAGACCTGAAAGATTCTTATATCAGAAGAGCAAAGGAGGTGGGAGTGAAAATGGCCATCAATACAGATTCTCATCATAAAGACCAGTTGGCGAATATTAAATACGGAATATCTCAAGCGCGCCGCGGCTGGGCAGAAAAAAAAGATATTATTAATACCTGGTCTTTAAATCAACTTTTAAAATTCTTTAGATAATTTTGAGAACAAGTATTTTGGGAATAAATTGTTTTCAACGAATAAGATCAATCTTCTAATAATGTCCGATCGGACATTATTAGAAGAAATAACATTTTTATTTTTATGAAAAAACCAGGAAAAAATTCATTAAGCAAGGGAATTTTAAATTATTTGAGCGAAACCTCAAAAGATCTCTTCGACGTAGGCATTAAGATAATTTTTAATCCCTATGAGATAACTAAAGGGATGGGTATTTATAATGACAAGATATCTAGTTTCCCCCATTTTTCAAGAAACGTTTCTAATTTAAAAAAGAGTCCATATTTTAATTTTCAAAATAATACATTTTATCTAACTCACAAAGGACGGATAGAAATTATTAGAACCATTATTAAAGAGAAAAAAAATAAAAAAATAAAATGGGATGGAAGGTGGAGGGCAATTATTTTTGATATTCCAGAATTAAACAGAAGAGAAAGAGCATTTTTAAGGAACGAGCTTAAGTGGATGGGATTTCAAGAACTTCAAAAAAGCATCTGGATTTTTCCCTATGATATAGAAAAAGAATTGTTTCTGTTATTGAAACTTTGGAGAATAGATTTTAAAGGGGATATTAGATTTTTGAGAATAGAAAAAATAAATGACGACCAAGACATGAGGAAATGTTTTGACTTAGAGTAATCTTATTTTTTTGTTTTTTTCGTCTTCCTCTAATAATGTCCGATCGGACATTATTAGAGGATATCGGATCATAGAGAGAGCCTTTTAGTTGAAGCAAATCTATGGTAAAATAATAAAATAATAAAGGATTATCAATTTACCGGGTTAAACTAAATCTTGTATTTTTTGTAAGCAAATTATTTACTGGTTTAGTTCAAGCTAAAAATATGAACCCTGTTAGAAATTTTATGGTATTCTAACGGGGGAGAAAAAAACTTATGAAAATTTCTAACGGGGTGAATAAAAAAGTATCTTTTCCAGTAGCGATAAGCATTATTACAGTTTGCGCCGTTTTGGTTGGAGGAATTCTTGTCTATCAATGTTGGTTGAAACCGTTTTTGCCAATTCAGCCGAAACCTCCCTCGGAAAAGTCAACTCTCAAGACAGAACCAATTGATTTGTCCGGGGTTAAAACCGAAAAGATAAGTTTAGCAAAATATTATTCTCTGCCTTCCCTGGATATTCCCCTTCAGGTTTCCCGGTATAGTTTGCCTTTAAAGACTAGCCATATAAATAATTTTTCAGATTTTTCCCAAAAAATTTCTTTAAGCAATGATACCTTAAATCTTTTGGAGAAAAACGGTTTTGTTGTAGTAAATAATATTTTTAATTCAAAGGAAGAAAGTATTACCTATCCATATGAAGTTTTAAAAGATGAGAAAATTCCCATATTCATCACTTCTGATTCTCTATTGCATTTGTATCATATCCAGTTTGACGAAACCTTGAGACAGGTTGAAGAAAGAGAATTTTACGATAAAATATGGCAAATTAGCAAAGGACTTTTAGACGACTCAGTTGAAAAATACAATAACGCTACGGGAGATTTAAAAGAGGCCTCAAGGAGGAATGCCGCTTATTTCGCGGTTGGTTTAAGTTTGCTTCAGCCAAAATCTGAGCAGGTTGCAGAAGAATGCAAAAAAGACGACTGGGAATGTCAGGGTCAAGACAAAACCGCTTTCTTCACGAAAGAGGAATTAAACGAATATACTTTTGCTGTTCCTGATTTTGCAAAAAACGATGTAGAAAAAGAGTTAAGTTTGATAGAAAAGCATCAGGAATTTTCAAATTCTCCCCTCTTTATTTACAAAGAAGATTATTCCCAATATGTTCCCAGAGGGCATTATACGAGAAGCGAGAAATTAAAAAATTATTTCAAGGCGTTTATGTGGTATGGCAGGATAAGCATGCTTTTGAAAGGAACCGACCAGGTGGGACAGGGAGAAGCTTGTAATGACTTTCCTCCCTGTAAAGCCCTTATCTCTGATTACGACGCCAAGATTCAAACAATGGGGGCCAGTTTAATATCTTCCAGGTTTGCGGAAAGCGAAGCATTAAAAGATAAATGGGATAGGATTTATTCGGTAACCGCTTTTTATGTCGGATTGTCTGATGATTTAGGCCCTTATGAATATATTGAGGCCCTGGATTCGGTTTTTGAGGGAAAATTTGACCCAAATGATTTGAGCGAAGAAAATATGGGAAAATTAAAAGCAAAATTAGCAGAATTTATGTCGCCTAAAATATATGGAGGGACAGGAAAAGCCAAGCTTTGGCCTCCATTTACTCCGGAGCAGGCCGATGAATGTTTGGAAAACACCAAGGGATTTAGATTGATGGGGCAGAGATTTATTCCCGATTCTTATATGTTTTCCAATATGGTTTCTCCTTACGTGGGGCAATATTCAGGTCAAGATTGTAGTGAAGCATTTACCTGCGAGATGACAAACGGGGGACCGGCCAGGGTTTTCCCTCGCGGTTTGGATGTAATGTCTTTATTGGGTTCTCAAAGAGCAAAAGAACTTTTGAAAGAATTAGGCGACACTGAATACGCAGGGACAGACGCAAGCGGAAATAAAATTACTTATGAAACCGCTTTTGATAAATTAAAAGAGGAATTTGCTAAATTTGACGAAGCGGATTGGAACAAAAATCTTTATTGGAGCTGGCTGTTTTCTTTAAAGGCCCTCTTAAAAGATTTTGGCGTTGGTTATCCGACTTTTATGCAGAATAAGGCCTGGTTAGACAAGGAATTGACTACTGCTTTGGCCTCCTGGGCTGAATTAAGGCACGATACCATACTCTATGCCAAACAGAGTTATACAATGGTACTAGAGTGCGTGCCTCCTCCTGAAAAACCGGTTGTCGGATATATTGAACCGGTTCCAGAATTTTATAACCGGTTGCTTGCCTTAACTAAAATGACTACTAAGGGTTTAGACGAGATGAATGTTTTGGACGAGGCCTCAAAATCAAGATTGGAGAATTTAGAAGAAATACTGAAAAGATTAATTGACTTGTCAACAAAAGAATTGAAAAACGAAGAATTAACTAAGGATGACTATAATTTTATTAAGGATTTTGGCGACAATTTAAGCGGAGTGATTGCCGATGTTGACGAGAAAGCAAAAAAAACCACTATTATCGCCGATGTTCATACCGATGGCAACACCGAGCAGGTTTTGGAAGAAGGAGTTGGCTATGTTAATTTAATCATTGTTGCTTACAAGGTTCCCGATGGCAGAATTTTAATCGGAGCAGGTCCGGTGATGACTTATTACGAATTCAAGCAGCCGATGTCAGACCGGTTAACCGATGAAAAATGGCGGGATGTGTTAAGCTCTGAACCGCCACAAGCGCCTGAATGGGTTTCTAATTTTTCTGAATAATTATTTTTAAGGGAGATTACCGGGGTTGTCGGGGTCTAACCCCGACAAGGGATTTTTTGCCTTCTTCTAATGATGTCCGATCGGACATTATTAGAAGAAGGCTATTTTATTGTCTTTAGGAAAATTTTGTGTTATTTTAATATATTATTAAGAATAATAAGAGGTTTGTAAGTATGCCAAGAGAAACATCGGCTGGGGCCGTTATTTTCAGAAAAGAGAATAATAAAACTTATTATCTGCTTCTTCATTATGGGGCAGGGCATTGGGGTTTTCCCAAAGGGCATATTGAAGGAGGGGAAAAAGAGGAAGATACGGCAAGAAGAGAGGTTAAAGAAGAAACCGGGCTTGAGAACATCAGAGTGCTCAAAGGGTTTAAAGAGTATACAAAATACGCTTTTCGAGATATTTATGGATTAAAAAAAAATCCTCGCTTGCCTTCCGCTTCCAACGGAAAACGCGGCGGGCAGGCCCGCCCGCAACGCCTTCGGCATAGCCGAGGCGGGCAAGAAGAAAAAGCTCCTTGGGTTTTTAAAATAGTCACTTTTTTATTGGCTGAAACGAGAACCAAAGAAGTAAAAATTTCTTTTGAACATACGGACTTTAAATGGCTGCCTTACGAAGAAGCCCTTAAACAGTTATCATTTAAAAAAGTGAAAGAAATCCTTAAAAAAGCCAATGATTTTCTTTCATTGTAAATTGGAAACAAAAAAACACGGGTCTGACCCGTGTTTTTTATTAATTGAGCGTTGATTAAAATTATTTTTCTTTTGTTCTTTCAATAATTTTTTCAAAAATTTCCATTTTTTCTATCGCTAATTGCGCTAAGATTTTTCGGTCCAAAGCAATATTCTTTTTCTTTAAGAGATTAATAAACTTACTGTAGGTTAATCCTTGTTTTCGGCAGGTGGAATTAATTCGTATCTGCCAAAGTCTTCTGAAATCTCTTTTTTTTGTTCTTCTATCCCGGTAGGCATAAGACCAAGCATGGAGCAAAGCTTCTTTTGCCGCCTTATATTTTGATTTTCTTCCCCAGCGAAAACCCTTAGTATGTTTCAATACATTTTTTCTCCGCTTGTGGGCAGTTGTTCCTCTTTTTACACGAACCATATTTTAGCTTTTTAGGAATTAGTCTCTTAGAAGTTTTTTTATTTTTTTGGCGTCAGCCTTAGAGAGATTAACCAATTTCCTCGTTTCTCTTCTTTTTTTCCCGGTTTTTTTCGCCCTAAAATGGTCCTGGCCAATAGCTCTTTTCAAAACTTTTCCGGTTTTTGTTATTTTAAAACGTTTTTTAATTGATTTTCTTGTTTTCATATTCTATTTCTTAGATATGATTGTTGTTAATCCTCTAGGCTGTTTTTTTAATTCCCTTTCTGTTTTAATGGGGATTAGTTTTTCTAAAATATCAAGAAATTTTTTTATTTTCTCTCTGGCAAATCCTTGAAGCGCTTTTTCTCTTCCCCTTAATCGCATTTCAATTCTAATCTTATCTCCTTTTTTTAGAAACTTTTCCGATTGTTTAGCTCTTGTCTCTAAATCATGGTCAGAAATTCTAAAACTTAATCTTATTCCTTTTAGTTCTCCTCCTTTTGGCTTGACTGTTTTCTCTCTCTTTTTCAACCGATAGAGGAACTTTCCGGAATCCCCGATTTTACAAACCGGAGGAAAGATTTTTTCGGTAACCTGGATTAAATCTAAATTATGTTCTTTAGCTAACTGAAGCGCTCTTGTTGTAGGCATAATTCCCAGCTGTTTTCCTGTTTCATCGATTAATCTCACCTCTGTTACCCTTATGCCGTAATTAGTGTATATTCTTTTGCTTTGTGGTTTCTTCTTGTATCTCAAGTTTTTTAAATAAATTAATTTTAAAATTTTATAAAATTTTAAATATAAGTGGAGATGAAGGGATTGGACCCTTGTCCAGAAAGTTGACTGAAATAGGTCTACAAGCTTGTCCTATTTTTTATTTTTAGATATTAAGCGAGAAATAGGCAAAATCTTAATATCCATAGCCCTGTTTATTCAACAGTTGTTCTTGGGCGAAAACAACCATCTATCTCGATAAATGACGTTCTTTTCTACCTATCGAGAATCGGCGGAAAGAGCGGCATTAAGCAAAAGCTAATGCAGGTTTTTCAAATAAGTTAGCACTTATTTTTTTATAGGCAGTTTTACTCTGTTAAATAATTTCGCCGAAGGCGAAATTGCCGCAAAGCGGCATTTAACAGGGCGAACGAGTTGACTATAATGCTCGACTTGCGTTCTTTCAGTTAAGTTTTCTGTCGAAGCTTTCATCCCCGCCCGCATCGCTACGCGAGCAAGCTCGCTTGCGAAGCGTTGCGGGCGAGGCCCCTTGTATATTTGATATAAAAGAGAAACTAAATATCGCTCAATCTTCTTTTTAAATATGCTCTGCCGAAACCTGTTTTCAAAGATTTTTCTCTATTAACTGCGTCTTGTAAGATATTGCAGGCTTCATAATATAGTAATTTAAAGGGTTTCCTCTTTGCCGTAACTTTTACAAATCCTTTATTGTGTTCTCTAAATCTTTTTACAAGATTATTAGTATGCCCTACATATAGTAGCTTATCATCTTTAAGACTTTTAAGAACATAAGTATAATACATAGCGTTAGAATTTATTCTTTCAACGCTTTTCGGATTTCTCTCTCCGCATCTCTTTTTTTAATTGTTTCTCTTTTATCGGTTTTTTTCTTTCCACGGGCTATTCCAAATATCAATTTTATTCTAACATTTTTGAGATAAACTTTCAAGGGTATCAAAGTCAAACCCTTTTCTTTGATTTTTCCGATTAAATATTTAATTTCTGATTTTTTTAAGAGAAGTTTTATTGACCTTTCGGGGTTGTAATCTTTTGGGGCGTTTTTTGGCTGATAGGGCGGAACATAAGCCCCGATTAAATAAGGTTCTGGCAATGCTGTCCGACCCGATCCTTTTAAAACTACATAAGAGCCTTTTAAGCTCATCCTGCCTAATTTTATTGATTTAACTTCTTGTCCGTTTAAAACCATTCCGGCTTCAAATTCTTTTAGGATTTGATAATCAAAATAGGCCTTTTTACTTTTTGTTAAAACTTTCATTATTTTATTTTAGCATAATAAAAACCAATGAAGAAGGATTTTCGAAAACCGATTTTCGGAGGTCGCGCCTTCGAAAACGGGGAATTAATTCTTGTTTCCAATTAGGTACAGGGGAGGGATACAGGGGAGGGACTGTCCCTTGACTGTCCCTTGACTGTCCCTCAATCTGACCTTTGAAAACCACACGCGCCTCTGAAAACGGGGCCGGAGGCGTAATCTTACTTTAATTTTCTGGTAAAATAGGTTAAGATATTAATTATGAAAGAAAAAATAAGGAAGTTAATAGAGAATTTAATCAAGATTCTTCAGAAAAAAGGAAAACTTCCTGATTTTGAAATTCCGGAAATTTTGGTCGAGCGTCCCAAAGAGGAAATTCACGGCGATTATACGACAAATGTCGCTATGGTTATTGCTAAAATAATCGGAAAAAATCCAAGGAAGACCGCGGATTTATTGCGCGACAGAATAAAAACAGAAAATACAAAAAGAGGAAAGGGAGAAAACGGAAGATTATTTAAAAAAATAGAAGTTGCCGTTCCCGGTTTTATTAATTTTTTTCTTTCTCAAAAAATCTTATTTGCTGAATTAGCAACGATTTTAAAGGAAAAAAATAGATACGGTCGGAACGAACTCGGAAAAGGAAAAACAGTGATAGTTGACTATTCAAGCGCGAATATTGCCAAGCCGTTTGGCATAGGGCATTTAAGGTCAACTATTGTTGGCCAGGCAATTTATAATTTATACAAGTTTTTAGGATATAAAACAATCGGCGATAATCATCTCGGCGATTGGGGGACTCAATTCGGAAAACTGATATACGCCATTAAAAAATGGGGAGACGAGGAAGAAATAGCCAAAGAGCCGATTAAAAATCTCGTTGGGCTTTATGTTAAATTCCACCAAGAAGCCGAAAAAAACCCCGAATTAGAAGAAGAAGGGAGAAAATGGTTTAAAAGATTAGAAGAAGACGACAAAGAAGCAAAAAGATTATGGAAAAAATGCCTAAAGTGGAGTTTGAAAGAATTTGAGAAAATCTACAAAATTTTAGGGATAAAAATAGACCTTGCTTTAGGAGAAAGTTTTTACGAGCCGATGCTGAAAGATATCATCAAGGAGGCCTTGGACAAGAAGATAGCGATAAAAAGCCAAGGAGCGGTTGTGATTCCTTATCCCGACGACTCTCTTCCCCCTTTTTTAATCAGAAAATCAGACGGGGCCACTCTTTATTCTACTCGCGACTTAGCAGCAATAAAATATAGAAGGAAAAAATTCAAACCCTATAAGATTATTTATGAAGTCGGTGTTGACCAGATTTTGCATTTTAAACAGTTGTTTTGGGCAGCCGAGCTTTTTGGATGGGGGAAAAGAGATGACTATATTCATGTTGTTCATGGAATGACGCGCTTGCCGACAGGCAGAATGAGGACCAGAAAAGGAGAAATGATACTTTTGGAAAATGTCCTGAAAGAAGCAATTAAAAGAGCAAGGAAAATAGTGGAGAAAAAGAATCCCGGATTGAAACAAAAAGAAAAGGAAAAAATAGCCGAGATTGTGGGCATCGGAGCGGTTAAATATAACAGTTTATCAAGACGGCCATTGACCGATATTATTTTTAAGTGGGAGGACGTTCTTAATCTGGAAGGGAATAGCGGGCCTTATCTGCAATATACTTATACCAGGGCTAAAAGTATAATTGGAAAGTCAAAAATAGATACAATGAAAATTAAAAAAGGAAAAAGCGAATTCTCTTTCGTCCCAATCAGCGGGACTGCGGCGGGCCAGCCCGACAGCCTGACGGCAGTCATGGCGGCGGGCAAAGAAGAAAAAGAAATTCGGCTTTTGAAGCGGCTAATTAAATTCCCGGAAACAATTATGGAATCTGCAAAAAAATATAGCCCCAATTTAGTTTGTAATTATCTTTTTAATTTGTCTCAGGATTTCAACGCTTTTTATGAGGCCGTTCCGGTTTTGAAAGAGAAAAGAAGCGATTTAAAGAGAAGGCGTTTAGCTTTAGTTGAAGCCACGACTCAGGTAATTAAAAACGGATTATCTCTTTTAGGAATTGAAGTTCTTGAGAAAATGTAATAGAGAATATCTTAAAAATTATGAAAAACAAATATTATATTTTGAGGCACGGAGAATCAATAGCAAACAGAAAAAAGATTATTTCCTGCTGGCCGGAAATAATTCCCAGTCCTCTTACTAATAAAGGAAGAGAACAGATAAAAATCGTAGCTGAAAAACTAAAAAACAAAAAAATTTATCCCGTTAGAAATTTTGAGCATGGAGGCAAAAAACAAGAAGAAAATATCTCTAACGGGATTGATTTGATTTTTTCATCAGATGTTTTAAGAACAAAACAAACGGCTGAAATCGTTGGGAAAAAACTGGAAGTTAAGCCAAAATACGATAAAAGATTAAGAGAATACAATGTCGGAATTTTTAACGGAAGGACAGGGGAAGATTTCAGGAAATTTTTGCCAGTTGGAATAAAAAGATTTAGAGTTAAGCCTCCCAAAGGAGAAACTTTTGTTGATATTAAAAAAAGAATGTATGATTTTTTAAAGGATATAGATAAGAAATATTCTAATAAAAATATTTTAATAGTCAGCCACGAAGCTCCTCTTGATTTGCTTGAGGCAAAAATTAAAGGCGTTTCTAATCAATTATTTTTTAAGAAATATCCTAAGGGAAAAAGAATTAAAACAGGAGAATTGCGCAAATTATGAATTTTGATTTTCCAAAAAACGAAGAAAAAATATTAAAATTTTGGCAAAAAAAGAAAATTTTCGAGAAATCAATTAAACAAAGAAAGAAAGCGTCGCTTTTTAGTTTTTTTGACGGACCTCCTTTTGCCACCGGCAAGCCCCATTACGGGCATATTTTAGCCACTGCCATAAAAGATACTGTTTTGCGCTATTGGACGATGCGAGGATATTATATTCCTCGCCGGGTTGGCTGGGACTGCCACGGTTTGCCCGTAGAAAACTTAATTGAGAAAGAACTTGGCATCAAGAATAAAAAGCAGATTGAGGAGATGGGAATTGAAAAATTTAACGGCGCTTGCCGTTCTTCGGTTTTCCGTTGCGTCAATGATTTTCAAGAAACATTGAAAAGAGTCGGCCGTTGGGCAGATTACAAAAACGCTTATGCCACTTCAGACAACGACTATATTGAATCTGTTTGGTGGGTTTTTAAGAAACTCTGGGACAAGAAATTGGTTTATAAAGATTATAGGGTTGCTCCTTATTGCCCGCGTTGCGGCACTCCGCTTTCTAATTTTGAAGTGAATCAAGGATATAAAGAAATAAAGGAAGATTCTGTTTATTTAAAGTTTAAGATTAAGGACCAGAGATTCAAAAATACTTATTTTTTGGTTTGGACAACTACTCCTTGGACTTTGCCGGGGAATGCCGGCTTGGCGATTAATCCCAGGGCAGACTATCTAAAAATTAAAGAAGGTAAGGAAAACTTGATTTTAGCTAAAAAAAGAAGCCAGGTTTTAAAGGGAGAATATAAAATAGCGGGAGAAATTAAAGGAAGAGAGTTAGTCGGACTGCGCTATGAGCCGCTGTTTGATTATTTTTTAAAAATAGAGCCAAAAAATATAGAAAACGCTTTTCAGGTTCTGGCGGCGGATTTTGTCACTCTGGAAGAAGGAACAGGAATTGTCCATATGGCTCCGATGTACGGCGAGGACGACTTTAAATTAGGGAAAAAAGCAAATCTCCCTTTTTACCATACGATTGATAAAAACGGCCAATTTAAAAAAGAAATTAAGGAATTTTCCGGCATTTTTGTCAAAAAAGCAGACCCTCTAATTCTTGAAAATTTAAAAAAACGGCATCTTTTCTATAAAAACGAAAAAATTCTCCATAATTATCCTTTTTGCTGGCGATGCGACACGCCGCTGCTTTATTATGCTTTGGAAACTTGGTATATAAGGGTTACAGAAATTAGAAAGCAATTAACAGAAAACAACAAAAAAATCCGCTGGGTGCCTTCTCATATTAAAGAAGGCAGGTTTGGAAAATGGTTAGAAGGCGCGAGAGACTGGTCTTTTTCCAGAAATCGCTTTTGGGGGGCGCCGGTTCCGCTTTGGCGGTGCGAGAAATGCGGCTCTTATAAAGCGATAGGGGCCGTTAAAGAATTAGGGAGGGAAATGAAGGATTTGCACCGGCCGTTAATAGATAAGGTTTTTCTGAAGTGCGACAAATGCGGAGGAAGGATGCGGAGAGTAGAGGATGTTTTTGATTGCTGGTTTGAATCCGGCTCAATGCCTTACGCCCAGTGGCACTATCCTTTTGAGAATAAAAACTTGGTGGAGAAAACTTTCCCGGCCGATTTTATCGCCGAGGGCGTTGACCAAACAAGAGGCTGGTTTTACACTCTGCATATTTTGGCCGGCGCTCTGACACTGAAAAATATCGGGCTTGGCAAAAATGAGCCCGCTTTCAAAAATGTAATTGTCAACGGAATTATCCTTGACGCAAAAGGCCAAAAATTAAGCAAGAGGTTGAGAAATTATCCCGACCCTGGCAATATTTTTAATAAATACGGTGCTGACTCAATGCGTTATTTCTTGCTCGCTTCAACTTCAATCGGCGAAGATTACCGAATTTCAGAGGAAGCCATTGCCAGTGTTTGGCGCGGCCTTATCTCCACTCTTTGGAACAGTTTTATTTTTTTTAGGACTTATCAAGAGAAAAATTTTAAGCCGAAAAAAAATTTTAAGCCGAAAAATTTATTGGATAAATGGATTTTGTCAAAATTGCATCGCCTGAATCGCGAAATAATAAAGTGGATGAATGTTTATGAACTTACCAAAGCGGCCCGGCTTTTTGAAGATTTTGTTGATGACCTTTCTAATTGGTATATTAGAAGGTCCCGTCGGCGTTTCCAACGGCCGGAAAACGAAAAAGAGAAAGAAGAAGCCAGCCAGACGCTTTACGAGAGTTTAAAGAAAATAAGTATTTTAATCGCTCCTTTTTTGCCTTTTATAAGCGAGGAAATTTATCAAAATTTAAAAGAGAGAAAAGGAAAAGAAAGCGTTCATTTATTAGATTTTCCAGAGCCAAATTTAAAACTGATTAACAAAACGCTTGAGAAAAAAATGGAGGAGGTGAGGTTGATTGTCGCTCAAGCGTTTGCCGAAAGGGCGAAAGCAGAAATTAAAGTTCGCCAACCCTTGGGAGAATTACGAATTAAGAATTATGAATTAAGAAGCAAGGAGGAATTATTAGAGTTGATAAAAGAAGAAGTGAATGTTAAGGAGATTGTTTTTGACTCTAAAATTAAAAAAGAAGTAGAATTAGACACCAAAATTACTCCAGAATTAGAAGAAGAAGGGATTTTGAGAGAAATAGTTCATTCTATTCAGGTAATGCGGAAAAAAAGAGGATTAAAGCCCGAAGATAAAATTTCTGTTTATTATCAAGGAGGAGAAAAATTGAATAAAATTTTGTTTGAGCGGAGAAATTTTATTTTAAGAGAAATAAAAGCAGAAAATTTGGTCCAAAATAAAGAGGCGGAACTTGATGCGGAAAAAGAAATAAGAACCATACCTCGCCCTGCTCGGCAGAACCTTGATTCGCCAAAGAATTCATCATATAATCTTGAAATAAAAATCGGCGGGGAAGTTCTTTGGCTGGGACTTATTAAGTTATAAGTTATAAGTTGTAAGTTATAAGTTGTAAGTTGTAAGTTGTAAGTTGTAAGTTTTAAGTTATAGGTTATAATTTTATGGCTGTTCGTTATCAAACCAGAGGTTTGGCGCTCAAAAAAGAAGTTCGGGGAGAGGCAGACCAAATTTTTACTTTTTATACCGAGGATTTCGGGAAGATAAAAATTTTAGGAAAATCTATCAGAAAAATCAAATCAAAATTAAAAGGAGGAATAAAACTTTTTTCTTTATCTGATATTGAATTTATTCAAGGAAAGATTTATAAAACTTTAACCGATGCGGTTGTGATTAAAAACTTTAAGAATACAAGAGAGAATTTAGAAAAATTTGAGATTGCTTGTCAGATTATTAAGATTACGGACGATTTAATTAAGCGTGAGGAAAAAGATAAAGAGATATGGGATTTACTGAGGGATGTTTTTGGAAGGTTAAACGATTGTTCGCTGCTCGCTGCTCGCTGTTCGTTAATTTACTATTATTTTTTTTGGAACCTGCTCTCAATTTTGGGATATCAAATTAATCTCTATAAATGCGCTTTCTGTGGAAAAAAGTTAATTCCTCAACAAATTTATCTTGAGCCGGGAGGAGGAATAATTTGTTTTAATTGTTTTGGTAGGGTCAAAAAAGGAAGTAAGATTTCTCCGGAAATTATTAAAATTATCCGTCTTTTTCTAAAAAAGGACTGGCAGACTATTTTAAAATTAAAAATAACCAATAATTATGAAAAATTATTGAGGTCAATCTCTGAAGAATATTTGAAAGTTTGATTAGTTGATTTTCGGAGGTCGTATCTCCGAAAATTAAAGAAAACAGATTTTACTAAAATATCCAATAAAGAAATACAATAGGTTGAGGACGCTCTCAACAACAGGCCGTACAAACAGCTTGGCTGTAAAATTCCTTTAAAAGTTTTTAGTGTTGCGCTTCAGGGTTGAATTCAGCCTATATTGGGTTGACAAAATAAGAAAAATCATTTATTATTAAAATAGTTCTTCAAAACAAAATAAAAAACCTAAAAAACCAATGAAGGTAAAAGGGGGGAAACATGAAAGCAAGCGTCAAAAAGAAAGAATTTGCTGTTTTGTTACGGGAGTCCACTAAGTTGGAAAAAAGAGCTGAATCTCAAATCACTACTCATGAGATTATTATCAAGTTTGATCGGGCTCGGGAGGAATTAATTCTTGAATTACTCAAAGAACAGTCTTTCGGTGGGTTTAAAATATTCCGTAAAAATAAGAAAGATTGTTTTGCCTATTGCCAATTCAGCGGTGATGTCCAAGAATTGGACAAGCAGCTGAAAATTTTAAAGAGTAAAGCTCTCTTGAGTTATGGAGAGCAGGAGGAAAAAGGCACTATCCTAGAGTTCTTTATAGATTTTGATAAATTTTTACCCATTAGTGCTGTCTTATCAAAATCGAAAGAGAGAAGAAAGAGATTAGCCCTCCACGTGTCTATTTTAATAGTGGTCTTTCTAATGGCAATTGTTGTTTTAAGGTATTCGATTATTAAAAGAAGCTTAATCTTTTCCGTTCCAACCAGTAAGATTGCCCAACCAGTTGCCGCTCATCCATCCTGGAATATGTTTATTTTACCTAGATATCAAGCCGGTTGGATAAGAGTCAAAAAAGAATTTACTCTTGACGAAAAGACCATGCGGGGACTCTTTAAGAAAATTAAGTCCACTGGTTACCAAGGATATGGTCAGATTCTTAATGACTTGACAGAATATCCAGAGATAATCCTGCGCGCCTTGCAGTTGATTGTTCTAAGCAATGTCAAAGATTTTACTCAACTGCAAAAACTGACGACTGATTTAAACGAGAAATTTCTCCGGAGTCTTCCTTTTTTTGACCAATCTAAGAATCCCATAGGTCATAAGCAATTTGAAAATCTTGTCATTATAACCTTCTATAAGCACATTTCCAAGGATCCATCCTTTGTTTCATTTCTTGTCAATAAGACGTGGAATGTCCAGGGATAATATCACCCTAAGAGCACCGCTGTCGAAAAATGACAGTCGGTGCTTTTTTATTGATATCAAAGGAAGTAAGGCATTAACTAATATTAGAAAGCTGGGGAAAATAGAGACATTTCTGATTTTTTTTATCATACCTCTATCTTATTAATCCGGAAGAGTTTATCCATGGGCTGATTGACTGCCTAATTTTCTACAACACAGAGAGGGTTTATTGCGTTTTCCAAAACAAATTTTCTCCGATACAATTCATAGTGAATCGGCAAGAGTTATAATCTATTTTTTAAATACCTCAAGAGTCCAAAATTGGATTGCATTATACGGCCCCTGTTAAATTTTTGGATTATTTGTTAGAATGAATTAATTTTAGGGAGTAGAAGATGATTTTTATGAAGAAGTTTATTTTTATTGTCATAATTTTAGGTTTAGCCGTAGGGATGGTCGGTTTTTGGCATTGGAACAGGAATTCTTATTCAAAAGAAATTCTCAAACTGGAAATTTTAGGGCCGGAGCAAGTGTCAATTTCCCAGGAAATTGAATATACGGTGAGATATAAAAATAACGGTGATGTCAAATTGGAAGAGCCCCGGCTTATTTTTGAATTTCCGGATAATACTTTATTAGAAAACGGTTTTTCAAAGCGAATAGAGATTGGACCTGAAGAATTAGGAGACATTTATCCCGGCGAAGAGAAGAGTTTTAAATTTAAAGGACACCTTTTAGGAAAAGAAGGTGAAGTAAAAACATCCAAGGCCTGGCTTAATTATCGTCCAAAAAACCTTAAAGCTCGCTATGAATCGGCCACTACTTTAAGGTTTTTTGGACGATAATTAAGCCAGGCCTTGGATGTTTTTACTTCACCTTCTTT
>Ga0307431_1000673_pt1 | contig 22055 bp, 14 predicted proteins | sample SalMarWE160170MG_FD_202155 | JGI IMG/M metagenome (GOLD analysis project Ga0307431, IMG submission 202155) | Salt marsh sediment microbial communities from the Plum Island Ecosystem LTER, Massachusetts, United States - WE1603-170 | ecosystem: Environmental > Aquatic > Marine > Intertidal zone >...
AAACCGTACTAACAATACTTACTGAAATATCAGTCCCGCCTCCACACTCATCTGGGGCAGCAGAGTCAACTATTGAATAGCAACTATCATAGTCAGCTTCTCCGGCAATATCACAACCACCGTGAGTTACTGAAGACCGATAAGCGTCAATATAGGTATCATTATCTCCGGAATCAATATCCCCGCATCCATTATCATCGTGGACGGTAGCGGTCGCTGTAAGGTCAGTAGTGCTTTCCTCTACAGTTAATGTAAGAGGGCTGGTATCCCAGGCTATGCTGTCAACCACTGGTTTAACATTATTGACCGTGTTGGTTTTTACTACTCCTTGTTGACCACCAGTAGCAGTGGCGGCAAAACCATGATTGTCAAAGATATAAGGATAGTAATTGTAAGAACCCTCACAGGAACCGGAAGTTACACTATTGGTCTTGGTAATATCCATTGTCCAGTTACAAGTGGGATCGGTTGTCGGGCTTGACGTATCATTGCACCACTCATCCGGCGCTCCTCCGGTGCAACCCGAAGAAGTGGCGCCTGCGACCTTACAAACATAGAGCGTTAGGGTATCATCCGCCTCTGCGCCTTCCGCATCACTGGCCGTGGTGGTAATGGTCACCGTGGCTCCGGGATTAACGGGATCAGCGGCGTCGCCGACCACCGTAAAGCTTGGGCCGTGGTTAACGATAAATGGTGAAATGGTGTTTCCTGAACCTTGTTTGACAGTAGCATTACAGGCAGCGGCAGTGGCATGGCCATCACAAATATAGGCGAACCAGGCATTAGACGGGTCATCACTCTCTGAGGTAGAATAGGTGGCTGTGGCGACAGACGCGCTATTAGTAGCATCAGAAATATCCCAGGTATCATTATTACAAGTTGGTGCGCCTCCGTTAACTGCAGTAATCCCTGCTGCCTTACAAACCGCCAAATAATACTGATCCCCATTAGGGTCAGTACCTTTAGCTACAAAGGACACGTTTTGCCCGGCATTAGTTGGATTGGTAGCAGAAGATTCGGCGCTTTCTTCGGCATCTTCTGTCCAAGCGGGCTCAGCGTTTCCTACAGTCACTGAAGTTGAAACATCGTCGGCCTGAACAAAAAGTTTCCCAAAATTTAACCCAATTCCCACTGTTAAACCAACCAAAACCAAAACTACAAACCAGGGTAGTGTCTTTTTTATTTTCTTTGCCATTCTTTCTTTTTTATTCTTCTTTATTTGTTTATATGGCTCGACCTTTTTTATTATTTCTAATTCGATTTTACCACAAAAAACCTCATCAAGTAAAATATCAACCGGGGAAAACTATGGGCAGGTGGTCTCGCTAACCACATCAAAATAATTGGTGCCCGAATAAGGTCCACCAGCCGGTTTTCCGGTTGGCACTTTCAACTTCCAATAAACATTTTCTGTTTCAACGCTGGGATGCTCAGTTGGTTTGCCGGTAGAAAGTTCATGACAAGTAGCAGTATCAGTTAAAGCAGTTCCTTGGGTTTCCCAATCAAAGCTGGTATTAGCGCTATATTTTTGTTGGCTCACGTCAATAGTATTCCCGCTCCAAGTCAGATTTGTTCCCGAGAGTTGAACGTCAATAGCGGCATTACCTGTCGTAGTAATTAAAACTGCCTGCTGATTACTAATATTATCAGGATCAACGATTCCATAACCAATATTGCTTATATCAAGTTCAAAAGCATTAAGAGTATTGACAGTGACAGTTTGAGTGTTGGAACCAGACTCAGAAGCTTCGTCAGTAGCTGTTACTTTGGCTGTCCAGTTGGAACTTGGATTGGCGATAAACCAAACATCTACATCAACCGAAGCGTCAGCCGTATAATCGCCAGGCCCCGTGCAGGTATTGTCAACTTCGGTAAGGGTAAGACTTGGGTAGCAATCATTGTCATCTTGGGTACAGGTATCGTTTTCTACTGCGTCGTCAAAAAAGACGCCAGCGATAGAGCCGTTGACAAAAACATCTTCACAACCATCATTATCAGTAATGGTGGCAGTAATAGTAACGGTTTTTGTTGTGTCGGGATTTAAAGTTATCGGGCTAGGATTAATGCTTACGCTATCAACCGTCGGAGCTTGATTGACAACTCCAGAGACTCGAAGCTCTGGATAAACATCATAACTATTCAAAGCAGTGCCGGCTTTGGTTACTCGGAAACAATAAGTTCCACCATCAGTAGCATTATTATTAGCCTGAAAAACAAATTCAATTTCAGTATAATTGTGGTAATCCAAAGTTATATTTCCAGAACTATTAGAATTATCCTCCACCATCGTCCCTGCGGTAAAGGTGTAACTTTCACTATTGGCCAGACGAGCAGTAGTTGGATAACCATCGACAAAATAAGTACTGGTAGTCATATCAAAATGCTCAGTGGTTGGAGTGTCTGGTACAGTCACCCAGCCTCCTGGGTCAGAAGAACAATTAGTGGCTGTTGAAGCATATTCTAAACGATAATCATAATTTTCTGCCTCAAAACCAGTATTAGCTACTTCAATTCTCAAGCGGACATTTGTATTTTTATCCAGGGCTGAGCTTGCGGTTGGGATAGCTGTATCTTCTGCTTCTCGCCAAGTAGCTGAAGTTACAGTAGTTAATTTTGGATAACCATCAGAATTGTAAGTATCTAGAACAGTACCACCAGATTCAACCATCCGGAAACAGTAAGTAGTATTAGCTGCTGCTCCCCAGCTCTGCACCACCCAATCCCGTTCACCATCTTGGTTTTGATTAATAGCTCGAGGATTATTAACAGAGTTGTTTTCTTCTTCATAAGATTCAGCTACATCTGAGGTAGAAAGGAGATAATCTGAAACTCCAATTGTTGCTCCATCAGATGGAGTAGAGTTATTGTAACCTCGCCAGATGGTTGCTGAATCTATTGCTCCAACATCATTCCAGGTACCAATAGCTGTACAATCTGTTCCTTGACCATACTGGAGTTTGAAAGCTTTAGAGTCAGCAGGCATATTAGCTCCGCCAACTGTAATATTCATTCTGGTTCTTAAGACTTCTCCGTTGGTTACTCCAGTAATAGCTGTATTTTCATTAGCTTTGGCTGTTCCTGGTTGAACAGAATCAGCATTTTCATACCACCGCCAGTCATTCTGTGTCAAAGTATAAGTTGGTGCTTCGGTCCATGAAGCTGCAATACGAACCCCTCGATTAATACTTGCTGAGAAGGTTGAGTCCAGCGAAGTTTCGCCACTTGCTCCTCGTAGTTCGGCAACAGCAAAACCTGAGGAGGCATCATTAGCGTCAAGCAACTCAACCTGACTTTGTCCATGTGTAAATGTTCCTTTATTTCCAACCCCTACAGCAGATATAACCCATGAATCGGTAGATGGGCTAATTGTATTTACAATTGGGTTTGCGGTGCTAGAAATACTATCAGTTGCTTCAGGGACACCCTGGTTAACACCAGTATATTCAGCACATAGGGCATTGATTTCCATATCTGAAGACCCGGCAGTAGAGAGAGTGATTGCAACAGTTTGTGAACCATCACTAGGGAGATTTGCTTCAAGGATATACCAAATTTCAGTAAGGTAAATATAGCCAGACGTGCCAGTCGCGATATCAATGGCTTTGGTCATTGCCACGCCACCATAAGTTACGCTACTTACATCAATATCGCCGTTATTCTCTATTCCAACACTAACGGCAACCATTCGATTAGACCCAGCAATAAGAGTATGAGAAAAGGATGTTGATGAAATCGCGCCACCATCTGTTACGCTGGTATCAGTTCCTGCTTTTGCAACCGCCGCCTGTGCTTCTGGGATTTCTGGGGGGAAATTAAAAATCCGCGGCCAACCGGAAAACAGCCAACCGGTCGCCATCGATAAGATTAGGAGAAAAGTTATTATTTTTTGTCCGACTCTCTTTTTCATCAATTTAACAAAATAAAAAACAGCGAAAAATTACTCGCCGCCATCATCATTTCTCCAGCGATAATGGAGTTGTTTAACGTAGGGTCCGCCAGTAGTTAATTTTGGATAACCATCAGTATTGTAACCATCTAAAGCAGTATCATCTGATTCGACCATTCGGAAACAGTAGGTGGTATTTGTTGTAGCTCCGTTTTCCTGCACCACCCAATCCCATTCACCATCTTGAGTAGCATTAATTGCCCGAGGGTTATTAACCGAATTGTTTTCTTCTTCATAAGATTCAGCTACGTCTGAAGCAGAGAGAAGATAGTCACTCACTCCAATAGTTGCTCCATCAGCTGGGGTAGAGTTATTGTAACCTCGCCAGATAGTCCCTGAATCTATTGCTCCAACATCATTCCAGGTGCCAATGGCTGTACAATCTGTTCCTTGGCCGTATTGGAGTTTGAAAGCTTTGGAGTCAGCAGCCATATCTCCATCGGTCACTGTAAGGTTCATTCTGGTTCTTAAGACTTCTGCTGGGTTCACACCAGTAATTGCTGTATTTTCATTAGCTTTGGCAGTTCCTGGCTGAACATTATCAGCATTCTCATACCAGCGCCAGTCATTTTGGGTTAGGGTGTAAACTATCTTTAAATCTCCATAGACTCGGAGGTCATCAAGAGCAATATCACCAGCATAGCTGCTAACGCCATCGTATCTTATTCTAACTTTAGTCGCTGAATCATAGCTGCTCAGGTCAACCGTGTGGGAACTAAAAGCTTCGGTTTCTGAAGAATGCTGCGCACCTGATATGCTCCAAAGGTCGTTATGCCAGGTGCCATCATAAATGTCCACGTGCATGGCGCCCATACCCGAGCCATACATGTGATACCAAATCTCTAAGCTAAGAGTATAGGAGCTGCCGTCAATATTGCGTTCTGTAACTGCCTCAAGGTCGGTGCCCTGACAAACGCTGCTTGAACATTCCACGCTTATCTTGTAGTGGTCGGCATCATCATAAGTATGGTCATAGTCGGCACCAGTATTACCTGAGCCAAGCTCACCTACGTGCCTCGTCCAGTGACAGTCGCCGTCTATATCAGTCCAGTTGCCCCAGCCAGCCTCAAAGTCGTCAGTTACATCATAATCAGCATCACTGGCAATCTGCCACTGCCTGATTTCTTGAAAATCACCAATTTTGAGGGGCCCTAAAAGGTAGAGATAAGGGCTTATATTCGGAGCATCAAATGTGTATTTTAGTTCAATAAAATCATCTTTTTTAAAATCAACCTCCCAATGAATTTCTTGGGCCTCCGAAGAATTTAGAATATAGGAGTTAGAATTTAGGGAATTATTATTTAACCTGTATTCTATATTCTCAATCCTAAATCCTAGCGGTGTTGTCTCAATAATTTCACCTTGAAAATCCTCATTGGCTTTAATAATCATCCTCATTTCATAAACTGCTGGTGGATAAATCCTAGTTGGCCCAATCCTTTCTATGCCAAAAGGCACTGACTCGCGGACTTCAAAAGAATCAGAAATTTTATAGCCGTTATCAAAGTTAGTCAGTTTCATTTGGTAGATTCCGGTTTCGCCTGTTTGATAATAGGTGAAATAATCTGGCTTATCAGTAACATTATCTGGTCCGCACTCGCCCGATCTTTGAACTGAGGGATTGGCTATTTCGCCATTGGACGCAGTTATCGTCAGGGATAGATTAGCGTCACAAATAGTATGGCCATCGTCTTGTAATGCTGCCATTTGTAAATAAGCTTGTTCATTAGGCAAATAAATTGATTTATTAGTGTTGATAGCTAAAACTCCCCAGGTAAATTCTTGCTCTTGAGCAAAGGTCTGCCCATTATCTTCAATCTCAATTTTCAGTCTATATTTCCCCGGTCTAAATTGGCGAGGTTTTTCTAATTCAACTAAAAATTCGCCACTTTCTTGATAGCGAACATTTGGACTAATATTTAGTCCTAAAACAGTAGCTTTTATATTAATGTCTTTATATTCATCACGAAAAAGATTGAGGATACCCGCCCCAATTGCTTCAACAAAACTTCTCTTTTTTTGATAGCGAAACTTAAAAACCGGCTCCTCGTTTAATTCAAAATCATCTTTGTCAGAAGTCATTTCCAGGGTATATTCCTCTTCTTCTTCAACAACTCCTACTCCCTCTTCCTCTTTAATAATTTCCTCTTCTACTATTGATTCTTTTTCTTCATATTCGACCTCTAGCCAAATCGCATCTAAATACACTAAACTCTGACTATCAGTTTCGCCTACATAAGTAAATTTTATTTTCAAATTATCTAATTCTTCCCAATTCTCAAAAATAGGTAAGGCATAAAGAAAATAGCCACCATTAAGGTTATTGGAAATTTCCTGCTCTAAATTAAATTCAGCTAAATTTTGCCAGATATTCTGATAAAAATAATCAATAATTAATTTATCCCCCACCTCACCTTTCCCGGCTAAAGATAGTCTTAACTGAGCGTTTTGAATTATTCTCTCCTGAAAATCTTCCGAAATACTGAAATTAGATAATTCTAAGATTTTTTCAATCGGTGGTATTTCTACTTCAATAACCGGTTCTTCAATAAGGGGCTCTTCAATTATCGGTTCCTCAATAATTGGTTCTTCGGATGATTCTTCGGGCAACTCTTCGGCTAGTTCTTCGGGTAGTTCTTCTTGAGGCAATTGCTCTTCTTCAACCTCTGGTTCTGATAGGGGCTCCTGGTTTTCTTCCTGATTTTCTTCTTGAGCCCAAACTATCCCTTTAAAAAAATTCCCAACTTTATTCCAAAAACTAGTAGGTTCCGGCTCTTCTCCTTGCTGCTCTTGTTCTGCTGGTTCTTCAATCGGCTCTTCAATAAACTCCTCACCCCCTTCCTCTAGAGGATTTTCTTCAGTTGGGATTTCCTCTTCAGGAATTTCCTCTGCCGGAGTTTCCTCTTCTATAATTTCCTCTTCTACCGGCATCTCTTCTGTCGGCAGGGTCATCCCTTCCTCAGGTGAGGTAACTGTTTCTTCTGGCAGGATTTCTAAAATTTCTAAAGGGTAGGCCGAATTTTTGGTGTTGAATTCTTCAAAAGTTGCATTTTCGCTTAAATCTTGAGAAAAAACTGCTTCTGGGTTTTGCCAGTCGCCAGTGAAAGAAGTAGGAAATATTTTTATCTGCTCTTGCGCCTCAACCGAAAGGTTTTTTAAAAATAAAAAACCAGTAATAAAAACCGCTCCCAAAATCAAAATCACCAAAAAATTCCCTAAGTGGCTTTTTATAATCTTAGCCATTATTTTATTTTAACAGGTCCTAATTTTTTCTTCAATTAACTAAATAAAAACTGAGCCAGTTTCAAAACGCGGCTCAAGTTTTTTGTGCCCCCAGAAGGAATCGAACCCTCGTCAATTGCTTAAAAGGCAACTGCTTTGCCGCTAAGCTATGGGGGCAAAAATTAGAAATTTTGTTATATCCCTTCTTTTTTTAATTCTTCTAATAATTCTTTTTGTTTTTTGGTCAATCTTTTTGGCGTTTTAACAACCAACTCAACATACATATCACCTTTTCCATAACCTGAGAAATGAGGAATTCCTTTATCAGAAATTCTTAAAATTTTTCCAGATTCAGTACCAGGGGGAACTTTTAACAAAGCTTTCTTGTCTTCCAAGGTTGTTATTTCAACTTCATCTCCTAAAGCGGCCTGAGAGAAAGAAATCAAAGTTTTTAAATATAAATCATCTCCTTTTCTTTTGAAAATCGGATGCGATTTGACAAAAATTCTCGCGTATAAATCTCCTGACCTACCTCCCCTTCTGCCAGCTTCACCTTTTCTCTCCACCTTTATTACCTGATTGGTATCTACTCCAACTGGAATAAAAATTTTAATATCCTCAGTTCCTCTTACCCTTCCTTCTCCCTTGCAAACATTACAAGGTTTTTCTGGTCGATATCCTTCTCCTCTACATTCGGGACAAATAATGTATCTGGTGAAGGAGCCAAAAAGTGTCTTTTTGATTTGTTGGACCTCGCCTGTCCCCCGACAAGAAAAGCATTCAGTAATTTTTGTTCCCGGTTCAGCCCCGCTTCCCTGGCAACGAGAACAAGAAGTCATCTTAACTAAAGTTATTTCTTTTTCCTTTCCTTTTAGAGCATCCTCCAAAGGAATTTCTATCTCAACTTCAATATCTTTCCCTCTCTTTAAGTCTTTTCTTTTCTGGGGTTGGCCAAATCCAAAAATTTCTTCCATCATTTCTCCCAAGTCAAATTCAAATTCCTCGCCAAATTTTCCCCTACCAAATCCAAAATCAAAACCCGGTTCAAAACCTGGGCCCCCTCCGGGGAATCCTTCAAAAACTCGGCCAAATCTATCATATTGAGCTCTTTTTTCTTTATCAGAAAGGATCTGATAGGCTTCTGCTATCTCTTTAAACTTTTTCTCATCCCCTCCTTTATCTGGATGGTGTTTATGAGCAAGTTTCCGGTAAGCTTTTTTGATTTCGTCCGGGGAGGCATTTCGAGAAATGCCCAAAATTTGATAGTAATCCTTTGCCATGGTTATTTCAAGATTATATATTTATACAATAGCGAATCAAGGTTCTGCCGAAGGCAGGTTCTTAGACTATGCGAAGCATTCAAGGTTCTGCCGAAGGCAGGTTCTTATTTTTTTTCTTTATATTCTCCCTCCTCGGCTTGGGGACCTTCTTTTTTCTTCTCTTCTGGTGTTTTATACAGCTCGGCTCCGATTTTTTGAATAGCCAGAGAAAGTTCCGAAGTTTTATTTTTTATTTCTTCTATATTATCATAAATATCTTTTCCTTGCTGGGTGGTGGGTGGGTTGTAGTCTTTAACTTTCTTCAAAGCTTCAATTTTCTCTTCAATTTCCTTTTTTGAATCTGAAGAAATTTTATCCCCGGCCTCTCTCAAAGTTTTTTCCGTAGTATAAATCAGATTATCAGCCAGATTTTTAGCTTCAATTAATTCCTGTTTCTTCTGGTCTTGGGCAGCATGGAGCTCAGCTTCTTTCTTCATTTTCTCAATTTCTTCTTTTGATATCCCAATGGAACCTTCAATTCTAATTGATTGAGTTTTACTGGTTGCTTTATCTTTGGCCGTAACGTTCAGAATGCCATTAGCATCAATATCAAAGGTTACCTCAATCTGGGGAATTCCTCGGGGAGCCGGAGGAATACCATCCAACATAAATCTTCCTAAAGTTTTGTTGTCAGCAGCCATTGGTCTCTCTCCCTGTAAAACGTGAATTTCAACTGATGGCTGATTATCAGAAGCGGTAGAGAAAATTTGGGTTTTTCCAGTAGGAATAGTAGTGTTCTTTGGAATTAAAACAGTATCTACTCCTCCTAAAGTTTCAATTCCCAGAGATAAAGGAGTAACATCTAAAAGTAAAACCTCTTTCACCTCTCCTTGCAAAATTCCAGCTTGAACTGCGGCTCCAATTGCTACCACTTCATCGGGGTTAATTTCTTTGCAAGGCTCCTTGCCAAAAAGATTGCGAATCTCAGTTTGAATTTTTGGCATCCTGGTTTGTCCTCCCACCAAAACTATCTCTTCAACATCTTTTGGATTAAGTTTGGCTTCAGCTAAAGTTTGCTTAACCAACTCAATTGATTTTGAAATATAATCTGAAACCAAATCTTCTAATTTTGCCCGACCCAATTTGTAATAAAGATGTTTAGGACCAGCCGCATCAGAAGTAATAAAAGGGAGATTAATTTCGGTCTCTAAAGTGGTAGATAGCTCTATTTTTGCTCGTTCAGCTGCTTCCTTAATTCTTTGTAAGGCTAAGGGGTCTTTTGACAAATCAATTCCCTGGTCTTTTTTAAATTCAGAAACTATCCAATCCATAACTCTCTGGTCAAAATCATCACCCCCCAGGTGGGTGTCGCCGCCGGTTGCTTTCACTTCCACCGTATCTTCACCAACATCCAAGATTGAAATATCAAAAGTTCCTCCCCCAAAATCATAAACAATAATTTTCTTTTCTCCCTTTTTAGTTAATCCATAAGCTAAAGCGGCAGCGGTTGGTTCATTAATTACTCTTCTAACCTTAAATCCAGCGATTTCCCCAGCCACTTTAGTGGCTTTTCTCTGAGAATCGTCAAAATAAGCCGGACAAGTAACAATGGCTTCTTCAATTTTCTCTCCCAGTTTTTCTTCAGCATCTATTTTCAATTTCTGTAAAATCATTGCCGAAATTTCTGGAGGTTTGTACCATCCGCCAGCTGGCGGATCTCCCATTTTCACTTCTACTCCGCCATCAGAAGATTCTTTAATTTGGTAGGGCAAAAGTTTTTTATCTCTTTGAACCTCGGGGTCAGAGAAACGTCTGCCCATCAATCTTTTAATTGAAAAAATGGTATTTTGAGGATTGGTAATCTGTTGTCTTCTGGCAGTAATCCCCACTAATCTTTCAAGGTTCTTGGCCAAAGCAACAACCGAGGGAGTGGTTCTCCCCCCTTCTTTATTTTCAATAATTTTCGGCTCACCGGCCTCAACTACCGCCATCGCCGAAAAAGTTGTACCTAAATCGATACCTAAGATTTTTGCCATATTTTTTTATTTAGCGATTTTTACTTTGGCAGGGCGTAAAACCTTGCCATTTAATATATAACCTTTTTGGGTTTCCTCAATTATTGTACCAGATTCTTTATCTTTTACTTCTACTTCTTCTACCACTTCTTGAAAATTTGGGTCAAACTTTTCGCCTATTGTTTTTATTTCCTCAATCCCCTGATTTTTTAAAAAATCTTGAAATTGGGTTTTTGTTTGTAAAACCCCCTTAAGATTCTCATCATTTTTTAAATTTTCTGGCAATTTTTTCTCAATTAATTCGAAATTATCTAAAATTGGTAAAATTTTCAAGATTAAATTTTCATTACCATATTTTAAAATTTCTTTAATCCTTTCCATTTCTTCTTTTTTATAATTCAGGAAATCAGCCCTGGCTCTCTGCCAGCCAGCTAAATATTCATCCCTCTTTTTTTGGCATTCTTCAAGTTTTTTCTTTAGTTCTTCGATGTGGGTGGCTGGGTTGTAGTCTACCATATTATAATTCTTCCAATAATCTTGTTAAAGAATTAATCAGGCTAATGTTTTTATCATAAGCCATTCTTTTAGGACCCAAAAGAGAAAGGACTCCTCCCTGGCCATCCGGTAAGCAGCACTTAGCAGAAATTATACTAAAATCTCTGGCTTTTGGAAAAGGACTTTCTTTACCAATATAAATTTTAATTTTCGAATTTATCTTCAATCCTTCAATGTTTTTTTCAAAGCTTTCTAAAAGTTTGGCAAAATTGGAAACAAAATCTTTATCTTTGAATTCCGGCTCTCCCAGAATTTCTTCCCAGCCTTCTTTCCAAAAGAATTTTTTTTCAAAAAGGTAAACCGTAGCCAAATCAGAAGTAGTTTGAGCTAAAAATTTTGTTAAATAACTTATAAATCTTAGAGTGTCTTCTCTCTCTTTTTGGAGCAATTCTCCTATTTTAAAGATGTTTTCAAAGCTTACAAGTTCTTTTTTCAGCAATTCATCAACAAAAAGGCGATAACCTTTATCAGTGGGAACTCTCCCGGCCGAAGTATGGGGCTGATACAAAAAGCCGGTCTCGGTTAATTTTTGCATATCAATTCTAATAGTAGCCGGACTTATTCCAAAATCATACTTTTTCTCCAGCCCTTGAGAACTTACCGGTTGAGCTGAGGTAATATACTCTTCAATTATCTTATCTAATATTAAATTTTGTCTCTCAGTAATGGCCATTGGTCTCGCATCTATTATATCAAACCAAAATCAGCAGTCAAGACTTGAGAGTGATAACATAAAACAATTCGGCTGTATTTCTCCAATTGAATTTGTTAAAATATCTTAAGATGCGAAAAATTATTAAAGGTCCCAAGGTAACCTGGGTTGATATTCAGGATCCAACCGAGAAAGATATCAAATATTTAAAAAGGGAATTTAATCTCCATCCTTTGGTTTTGGGAGAACTAATTCCGCCTGGTCGTCGGCCAAAAGTAGAAAGCTACAAAAAATATCTTTTTATGATTCTTTATTATCCGGTTTACAGTAAAGAGAGAAGAGAAACCCGGCCCAGGGAATTAGATATCATTGTAACAAAAAATGTCTTAATTACCAGCCACTACAAATCGATTATTCCTTTAAGGGCTCTCTTTAATAAATGTAATCTTTATCCCGAAGTAGAAAGAAAATATCTGAGATGGAATGCTGGTTATCTTCTTTTTCTTCTTTTAAACGGACTTTGGAAAAATTGCTTAATTAAATTAGATAGGGTTGATACCAGAATAGATACTATTGAAAAGGAAATCTTCCAGGGAAAAGAGAAAGAAATGGTCCGGGAGATTTTGGTAGTTAAAACTGACATAATTAATTTTTGGCGAATTGTTGAACCTCAGAGAGAGACTTTAGAATCGCTTTCTAAAGAGGGAGTAGCTTTCTTTGGGGAAAGCTTTTCCCCTTATTTCTCTGATATTATGGGTACTTATTCCCAGGCCCGGGACAGTTTGATAACTTATAAAGAAACAATTTTAGCCTTAGAAGACACTAATCAATCTTTACTCTCCACCAAAACCAATGAAATTATCCGAATTTTAACCGTTTTCTCGGTAGTTTTACTTCCCCTAACCTTACTAGCTTCTATCTGGGGGATGAATGTTTCTAATCTTCCTTTTGCTGGTTCTCCGGCTGGTTTCTGGGTAATTTTGGTTCTGATGGCCGGCTTAATGGGATTTTTGATTGCCTATTTTCGTAAAAAGAAATGGATGTAACTAAAAACCGAAAATTAACCATAATATTAATTCTGGTTATTGTTGTTATTGCAAGTTTTTTTAGGTTATGGCAATTGGATAATCTTCCGGCCGGGCTTTTCCCTGATGAAGCAGCTAATGGTCAGGATGCTCTTTTAATTTTAAGCGGCCAGCATAGTCCCTTTTTTGAACGGGGCCTAGGAAGAGAAACATTATATTTTTATTTACTTGCTGGAAGCATTGGCTTATTTGGCATTGGCGTTTGGCAAATTCATATTATTTCTGCTTTAATCGGAATTTTAACTGTTATTGTCACTTGGCTTTTAGCTAAAAGATTATTTAATGAAAGAGTGGCTTTTTTAGCAAGTTTTTTCTTGGCTGCTTCAACCTGGCATACTACTCTTTCTCGAACTGGATTTCGAGCCATTTTAATCCCTCTCCTTTCAACTTTGTTCTTTTACTTTGTTTATTTAGCTTTTAAAGAAAGTTCCAGGAAAAAGCGGACATTGTTTGCAATCTTGGCCGGCCTTAGTCTTGGTCTAGGATTTTATACTTATATTTCTTTCCGGGCAATGATAATAATTATCGGGCTGTTAGCAATTATAATTGCTGTAATAAATCGAGAAGTTTTTAAGAAATTTAGGCGAGAAATAGTTATCGGTTTAATCGCGACCTTATTAATTCTAACTCCTTTAATTGGATATTTTATCAATCATCCGGATTCCTTTGTTGGTCGAGCTGGCTACGTCTCTGTCTTTAACCCGGATTTAAACCAGGGTGATATTTTGGGTACTTTTTTTGAGGTTTCAAAGAAAACTTTCTGGATGTTTTTTACCGAGGGTGATTTAAATTGGCGGCACAATGTTTCTGGGTTTAGCATGCTCAATCCTTGGGTTGCTTTCTTTTTTGCTCTCGGTTTTCTTTATTCTCTCTTAATTATTAGTTTGAGATTTTTTAAGCGAAATTTGTTTCAGAAAGAATTATCTAAATATTGTTTTAAATATTTTTTCCTAATTATTTGGTTTTTAGGAATGCTGGGGCCAGAATTGTTAAGCGCCCAAGCCATTCCTCATGGTCTTAGAGCTATTGGAGCAATGCCGGTAGTATTTTTCTTCCCAGCTTTGCTGCTTGATTTTTTCTGGCGAAGAGTTAGGCCCTCCCTTAGTTTAAAAAGTATTAAAGTTTTTCTTGGTCTTGTTTTAGGATTAGTCTTGGTAACTATTTTACTTTATGACTACAGTTTATATTTTGGAATTAGTGCTAATTCTCCGAGATTTTACTATGCCTATCGTTCTGATTTAACTACGGTTAGCAATTATCTGAATGAACGGAATTATAAAGAAAAGAGTTATTTAGTTTTAGATGAATATTCGGTCCAAACACCCGATTTTCTCACTGCTAAAAATAATCAGCCCTATCTTTTAGTTGACCCTGCCACCAGTTATCAAACTGAATTGCAGCCAGGTGACCAGATTGTTTTTACTCAATCAACAATCTTTGATACTAAAAAATTTGAAGAGTATCATCCAGAAACTAAAATAATACAGCGAGAGTTTAATCAATTTAGACAAGAAATTATGCGTGTCTATGGATACTAAAAAAATAATTTTATTGTTATTTCTGGTTTTAATAGTAACTGGAGGATTTGAGCTTTATAATCTTACTCAAATCTCTTTGTGGCATGACGAAGCCTTTTCTGCTCTTTTGATTCAATATGACTTTAAAGAAATGATGTATCGAATCGGTTTAGATGTCCACCCACCATTTTACTATATTATTTTAGGGGGATGGGATTTTCTTTTCGGAAATTCTTTGTTTTCTTTGCGAGCGTTTAGTGTCTTTTTCAGTATCTTATTAATTTTAGGTGTCTATTTATTTGTTAAAGAAGCCTTTAAAAACAAAAAGTTTGCTCTTTTTTCTGCGGTCCTAGTAGCCCTAAATTCTTTCCAAATCCAATTCGCTATGGAAGCGAGAATGTTTACTTTGGGTGCTTTTTTAATCGTTCTTTCCAGTTTCTTTCTTTTAAAAGCTATTAAATCTAAAAATTGGTCTTGGTGGCTTTTTTATGCGGTAACCTGTAGCTGTGGAATTTATACTCATTATTATGTTTTCTTTTCAATCCTCGCTCAAGGACTTTTTGTGCTTTATTATCTCTTTAGGGAATCAAAATTTAATTTTTTTGCCTGGCTAAAAAACAAAAATTTTCAGTTTGGTTTGGGGGCTTATTCATTAGTAATTCTTTCCTATTTACCTTGGATGTCAACTTTTTTAAGCCAAGTAGGTCAAGTCCGAGAAAGTTATTGGATTCCGCCAATCAATCCTGGATCTATTCCTTGTACTTTTTTCAAAATGACAACCGGCGAAGGAATCGACCCCATTAGATTTTGGTATATTTTAATACTTTTAATGGCTACTGTTGTTACAGCTATTGTTTATGCGTTAAAGAAAATTAAAACGCCAACTAAATGGTTAATTTTTTTATTACTGATTGTTCCTTTTTTAGGAGCAACTGTTCTTTCTTTGAAGACCTCAATTTATCTTGACCGTTATTTTATTTTTGCCCTAATTTTTTATTTAATTTTAATTGGAGGAGCGATTTTGGCGATTAAAAATAAGTTTGCTCGAAATACTTTAATTGCGGTTGCAATCTTGGGAAGTTTAGTCGCTTTTCCTATCCGCTGGGCCAATCTCGATGTAGAAAAAAAACCGGGCATGACTGCCGCCACTGCCTACTTAAATCAAGAAGTTCGCCAATTTGATAAAATTTATGTAGGCTCTTCTTTTGTTTACTTTACTTTTAAACATTACAACAAAACCGGGGCGCATCCCCTTCTTTATGCTCCTGGTCCCCTCTTACATTTCTCTGGCACGGCTTTACTTTCTCCAGAAGATATAATTAAAGATTTTTATCAAGGGGGGATTGAAAAAGGTAATATTATTTGGATGATTAATACCACTGGTTTTGGTAATTATCAGCCCGAGGTGCCAAGTCGTTGGATTAAAGAAGAGGAGAAAAGTTTTCAAGATGTTTATGATTACCGAGGGTGGATTATAGTCACTAAGTATCGAGTTCAATAATCCCGGTATTTATAGGGGGCTAAGTTTCCAAATCTTAAATCGATATATTCTAAATTCTTCCGATTTTCAGGAAGAATTTCTTCTTCCAAAACTGCCCTCAGCTTGGTTAATTGCCATTCTATATCTTCTTGAGAATTAAAGTAAATTTCCCAACCTTCCGAGGTTTCAATATTCAATCTTTTTTCAGAAACTATAGTAACAGCGGTTAAGAGGATTTTTAGATTATCTCTCAGTTTAGATTTGATATCCAGAATTTGATTTAATTTTTCTTTCTCGATTACTTTATTCCCCAGTTTTAGTTCTGAGACCAGAGCTAAGTTTTTAATTTGGAATGCTTCTGGGTCAATGTCAAAAATTTCCGCAAAAATTACTCCTTCATTATCCACTAAAAAACACTGCTCAGCCTGACACCAAACAGCCAAGTCAAATCTTTTTACTACAATAATATTTAGAGCGTCGGGGAATCCTCGGCCAATTTCAACTTCAGCAATATGAGGAAAATTATTTAAAATATCTTTTTTTATTTCATTTAAATTGACTAAAAAGATGTTTCTTGTCTTTAAAAAAAATATCTTTTTCTCCAATTTTTCTTCGACTAACAACTTAAACTTTTCTTTTGAAACCTCTTCCTCACCAGTAACTATAATTTTTTCTACCTGGAAAGTCTGAGAGAAAAATAGAAAATAGAAAATAGAAAATAGAATAACGGAAATTAAAATCCCTAGCCAAAAAAATCGATAGGAAATTATCGATTTTTTCCTTTTAACTCTATGGGGCTTTTTAAAAGTTTTTTTCATTCTAGAGACCGCGTTTCGTTTTTCTTAGTTTTTCAAAAATAAAAGTGAGCCAATACTTTTTAGACGACACCCACCCGCCACCCAGCGGTAAATCTTGAGTTTTAACATATTCTTTTTTATAGCCCCCAAAACCCATTTTAAATAAAGTCAAACCAGCCCAGGGATGCCTTGGATCTTCATTGGGAGCTATTCCCCAAAAGTTATAAACTTTACAATCTCTCTTTTTTGCTTCTTGAATTGCCCTCCATTGTAAAAGATAAGAAACCGGAATTTTTGGATACTTTAAAGAAAGAGCAGCCTGGTGATAAAAAGCCTTTTTAGACCAAAAAATAATAAAAGCCGAAGCAACAATTTCTCCTTTGTACTTTCCAAAAAATAAGGAAATTTGGTTATCGGGGCTAAAGGTTGAAAACTCATTTTTTAAATAATTTAAGGAAAAGGGTACAAAATGGTGACGGTCAACAACTTCTTGATATAATTTATTGAAAATTTCGATGTCGCTTAAATTTTGACTTTGATAAATTTCGATATCTTTATTTTTTTCTGCCTGACGAATTAGATAACGAGTAGTTTTACGCATATTCATTAAAAGGTCTTCTTCTGGAGAAGTGATATCAAGTTCCCAAGTTACTTCAGGATGGATATGAATTGGAGCTGGCCTAAAACCTAAATCTTTGAAAACTTTAATATTCTCCTCATTTCTTTCCCAAATCGGGGCTGCTCTAATAAAACTTACTTTTCCCTCCTTGGCAATTTCTTTCAATTCTTCTAATAACGTTTTTAATATCTCGTATTTTATATTTGGCTTGCCCGCCATAGCTTTAACGGAGGCGGGTCCGTGCGGTAAAAACAAAAAGGTTCCCCTCTTGGCCTGAATTTTAACAATTAAAGCAACCGCGACTAAGCTGTTATCTTCGTAAATACCTAATCTCCAAATTTTATTTCCCATCATTCTGTTAAACTCTCCCCAATTCCAAGAGCTCAAAAAAGTTTTTTCCTCACACACTGAACGAAGTGAAGGTGGAGAAGAACGAAGTTCTTCAACTCCCGAAAGAAAATCTTCCCAAATAGATTTTTCATTTATTTCCTTGATTATCATATCTTCTTTAAAAAATCGACAATTTTTTTGACCCCCTCTTGAGAAACATTAATATGGGTAGGTAAATTAACAATATTTTGAGCTACTTTTTCTGCCCGGCGACAGCTACCTAATTTGTATTTCATTTTTTCTAAATTAGTATCTGAAGGAATCACTGGACTTTTCCTCCAGCCGTCATCTAAAAAAATCTTTCTTTCTCTGGCTTGTTTTAGAATTTCATCAGTATTTTTATTAACTAAAACTGGATAACGCATAAAAGTTGGTTCTCTAGGGGCCCACCGAAGGTGGGAGGATGCGGTGGGTGGGTTGTAGTCTCCCTGATTTTTAGCTAAAGGTAAATTAAACCCAGTGTTCTTTAATTCTTTTTCATAGAAACTGGCCGCTTTCCGTCGATGTTCATTAAATCTTCCCAATTTTCTAAATTGATTCAAAGCTAAAGTAGCCAGGGCATTCGGAAGGCGCTTTGGGAAATGTTTAGGAATCTCTCCCCTTTTTTCTTTTTTATAAACTGCTTTAGATAGTATGGAAAGTTTCTGAAATAGTCCCAAAAAGATTCTCCCCAGATTATTAGCTAAACTATAAGCTGGCAAAATTAAGCCATTAATAAGAATCGGATGTAAAAGTTGCTGAAGAACCCAGAAACTTGAAGGATAATCTAATTTATCTCTAAATTTCTTTATCCTCTCCCCTATTTTTTCATTATTAGTTACAACCATTCCGCCAAATACAGAAGAAATTATCTTATCTCTTCCGAAAGAAAAAAAAGCTGCGTCCCCAAAAGTACCGCAAAATTTTCCTTTGTATTTAGCCCCTAAAGCATGGGCGCAATCTTCGATTAAATATAAATCAGAGTCTTTGGCAATTTTTAAAATTTCCTCAATTTGAGCTGGCCAACCAAAGGTATGCTGAATCATTATTGCTTTTGATTTAGGAGTAATTTTTTTCTTTAGGTTTTCGGGATTTAAATTTAGGGTGGAATCTATATCTACAAAAACTGGCTTAGCCCCTTGATTTAAAATCGGATTAACTGCTGCATTACAGGTAAAGCCCTGAAGTAAGATTTCGTCTCCAGATTTAATTTCTATTGCCTCTAAAATAGCTATTAAACCAGCCCTCCCACTATTAAAAGAAATAGCATATTCTACCCCTAAATATTTTTTAAACTCTTCCTCTAATTCTTTAATCGCTTTTCCTTTTTTAAACCGCCAAGGTTGAAACTTTAATTTCCAAGCCAACCAAATATCATCTTTTTCCGTATTTGGGGATAAGGAAATAAAAATTGGTTTGAAGGGATTCATTATTAATTACTAATTGTTAGTTGTTTCATTAATTCTCTTGGTACCCTACTTTCCAAAAGCACCACATCGCCTTCTTGGCAAAAGCCTTTAAATTCCGAAGAAGATGAGGAATCAAGGTTCTTTCGAAAAAAGGTTCTTATTTTCTCCAAAATTTCTTTTGGATTTTCAATAAACAAAGCATTTAGGGCACCTTCTTTAATTTCTTTAAATCTCTCTTTGGTAGTAATTATAGATAGGTCACAAACTTCACCAATCTTTTGACCTATTCTTTTGTGAACTTCGATTGACGAGGAACCTAATTCAATTAAGCAAGGCATAACAATTACTTTTTTCCCTCCCCAAATTTTTAAGTATTCTAAATGAGAAATTACTCCGGTAGGATTAGCCGAATAAGAAGCATCAATAATGTTTAATCCATTTATTCCTTTTTTAAGTTGCATCCCGCTTTGTCCAGGCTCAATTTTCTGACAAGCCCTGGCAATTTCCTCAAAACCCATTCCTAACTCTTTAGCTACTGCCACCGCTCCTAAAATATTCAAAACATTTTGAGCTCCAAAAACATTAACTTTAAAATCGGCTGAATCATCCTTTGAATAGGCTTTAAAGGTAATAAAATCTTTTTCAGCCTTAACGTTGTGGGCCCAGATATCTGGGGGTTTCCCCGAGATTAAAGATTGAAGACCATAAAGTCTTTTTTTAATCATTGTTTTTTTGTAAAACTCTAAACAGTATTTATTATCTCCATTAAAAATTGCTAAACCGTCTTCGGGTAGCGATTCAATTAGTTCATACTTTGCCTTTATGATATTTTCTTGAGAGCCGAAAGTGGCTAAATGCTGTTCGTTTATCCCAGTTAAAATTCCGATTTTGGGTTTAGTAATGTCGCCTAAAAGTTTTATTTCTCCTCTCTTATAAGCTCCCATTTCACAAATGAAGATTTCGTGTTCGGGTTTTAAATCATTTAAAATACATTGGGATACTCCAATCTCGGTATTTTGATGCTCCTTGGTTTTTAAGACATTAAACTTTTCAGCTAAAATTGTGGCTAAAAATTCTTTAGTTGAGGTTTTGCCATAACTCCCAGTAATGCCAACCACCAATAGGTCTTTAAATTCAGCTCGCTTTCTCTTGGCTTTTTTGATAATTTGATTTCTTCCCAAAACCGTTAAGGGTTGAAAAATAAAAATAATTACTGAAATAATAAGAGGTGTAAGAATATCAAACGCCAGTAATCCAACTAACGGACGTTTAAAAGAAAGCATCATGAAAAGCAAAGAGGCAATCGTAAAAGCTAAAAGTATAAAAACCAAGAATTGGATTTTTCTCGTAAATACCGGTTTAAGAAATTTACCCGAGATATAATTGCTTGCGGCTTTTATTCCTTCAAAAAAATACACAACAAAAAGCATGACAACAGAAAAAATAAGAATGAAATCATGAACCATGTCAAAAAATCCAAAACCCACCGAAATATACTCCATAGCAATCCAAACAACAAGAAGAAAAACCTTAAAAATAACGAGCTTATTAAATACAAGTTTTTTCCCTTTTTCTGTTTGAAAATGAGCTAAAAATCGCGAAATCCGGTATTCCTTTAGCTGCCAAAGATAAAGCCAAAATAAAATCGCTTTTGTTTCACGAATGAACCAAAGAAAACTTAAAATCAGAATCATAATTTAGCTTTGTAAAAAAGAAATTAAAATTTTAGATAATTCTTCCGGAGCTTCCCGATGAGGACTATGTCTTGCCCCGGGAAGAATTCTGAGTTGGGAGCGTTTAATTTTTTCTTTGATTCTATAAGCATCTTTTAATGGTAAAACATCATCTTTTTTGCCCCATAAAATCAAAGTTGGAGTTTTAATTCTTTCCAAAACCATTTCTAAATCTTCTTCTTTTGCTATTTTCTTCATTGTTTCTTTCATGATTCCGTCAGCAACATAATAATCCCTTGTTCCAGCAAGTTTATATACTAATTTTTGAGCTTGGGGATAAAATATTTTAAGACCGGGTAAAGAAAAAATTCTTCTGCCAAGGAAAGCTAACCAATAAAAAAGATAGGTTTTGATACTTTTTCTTTTAATTATGGCTGGAGCACACAAAATGAGCTTATCTATCAGATTTGGATTTTCCGCCGCCATTTTTACAGCTAGTCCTCCGCCAAAAGAATGGCCTAAAAGATTAAATTTTTGCCAATTTTTAGGGGCCTGCCCTTCAGGCGGGAGGGTGGTGGGTGGGTTGTAGTCTTTTACTTTTTGGAGAATCCAGTCAATATAGTCCTCCCTTCCCCAGGGTTTTAGAGGAGAAGGAATTGTCCCAAAACCCGGAAGATCAAGAGCTAAAACTTCTATTCCTTTTTTTTCCAGTAACTCCTTTACTCTTTGCCATCGCCCAGAATTTGAACCCCAGCCATGTAAAATTAAAATTTTTAGCCCTCTCATTTAATTACTTTAAATTTTAGATATCTTTGAAGAACCTCGGGCACCTTTATACTTCCGTCTTTTTGTTGATAATTTTCAATGATGGCGATTAAAGTTCGGCCAATGGCGCAAGCAGTACCATTTACAGTGTGAATAAAAGTTAATCTTTTTGTTCTTGTATCCGCTGTCCGATATTTTATGTTTAATCTTCTAGCCTGAAAATCAGTGCAATTGCTTGTCGAGTGGGTCTCTCGATAACGATTTTCGCTTGGCAACCAGGCCTCAATATCATATTTAGCGGCGGTTGGAAACCCTAAATCACCAGTACACATTTGAACTACTCTATAAGGTATTTTTAGGCTTTTCATTAATTTCTCTTCCATTTCTAAGAAAAAATGGTGTTCCTTTTTCGAATCTTCAGGCTTACAAAAACTGAACATCTCCACTTTATCAAATTGATGAACTCTAAAAATTCCCCGAGTATCTTTCCCATAAGCACCGGCTTCTCTTCGAAAACAAGTAGAAAAACCGAGATACCTTCGAGGTAAATCGATTTGGGCAAAAATTTCCCCGGCCCGCATTGCCCCTAGCGATTGTTCGGCAGTGGCAATCAAATATAAATTGTCTTTTTCAAAATAATAAGCTTCCTTCCCATCAAATTGCTCAGGATATCCCATACCTTTGGCCATTTC
>Ga0307431_1000677_pt1 | contig 21960 bp, 31 predicted proteins | sample SalMarWE160170MG_FD_202155 | JGI IMG/M metagenome (GOLD analysis project Ga0307431, IMG submission 202155) | Salt marsh sediment microbial communities from the Plum Island Ecosystem LTER, Massachusetts, United States - WE1603-170 | ecosystem: Environmental > Aquatic > Marine > Intertidal zone >...
CAGCGAACTCTACAAAACCTACCGTGAAGAGGTGAGTGACCTTACGATGCCAAGAGGGAAGCGTCCTCCAGGAGGGATCCTTTTGACTACCAATAACTAATTGAAGGTTTTATGTTTGTTGTAATGCGCAGTGATTTATCATCAATTCTAATGTCAAATGGAAAAATAATGACATGGAATAGCTTCGGTTTAGCTGAAAAATCTGCGAAGAATTTTAATGGTTATGCTGTCTCATATGAACTAGCTGTAAAACTTCTTGACCTCCAACAAAGCAATCCAGCCGACAGGCTAACGCCTGCGCCTGATCGCTGCGAATATAGATGAATTAGAATGACCCTTTATTACCAAGATAATCACATTACGATTTTAAATGGCCATGTCCTCACAGAGTTAAGAGGCCTCCCCAGTGAGTCGATACAGTGTGTTTGCACATCGCCACCTTACTGGGGCCTAAGAGATTATGGCCTTGAACCGCAGATATGGGATGACCCAGGGGGATGTGAGCACGAGTGGGTGGCCACCGAAGCTCCCGGTGGAAATGGGTCTGGAACTTCCTTTCATCGTAATAAAGAACATGCCGCCCGAATCCGTGGAGGCCTCCAGCCTGGATTTTGCCTCCATTGCGGAGCCTGGCGTGGCTCCCTGGGCCTCGAACCAGTACCGGACTGTGGAAGGCCATTTATGGAATTAAAACCAGATTTAACAGAAAAAGAAAGAGAATATGTAATGGATGAATTAAAGAAAGCGGGGTTGATTTAACGTGGAATCTTTGGCTTTTTCATGCCCTTATGTGCTTTTTGATGACATGGTTTACAAAGAGTTATTCCATTATCAAGATCATAGGCAAGGTCAGGTCTTTCCCAATAATGTATTTTATGGTGAATTTGAAGGACAATCTTTTTTCCATTTCCATTCTTTGCACCACATTTTTGGCAAGTATAATTATCCCTTACAAGGCATTTATCATGCCATTCAATATACTCAGGCTCTTTGTAGCGAGCTTGCCTTGATTTTGCAAGACCACCTTTCCACATGGGATGATCTGGGCCTGATTTGCGTGGAGCATTTTTCATTCCCTCGACCCAAGCATTTATTACTTTTTGAGAAGGTTTCCTGCCTGTTGGTTTACCCTTCAATGCTTTGGAAATTCTTCTTTTCTTTTTTTCAGGGCATGGCACACCTAATGAGGTTGGTTTCCCTTTCCTTGATTCAGAAATCTTTTTACGGGCTTTATCAGATTTTGCAGGGTTGCGAAGAGGGTTATTTCTATAAGCCATTTTACACGCAACAGAACAAAACTCTTGGTCTTCACGCATACGCTTTGAAAATTCTTGGCCACATTGTTTACAAATTTTCGTTCTTATTCGATAAACCATTTTTAACCTCTAACCCTAAGTTACCATATAAGGTGTTTTAATGCAAGAAAAAATTGTACTCCCATCATATAAAGTTCCACCTCATTTACAAAAGTATTTTCAAACAAAATTGGATAATTGCTATGTCTGTCATTTAGTTAGCATATTCAGAGAGGTCAAACGAGTGTTACGAAAGGATGGGACGCTTTGGTTGAATTTGGGGGATAGTTATGCTCGAAGTCCATCAAAGGGCGTTAAGTTTCAAGCTGGCCCTTCCACTTATCTCAAAAATCAACAAGCAGAAGAACTAAACAGAGACCCGGAAGTTCCAGCTGGGTTAAAAGAAAAGGATCTTTGCATGATCCCAGCCCGTGTCGCCCTGGCCCTTCAGGCCGATGGTTGGCATCTCCGTTCTCAGATCCCATGGGTCAAGCGAAACTGTATGCCCGAGAGCACCAAGGATCGACCTACTTCGGCAATCGAATATTTCTACCTCCTCACCAAAAGTAAAAAATATTTCTACAATTACGAGGCAGTCAAACTGCCGGCATCCCCTGACACCCATGCCCGGTATGCCCGCGGGAGAAGCGACAACCATAAAAAGCCTAGCGGTTGGGATATAGACCCAGGACACCACGGGGCTTTTCATCGAAAAGGCAGGGCACCGGGAGTAAACCCGAAATGTACAAAGTCGGGATCCGGCATAAAGCAGAATGAATCCTTTTCCGGTGTTGTCAAGGACGTTGTGCAAACGAGAATGAGAAGAAATTCCGATTGGTTTTTTGAATCGTTTCAGGGCCTCTTATTAAACGAAGAAGAGGAGCCTTTAGCTTTTATTGTGAATTCCAAGGGAACGAAAGAGGCTCATTTTGCCACCTTTCCGGAGAAGATAGTAGAGCCCTGTATCAAGGCAGGATCCCAGGCAGGAGATACTATACTCGACCCCTTCAGTGGCAGTGGTACGATCGGGATTGTGGCTAAAAGGTTAAATCGTAAAGCCGTATTGATAGAACTAAAAAAAGAATATTGCGATATGCCATTATGCAAACTGGCACAGGAGAAAATGTTTTGGGGTCAATAGTCTACCATTTCCAGAGAGAGCCATATAATATGAACATCAATCTCGTAACAGACGCTAAATATCATAACCTAGCCCTTATGAGGCTCTCGAAGCATTACAAAGAGCGTGGGCATCATATTTTTTTAAATGGTGTAGGAAAATTTGAGCTTACCTTTGGATCATGGCTTTTTACGTGGAGCCAAAAACAACCGTGCGATATTGAAGGTGGCCCTGGTATAGATCCTGCTTTAACACTCGAAAATCAACTACCTTACATCAATTTCAATGGGAAACCTGATTACTCTCTTTTCAACCTCAATTACTCTCTCGGCTACACATGGTCATATTGTCCCCGCAAATGCCCTTTCTGCATAGTGCCTCTTCAAAACAATCCCAAAGATCATCATTCAATATGGGAGTTTCACGATATCCGGTTCAAAGAAATTTGTCTCCTAAACAACAATACTTTTTCGGACCCCCAATGGCGAGAAACCTTCCAGGAAATATGGGAAACAGATCTCATTTTGAACGATGAAAATGGATATGATTTAAGGTTTTTGGATGATGAAAAAGCAGACGCCCTTAAGAGAACGAAATTTAAAAATAATCGTATCTATTTTGCCTGGGACCGAATGCAGGATGAAAAGGAAATAATTGCTGGTTTTGAGATCTTAAAGAAGTTCAAACTTGCTCGGCATGATACCGTTATTTATGTACTTGTAGGATTTGATACTACAGAAGAAGAGGACTTTTATCGGCTTCAAAAGATCCACGATTATGGCATGAGCCCTTATGTAATGCCGTTTAGAAAGAATGATAGACATCTCTATGCGTTGAAACGATTTATTGATCAAAGAGCTTACCGGCAATATTCAACGATAAGGGAAGCGTGGAAAGCATATCGGTATAAAGAATAACATCTAACAAAGGAGGCTTTCATGGGAGAAGCATCGACAAGTTTTCAAGGTTATGAAGGCGAGGGCGAAAGCAACATCGTCAGAAAAACTACATCTAAATGGCTGAAGCACCACTTCACCACCGAGGAGCGATCTGATCTGGTGGAAACAATGAGTGAGGGAGTGATCGAGCTTAATTCCCTCCAAGAAGAGAAGAAAACTGTGGTATCTCAGTACCAGAGCAAGATCAACGAGGTACAGGCCAAGGTCCATACGGCAGCCCAGAGGCTAAGCAGCGGCTTTGAGATGCGGATGCAGGATTGCGAAATCGTCTACGACTATGATCATAAGACCGTGGAAGTTTTTCAACTGGATCCGCTGGATCTGATCGAAGAGCGCACCATGACCGCACAGGAGTTACAGATGGCCATGGATTTTGACCGGGAGCAAAAACCCGAGGAGACATCAGAGGACCAAGAAGAAGGCCAAAGAGAAGGTGAAGGCCAGGGTGAAATAACATTTGATACCGGGGGAACTACTGCGGTCCAAGACGAGGAACCAACCGATGGATAAAAATGATTTTCTATGGGGTAAAAGGATTACCTTCCGTCTGGGGCGGCCTGTTTCGAGGTTCGGGTTTGAGATGTTAATCCATACTGTTGATCAGGCAGAGATTGTCCGGCCAATAGCATTGGAAAAATTAAACAAAGGGGAATTTGTTGAACCTACTCTCTGTTTTGAAACTGAGGGAGCACAGATTCTGATGGATGAATTATGGAGGCTTGGAGTGAGGCCATCCCAAGAAGGAAGTACAAGCCAACTTGCAGCCATAAAATATCATCTTGAGGATATGAGAGCTATCTTGAAGAAAAAAGGAGTCCTGGAATGAATGATACATATGTCCAACCCATCAAGGCGCGGCTGATTTTCCATAATCTCACTAAGAGACAAAAAGACCACTTGAAGCAGGCTCAGCAGCATCTGGCTTTTGCCGGCGTGCATTTCACGAGCCACTATGAGGCTTCTGTCAGTTCTTATGTGTGGGAATTGGATACGTTGAAGGGGGCGGTGTTGGTGGAGAAGGAATATTAAATGAGATCCCCCTGCTTAAATTGTGAGCATCTCACCGAGAGCAAAGATAACGAACGGTGTCAGAATTGCCCTGATCGGATTCGCTATGCCATTGAGTGTGGGGATTTACCCAAGGACGTGTTGAATACATTAGATGAAAGTCAGCCTGGAAAAGTGCCAAGGGAGAAAACTGTTGAACCAAAGAATAAGGAAAAAGAAGATTCGATCCCGTCCGTAAAGCTCTGCAAGGAGTGTCATAAGGAACCGGCTACGATAAAGGATATGTGTAAGAAATGCTACATGAGAAACTATATGAGAGGAAGAAAGAAAGAGGATAAGTCTATGGCAAAAAAAGTATCTCCAAAAATCGAAGATGAGAATGAGGAAAAAACTTTTTCCGATAGTAGGATGAGTGTGAAAATCAATTTCGCAAGGCCTTACAAGCAGGTTTATCTTGATCTTCAAGAGATAGCTGAAAAGGAATTGAGGCCCATCAACAATATGGCGCGGTATTTTATTGTGCGTGGAATCGAACGGTATAAAACGGGGAAACAGAATGCCTGAGGATATCAGATTGCTTACCTCTTGGCGAGGTCACAGGAAACAAAGAAAGCTTAGGCGCCTTCTCGGATATGAAGGTGAGATACATTGGATTTATTTGCTTTTGTCGGTACGAGAGAATAAGCCTGATGGAAAGCTCACCAATATGACGAATCAGGATATAGCAGATGATGCAGATTGGGAAGGTGATGCCAATGAGTTTGTTCGGGTTCTGTGTGATGAATGCAGGCTTTTGGACAGAGGAGAAAATGGGGATTATAGGGTACATGATTGGGAAGACCATAATCCGTATGCGTTCCATAGCAAAGATAGATCGGAAAAATCGCGTAGGGCAGCGCTTATTCGGCATGGGGTTATAAATAAAGATGATCCTCTGCCCGATGATGCCAGTAGCAAGCCAAATAGTGCCAAGCGCATGCCCGATAAGAATTTAGCATGCCAAGAAAAAAACGGGGATGCCCCTTCTCCTTCCCCTTCTCCTTCTCCTATTCCTTTATCCTTTCAGGATAAAGGACGCAACTCGGCTCCCTCCTTTTTCGATATTGAAGAGGTCAAAAACCTCTGCCAAGAGCTCAGGGAATTCTACCGCATCCATCCAAAAGCGACTTGCAGGAAATTCGACCCAGGGGAATTCATAGGCACAAATCTCAAAAACAGAAAGACAGTCGCTCACCCAGGAGCATTGCTCCATGCGTTGCGAAGGTTGAACAAAGAGAAAGACGTGATCAGAGGGGACCCCCGGGCCTATGTGCAGAAAATATTCAACAGCGAGAACCCGAAATACACCAAACAGCAAGCGGATGAAAAGAGCCAGCGGTATAAGAATGAGCTTATAGCATTCGTTGAGAGGATGAAATGAATGAGGATTATTGGATTACCGGTTATAAGCATCTAGGCCTGTATTTGGGTGTAAATGCTAAAACAGCCTACCGCTACGTCCGGTATTTTGGCCTTCCTGCTCGTCGGCATGGTCCGGGTAAACTCGTGAGAGTTTTGAAGTCTGAAGTGGATATTTGGATTGATCGGTTTGACTATTATAAAAAAAATGAAGGTGTCCACAAAAAGGGTAAACTAAGTATACAAAACGACCACAAAACGACCAAACTTGTCCATTCTTAGTGAGGTTGACAAACCAAAATGGAGTAATTCATACTTATCTCAATCTTTTAAATCCCTATCGCTATCATGAAAAAAGATCAATTTGATCAGATATGCGAAACGGTACGAAGCTACACCATGGAACTTGAATCGATACTCCACCACAATTACGCAAACCATCTATATGATGATATTCCGGCAGAATTACTCATTGATGAGTTGCTCAGCAAACAGCAGAGATTTACCGTTCGCATAAGAGAGCTACGATCAAAACTAAAAATTTAAACAATGGAGGTCGAGATGAAGAAAGTTAGCTATTTCAACAGAATGCTGATTGTGTTGGCGGTGGTTGCGGTATTTGCGTTGCTGATGCCGCAGCTGGCTGTATCGGCTCCTCAATCAGTGGAAACGGTGGAGCTTTCAAATCTTCTATTCAACGGCCAACCTAGCGGGATTGTCGTGCCAAAGGAGTGCGGGGATTTTTCGTTGTTTCCAGGTCATGATTTTATATTGATTGGTGAGGAAACCGTTATCTACGAAAAAATTGATGTCCAGAACAAGAGGGCTTTTACGCTGCTGTTGTTGATGGAGTGTCCCAAAGCGCTTGTGCTCCAGGTTTATAACGGTAAAACAGAAATTGCTGAATTCTGGCTGTATGATAGCGAAGGTTTACCCCACAAGATTTCAAAAGCAGAGGCCAATAAAGTGTGGCTTGGCGAACCTCATTTATTGTGTGCTAAGGATTATAAAACATAATCTGATTTGGAATTTAGGTTAAGTTAAGCCTATGGCTATAGACGACCAAGAAGCAGGCAGACGAGCAGGTGAAGATGCACGGCAAGCTACCCTTGATGCCTTGGAAAAAGAGGCGAAGGAGCGGGGGGCTGACTCCTATCTGGATTATGTGGTCAAGAAATTCTACGATCTAAGCGGGGCCAAGAAAGTGCTCACCGCTTCATATCAAGGAGACATCATCTCAGAGGAAACGGACTACGATGACGCCCGTACTCAATTAGAAGCTACGAGAGAGCTCGCTCGCATGGGTGAGGCCATGTATGCCCCAAAAGAGATATCCGGGCCGGGAGGGGGACCGGTTAGTCATCTTATCCAGTTAAGCGATGAAGACAGAAAACTCATAGGCGATCTCAAAGAGAAGATAAAGGATGCAATTCTTACAGAACATCTCGAATCTATTAAGCCCGGAGATTGAGGCAGCGATCCAGGCTGACGATCCGTGGTATTGGGCACTAAAAAGCCAAATACGGCTGGTCCCCGGGCCCTTTTCTCTCATGGGGCACGAGTTCCAGGTCCGGCCTATGTCTATGCATCCCCCGGTCAAGGTGTTCCGTAAGGCTACTCAGATGACCGTCACCGAAAGCGAGGTTTTGAATGTCCTCCATGGCATGATCTATGGTAAATATCCAGTGGGCGTATATTACCTCTTTCCGAATAAAGACAAGGTTTCCGAGTTCTCCAAGTCTCGATTTAAGCCTCTCATTAACGATAATCCTGAGACTATAGGCGCTTATATACGTGATACCGATAGCGTCAATATCAAACGGATAGGGAGCGGCTTTCTCTACTTCCGGTCCGGTCGGCTAGCTCAGGAGATCGAAGGGCAAATGAAAACCTCTGCCAACCTCAAGGGAGATCCTGCAGACCATGCTGTGCATGACGAATACGACGAGATGGACCCCAAGATTGATGAGTTCATTGATGGCAGGCTCGCAAAGTCCAGAGTACAAACAAAGTCATACTTAGCAAACCCTACCCTCCCTGACTATGGAATTGATAGGAAGTTCCAGGAATCCGACCAGGAATATTGGTTCATAAAGTGTCAGCACTGCGGTCATTGGACATGTCTGGATTACGAGGAAAACTTCCCGAAACTCTTTCATGAGCAGCGAGATGGTACTGTAATACGGGCCTGTGAAAAGTGCGGGAGGGCTCTTGATCCCCGGTTCGGCCAGTGGGTAGCCAAAAGACCTGAAATCACGGATGTTATTGGTTTCACCATAGGGCATCCCTCGGCCCATTGGATCAATCCCAAAAAACTCCTGCAGCAGTTTAGGAAGCCTCACCTAGACCTGGCCAACTTCACGCGACTCCAGCTCGGGAGGGCCTACATCGAGGCAGAGCACCGGCTCAGCATTGAGGAAGTGCTCTCTCTCTGTAGCGACAAAGGTATAGCGAGTTCCTCCGACAAACCATGCACCATGGGCGTCGATGTCGGGAATGCCCTTCATGTGGTTATCGGCAGGAAGCATCCTCGAGCCTTTGGTGAGATTGTCCATATCAACGATTACAGGGATTTTACCAACCTGGATCGGCTTATGGAGGCGTTTCACGTATCTCTGTGTGTGATTGATGCGCTCCCTGAAACTAGAAGTGCCCGGGCCTTTGCTGAACGCCACAAAGGGAAAGTTTATCTTAACTACTACAATGAGCACCAGAAGGGCTCGTACGCCTGGAATGAAAAGGAATACATCGTTCAATGCAACCGGACCGAATCACTCGATGCGAGCCATACGGAGATTGCTGAGGAAAGTGTCATCCTCCCTAAGCGATGCGCGATAACCGAGGAGTTTGCCGATCATATCCATAATGTTGCGAAGAAGCTTGAAGAAGACCCTGAGACAGGCAGTAAACGTTATGTCTACATCAAACTGGGACCGGATCATTACCGACATGCCTATAACTATGAATGTATGGCGAGGCAGAATGCACCGGAGTATGTCTTTGATGAGCTCCATTAACCAAACCGCAAGGAAGGATATCTTCTCCATCCTCCAAGGAAAACACCTGAGCGTGGTGAAGCCGGATCCGGAGAGCGAAAGTGGCCAGAAGATCATCCCCTGTCATGATATCAGGGGGGCGTTGGTCTGGCCGACCGAGAAGAAGCCGGCCTATTATTGCCTGTTCGGACAGCGCACCGATATCAATAATTACGGTAAGCTGCCCTTGCTGTTTGTAATCGAGAGGACCGCTGAGTGGCCTAGGGAGCTCTTCATGCGGATGTTGATGGATTCCCGAGTCTATCAATGCCGCCTCTGGTATAACGACATGAAGCCGGAGAACATGGATTTGATGAGCCTATTCTATGACTTCTGCCGGTATCAAAAGGCCAACGATATCGAGATCGATAAGGCGCCAATCGTAGGTAAATTCCATATCGGGATCCGGTTCATCAAGGAGTGGATGAAAACGAAATCCATCGAAGGCTTAGAGCCTGGCACGATCTTATATCGGCATTTGTATAACCTCGCGCGGATGGATTTAGGGGAGAACCCAGAGGAGAAATACTACGCCCTCGTTGCTATGCAGTATATCGTGGCCAGTATCGAAAAGACGCCTTGGAACAGACTGAGCGCAGTAACGAGCGGGAGCTATCAGAGATCCAGGGAAAGAGCTCATCCAGATGGCTGGACATGAAATTCAAATATAAAATATGGAGGTAGAGGATATGTCTGTAAAAATCAAGAAAACAGAAGGTGATCTCAAAGATAAAGAGAATGTCCGGGTTGAGATCGAGGAGGAGAAAACGTCAAAACAGACCAAGACGGTCTCTCTACGTAGTCTTCGTGGAAGGAAGGCTGATTTGGACCGTCGTATCGCAGATCTCCAGGTCCAGAAAGCCGATGTTCAAAAGGCGATTATGGAGATCGAGAAGGCACTGAGTTCTTCTAGTGCTGAGAAACAGTAAATCTTTAGACATCAGAGGAGGTGCAGCATGCCTAAACGCGACAAAACAGGACCACCAAGCGGTGCAGGTGGCAAAAAAGATGGTGGCGGCGGTGGCCAGGGCAGGGCCCCGGGTAGAGGAACTGGCCGCAAAACAGGTGGTAAAAAGGGAGGATGTAAGTAGCCGAGCATAAAGGAAGGAGAGCTAATACATGCCAGCACCCAAAGGATCAAAAGCAGAGCGCTGCAGGATGCAGCGGGCCCTTTTCAGCAGTGATCCAGAATATGCCAAGGAGTGGGTAAAAGAGTTCGGGGACCAGTGAACTGGTATAACTATGAAAGCCACTCGGAGAGGGGCTAAGAACGGACGGAAGAAGGAAAAGTAAGGGAGTGAATAATGCCGCTAGCAGTACCAGAACGTACAACCGGATCGTTGGGCATAGGTTCATCACGCGGGCTCGTACAGGTGCTCAGCAACAGGCAGATCTCCGATATGGAGGATGCTGAGCGAGCCAAGTTCGAGGCCCAACAAGAACAGCAGAAAGAACCCATGCTCAGACTCGCTGATCATATCACGGGCTGCTGGCAGGCTGCCCAAAATTCCAAGATCGAAATGGAGCAGCGACTGCTCAAATGCATGCGGCAGCGCAACGGGGTCTATGACCCGGATGACCTTGCAAAGATCAGGAAGCATGGTGGTTCAGAGATCTATATGATGCTGACCAATATGAAATGCCGGGCTGCCGAGGCGTGGATCAAGGACGTGATGATCCCCGCGGGCGAACGACCATGGTCTTTCGAGCATACTCCTATCCCTGATCTGCCCGAAGAGGTATCTGCCAATATAGAGAAGGTGGTTTCCCTCGAGGCATACCGCGCCGTGCGGGAGATCGGCCCAGAGGCTCTGTCACCTCAGGGAATCAGTAAGATTATCAAGCGGCTCAAGGATGAAAAGCTCAAAGAAGAGATAGAGTTGGCCAAGCAGACGGCCGCGAACATGGAACGCTACGTTGAGGATCAGCTGGTAGAGGGCAAATATTACCATGCGCTCAGCGAGTTTATCACCGACCTGGTGACCTATCCGGCGGCCTTTATGATGGGCCCAGTAGTGAAGCAGCGCAAAAGTTTGGTGTGGACCAAAAACGATTTTGGCCAGCCGGTACCGTCAGTCGGTAAGAAGCTCAAGCGGGAATATATCGATGTATCACCCTTTGATATATATCCATCCCCTGGCGCCAAGCATGTTCAGGACGGCTATCTGATCCACCGACTCAAATACCGGAGAAGCGACCTCGAATCGTTGAAAGGAGTGCCTGGGTTCAGCAGTCAGACGATCGATGCGGTGCTTCTCGACTATGGCCGAGGAGGACTCAAGGATTGGTTATGGACTGATCAGCAAAGGGCAGAGGGGGAAGCAACCCCCCAGGAGTATATTGACCCCGAACCCATCTTCCATGTGCTCCTCTTCTGGGGACAGGCTCAAGGAGATATGCTCAGGGAATGGGGCATGACCGAAAAGCAGGTACCAGACCTTACCAAAAACTATGACATCTCGGCTATGCAGATCGGCCGCTATCTTATTATGGCAAGGCTCAACGAGAGCCCCCTGGGGATGAGGCCATATTACTCCGCATGCTACGAGAATCAGAATAATAGCATATGGGGCAAGGCCCTGCCCGAGCTCATGCGGGATATCCAGCGCTTATGCAATGCTACTGCCCGGGCTCTGGTCAACAACATGGGCATAGCCAGCGGGCCGCAGGTAGAAGTGCAGATGGACCGCCTGGAAGCGGGCGAGGACGTAGAAGACATCTATCCGTGGAAGGTTACTAAAACAAAGAGCGATAAACAGGGCAGGAATCGTCAGGCTATCTATTATTACCAGGCGCAGATGAATGCCGAGCCCCTGATCCACGTTTACGATTATTTCTTCAAGCAGGCCTCTGAGGTAACCGGAATACCTGCCTATATCTACGGTTCAGAGAATGTTGGCGGTGCTGGCAAAACCGCGTCAGGATTGAGTATGCTCATGAATGCGGCAAGCAAAACAATGAAGGGAGTCGTTTTTCATGTAGATCAAGGGGTAATCATACCATCGGTAACATACCATTGGGTGCACGTTATGCTTTACGACAAGAATATCGACAAAACCGGAGATATCAACGTACGGGCCAGGGCCAGCGACCATCTCATCATGCAGGAGCAGCTGCAAATGAGGAGAGGCGAATACCTCAATAGCACCAATAATCCTACGGACATGGCAATCATTGGTCTCAAAGGTAGGGCTGCTATGCATCGAGAACAAGTAAAATCCTTGAAAATGGCTGTCGATGAGGTTGTGCCGACCAAGGAAATGATGGAGCAGCGGGAGATTGCAGAACAGAAAGCGCGGGCAGAAGCTATTCCTGGAGGTCCCGAGGCTACACCACTCAATCCCGATGGATCGCCTAAGGGCAGAGAACCGGGGAGGACAATGCAGAATGCTGCTGGATAGGCTGAAAGGTAAATATCTGGATGCAGCGGCCCGGCTGCAGTCCGACCCGGATTATGCTGAATTGATGAATTGGCTCAATGCACAATCCACGCAGGTCGCTATTTCCTGTGCCCGAGAGAATGATGTCAATATGACCATACGTTTGCAAGGCGCCTTCCAGGGCCTTGATGAGCTCGTTGAAATACTTCTGGCCGCCAGGAAGGATTTGGAAGCAAAAAAGCGGCTGGATGAGAATAAACGGAATCGCCAAGCGGGGCACTGACGGGCAGAGCCCCAAGAGGATCATGGGGATCCAAGAGGCATTCCACAACAGGAGGATTTAGGTATGAGATACGAACAATTAGATGTAGGGGAGCTCACCGTAGATAAAATTATAGGTGGGGGTGTTGGTGATCTGCTCGCAAAGGGCATGGGCGATGAATTCTTCATCAATGCTGCTTTGGGTAGCACAGGCAATACCGGCAAAACCAAGGACAAACCTATAACCAGTTTAACGGGCGCTTATGGGATGGCTAGATCAGGATATAATGATGTCATCCATTTGCAGCAATCGACCAGTTCCGTCAGCCTAGCAAGCAATCTCGCGTGGGCAAAGAACATGGCTCATCTGATCGGTGTATGGCCGGGGAGTTGTGAGCATGCCAGATCAAGGATCGGCATGAGTACCGCTTTCAGTCCCTTTATAACCGTATCTGGCTATGGCAATCTTTTTGCCAATCTCTATACCATGCACGGTACGGCAGAGGCCGATTACGTTGGATGGAGCATTTCGGGAGCCCGGAACAGGTTCCGGAATGTTCATTTTGGAGGCCCTTTTAACGAAGACCAGGCTGATCATACATCCTATGTTGGCGTTGACCTGACCGGGACCGAGAATGTCTTTGACGGATGCATATTTGGCGATAGCTCCATTGCCAGGAATGCTGCAAACTACAATGTGCAATTGGCCGCAGGCGTGACTGCGCATTTCCACAATTGCCTATTCAGGATGTTTGTGGATGGTGCTGATTCGATGTTCGTTAACTTCAAGAACAGCTCGAGCGTAACGCTTGCATACTTCCACAACTGCACATTCTTGGCGTTGAGCTCGAACCTGGCAACCAGCATTGATGAGGCATTTAATTTCACTGGCGGCAACACTGCTCTTGCGTTACTCGATCCTATGTGTAACTTCGTGAAAGTTACCAGGATCGCGGCTGCTGCGAAAGATCAGTATGTATATATGCCGAGAATGCATGTGACCACCACAATCGATGAAGGCAACATCGCCGAGGTGTTGGTAAGCTAAACAAAAAATTTAACCGGGTAGGGTGCGGGAGTTTGGTTCCGTACCCTGCCCGCTGAAAAGAGGAATGATATGCCTACTTCAACAGACTTGGTAAACGCCATCAATCAAGAAATAGCTAAGCAACCAAAAGGACATGTTGCTCGCTCAATTTTCAATGTAGAAGCAATGAAAGAAACATATGATTTTGGTCATTTTATTAGATTTGTAAGTATTTCTGAGGATGGAAATGCTAACAAACAAATTGCATTTAAATTGAAGTCTTTTTTATCGCCGTTATACGCAGCTTTTGCATCAGCTCCCGAAGTTGAAGAGAAGTTTATGTTCGATGAATCATTTAAACAAGAAGTAATGGCTCAAATTTATGAAAAACTAAAAAACGCATGGATACAAGACAGAAAAATGTGGGGACAGGGAGGGGACAACATTCTGAAAAAGGATTGAACGATGGCTAGAGACATCACCATAGGCGAGATGAAGGCATACGACATCGACAATCTTGAGCATGTACTCAAGCAGGCCGAGGAGCATAGATTTTCCAGTCATGCCGAGGCAACAGGATTTGTGCATGCTTGTCTTTTCACGACGCTTGAGAAACTCGGTGTCATTGTCAACGAGCGCATTGATCCTGCTCTTGTGGATAAGATGCTCAACGATCATCACGTAAAGGTGGAGTCCAGGCGTTATGATGAAGAAGAGGACAAATGGCGTGAAGGGATCTATATCTACAAGACCGATGAGGATGATATCGAGCGGGAAATCGTGGGGTTTATCTCCGCTATCAGGTCTAAGGAGTCGAGCGTATTAGTCGCCCCCGAGGTATTTACGGTAAGGACAAATAGCAAGTCATGAACGAAATCTTCCCAGAGCAGGTTTACGGATATGCCGAACTAAGATCATGGTTTGAATTTGATGGGGAAAAACTCATAGGAATGGGCAGTAAAAAAAGATTCGATAGACAGGGAAATCTCATTGACTATGAAGAATCCCCTACAGGCATAACTTTAACATGGGAAACCCGGAATATGGCTATTCCTGATTATGACAGTCCTTTCGTGCCAGAGTTATGGGGAAAGTCAATACTCAAACATTATCAAGAGCAAGAGGCTATTGCATTTGAGCATCGTTTCCCGCGTCCAGCAGTAAAAATAACGAGATGGATGAAAGTGAAGTCCTGTTTTAAGGAGATCCGCTGCCGCTGGAAAGCTATCATCAGGATTGTGCGAGGTAAACAAGACTGTTCTTCATGCGATGAACGAATATGGTTTTGAGTTATGTTATGAACATTGACGCCAGAAAAGTCCTTATTGCAGTGACCCGAGCTCTCAAGCTCTTGGTGACATTGTTCGAGAAGATTATCCGGGGAGAGGAGATATGAAAATGCCAGTTGCATTTCAAGAAAAACGAAAAACAGGATGTGGTTTTAAAATAAGCCTCAAAAACCGTATTGGCCTTTGGATCGGGAAGAAACTCTTAGGTGTTGAACAGTATCGTTATTCTATTTCAGTGCCTCACAGAGAAGTTATAAACGGTAAAGGCTTATTTATGGATGATCAAACTCAAACCGCTATTCAATCGCTTTTGAATAGTGAAGGACCAACTTTTAGCATCTTTAAGAAAATCTGAGAAGATTATCCGAGGAGAGGAGATATGAGGTAAGTAATTTCACATAACGGTGCAGCAGCGGCACTAAGCCCACACCTGCACTAAGCCAACGCGCTTTGAAGAAGCCCCATTGGATAATTTTAAAAGATTATTCGTGGGGCTTTCTTTTTAGTGAATTTAGATCAAGGAGGACATCTCCTTTGCCAGCATTGCATTCAAAACAACTTGTAATGAGGCTTTCTTCAATGGTCTCCCCACCCTTTGAAAAAGGGACTATGTGGTCAACAACAAGTTTTGCACCATCTTGTGGAGTTCTACCACAATATTGGCATGTAAAGTTATCCCTTTTGAGGATTTTAAACCGAAATGCCAAATGGTTTTTAGAGCTATTTATCCGTTTATGTTTGAGTTTCTTTTTCCTGACAGGATTTTCAAAATGGAACAAATGGTCGGGATTAGCAGAACCGCTTTCTACCAAAGGAAGCCCAGCTAATGTCATTGCCTTCGCAAATGTCCCAAAATGGTTACGGTATGCTCCTCTTGATGGAAAATTCGACAGCCTTTTTGAGTCCCGTTCGCTTGGGCTATGGCCTAATACTTCAGAGGCTTCAACCAATTTAGATAGTAAATATGCTTTCGTAAAACCAGTTTTAGTTCTCATACTCAAATTCTATAGGGGCTTTATTTGTAAGTCAATTAAATTAATGACAAAAAGCCCATTAATATGGGGCTTTTTTAATGCTCCGGATCCGTAGACCGGCGATAGGCGTCAGGCACGGTGAAGGACCAATGCGAAGACCGTAAAGGCGGCTCGCGGGAGGATTGTCATGGCAGAGGAGAAAAAGACAGACCAAGAACTGGAAGGCATGCCTTCAAACGTCACAGCACAGGGCGAGAAGGCAGATGAGCTTCAACAAGGGCTCATCAACGGGAAGACCGGGGAAGGCTCCGAGACTCCACCGGAGACCCCTGCTCAGGCTCCCAAGGAAGGCGGAGAGGGAAAGCCCGAAGAGGAGAAAAAGGAGTTTACCTGCCAAGTATGCGGAAAGTCATTCGGCTCCCAGCAGGCGCTTGCAGCGCACTCACGGGTACACGCTGAAAAGCCTGAAGAGGAGAAAGCCAAGGGAGAAGGAGACTTCAAGCAGAAATACGAGGTGCTCCAAGGCAAATACGATGCTGAGATACCACGGTTCCGTCAACAGAATGCAGAGCTAAGAGTCGCACTCGACAGTGCCAATGAGACCATATCCAACCTGAATACCATCGTGAAAGAGCTCAAGGGCGCGCAGCACGGAGAGGAAGCCCCCCCGGAAGACGGCAAGGCCACACCTGCGCAAGCGGGGAGCGGCCAGCTAGCTCCGACACAGAAGCTCAATCCAGAGGATTTCGAAGGATATGGCGATGAGATGAAAAACTTAGTCAGTTCGTTCAACGCCCTCGTCAACGAAAACGCCCAGCTCAAAAATCTTGTAGGCGGCGTTTCGCAACGAGTGTTGGTGAGCGACAAGGACCGCTATTACGACAAACTCGATAAAGCGGTCAAGGACTGGGAAACGATCAATAAAACCCCTGAGTTCGTTCAATGGTTGGATGACGTTGATCTCATGAGCGGTCGAACACGCGATTCTCTCCTGCAGGAAGCGGATAAGAAGATGGACTCCCAGCGCGTAGTCAATATCTTCAACGCCTTCAAAAAGGGAAAAGGCATGCCTCTTGGTGGCAACGGTGGAGGATCTTCTGCTGAAACACCCCCTACGGAGACCCCTAAGGCTGAAACCCCCTCTGGTATGGAATCGGAGCTTCTGCCAGATGAAAGCGGAGGGGAATCGGCTATTCCCACAGAAAAACAGCCCATATTGCCAGAGACGATATCGAAGGCAGCCAGGGACTACGTGGACGGGAAGATAACAGAGGAAAAGTACAACGAGATAACCAATGAATTTCAAAAGCAACAACTCAATCCCCAGCCGGCGGGTCGCAGATAGACTCTCTTGTAGGGCTACGTTGCGGGGCGCTGATGCTGGGAGGAGGAATTTATCATGACTATAAACGCAGCATCTGGATCCCCGCAGTATAGCGGGACATTCATACCGGAGATTTGGTCCGGTAAGTTATTGGTCAAGTTCTATGCGGCTACGGTCCTGGCGGCTATCGCCAATACCGATTACGAGGGTGAAACGGAATGATCTTGCCCTCGTTAAACGCCTCTAATTGCTGGAACACCCTAAAGCTCACGCTCCACAGCGTGGCCGGTAACGGCGTGCGCGAAGGATTGAAAAGTCGTGTGATGAGACAATGGGCAATCAGCAGCCAAACGGCCTGGAAACGGGTTGAAGGTTCAACGACTAGGGTAAGTACCCTTCTCGCCAAAGCGATGGGAAAAACCTCACGAATGGGGCGTATTTTTCTGTTTGTATTTGCGTTTTTGGCTACGTTTCAGATCGGCATGAAGACGAATATGATCAGCGTTGCTATTCAGCAACATCAGATTCTCGATTCGATTATCCGAGGTATCCCCGTTGATATGGTGGACTACCTCAGTTCGTTTCAATCTTCTACCGATGTGTCCTTCCATCACCAGCCTATGCAACATCACGTAACCCTTAGTCCCAGCATCAGGATGGTCTGGCCGATACCCCATTATATATCCTCCGTGCTTGGCAAAGCCGGAATGATAAGGGTCATCGACCTTCACTCCGGCCTGTTTCGCCAATTTGCGGATCCACGTTGGAGTTACTTCGAAGATCTTCGCAATCTGTTGAGTGGACAGTCCATTCATCGCCATTTTGACAATGATGTCAACAGGAGGAGTCTTGCGTTTGTTCCTCTCAATCCCGAAACGCTTCATATATCGGAGTACAAGTTTCTTGGAAACTCCATACTTACTGGCGATTTTGACAGACGATCCAAGCTCTTCGTAGTCATGCCGCAATTCATCCTTGGTGATAGAGAATTTTCGAGGGATGCTTTTTACGCGAGCGATATTGTACTTTTTCATCCAAGAGAGAATCGTCAAACGCTTCGCGCCGTATTTTTTGGCCAACTTATAGAGGGACTGCAACTCTGCGTAATCCCGGCGCAAAGTCTCTTTACCGATAAGGAAGGTACGCTTGGCTGGCATGAACGATACTTTATCACCATCAAAACAAAAACGCAACAGAAAAATAATGATATAGTCTGGCCTTGTGGGAAACCACAAGAGGACAGGATAAAGAACCTGTCGATAACATCAAAGGAGATCAAGAATAAGGGCGACAAGGTGATCATTCGGCAGACCCCTGATATCACCATCCGCGATTACTCCAAAGGTCAAACCCTCACGATCGAGCGGCCGGAGAGCCCGACTATAGAAATGGAGATAGACAAGGCGAAGTACTTCAATTTCATCTGCGATGATATTGATCGGCACCAGAGCGATATCAAGCTCATGGACAATTGGTCCGGGGATGCGAGCAAGCAGATGAAGATCACCGTCGATGAAGGTGCACTCGCCGATTTCTACTCCGATGCTCATGCCAGCAATAAAGGTATCGCTGCTGGTGCAAAGAGCGGTGACATCAACCTAGGTACCACTGCATCGCCTGTGGTGATAAGCAAAACTATTATCCTGGAGAAGATCGTGGATATCGGGACAGTCCTCGACGAGCAGAACGTCCCAGACGAAAGCAGATGGCTGATTATCCCTCCATGGGTAAGTGGCATGATCAAAAAGTCCGACCTCAAGGATGCCTCTCTCACCGGTGACGGTCAGAGCATCCTGCGAAACGGTCGGTTGGGGGGAATCGATAGATTGACCTTATACCTCAGCAACCTGCTTACCAGTGTTTCCGATACCGGATTTACCTGCTGGCATATCATCGGCGGTCAGCGAAACGGCTTATCCTTTGCCGCCCAGATGACCGAGATGGAGACCCTCAGGGCCGAAAGCACGTTCGGCAACCTGGTGAGAGGGCTCAACGTATATGGCTATAAGGTTCTCAAGACTGAGGCCGTCGTAGACCTGTACGTGCGCAAAGGCCAATAGCGATTAACCAATAACATATCCGGGCGGGGGGCAGCCCCCTGCCCGGACAACATGGAGAACTATTATGTCAACATATCATTATTACAAAGAAGGTTATGCGGTGCCGTATGATGCCTTTGGTAACGTACTCTTGAGGAGACATCTGGATGTTCCGGCATTGATCGCGGAAAGTGGTCATTCCTCATTGGCGGTTAGTGGGGATAGAACATTGCTCCCCGCAACTGGCTTTGCCGCCGCAGATATCTTGCAACTCTGGAGAGTTCCAGCAGGAATTTTACTCTTGGGCGGCGGGATACGGGTCACTACCGGAGGCTCTTGCACTACCATTGATTTGGGACATGCAAGTGCAACGGCAACTCAAGAGGAAACTGCGGAGGCTGATCGATGGCTCGATGCCTGCGATGTCGGCACGGATGACTCATACATCAACTTCGATACCGAAGACGGAAATGAATGGACTGCCTTCGATGGCAATTACGGAGCGCAGACCCTTTCCATCGGAAATCTGTCCATCGATGTCACCTTCAACGGTGCAGCCGAATCAACCTTGATTGCCGATTTCTGGATGTATGGGTTCAAGGTATTCTAACCCCCCTGCCTCAGGCAGGCCAACAGTTGTGAGGATTTGCCTTCTCGGCAGTCCTCACAGCCTATCAACCTTAAAAGGAGTACAGTCATGACACGTATAGTGCGGTATTTAATGCAACACCCTAGCGGGTATATCTATGCTTGGACCGAAGTGCTTTCTCTACGCAAGGATATGTCGGAAATTGCACCGGAGGAGGCCCTAAAGCGATTGGCGAGCCAAGCAAAGGGCAACGTAATCCCTGCGCCTACGGCGGTACCGATAGGGAAAGTAGATGTAGAAGGTGTGGCAGATCAGCTCGAAAAACTCAGGGAACAGCGCGATAGGGCTCTGGCCCTGCTGGGAATGAAACCCGGAGATCTGTTTAAAGATGAAACCCCTCCCGAGGGCAGAGTGATCATGGATGTACCCTCAAACGAAGGGGAATCAGCTGAAGAAACACCGGGGCCCTCTGTTGATGGTTCTAATCATGTATCACCGTCCGATATCATCGGGCAGCTCGATAAGATCCGTAAAGAGGGAAGGGGCAAGGTCCAGGTAGAAAACATGATGCGGGAGCATTTCGGCTATGAGGTAGACCGCAGGGAAAAGCTGGATACCATCGTAGAAAAAGCGATTGGGTATATCCAGTCCCAGGTTCCGCAGCATGCCGAAGAGGCGACGGCAGGGTAAAATTCCTCCTTTTTGTGCATATATACCGAATTTACGCATTTTTGCGCATAATAGCGCACTATTCGGAGGGAAGCTATGGCTACCGTAACCATCGGCCACATCATCGAGAACTTGGTCCAGGTAGCCCTCAACGATACGGAAGGGGATACTTGGGCTCAGGAAACCCTGCTGGATTGGGCAAACCAGGGGGAAAGAGATATCGTTTCCTTGGTACCGCAGGCCAACCCGGTCATTGAGTCCGTACAGCTCAGTGCCGGAGTTAAACAGACTCTTCCCACCGGAGGGATAGCCTTCATCAATGTCCTGCGCAATATGGGCACCGATGGAGAAACACCAGGCCGAGCGATTACCTTGACCAGCCTCCAGGCCTTGGCCGTATTCGCCCCCAACTGGAGCTCGGAAACCGAGGTAGCATCTATCTACAACGCTATGCCCGATCTCAAGGACCCTACTACGTACTACGTTTCTCCCCCTTCGGACGCCACCGGCTATGTGGATCTGGAATATGCCAAGACTCCTACCCCCATTGACTACGATGAACTTGGAGCATGGAAGAATGACTACCTCACAATCAAAGAGAACTACTACAACGCGCTGATCAACTATATCCTCTATCGTGCATTGAGCCAGGATTCGGGGATTCAGGGGACGAGGCAGCGGGCCCTTGATGCGTATAACGCCTTTTACCGGGATCTCGGATTGCAACCCCCTGCACAGGAAAGGGAGGGATAGATCATGACAACCAAAGCATTGACGGAATGGTGGAATGAGGTGGCTCCTGATGTAGTTGCGGTACCCATGCCGGCTGTTGAAAACGCGGTCAGGAATGCCTGCATCACATTCTGTGAGCAAACGCTTTTATGGAAAGAAGAGTTAGATAGGATCAATGTGGTTGCCGATCAGAATAACTATACCCTGACTGCCCCTGAAAACTCGGTGATCATCTCGGTTGACGACGTGAAATATAAGCAGGACGGGGAAGATGACGATCAGTTTAAGACCCTGGATCCTGCCTCGGAAAACCAGTTAGATCTGCATGATACGGGAAGCTGGAAATACCGGACTGCAACGACGCCCAGCAAATATTGGGTAGACAAGGACCGGGTGCTCTACTTGGTAAATACACCTACCGAGAAGAGCGATGAGGGCCTGCTGGTACGGGTGAACCTCAAACCTGCCCGATCATGTACAACAATCGAGGAGTTTCTTTATAACGATCACTTCAAAGCCATCGGCCATGGGGCTAAGGCAGATCTCCTGAGTAGGAAAGCAATGTCCTGGTATGCCCCGAAGCTCGCCCTGGAGCATGAAACACGGTTCCAAGAGCTCATCGATAATGCCAAGGGCATAAAGACCGACGGCTATACCAAGCGTCCTCGACGCGTGAAGATGAGGGATTTCCTGGGAGGAGCATAAGATTATGGCCAATATAGAACATAAAGACTTGGGCTATGCCGAACAGCATGTCATCCATTTCAAGGAATATGCTGACTCAACCGCTCGAGAAGAGGCGAGCGGGCTTACGGAAGATGATAACGGAAAGGTGGCTCTTCAAACGGATGAAGGTTCATA
>Ga0307431_1000678_pt1 | contig 21959 bp, 28 predicted proteins | sample SalMarWE160170MG_FD_202155 | JGI IMG/M metagenome (GOLD analysis project Ga0307431, IMG submission 202155) | Salt marsh sediment microbial communities from the Plum Island Ecosystem LTER, Massachusetts, United States - WE1603-170 | ecosystem: Environmental > Aquatic > Marine > Intertidal zone >...
ATCCTCAGAGCCGCGCTCGATTGGCGGCTGGGATAGCTTGACAGGAAAGGAGGCAAACGATGATAGAGACAAAAGTCCGGGGGGACGAAGCGGCCACGGGGCAGGCCAAAGATGATATAATCAAAGTGTGCCCTGAAGAGAGTGACTACACTAAGGTCAATGTCGGCAAGGACCTCGAGCCAATCGTCTCGGCAATAACGGCGCTCAGCCCGGCGAGCATAGAGCTGGTGGCCTCACTGGTCAGGCAGCTTGCCGTTCGGGAAGGCGTAGACATGAGTGCCGAGAATCGGTCGAGGATAACCTGCCCGATGGACGGAGTGCCGCTATGGGTATCGAAGCTCAAGCAAGAGAGCTACTCGCCCGGGACCATCCGGGTGTACATGTCGACGATAACGATGTGCCTGGCAATCATGCCGACGCCGTCCAGACTGGACCTGCAGCAATGGCTCGCCCAGCGCTTGGAGACGTGCTCTCCCGCACGAGTGGCCACGGACCGGAAGGCGCTCAGGAGCCTGTTCTCGTTCTTGCGAGAGGAAGGGCTCTGGGCGGTAGACCCGACAGAGCGCATCAAAAGCATCAGGGTGCCCCGCCACACGAAAGAGCCGCCCACGCTGGAAGAGGTGTGCAAGCTGCTGGAGTACGAGTGCCACGGTATCGGGCAGACGCAGAAGTACAGGGTGATGACACAGCTGCTCGCCACGACGGGGCTCAGGCTGACGGAAGCCTGCTCGCTCAAGAAGAGCGGCGTGCTGTTCTCGAAGCACGAGCTGAGGGTCTGGGGCAAGGGCATGGGCGGCGGCAAGGAAGGCATCGTGCCCATGATACCGGCGGCCGAAGTGCTGCTGAAGGACTGGATGGAGAGACACCCGGACAAGAGCTCCCCGTACGTGTTTCCTGGGGGCGGGAAGACCGGCTACTGGTCGATATCATCCTACGAGAAGACCCTCAAGAGGGCGTGCAAGAAGTACGGCCTCAAGAACTTCCACCCTCACACGCTAAGGCACTTTTTTGCGACATACACGCTGTCTCACGGCGCCAAGCTAGAGGTCGTGAGCAAGATACTCAGACACGCGTCGGTCGGCACGACCGCAGATATCTACAGGCACGTGCTGACGGGCGAGATGCACGACGCGGCCAGAGACTTTGCGCCGCAGCTGACAATGCCGGCGCTGGTGGCTTTGCCGGAACACGGAGTCGTAGAAGGAGAGTTCAAGGAAATTGACAGCGAGACCGAAGGAGGCGAATAACATGCCGCGGACCGGCGCCCAGGTCTCATCGCCTGGCCTCCGTCGCAATACTGCTAAAAAGAGCGCGCCCACTGTGGCAGTAGGCTCTAAGCAGGCTGGCGGCCGGCGTCGCCGCGGCATCCATATCGTGAGAGTATGCTGGCTGACCGGGAAGCGCGGATGGAAGTACTTTGCGCGGCATCACGTCATGACGGTCGAGGAAGACCCGGACCTGACCGTGTGGCTCTGCAGAGGCGCGCACTACCTGGTCAACCTGCTCAGCCGGTACAAGCTTATAGAGGACCCGAGCAAGATGGCCGACCTGATAATGCTCGCGAGGACGCAGGCCGGCCTCGAGAACAAGAGAATCGTGGTCCGGTACGAAGAGGTAGACTGATGCACAAGAAGCGCGCCAGGGAAGACATACTCGCCAGACGCCGTGCAGACGACGGCAGGCGCGGCGAGCTTGGGCTGATACCCAGCGCAGATGAAAGTGAAAGCTACGCCGCCAGAAGAGACAGGCAGGCAGCCGAGAGGCTCGGCATCGTCAGGCCGTATAGCCCCGGGATACTAGTCGTCACCAATCCGTTTCATGCGCGTCCGCAAGAGGGCGTGATAATACTGAGGCCGGGACGTGGAAGTCCTGCAGCCGCGAAGGAGGAATAGCCATGACCACAGACAATAGCAAACCATGCCCGCCGGGAGGACCGGTTCACGACGGAAGCGGTGGAGGAAAGGGAAGGCCGGGCGGAGACAGGCAGGGGCTCAGCAGCCCAAGGCCGCCAGACCATCCTGGCACTCAAAGCAAGTAGAGCAGACGAACGACAAGGAGGTACGACAATGGCGTCACCGACAGCCGCGCATCAGCGGTACAGAAACCAAAGCGGGGCGATAGTCCCGGGAGTGACTACAGTTATCGGGCTTCTCGCCAAGCCGGCCCTTGTGCCTTGGGCATGGAAGCTCGGCATGCAGGGCGAGGACATGAACAAAGTGAGAGACATGGCCGCCGACATCGGGACGGCCACGCATTACATGGTAGAATGCAGGCTGAAGGGCGAGACGCCCGATTTTCAGCACACGACCCCGTTCGTCAAGGAAAGCGCCCTGAAGATGATGCCCGCGTTTGACAAGTACCTGAAAGAGAACCCGGCGAAGACGCTGGGGTCGGAGGTGCAGGTAGTCAGCGAGCGATGGCAGTTCGGCGGGTGCATCGACTGGATTGCCAGGCCAGAGTCTACAGGTGTTGTCACCATCCGTGACATCAAGACCAGCGCTGGGATATACCCGGAATACCGGATACAGCTGGTCGCCTACAAGGAGGCGTGGAACGAACTGCATCCCGACCAGCCCGTCGAGGCTGTCGAGGCCTTGCACCTGGACAAGAAGACTGGACTGTTGACGGTCTATCCGTTTGGCGACCTGACCGCTGAGTGGGAGATATTCAAGCACCTGCGGGCCATATACATGCTGCAAAAGAGGGCGGACCCGAACCGCAATAAGGCACAGTCCAGGAACTACCGCAAGGTCGGCAAGCTGGGCGGCGTCTTATGAAGGGACTCGAGACGTTCGTTGACTGGTTCGCCGGCATCGGCGGCTTCCACATCGCTGCCGCAAGATGCGGACTTAAATGCGTAGGAGCGTGCGACAATGACAAATGGGCTAGAGAGACATATAAGACAAGATTCGGACACTATCCGGAGTTCGAAGACGCAAGACAGGTCGACCCCAGAGAAGTTCCAGACCATGACCTCTTCTGCGGAGGCTTTCCCTGTCCGTCCTTCAGCATCGCCGGCAAAAGGCTCGGCTTCCAAGACGAAAGAGGCACCCTCTTCTTTGAGATATGTAGTCTCCTTGATATCAAGCGACCGAACTACGCCATCCTTGAGAACGTTACGGGACTTTTGTCGGCGCCTTTCGTTGACGAGAATGGACTCACAATCCCTGAGACTTCCGGATGGGTTTTCTACAGAATCCTGGAGTCGCTGGGGGACTTGGGGTATAATGTGCAATGGCAGGTGCTTTACAGCCGACATTGGGTTCCCCAAGACAGGCGAAGAGTATACATTATCTGCAGTTCTCGAGAAGTCCCCGTCCCTGAAGTATTTCCGCTCTTCGATGCTGCAGGAGAGATGGCAGGCTATCCTCGGGGGCAAGGAGGCGCCATAGGTAAACTGCACAAGCACCAAGGTGGCCGAGTGTACGGGCCAGGCAGCATAGGCCCAACGCTAGATACGGGACATGGCCCGCTTATTGACACGGGCACCGGCCTAAGGCTAGCGACACCAATCGAGCGCGAGCGGATGCAGGGCTTCCCAGACGGATGGACAGAGGGCGTCAGCGACCGCCAGCGAGAGAGGCAAACGGGAAACGCAATCACAGTTCAGGTGGCAACCGAAGTCATACGGCGCCTCGTGGAGTGCCACAACAGCCAAGGGAGGCGTCGGGCGGCCTGACGAGTACCTTAATACTAAGGAACCCAGGATTCGCGACACGCGAGTCCAGAAGGAGGACGGAGCAATGAGCGCAAAGAAGCAGACAGCACCAGAGCCAAAGGAAGAGGCCAACGAGGCCGAACTGTTCGACGAGGAAACGGCGGAAGCCGAATCCCTGGCGGACCTGGCTGGAACCGGCGGCGGCGTCTACGAGGGCGACCTGCTGACGATGGAAGCCATCAAGGACCGCAAGCACACGGTCATCGACTTCAAGTTCCTGCCCAGCACGTTCAAAGAAGGGGGGACGTACGCCTGCATCCAGATTAAGCTCCGCGGCGCGCTGCAGGTCGTCAACACCAACGCGACCGTGATACTCAAAGGTCTGGCTAACGTCGACAAGACAAGACTGCCAATCGTGAACGCTTTCGTCATGCGGATGGGCAAAAACAAGCGGGAGTACTGGGACTTCGCCGGCGCGGACGAGCTAAAGCAACTGAAGTAGAGCACTGGAGGTAACCATGCCTTACATACTGCAAAGCCAGCGGCAGCGGCTTGACCCCGCGATAGCCGAACTGGAGATAATTCTTTGCGACCTGTGCGAGCCCAAAGGCGGGCCAGACGTGGCCGCAGACGGGATGCTCAACTACATCTTCACGCGGCTGCTGCAGGGAGGACCACTCCAGAGCTACGTCAGCCTCGAGCGCGCAGTCGGATGCCTGGAGTGCTGCAAGCTTGAGCTGTACCGCCGAGTGGCCGCCCCTTACGAAGACAAGAAGGCCGAAGAGAACGGAGAAGTGTACCCGTGAGCGACGGGCCAAGCGACTGTGCGAGAGCCGCGGAGACAAAAGCCGAGCAGCTCATAGCCGAACGCTGGCCTAAGCTGAGGCGCATACGCTATCACAGCGTTGCCCCGAAGTACGGGACCGCCGTGTACATGTACGAGGAGTGGCTCACACACGTGGTAGAGATTATAGTCAACAGACAGGTCAAGGAGCGCTGGGTGTGCGAACCATTTCAAGCGCCTAAAAGACGTAGGCTGACAAAGGACGACTGGCCTGTGGGCTACTATAGCACGAGTCGTTTATCAAGGAGGTAGGCATGACAAAGAGAGGCCTTATAGTGTACCAGGGCGGGTCGATGACAGGGCTGACCCTGGAGGAAATTACAGGATGGCGCAGGGAGGCGGGCGCGCTGCTTGAGGACGCCGGATTCACGGTGCTCAATCCGGCCAGAGGGCTGATGTTCCTGGAGCCGGAAGCGGTCGTGAAGGACGCGTACGAGGACGAGTTCACCGAGAACAAGCATGTCGTCTTCGAGAGGGACAAGTTCGACGCCACCAGGGCAGACATACTGCTCATGAACCTGCTCAAGGCGCCGCGGACAAGCATAGGCACGGTCATGGAGATGGCTTGGGGTCACCTGGCCGGCAGGTTCATCTGCACTGCCATAGAGCGAGAGGGCAATCCGCACATGCACGCGTTTGTCAGAGAAGCGTCGAGCATACTGTTCGAAGACATTATGGACGCCTGCCTGTACATTGTAGAGACGTTCGGATAGGAGGCGTATGCTTAAGGTAGCGTTGGCCGGGGCGCAGGACACCGGCAAGACGACCGTAGCGAGAATGCTGTCCGGAAGGCTGTCCAGCCGAGGCATCCTGACTCACTACGTCCAGGAGTTCGCCCGCGGTTACATACCGAAGGCCGGAGAGATAACATCGCTCGCCGAAGAGCTGTTCCTTGTTGAGCAGCAGCTGAAGCTTGAGCGAGAAACGCCGGCAGGGATGGCTGTCATGATAACTGATTCGCCTGTCTTCCTTGCGTTCGTGTACTCGATATTAATGGTCAATTTCAGACAACTCCACAAGAAGGACATCATCATGCTCGACAGAGTCTACGACAAGGTCTTAGACCACGGCGGGTATGACATGATATTCCTGCTTCCTGTAAGATGCGAGCCTGCCGATGACGGCGTACGCCCAGAGAGTCTCAGGCGCAAAAACGGCGACATTGCCGCTAGGGTAGGTGCTTTTATTACGCTCCACGGCCTAGTGGCTCAAAAACTCACCACGGTGCTCCAGAACAAGTCTAAAGCGTTTAACGCGTATACCGATTCGGCAGAGCAGACAATTTTAGCGATATTGAGAGGACTCGATGCAGCCGCCAAAGACTAACAGCTTGTTCAAGTGGGCAGACTATTACCTGTCCATCGGATGCTCGGTCATCCCGCTCAGGGAAGGCAAGCTGCCGGCGGTCGCATGGAAGGAGTTCCAGGCGAGACGCGCCGACAGGGTGGAACTAATGAAATGGTTCGTCGACTCCGGTTGGGGGATGGCCATCGTCTGCGGCAGCGTGTCGGGCAATCTGATAAGGCTTGACTTCGACGACCCGAAGGACTACGAAGACCTTTGGGGCAGTCTTCCCCCGGACGCGCCAATATTCAAGTCTCAGAGGCAGGGAGGTGGCTATGGCGTCTTGATGCGGTCGCCAGAATCGGTGCCCACGCTGCCCCAAAAGACCTTCAAGAACAGACCCAAGCTGGAGGTCAGGGGCGAGGGCTCAATCACGGTTGTCCCGCCCACTCCGGGCTACAAGTGGCTCAAGCTCGAGCAGGTTCCTCGGCTGCACGTGCACAAATGGCTGAAGGACGTGCTCGACTTTGACCTGTTCAACAGAGACAGACTGGCGAGGTCGGTAGAGACATCCGCCACGGACGAGCTATCGTCACTGCTCAAGGAGACCACCGAAGGCGAGCGCTCGAACAACCTTGTGAGGATAGCCGGAATGCTCAGGGCCAGAGGCATAGACCTGGAGACCGCGCTGGAAGTCATGCAGCACAACTTCGAGGAGCACTGGCCGCAAGACGGCATGGACTGGGACGAGGCTAAGGGCATCTTCGAGGGCGGGTTCAAGCGGTACGCCCATGAGGGCGTCAGGCTGACCGGGCAAAGACAGAGGCAGGCGTCGTCAGACGAGGACGAGGAGGGCGAGGAGGTCCAGTCGATGCGCCTTGACGAGATACGGGCGCCGACAGAAAGCGACTCGCTCATAGAGAAGCTGGTGCTCGCCGGCGAGGAGGGCAACACGGTCATCGCCGCCCCGGCAAAGATGGGCAAAACATCGCTGGTCCTCGACGCCTCGATAACTGCCACGAGAGGGCTGCCGGCCTGGGGGCTGCTCCATGTTCGCGGGCCGATGAGGATAGCCTACATCGACCAAGAGCGCAAGTTCCTCCAGATACGGGAGAACCAGCTGCTCATGTCTTCGGTGATAGGCGACCCGGACTACTCGAGGTTTCTGCTGCTGGCGCAGAAGACCGGCCAGTTCCAGGTGGACCACCGCCGGATTATGTCCCAGCTGTACGCGAGGCTGGAGGAGTTCGGCCCAGACCTGGTAGTTCTGGACGGATGGGGCTGGTTCGTGGGCCACAGGGCGAGCGACCCGGAGTACGTCAGACCGGCGATGTCGTGGCTCAAGTCGCTGCGCCAGTCACTTGGCTGCGCCACGATAATAATCCATCATTTCAAGAAGACCCAGTACGCCTCTGGCAGGGAGACCATAGAGATTGACTCTCTCGACCGCATAGAGGGGCTGAAGAGGCTGGTCGACCAGGCGCAGACGGCTCTGGTGTACACGCCAATCCCGGGTTACGACACGTTCAACCTGCTGACCGGCAGGACGAACAAGCCGGCGTGGGACCCGCCGAAGACCGTGATAGACTACGACCACACGACCCTGACGCACAGGGCCGTGTCGGCCGACGAGGGCATGGAGCTGTTCGACCCGGAGACATACAGGGACCTGTGGGGCAAGGAAAGCAACGAGAGCCGCCGCGTCAAGGGCATGATGAACGTCATACGCAACCGCAACGGCTGGTCGCAGACGGACCTAGCCGCGCGCCTAGGCGTCGACAAGTCCCAGGTGTCGCGGTGGTACTCAGGCAGGCAAAACCCGGGACAGGCCGCGATGGAGCGGATGGACGAGCTCTACAGGAAGGCGAAGGAAAAGCCGCTCAAGTCGACGAGGATGCCGAGGAAAGCGGAGGGATTGTGATGGCTGAGCGCGTGCTAAAAGAGAAGAGGCATCCGGGAAAGCCTGGTCCGTACTGCGGCCACTGCCCGTACAAGGACGAGAAGCTAATCAAGCACGGAGGCCGCAAGAGCGGCGTCATGCTGGTCGGCGCCGGTCCGGGGGAAGCCGACGTCAGGACAGGCCGCAGGTACTCTGGCCTCACCGGCCACAGGCTGGCGAAGCAGCTCGGGAGGGCGGGCCTGATATTCGACGACTGCTGGATTGACGACGTGGTGCAGTGCCACGTGCCGAAGACCAGGAAGCCCACCAAGACCGCCATGCGGTGCTGCAGGCCTTTGCTCGAGAAGGCGATGGCCGAGTGCCAGCCGCACACGATAATAACCCTGGGCAGTCCAGCCCTTGAGGCGTTCTACCCGGGAGGCAAGATAGGCGTGTACCACGGCCAGAGAATCCAGGCCGAAGACTATGTGCTGGTGCCCATGTATCAGCCCAACGCCTATGACGACAATCCCGACCTGCTGAGGGTCATCGCGCAGGACTACTCCGGGCTCAAGAAGAGACCGATGCTCAAGACCAACGACGGCGACTACTCGCTGGCCGTCAAAGCCGGCTGGCCGAGCATAGCCAACGACCGCTTCGCAGTGGACACGGAGACCAAAGGCCTGGACCTCAGGTCGGAGATGCTTGGGGCCAGCTTCAGCGATTCCCCGGGAACGGGGACGTACTACGAGGCGAGGCTGCTCCGGCACCAAGACAACGTGCCGGACCACGCCACCATGCACCACGCCAAGTTCGACCTGGGTATCCTGGACAGCAACGGTGTCGTGCGCGTAGACGACTGGGAGGACGTGGACGACACGCTGCTTCTGGCGTACTGCATGAACAGGAAGCCGCTGGGGCTGAAGTCGCTCGTCGCCCAGGAGCTCCACGTGGAGATGACCAAGTTCGCCGACGTGGCCGAAGGCGACACCCTAGAGGGCGTCGACCTGGAGGACGTGAGGGACTACGCGGGCGGAGACGCGGACATGACCCTGCAGCTCTGGGACTGCCTGTGGAAGGCGGCCGTCTCGAGGGAGAGGCGGCTGTACGAAACCGTAGAGAAGCCCCTGCCGAGGATAATGGCCAAGGCCCAGCTGGCCGGCGTCCTGGTGGACGTGCCGTACTTTGAGCAGATGTCCGTGTCCCTGGACGAGCAGCTCAGAGACCTGTGGACGTCGATGCGGAGGCTGGACGGATGCGAAGGCCTGATGTGGGAGGACCTGACGTCGCCCGCCCGACTCGCCAAGTTCCTTTCGCGCCTGCTCAAGAGGAACGTCCCCAACACGGAGAGGTTCGCCTTGGAGAGGCTCGAAGGCAGGCACCCGGTCATGCCGATGATTCTGGAGTTCAGGTCGGCGTACAAGCTGAAGACGGCGTTCGTCGACAGCATACTCAAGCTGCAGCGCGGAGGCCTCGTGTTCCCCGACTTCAACCAGACCGGCACCGGGACCGGCCGCTGGTCGTGCTCGAAGCCGAACATGCAGCAGCTGCCGAAGCGCACCGACAAGACGGTACGCAAGGGATTCCCCGCCCCGGAAGGCTACGTGGTGGTCTGCCTCGACAACAGCCAAATTGACCTGAGGTCGCTGGCCTACCTGAGCCAGGACTACGAGCTGTGCAGGATATTCGAGCTGGGCCTCGACGCCCACGACGAAACGGCCGCCACGCTCGAGGACGAGAAGGACAAGGAGCTCGCCAGGAGGCTGGCCAAGACCGCCAACTTCCTGACGGTGTTCGGAGGCGGGGAAGACGCCCTGGCGATGAAGTGCAGGGTTCCGCTCGAGAAGGCCCACGCGTTCCTCGAGGCCCACAGGGCCAGGTTCACGGGCATATACGAGTGGGTGGCCCGGACGCACAAGAGCCTGCGGGAGACCGGCTACGTGGAGACCGTCTACGGCCGCAGGCGGTACATTCCGAAGATATACACGGGCGAGTTCAGGGCCGCCGAGAGGGAGGGCCAGAACATGCCTGTCCAGGGCACGTCGGGGGACGTCCTGAAGCTGCAGCTCGCGGCGGTGGCCGACATCTGCGTGCCGTTCAGCCAGGTGCACGACGAGCTGGACTTCTACCTGCCGGAGAGGCACGCCAAGGAGGAGGCCCGCGAGCTAATCCGCAGGATGGAGTCGGTGGACTGCCCGTTCGCCCTGAAGGTCGAGGCCACGATGGGCCCGAGCCTCGGGGAGACGGAGAAGATAACGTTCGACTGAGGAGGGAGACATGGACCCAAAGCAGAGGGCTGAGTTCAAGAGGATAATGGCGAAGCCGGTGAAGGACTACACGGACGCCGAGTTCCGGTTCGTCAAGAAGTGCATGGTAGGCCACGGAGTTGAATGCATCGACGTCATCTCTGAGTGCCTGAAGGAGTTGCGGGAGGAGACCCTGAGGCTCGCAACGGCCTCGCAACAGTTGACGCCTTCGAATAGGAAAGTTGCGCCTATATAATGTGTATATAGTATTATGTGCCTGTCACATACGCCTTAAGCGCCGCCGTTCGCAAGTGCGTACAGGCGAAGGGAGACGATGAAGCAGGACATGTTCTACGAGGTGGAGACCTTGGGCGAGTTGGGCAGACGTGCCGTGGGCGTCATGGAGCGACCGGGGCAGGAGCCGACGGCGCCGAGGGGTTGTCACTGGTTCAGGGACTGCGGGGAGTGCAGGTGGGAAGACTGCAGAATATCCGGCAACCCGGTTCGGTATGACTCCGACAGGGGACGGCGGATGCGCGGGATGGCGTTGGCCGGCATGCTGCAGGGAGGAACGCCGCGGGCCCAACTGGCCGAGTTCTTTGGCCTGACCGAAGAGCAGGTGGAGAGGCAGGCCGAGCTCGGTGCTGCCGTGCACGCCAGAGGGCAGCGTTATGACCCTGAGTTCCGGCCGGCGATAATAGCCGAGGCGATAAGGCGCAGGGTAGGCGGCGAGCCGGAGATGCTGGTGGCTGAGACCATGGGCGTGTCCGCAAGGCAGGTCCGACGCTGGTGCGAGGGCGTCGACAGCATCAAGAGAGACGACGGTCGCAGGCTGCGGGGCAAGGAGTACCGTGGATTCAAATGTACTAATGCGGGCACTGTTTAGAACACCCGCTCTGGTTCCGCCGGTTATGGCGTCTGAAAGTCCTGTAACCCGCGCGAAACAAGAACGCGGTCTGAATAGGAAGTCGTATCTGGCAGGAATTACAGAGGCCGGTCGGCCATCGGCCTGCGCGCTGGACTATTTTATTGCGGACCGAATACGGGGTTTCCGGGAGGTTGAATAGGCAATTTATGACAATAATTAGAGCGGGCGTTCTGAGCGCCAGGAGGCACGAATGATATACTCGACGAAGGAAGTGAAGGCAATGTCGGACGCTGACTTGGAGAAGGCAAGGCAGTCGCTGGACTACGCCATCCGCCATTACGGCAGCGAGCTCGCGGGAGACGCAGGCAAGGCGCTGAGCAACGTCGAGGCAGAGCAGCAGAGGCGGGCGGCATGAAGGACAACAGGTGGGCGATGCTCTGCAAGCTGAAGGTGGCCGCCTTCGATAACCCGCTCTGGAGGTGGGAGCGCAAGCTCGACGGCTGCAGGATGCGGGTGGACATAAGCCGTGACGGCAATGTAAAGCTGGCCGCCCGAAGTGGCGCCGACAAGACGGCCCAGTTCCCGGAGCTGGCTTTCGCCCATCGTCTGTCTGCTCTGCCTGCCTCGATAGACGGGGAGGTCGTGAGCGCCGACGGCCTGAGCTTTCAGGAGTTCAACCAGAGGCGGATGAACCGGACTGAGGGCGTGGCGCTGATGGCCAGGAGGCTGCCGGCCATGTTCGTCGCCTTCGACATTATAGAGTGCTGGGGCAAGAGCTTGCGGCTGCTCCCGCTGCAGATGCGGCGGGACATACTGCTTGGGTTCTCGAGTACCCTTCACGTGTCTGAGCAATACAAGGATGGCGTGGAACTATTCGAGCGCGCTTGGCGCGAGGGCTGGGAAGGCGTGGTCGGCAAGAGGCTGGACGAGCCGTACCTGCCGAACAAGAGGGCGTGGGTCAAGGTCAAGGTGTGGCTGCCGCCGAAGGACTACTACGTCATCGGCTTCACGAGGGGGACAGGCAAGAGGGCCGGACTGTTCGGCGCCTTCATGCTCGGAGAGTGGGACACAGCCACCGGAGGGCTCAGGCACGTCGGCGACTGCGGCACCGGGCTGGATGACGCCGGCCTCAGGGAGTGGGACGCCGTCAGGAGGGAGCACCCGGTGTATTGCTGCCTTGAGCTCGGACGGCCGTTGCTCGGCGCGTCTGACCCCAGATACCTAAGGGCGGTGCGGGTCAAGGCCGTGGAGGTCACCAACGCCGGCTCGCTCAGGTTCCCGGTCTACCTTGGGCCGGGCGGTCGTCAGGAGCGCCAGAACGAGAATCCGGGTGCTTTGGGCTGATGGCGAGTAGGTTAGCACTCCCAAGCCCAGGATTCGCGTCTGAGGGCTTGGGCGAATAGGAGGAAGACGTGGGCGTGATGAAGGCGAAGCCAAAGGTCGTCGGGCGGCTGGCCGACGGCACTAGCGTAGTCGAGGTGCGATGTCCTGCGTGCGACTCGGACAGAAACGAGCCGCAGCCAGACGGCACATACGAGTGCTGCAGGTGCGGTCAGCTGTTCAGGCAAGACTACAGACAGGAGGACTGACATGCTCAGGATAAGGTTCGGGGAGAAGGAGGTCACGGTCGCGCTGTCCGGCGAGTCGTGCAGCGTTGACGTCACGGTGACCAGGTCTTACGGGGAAGGGCTGGAGGTCGAGTACTTTCACGCCCGCCGGTTCTGGCAGGCCGTGGCTCATCCGCTCGGTATCATGCGGCTGGGGCAGAAGGCCAAGGAAATGGGCGACGAGTTCGTGGCTGTCGTCCGGGGGGACAAAGACAAGGAGGCTCAGTCCTGATGGTGTATAATGGAACGGTGACAAGCGACAAATCTCCTACTCTCAGGCTGGCCGTGTCAGGCAAGATGAGGTCCGGCAAGGACACCTTGGCCGCGCGGCTTGTCGAGAGGTACGGCTTCAGAAGGTACGCGTTCGCCGACCGTCTCAAGGCGGTGGCAAGCGAGCTGTTCGGCATGGCTTCAGGCGCCAAGAACCGGCACCTTTTGGTGGAGCTCGGGCGCAAGATGTGCGAAATCGACAAGCTGGTATGGGTGAACCACGTGCTCGGCCAGATGCCGCTCCGCTGCGACGTCGTCATCTCCGACCTCAGGTTCAGGTACGAGTATCACGCGCTGAAGGCCTTTGACTTCGTCATGGTCCGGGTCGACAGCGACGAGACGGCCAGGCTGAAGAGGGTCGAGAGGTTCGGCTCGAAGGTGGACCTGGCGCTCGTGGGCGACCCGTCCGAGACAGACCTCGACGGGGCGGAGTTCGACTGGGTCATCGACGGCACCACGTATGACGCGCTGTACGACGGGGTCGCGGCCATGATGAAGGCGATGGGGAGGGCACCGGCGCATGAGTGACGAGCAGAAGAGCAGGGTGATGCTGCCCAAGCCCAAGCGGCCAGTAGGCAGGCCGCCGAAGCATGGGGCGTTCACGGGCTCTGAGCTGGCGATACTGTCGCCCGTGAAGCGCGACGAGATTGTGTCCGTGCTGACCGGCGCCAAGGTATCGGTCGGCCCTGCGGACATGATAGCCGTGAGCATGCTGGCCGGCTGCCTCGCGAAGATGGAGCTGATAGACCGGTTCTTTGCCGCCTGCGGAGTGTTCGATGAGACTAACGCCATAAGGCAGGGGCCGTTCAAGGTGTACCTGGCGGCGATGAACGCCGCGACCAGGCTTTGCGCTCAACTGGGCATGACGCCTGACTCGCGCATCAAGCTCGGCATCGGGATGCTGCAGGCCAACAAGGACCTGGCTTCGATGATGAGCGACGCCGCAGAGGAGGACGAGCCGTCATGACGCAGAAGCCGGCTGAGTTTACGGAAGAGAAGGCGAAGCTGTACAACAAGGACATAATATCTTTTCTCGAGGAGCAGTACATACTGCCCGAGACCGGCAAGCTCATAGTCCTGGAGGAGTGGCAGAAGGAGCTCATATTTCGTCCGCTGTTCTACGACCTGCTTCCGGATGGGCGTCGCAAGTATACTCTGGCCCTCATAGGCATGTGCAAAAAGAACGGCAAGAGCACGCTGGCCGCCGGCGTTGGCCTGTGGTTTTGCTTCGCCGGCGAGCCCCACGGTGAGGTCATCATCGCGGCGAACAACCTAGACCAGGCGTCGCTCATTATATACGAGAAGATACGGTCCGCATTCAAGCTCAATCCGAATCTGCTGCAGTCAGCCAGACTACTCAAGACCGGCATCGAGATGAAGAGGACCGGCACGGTATGCCGGCCAATAGCCCACAAGTACCAGACGGCGGCCGGCGTCAACCCTACGCTGGTCCTGTTCGATGAGCTGTGGGGCTACCCTGGGCGAGAGTTCTACGACGAGCTCACTACGTCGCCTGCCAGAAAGGAGCCGCTCGGGCTCATTGTGACGTACGCCGGCTACGACAAAGACTCGTTGCTGTATTCGCTGTACAAGGCCGGCAGGGCGGGCAAGGACCCGCGCATGTTCTACCTGTGGCTTAACGAGAACAAGGCCTCGTGGGTGAACCGGGAGTACCTTGACTCCCAGAGGAACAGGCTGCCTCCCAACAGCTTCGCCAGGTTTCACGAGAACAAGTGGGCGTCCGCGGAGGGTACGTTCGTTACCGAAGACGACATTAAGCGGCTGCACGGGGTTCCGTGGACGATACAGTATGGACCGGACCAGAATCGCCCGCTGCTAGAGTACATTATTTCGTGCGACGCGGGCCTGAGCCATGACAGGACAGCCAGATGTATCGGGCACTACGACCCGCTTGACGGGCGGGTGTATGTCGATAACCTCAGATGGTGGGAGGGCACAAAGAAGGCGCATGTGGACATGAGCAATGTCGAGGCTGACCTGAAGGACACCGGCATCAAGTTTCACCCGAGGAAGATGGTCATTGACCCGTGGCAGATGGAGTACGTCATGCAAAGGCTCAAGCCGTATTTCACCGTCGAGCCGTTCAATTTCAACACTGACATGATGTTCATGTCGCAGACAGTCATTACAATGCTCCGCAACGGCACGCTCGTCTGTTACAACGAGCCGCTGCTCGACAAGGAGTTCAAAGAGATTATAGCGAAGCAGACAGGTCAAGGCTGGAGGATAGACCACGTCAGGGGCAAGCGCAACGACCTCGTCATCTCTGTAGGCATGATGGCGGTCGCGGCCATAAGGAACGCCGGCCTGTCGGAGATGGACTTCATGAAAGACAAGAACCCGCTGCCTCCTGTCGGCTTCCAAGGCATACGGGAGAAGGAGTTCTAAGATGAGCATAAGGTCAAGACTTCAGTCAATGCTGGGCTCAGATAAGCCCCGGGTAACGGTTGAGTTGGGCGCTACCGGGACGTCGGTATTCTCCGGTCTTCTCTACGAGGAAGAGTACAACTCGGACCTGCAGGGGGACAAGGCCATCAAGACGTACGACAAGATGCGCCGAAGCGACGGCCAGGTCAAGGCCGGACTGCTGGCGTGCAAGCTGCCGCTGATGGTCGCCCGCTGGGACGTGGCGCCGGCCAGCGACGACCCTCTCGATGTTCAGATAGCCGAGACGGTCAAGGAGGACCTGTTCGACGGTTGGGACGACTTCCTGAGGCAGGCGCTGATAATGCTGGACTTTGGCCACATGGTCTTCGAGAAGGTGTGGGAGCTGAGGGACGGGCGGTACACCTGGCGCAAGCTGGCGCCGAGACTGCCGCGGTCATTGGTCGAGTGGCACATCACTGATGACGGCGAGCTGGACTATGTCGTGCAGCAGGCGATGATAGGCAACAATTTCGACCAAGTGCCGATACCGGCCGCGAAACTGTTCGTGTTTACTCACGAGCGCGAAGGCAGCAATTTCCGAGGCATCAGCCTTCTGAGGGCCGCGTACAAGCACTGGTATTACAAGAACAACCTGTACGCCATTGACGGCATAGCCGCCGAGAGGCACGGCGTCGGTCTCGCCTCGTTCACGTACCCCGACCAGGCCACGCAGGCGCAGAAGGACGCGGTGAAGGAGATAGGCGAAAGGCTGCATTCTCACGAGAGGGCATACGAGGCTCATCCCGAGTCCATAAAGTTCGACCTCAAGGGCGTGCAAGGTCAGCTGCATGACATCATGCGCAGCATAGACCATCACGACCTTCAGATAGTCAGGAGCATCCTGGCGCAGTTCATGAATCTAGGCGCCAAGTCGACAGGCAGCTACGCGCTGAGTCAGGACCAGTCGCAGTTCTTTTTGATGGCCCTGCAGGCCGTGGGCAGGAACGTCTGCAACACGGTGAACCACCAGGGAATCAAGGAAATGGTGGACTACAACTGGGACGTAAGGAAATACCCGAAGCTGACGGTCAGCGGCCTTGACAGTCCTGACGTTTTGGCGTACGCCGGAGCTATAGCGCAGTTGGTGACGGCCGGGGCGATAGTCCCGGACGACCCGATGGAGAACGAGCTGAGGAGAATAGTCAAGATGCCGCTCAAGACCAAGGACGCCGCACCGAGACCGGCTCCGACGCCGGCCGCGCCAATGACCGAAGGCAGGACATGGCCAGCCGACGCGGAAGAGGCTGCCGCTGAGAAGGCTGTGGTCGTGAAAACCAAGAGCACGGACAGGGCGCTGTTGGCGGCCGAGTTCTGGAGGGCGCCGACTGGCGTCGAGAAGTCAGTGGCGTTCGCTGAGATTGAGCAGACGCTGGACACGTTCGAGGACAAATTCGTCAAGGCGATAACGCCGATACAGCGGAAGCAGACCAAGGTGCTGGTGAACGTCGTCGCAGGCTACCTAGAAGACGGGGAGTATGACCGGCTGACGGAAATTGACGTCCCCTACAGAGCGCAGGTGGCTGACGTGATTGAGACGCTGCTGAGCGACCTCGTAGCATACGGCGCGAAGCAGGTCAGGGCCGAGTCTTCCCGGCAAGGCAGCACACTGAAGGCGCAAGACGTTCCGAAGCCGCAGGACCCGCAGGCGTTCCTGAGAGTCAGGTCGCTGGCTGTGGCCAACATACTCGCGAACAGAATGCGGGCTGCCTTGACCTGGGAATCCATGCGACAGCTGCGGGAGGGCACGCTCGACAAAGGCCAGCTGACGGCGTCGGTCGACGAGCTGTCGGACAAGGAGTTGCGAAGCGTGTCGAAGGCAAGCGCGAGCGAGGCGGTCAACCTCGGAAGGCAGGAGCAGGCCAGCAAGATGAGCATCAAAAGAGTCACGTCAAGCGCGCTGCTCGACAGCAACACTTGCGACTACTGTCGCAAGATGGATGGCGAAAGTTGGGCGCCCGGCGAAAAGCTGACGAAGCCGGACAACATGCCCGTGCCGCCGGAGCCGCCGTACGAGGAATGCGAGGGCAGGGACCGCTGCCGCTGCCTTTGGGTGTACACGTTTTCACAGGAGGAGTAATGGACCAGTTTACAGCCTGCGGGAGTCGGCCGAACTCCACCAGAAGCGACAGAACGCGAATCCTGGGCCTTGGAATTTGCGAGTATATTATATCAGGCCATGCTGCTCGGACGCGCCTTATGCTTGACGGCTGTCCTGCGCGTGACACGGCGTCACACACGGCACTTGGAGGATTGTGAGTATAAACATAAGGCCGGGCACTTTTCGGCTCCAGGATTCGCGTCCTGGCGCTTGCAGCAAAGGCCAAAAGCAAGGCCTTCGGGCCATATTTTAGGAGGGACAAATGAAGACGATGACGGCAAAATACAGCATGCCGGACAACATTCCGGACTACATCAAGAACCTGCCTGAGGGAGCGCAAAGAGTCTTTGTCGATGCGTTCAACGGCGCCATGGACGACGGTGCTTCTGAGGAGGAATCAAGGATGGCCGGATGGGGAGCGGTCAAGAACGTCTACGAAAAAAGCGGAGACGAGTGGGTGCGCAAGGGCGCCGAACTGACCACTCTCAGGTACGTCTCGATGATAGGCGAGGCGCCTCTTGACGGGTCGAACGAGTCGGCGGTCCAGGTGTTCAGGACCGGAACTTTCAGGCATCCTCTGTACGGCAAGTTCACGCTGACCGTAGACGACCTTCGCGTGATGGTGGCCAACTTCATCGCACACAGGCCGAAGCCTCCGACCGAGCTGTCCGTTGACTACGAGCACATGAGCGCAGTCGGCAACCAGATAGCCCCGGCCGCGGGGTGGGTGAAGGACCTCGAGCAGCGGGGTAACGAGCTGTGGGCGACAGTGTCGTGGACGGACAAGGCCGCCGAAATGATACGCGCCAAGGAGTACAGGTTCATCAGTCCTGAATGGCACATGCACTACAAGGACAAGGAGACGGGCAAGGACATCGGCGCATGCCTGTTGTCCATGGCCCTGACCAATAGGCCGTTTATAGAGGGCATGCAGCCGGTCATGCTAAGCGAGAAACTCGAGGAATACAACGCTAGCGTGCTGATGCTCAGCGACAGAATGCTGGGGCTATTCATGCCGCAAGACAAGGAGGGTAACATGAAAGGAGCAGACTGGGACACAGAGTATATCAATGACCTGCCGGATAAGGCCTTCGCATACATCGCCCCCGGAGGGGAAAAGGACGAGAAAGGGAAGACCGTGCCTAGAGACAACCGTCACCTGCCGTACAGGAACATGGACGGGTCTACTAACCTGGACCACCTGAGGAACGCGCTGGCCAGACTTGACCAGACGTCCCTTCCCCAGGAGGCGAAAGCAGAGGCAAGGAAGGCGCTCGAAAAGGCCGCCGAAGAGGCGGGCGTTGGAGAGGCTGGCGATAAAGAACCCAACAAAGGACAGGAGGTAACTGTAGTGGAAGAGCAAATCAGGGAAATACTCGGACTGGCGGCGGAGGACGACATACTGGCCGCAATCAAGGACCTCAAGGCCAAAGCCGACGCCGCCGGTGAAGCCGAGCAGCAGAAGACCGAAGCGGAGCAGGCCAGAGAAGCCGCAGAGACAAAGCTCCAGGCGGCCGAGGCCAAGCTGGCATCCGGCGAGGTGGACGCAGACGTCAACCAGGCGCTGAAGGACGGGCACATACTGCCCAAGCAGGTGCCGTGGGCCAAGGACCTGCGAGCCAAGGACCCGACAGGGTTCAAGACGTTCCTCGCGTCAGCACCGAAGATAGGGCCAGAGGGCACGATAATCGGGCGAGAGTCCGAGGAAGGCGCCATTCAGCTGACTGAAAAAGAGATTGAGGTCGGCAAGCGGATGGGCGTCTCCAAGGAAGAGCTGGTCGAGCAAAAGAAGAGGGACGCAGCCGCCAAGACAACGGCGTAGGCGCCTTCGGACAACAGACAAAATAATCGAAGGAGAACAACCGAACATGAACCGATTAGCGAAAACCTTTCGCAGGTTCGGCCTGATAATGGCCATGGTGATGCTCATAGTCTTGGGCATCCCCGGGGCATTGTCTGCCGACACACAGATACCCCGCAAGGAGGCGGGACTGCAGAGCTATCCGGTGGCCGCGTCAGCGACCATCTACAAAGGCGCGATGGTAGGCTCTGACGGAGACGGCTATCTTGTGCCAATGTCGACGACCATCACTTTCAAGTTTGTCGGCATTGCGTATGAGCAGATTGACAACTCATCCGGCAGCGACGGCGACAAGAACTGCCGCGTCCACACGTCGGGCGTATTCAAGCTGACCGCGACAAGCATTGCACAGACAATGGTCGGCCAGCCAATGTTCGCGATTGACGACGCCACCATGGACGACTCTGGCACCAGCTACCAGCTCATTGGCGTTCTTGTCGAATACTCAAGCGCGACAAGCGGCTGGGTTGACATTGGGCAACGACCAGGAATACGCGGTGTCGCCGACAACCTGCAGATACTCACAGACACCGACACAAAGAACGTGCGCATAAACAGCAGGAGTTACACTGCCACAAGCGGTGACGTTACGGCTGTCCAGTCTAAGCCGAATGTAGCAACGGGCGGGACCATTGGCGTCACCGGCATAGAAGTATCGCCTCGATTCGCCGAAGGCGCCGCAGGCTCGAAGCTTGTTGGCATCATGTCCAATCCTATACTGAAAGGCAGCGGCGACCAGGGCGACCTGAGCAGCGCCATGAGATGCTACGAGGCCAGGCTCGAGAGTGACAGCGGCAGCACCAGAACCGTCGCCGAAGCCTACTGTCTGCACTGCATGCAGGCGCTCCACGGCACGGTAACAACGGGGCCATACCCGATAGCGGTCGATGCGGGAGGCGGCAACGTTGCCTGGGCTGGCTTCGCAAAGCTGCCTGACGATAGCCAAGTGGCTAACGATGAGGATACGGGAGACGCGAACACAATCGCCGGCTACATAAAGGTCCTTATCGGAACCAACACCCGCTACATATACACATACAGTGTATTGCCTAGTGCCTAGCATCAAATAAAATTGAAGGAGACGGACTGATGAAAAATATGGACTTAGTTGAGCTCAAGAAGGACAGACAGAATCTTCAGGTGATGCTTGAGGTCGAGCAGCAGAAGCTGATAGATACTCAAAACGCTTGCCTAAGATTCGAGGGCGCCCTTACTTATAACTCGCAGTGTATAGCCTTCCTTGAGCAGGAAGACGAGCCGGACAAGCCCGTTTCCTAACAAAATACGACAAAGGAGATAACCGACAATGACATTAGTAACTTCAGACTTCCTCGCCGGCCTGATGACAAACTACCGGGCAATCTTCACCAAGGCGCTCGACGAAGCGTTCGCCGAGAAGCCGCTCTACACGGAGATAGCCACGAAGTTCGACAGTCTTACCGCCGAGGAGAGCTACGGATGGCTCGGGGCTAACCCGACGATGTCGGAGTGGAAGGACAAGAGACAGGTAAAATCACCCAAGGCCTATGACTACACTCTGACGAACAAGCACTACGAGGGCACCATATCCGTCAACCGCGATACCTATGACGACGACAAGTACGGGATGATTGCCCCTCGAATCCGCGGGCTCGCCAACAGGGCGGTCCGCCACTTCAACCAGGTGATTGTCAGCCAGCTGGACGACGGCGCCACGCTGCTCGCGTATGACGAGGCCGCCTTCTTTGGCACCTCCAGGACCATCGGCGACAGCGGGACCATCGCCAACCAGCTCACCGGCAACTATTCCGACTCCGGCGACGAGATTCGGGCGGCCCTGGCTGCCGCGTTCGTGGCGATGCAGAACTTCAAGGACGACCAGGGCATTGTCATGGGGCTGATGCCCGACACCATCGTCTGCTCGCCCACGATGCTCATCCCCATCCGCAATGCCCTTCTGCCCGGTGTGGCGGGGACTGTACGGCCTGAGGCCGGGATATTCGCCGACGGGCTCATCCACCCGTCGCCATGGATTGACGGCGCGGCCAAGACCTGGTACGTGCTTTGCACGAAAGCGGTTGAGGTGCGGCCGATAATCTTCCAGCTCCGCAAGAACGTGGAGTTCGTGTCCATGGACAAGCCCGACAGCAACAGCGTGTTCATGCAGAATGAGTTCTACTATGGCGTAGACGACAGGTTCGCCTCCGGCTACGGCGACCCGCGAACCGCCATCCAGATAGTCAACACGTAAAGCCTTCAGGCTTGCGCTTAGCGGGAGGAGCGCACGGGTTTCTCCCGCCCACGGAATCCTGAAGAGAAGGAGGACAGCAGAATGAAGGCCAAAATCAAAGTCGAGGCGACGGTAGACGTCGGCAGGAAAGACTACAAGGCGCTCGAGGCGGCAGGCCCGCTCGAGCTGGTGCAGACAGCCCAAATGCAGGGCGCGAAAATAAGCACCAGCGTCGAGAAGGCGCGCCAGACCGCCAAAGAAAGGAAGGCGGAGCCGCCTGAGCCCGGCGGGGAGGAAGGCAGTGGCGATAATGTCGGGAAGGGTGGCGGCGTACCGTCATAACGCCTCTGACTTGGGCACCTCAACGACGATATTCTTTGTGGATGGCAGGGAACTGACCGTCGATGGCCATGTTCACTTTCCGCATAACATGACTTTTGAGGTTCGCTATCAGAGGAGAAACGACCCGGAGCCGCACAAAATAAAGCAGATAACGGCTGTGGCCGGATAAGGAGACGAGCATGAGTTACTGCACTATAGCGGATGTTCAGACGCTGAATCCGACAAGGACGTACAGCGCGACGTCTAAACCGACTCTGACTCAGGTCGGGGAGTACATAACGCAGATAGCCGGCGAGGTCGACACGGTTTTGCAGGGCAGAGGTCTTGGGGTGCCGATTGAGACTC
>Ga0307431_1000679_pt1 | contig 21945 bp, 51 predicted proteins | sample SalMarWE160170MG_FD_202155 | JGI IMG/M metagenome (GOLD analysis project Ga0307431, IMG submission 202155) | Salt marsh sediment microbial communities from the Plum Island Ecosystem LTER, Massachusetts, United States - WE1603-170 | ecosystem: Environmental > Aquatic > Marine > Intertidal zone >...
TCGCAATGCCCACAACCTCTTGAGTGTGAAGAAGGCGATACTAAGTGTGTTGACACAGACCTTTATACCTGCGTTGGTGGCGAGTGGCAATTAACGGAAACAGATTCTCCGTCATGTAAAGTTGGCCCAGTTCCACCTTTACCTGAAGTCTTTGAAATAGACTCAATAGGCGCTGAACCACTGGTAGTTGTATTGGGTAGTCCGGTAAATATTAAAGTTAATTGGTTCTGTCCTAATCCCGAGCTTGTAGAAAGAACATTTAGCCTTGAATGTGTGATAAATGGAGAAACATTGCAGCATTCGTGGGGGCCGACTACTAGGAGTAACGGAAGTATTTACTTTGAATACACTCCGGCAAGCGTTGGAACTTATACTGCTACTATTCCAGGGGACGGTATAAAGTTCAATTGCCCCGGTTCTGTTAGCTTTGGGGTTAGAGAGGAAGAGCTTGGAGTTTACTATTGCCCGTTCGGGACTTACGCTGAGTATGAGAGCATAGATGCCCTTGCTGCTCATATTGGATCGCAACACCACAGTAGTAAATCTGCTATTGGCGCAGGTAAATACTATGAATACATTTCTTGCCCTTATTGTGGCGAGGAATTCAGAATTTGCACTCGTTCAGCAGGCCTTAGCTGCACAAGCGGGCAAAGAATAGGAGCAGCCTACGCCATCATTGATCATATTCAAGGTTCTCATCCTGCTAATCCATTAACTATACCGCGATGCCATATAGAGATAATTGTGCCTGAGCCACCAGATATATCTCATTGTTATGCGGTTAGAATTGATAGAGAAACAGGCTACCGTGGAGCAAGATGGTATGCTATTGGTTGGAAGACTATTTACCAGTTTATGGCGCCACCAAGATACGAATATCAGGAAACATGGGATCTTGTTATTGCTCCTGGCCAACATCATGTTGAAGTAAGAGGGCCAGTAACAAGGCCTACAATAATATGGGGACAAGACCCTTATGATACACCTGGCATATTTGACCAGGATGTAACTCTAGCAAACCTTGGCGATAAAGCTGTTTTCAATGTAGAAACTGGTGAAGCAAGCATTGTGAGGTGGGAATGACTGTAGAAGAAGGGAAAAGACTATTGAAAGTTGCTGTTGTTCTATTAATCATTGGGATTTTTGCTGGAACTTGGCAGTATTCTCAAACAAAACTAAAATGACGACTCGTAAAATAACCAAGAAACGCAAACCGAATGAGCCAAACCCGGTATATTGCAACGGCTGTGGCCGCTTCCTTATGTATGAAGCTATTAAGGAAGGGAAGATCCGTATTAAATGCCGACATTGCAAAGGTTGGACCGAACTTGACATTCAAGACGGGCATAAGTAAAATATAATTGAGTCAGGTCACACGGCCACTAAAGACCCAGTTGTCAGGTCAACTCGGCCACAAGACCCCAAAAATTAAAGGAGTTGAAGCAGATGATAATTGGAGCTTTAGTAGGTTTTACTAACCCGAAAAGGCGCCCTGCACCTCATCGCCTTGAGCACATTCTGACTCGCCAAAATTCCGGCTTTTATGTTGCTCGCTTGCCACGCCCATATCCTCTCAATGCACCACAGCGCCGAGTGCGTGATGTTGCGAGATCCTGTGGTATCGCAAAGGGTATGAGCAGAAGCACGCTGGTCCACCAAATGATTGACTGTGTGGGTCCGGCTATGCGGAAATAGCCCAAACCTAAATTAGTGGTGTCAAGGGGGTAGGTGTGAGCCTGCCCCCTTATTACTAATAAAATGGCAAAACTACAGATATTTATCGGTGAAAATGCAGGACAGGAACTAAAGGAAATCGCTGAGAACGGCGGCTTTGGCGATGATGTTGAAGTCATTGATGTCGGGACCGAAGAAGGCTTTCCTAAAGTAGCTGAATTGGAGTTAACAGAAATTCCATCAGCTTATCAGGATGGGAAAAGATGCGCTATAAAATATTCCGACTATAACGTGGAGATTAACTGTCCTGCCGAGAATGAAGTGATAGGAGAGCAAAGTGCCTAGCTTTGTTGAAGTTGGCGATAGGGTCAGGTGGGTAAGTGAGCGGAAGTTCCGACAAGAAGATTGGCCTCCAGATGTTTGGATGGAAAAGGGCGTAGAAGGCACAGTTACGAAGGTATATTCAGAGGAGACGGAGCCAGAATACAGTCCCGAAGAAAGAGAATGGTATACAATTCCGCCGGCAGCCGTAGTTAAATGGGATAATGGTGCAGAATGCCTCATTCACAAAGGCGAGGACACTCCCATCTTAGGGCAAGTTTGGGAGAAAATAGGCAAGCGCTATGAGAGGATGCCGACACCAGCACTACTTTCTCATGACCTCTGGATGTTAACAATGAGTGAATTAAAGCAAAAGTGTCGAGAACAGGGTTTGCCTGATTCTGGTAATAAAGGGGATTTAATTCGGAGGCTCACAAAATGAGCATAAAAGGCATCCCTTCTTTAAGAGAAATGGTTGCTTCAAAGACTTATCCTGGAGCTCCGTCAGGTATCCGAATTACAGTATTTCCTACAAGATCAACGATTCGTCCTGATAAATTTTCACTCTATGATATTGTAAACAGTACATTTTTCGGCAAGCTAAGAGACACTTTTCAAGAAGCAGTTGAGGCTGCAAACAAAGAAAATCTTAGAATGTATGGACCGGTAAAAGGCGAACAGACTGGTATGCTTGGAGTTCCCGGCAGGGTTCATACTCAAAAGCAACCATGGACTCCGGGGCAGATGGAATTTGAAAGCTACGGAAAATATCAAGCAGCCAAAGAACAAACCACGGTCCCGGGTGAAATGAAATTACTGCCAAACGCCAAACAAAACCTTTACTTTTGGACTGTAGAACAACTTCGCGGGGAATGTATCAGACAGGGCATACCAATACCCAAACGATATCATAAGAAAGAATTGATTGACCTTCTTGAGCCTGGAATGGGACTCAAACCACCATACGCACGGAAACCCGGTCAAGTTTGGGACCCAGAAAGACATACATGGCAGGCTTGGGACCCTGAAAAACGTATATGGGTAGACGCATGAACCTATTTTGGTTGACTATACCGGAGCTCCGAGAAGAATGTAATAAAAGAGGCTTAGCTATCTACGGTGCTAAAAATGATTTAGTTAATCGCCTCAGTAAAGGCCCCACAGTTGAAGAACCTAGTGCTGTATTTGCGAAACTCGAGGCTTACTTTGACAAAAAGTATGCTGGCGAGATAGCTTTAGCTGAAAAAGCAGAAAGGGGTGAAATTAAAATTCTGCCCTATTTGCCACATAGAATAGAAGATATCCCTGAATATACTGTAACTCCTGGGCAACTGGATAAATACCTAGCTAGTGTCAAAAAGGATAAATTGCCTGATGTCATAAACATCGTTAAAGTTAGTATTTCTGAGTGCATTGGTGATATTATAGAAACATACCGGTATGAAAGCACTGAGGAGGGGAAAAAGCTTGAAGCTTATATTGACAGCCTTCTGGCGGTTGTTAAGAAATACGAAAGGTTACACGAATAGTCCTTGCCAGATACGCATCCCTGAATTAAGGCTAATAAAGCGGAAGGGTTATCCAACTATAGAAGAATAGCAATGTCAAGCAACCTTTTTTGGCTGACGATACCAGAACTTCAAGCGGAATGTCACAAGAGAGGTTTGCCTGATTCGGGGAGTAAAGCTGAGTTAGTCCAGCGCCTTAAAGGATCGGTCAAGCCACCAATTAACACTAAAGCACTCCAAATTTACGACGTATTCCATTTATTTATACCTGAATATGGTGATGAAGAGAATGTCCAGGTTTATAGCCATAGTCAAGGCGATTGGGAAATATTAAAACACAAGCGCGGGCAGCTTTGGACATTACCAACGAGCCTCTTTAGCGATCCTAACTTCACTTGGAATCACCCAGGATGGGAAAACTGGACTCCGGAAGATTGGTGGCAATATGCTACCTGTTATGGGATTATGCCTAAAACTCTCGGTGAAGCCAATATGCAAGAAATGCTTATATTCTTAACCACAGCAATTAGTAAAGAATCAACCGAAAGTAAATTACGCCAGCGATTTGGTGATGCAGCCTTTGATGAGGCATATAACCAAGGATTTATCACTAGAACTCCTCAACCTTCACCATCCAAGCGCGTTGTTTCCATTACTCTGAACGGGAGAGAGTGGCTTAGAAAATGACTGAACCACAAGTCGGTATGTGTTTACAGGACAACTTTGATAAGTCGCTGTGGAAAATTGTTGGTGAAGAATACCACTATAATGAGCATTGGCTGAAAATTCGGAAAGAACTTACACTTGAGCTTCGAGTAATTCCCATTGGCTACATACCGCATAGTTACTGTCTAGTGGAGAAATGCCCACCAACACTCGCTGTTATTCCACCACCATGGTCATTAGGCTTATCTGTGGGAGATTGTGTTTCCTATACCTACATGCAAAGGGGTAAAGTCAAAACTCAAATAGGGCAAATAACGAAAATTGTCGGTGATGAGGCTACAATAGAGATTAGTGACCCATCATTTCCTGTTCGTGGAAGAGTGTGGCATGACCTTTATGATTTGAGCAGGCGACCAGCAAAAGACTGCGAAACGAGGGAAGTAGATAAGGGAGAGGAAAATCCTTATTGGCTCACTATCAGTGAATTAAAGGAAGGGTGTCGTAGTAAAGGGTTGTCTGCCTCTGGCAGTAAAGAGGATTTAGTTCGACGGTTAATTAAGAACCGGCTGTTTCAAAAATGAGCCCTCTAAGCAAGAAGCGCCTCAAAGATACCGAAGAAGAAGCCAGAAACGAGATTTTAGACCTTATAAAGGGTGCACACGATATTAAAGAAGTCTTGAAAGATGCAAAGTCAGATCTCTTCTTTATTGAAGATGAACTGGGCAAGCGGTCAATCCCTTATGGTGGTGGCTTTGTCGTTGGCCATGGCACACGCAAAAGAATCAAAGCACAGTATTTCCCGGGGGTCCCTGGAGAAGTTCTTGATATAAAATGGCGCATTTATAAGGACTTTATCGCAGAACTAGAGCCAATAATCGACGAGATAGACCACTGCCTTTGGACATTCAGCTATGAGGAAGTGAAGCAAATGGCTGTTGCTGAAAAGATAAGCATTACCGGTGGTAAAATCTGGATGTGTAAGGAGTTGATAAGAAAAGGGTGGCGGGTTAGTAAAGGAAGGCTCGTGCTTAATTAAAGGAGGTCTAAACTAATGAATGATAGAAAATTTTACTATTGTGATAATACTCGGCATCACAAACATCAGGAGACAATCCAAATTTTAACACAGGAGGAGAACCCATACTGTCCCTACTGTGGAGTAATTATGACTAGGGGTCGTTGGGAGGAGAGAAACCTCCTGAAGAAAGGACGAGACCCGATAATAATGACAAAATCTAAAGGTGCATTTACCAAATAGGCTAATTCAAACTGCTGAATAACCGCAAAACCAAATCGTCTTTGTTCCCCATTGTTGATAATCCCGCTTCACGACACTTTTGTTGAAGCTCGCTAACATTTAGCCAGTATGGATCTTCCAGCCCTTGGTCTTTCATCTTCTTCCGTAATCCTTCCGGAGATAGTTTAAGCTGTTCCACCTGTGCCTCACCCTGCTGTGGTGCTTCAACGCTAGTGCCAGCCCAAATCTCCGATAAATCTTGGCTCCAAAAGCTAGGTAAGTCATTCTGCAATAGTCCTTGCCAGCGTATTCTTGGTGCAACAACATAAGTATTTTTCAATACCTCATCTTCAGACGGCATTTCGTCAAACCGTTCCCCGGCCTTGATCATCATCCCTTTCATTTCACCAGAGTCTTTCTTTGCAGCAAACTCAAGCAAATATGGTGGTCGTTTAAACAGGAAGGCATTGAAAAATGGCAGGTATGTCCCCTTGACTAATCTTGGGAAATGGTAAGCCAGGATAAATATCTGCTTGCGTTGTCTCGGTAAGCTCAAAAAGTTTATAACCGCCTCTTTGTCCTTGTTGCTGTCCAGGGGCAGTTGGATGTCGGCTTCGTCAATAAAGACTATGGAGTTCTCGGTTGACGCTATCTCCATGATATCCTCAAGAAACTTAAAGTTATCAGGCAATAGATCTCTCTTGCTTCGGGGTAATCCTACAACCGCTGGCCTTAAACCGTATTTCTCGCTATACCTCTCCAGGATAAAATATGCCACCGCACTCTTTCCTGTCCCAACGTCTCCAGTTAGTAAATACGATGCCTTTGGGACAACCACCTCATCCCACTTTGAAGGTGGAGGTGGAGGAGTGTTTTCCTTTTCAGTATTTTCCCCTAGATATTTGTTTATGTCCATTAGCTCACCGCCTTTCCGTGTGTATCAATCATTCTACCGTCAAGATGGTCAATCTCATGCTGTAAGACTTGACCAAATAAATCCCAACCTTTATAGACAAGTTTTTCCCCACGCAGATTATGCCCAACAACCCTAACCGACTTGTGCCTGGTTACCTTATACAAACTCTGTCCGTGCCTTATACTCGCACAACCTTCTATTACCCGATGCGTTTGTATAGATGTCTTAAAAATAACAGGGTTAATGATAATAATGATATCTCTTGGATATCCCCCACGAACAGCAATCATTCTAGTTTTCTCACCAAGCTGAATTGCGGAAAGCCCAACAAAGTTAGATGTATTGAGGTAGAATATCAACTCTCTGGCAAGTGCATTTACCAGGGTGTCAATATCTGTAACCGGCGCAGATACTTGATTTAATACCGGATCGGGGCGTTGTATTATCTCTCTCATTGTGCCTTCGCTACAACTAATTGTTTCCCAAGCTCAGACTCGGCTAACCGCATATTACCACCGGCAAAGCTACTAACCCAATTATACCAATCACCAGGCAATTCCACACCTTCATTCTGGCTAATCAATTTTAGCTTTGCCTCTAAATCAGCACTTTCCAGCTTCGCAAACGGATATAATTCGCACCGGCTAACTACTGTCTCCGGTATCTTCCCATCGTCAAGGCCATTCGTCGTGGTAAGAATTATTACTAAGTGCGGTGGCGGTTCTTCCAGTAACTTCAATAGGCTTCCCCACGCCTCGCCTGTTAGCTGTTGAGCTTCGTCTAGGATATAGACCTTCTTTTTGGAGATAGGCGCAAAGTGTGCCTTATAGCATAAATCTTTGACGCTATCTATCCCCCGGAATCTGCCGGCATCAATCTCCATGACATCCCAATGGCTATTTTTTCTGATACTACGACAATCCTGGCACTCACCACAAGGCTCACCCGTTCCGTCTAGGATATGTGAGCAATTCATCGCCATAGCCATGATCCTGGCAACACTCGTTTTGCCGGAGCCACTTTGCCCGAATAATAAATAGCTGTGAGCAAATCGTCCTAGCTTTGACTGTGCCTTCAAGACAGAAATAATCTTATCTTGCCCGACGATCTGGCTGAATTGATAGGGTCTATACTTTTCGTAAATCATTCTTTCTTACCTTCTGCTTCTTCCTGAGATTTGGCAATATGGTTTAGTTGCCTTTGACGAACTATCCGAAGATAATCTCCGATTAAATCTGATGTTTGTGGTATAAATTCTCTACCATCACCTTTAACTTGACATACAACACCAGCAGGGTATTTTTTCATAAAGGGTGGGCAATAGTCTGATGGATCAGGTCTAAAATTATCGCATGTTTTAAAGCTATTCCACTTCGGTAATTTAAGCCCTCCAAATAATGCTTCTAGCCTCCAATCGTAATGAAGCCAAGTCGCTTGTTCCCATTTTCCCATGTCTCGCTCATCAGTTAAATTGTCTACTGGTATGGCATATAGCCACCATCCCATGTAAACCCAATAAGGGTTATACTCAGCGTAAATGTAATAGAGTTTGTCTTCAGTAAGCCAATCGCTGTTGGTTCCCTGCCGATACTTTTCGTAAATCATTGTTACTCTCCTTCAGCTTTGGCTATTGCCTCACAAACTTGCTTATACAATTTACCAGGCAAGGCAAAATCTGGCAAAGTTTTAATGGCTTTCAACGCCGCATACATACGCTTGCTGGCTACTAAGAGGTTGGCATTAGCTTCCTGTTGCTCTGGCGTTTCGACCACCCCTCTTGTCTCAGTTGGTAAGACAATGGCTATTTGGCTATAATCGGATACTACATAGAGTTTGTTTTTATTATAGCGTTGTAGCTTCCATTCCCCCTTAGTGCATTCCATCGTGCCTCCTTTAATTCAAGCTCACCCCGATTATGTTTGTTAGTCCTATGTCAATATTTTCTAGCTTTATGCCTTTATCTAAAGCTATGCTCTTAATGCCCTCAAACCATTCCCATATTTCCGCTTCCGGATCAGCACTTTGGCTATCAAACGAGCCAGTTATTTCAACCTTAAACCTTACATCTTCTATCACTTCAAACCTCCGTTTCCAAGTCCAATAGGTAACAGTCTATCGTGTCCCAAGAAATACCCATTGAGCAATCCTGGCGGTGATCCATTTGGTCAAGAATATCCCCGGCTTGCTCCCGGCTACACTTTATACCTTTTTCTTTGGCTCGCTCTAACACGTCATACTCGCACCAAATAGCAATAGCAACGTGATCACCAGCACCCATACCATCAAATCTCTTCTTTGCCTCTGTTACTGTTGGCATACTATCCCTCCTTTAGATGTAATAATTGCTTTAACAAATCAACTTCATATTGGCTGTATCGTGGGTTTAGGTTATCTACTAGGAAGGCATCAGCTTTATTTTGGAACTCTTGAACTTTGGCGTTAAGTGAGTCCTCGCTTTTCACATGGGCAGTTGGTAACTTCACACTTCCATAAGAGGCTTCGTAGAATTTCAGGCATTCGCTATCATTCTTATATCCAAGAGTTATCTTTACCATTATGCCTGTTCTATCAAATTGAATGATGGCCATAATTCTGCCATTGGCTTTAGTCCATTGTTCTCCTGGCACTTCTTGCCAGTCATATTTTGGCTTGATATCCTCTTGCTTCGTAAATACCCACTTTCCCAAATTAGAGTCGCTTGCTTCTCGATTTCGGTATTCGTCATAGAATAGGCAGTATTTAATTTCTTGGTCTATTTCCCTTTGTAATGATTTCATCAATTCTTCACTACCCAATAGATTATGCCCATAAATAAAGTTAAAATCCTGAAGCTCTTTCTTTAGCTTCTCCAATTCCTCCCGGTAGCGTTTAACAGCTTCAGGTGAAATACCTCCCCAAAGTCCGCTACCGCGCCTTATTGCTATTCCAGTAGTTATCACTCTTTCACCCCCTTTACTTGTAAAAATGCTCTATTGCCGACCAAGTGTAGAAATAAACCCTTTGCTTTGTGAAAGGTATTTCGCTTTTGTAAAACTCATAATCGTTAGGGTATGTCTGCATAGTGTTAATCAACTCTGGCAGAACATCGCAATTTTGCAGAAATGCCTTCTTGCTTATTTGTTTAGCCCGGTTATCTACAATATCAATCAATGTCCCAATGTCCCCGAAAGGATTATCAACACAAGTGCCGATAAACTGTTTCATTTTAATATCTCCAGTTTAGCGCAAAGGGTATTCTTGGCATGGTCTATTACATTGGCATAGTAGTTATTTAGGTAGTCAATTTCAGCCTGCACCGCCTTACAGGTTGCTTTTTCTGGATAGGTGCAACGCATTACTCGGGGACATCTACCACCACAAAAACGATGTGCTGACCAACAATTAGTGCCTAATTCCTTTGAGTTTACTACAACTGCTTCCATTCTTACCCCCTTTCAATTCGTTTAATACCGGTCAAACTCTGCTCTGTTATGATCTGCTTTATGCTTCGGTTGCCGAATCGTTTAGCTAAACAATTCAGCCAAGCCATAAAACCAGGATTATGCTTCCTTACTGCAAAAACAAACTGAGCTTCAGTCAATGTAGTCATAAATCCCCCTTATACTCTAACCCGTGCCGGTATCGTCAATTTCAGCTCATAGCCATATAAGCCAATCCAAATAAAGTAGCCACCGATTAACCGATACGCTTTGATAAAATGTTTGCTCCCGGTATAGTTCCCTACTCTTAAAGAAGCTACACCGCGCTTAAAGATTGTTTTCTGCCAATACCGTTTAAACATCAATACTCCTCCGGTAATAGTATTGTTGTTGCTGAATGATCGGCTTCGGTTATAATCCAAATTTTAGGCAAGCCCGTTATCTCGTATGCCGAAAATATCCTTAAATTGCCTTGCCTTAAAGCAAGCTCGTTTTCGTCTTTGTCCTCTTTGTCCATATCCCCCCAATCCCCCCCAGCGTGCCGGCGTAAACTATCCAGCGTAAACTTGCTGAATTGAGTGTCCTCTGCTACTCGGTCATTTACTCCCCGAGTCATTACCAATTGCCCTAGCTTAAATTTACCGCCTATATCTATCATTTATTCCCCCTTCAGATGTTTTGTTTTCCGGCTCTTGTCTTTCCGGTTGTGGCGATCCTTCAGTTTAACATGGTGCTTTCTGCTCATAACTCCAACCCCCCAACTGATGCTAGAATTAGCTCTTGCCCTTTTCCTAACCCTAACCCTATACCGTGAATAGCAAAACAAGCCTCGCACATATACGCCCAACGCCCATCTTTTGTCCTGCCATCATATCTCGCGATCCTTCCGCAGAAGTCGCATTTAGGTAGTCGTTCTACTGTTACCTTTATATGTTCCATTATGCTATTGCCTCCGCTTCTTCTTTTTCTAGCCCTTCAGATCCCCACATACCCCGGAGCTCCTCCAGGTCAAAGTTTCTCCGGCTACGCTTCCAATAGTCCCCGTCGTGGTAATACCACGCTTGTTTAGAGTGAGCAAACCTAAAACCTAGATCCTTTAACTTGTCTTTAATAGGATAGGTATTACCGGCAACCCAGAGCCAGCTTCCTATAATCTCACCGGTTATGCCTTGATAATGTTTAACTCGATCCCATAGGTTAGCCATAGTTTCTGTTAATGGCGTTGTTTCCCTGCCTTCAGCGGTCTCCGAGCCAGTCCATTGGAAATTAATAGCCTCTAAGGTTTGGAAGGCGATATTAACGAGTTTCATTAGCTCAAGATCCCCGTTCTTATGATCCGGATGATATTGCTTCGCTTTGATCCGGTATGCTTTTAATACGGATGATTTCCCTTGTTCCGGATTTCCTAAAATACTCAATGCTTCTGATATTTTCATCATCTTCTAATACTATTACAATAGTATTTTAAGGTATATATAAAGAATAGCAAAATCAATTTTAGGTTGTCAATAGATTTTGCCGGTTTTTTGAAGTTTTTTTGAATTTAGATATAAATAGCTATAAAATTTTGATCATCAAAATTTTATCACCCCTAGCAATGATAAAAACGATTGTCATTGCGAGCGAAGCGAAGCAATTAACCTAATTTGGCTAGTATATTCTGGCAGGCTGCCTTTAATTCCGCTACGAGCTCGGCATACTCCGGCATATTCTTTATCTGTTCAATAGTATAGCCCCCTATCACTGGAAAGCCATGCCCCCTACTACCAGAACAATCCCTTACCTGGATTAGATAACTATCGTCAATGTCAAAAGCCCCGAAATGAACCCTACCTTTAACAATATCTATTTCCTTGTTCCGGAGTTTCGCCCAGCGCCCGGACTTATCTAGCTTCCTGGACATACCGCATACCGGGCAGGAAAGGAATAAGCCCTCTACTATATGCTCAATTCTAGGTTCTCGTTTATGTTTTGGTTCTGTTACTTCTCTGGGTGCTCCTCTAGGCTTCCAAGGCATGTTTAACCCCCTTTCTTAATTCTTTCTAATGTTAAATACCAAAGATTTGCCGGTGAAAGTTCCTCTCTAGGAGGGATGTCATTAGGAAGCCAACCCAACTTCTCTAGCTCGTCATACATTTGATCCCTAATTTCTTTTAGCATCCTTAATGCTACCACTTCGCTTATTAAATCACCCATAGGTAAAGCCCCCTTTAATTCCTTCAATTCCTTTTCATATTGCCAAGTATAAGTTCTAAATGGCATGCTTCATCATTTCGTCATCAACCTACTCTTTCGTCTATGATCTGAGTCGGAGATTCTTGAGTTCTCATTTATTTTACACCGTTTTCTTACTTTTAGTTTTTTAACTCCAGCATATTTATAATACCGGTCTGGCAATTTCACTATAAATACCCTTAAAAAACGTTAAAATTAGGGCTTTTGGGCCTTGTCACCACCTAAACATCAAACTTCCTCATTATTGTTGCGTTTTTGAAACACTAAAATATCCTCATGGTTAATTTTCTCTACCTCGGGGTGTTTTTGATAATAAATGATACGCCAAAACGACTAAGACGGTAGTTTCCTTTTATGCTGCTCAGTTAATTCAAACCCTGCTTGCTCACATAGTTTAATTGTGTCAAGGTCAAGACGGATAACCTGCTTGTTGCGGATGAAGTTTTTCAAAACGAGTATCATTAGCCCGTTTGGTTTCAAAACTTTATGGCATTGCTGATATACCTGTAGCATTGCTTCTAGGTAGGATTGAGATTTTAGGTTGCCGATGTTATTTTCATTTTCTGCTTTATATCTACCAGTGTCCGCCAACTTTGGATTATCTGCTGCTATACCTGTGTTACCATGTTGTGAAGAACTTGTTAACGCCCCCTCATACGGTGGGCTGGTTATTACAGCGTCTATGTTGCCGTAGGTGAGATTAGAGATATTATTATCATCGCCGATGTTTTCAGGCATATAGCTTCGCTTGCCAACTAAATCAGTGGGGCTATGCTTGCTCCCTTGATATCCTTTTTGAGCTATACCACCACCGCTTTGAGCTTCTGCATATGGTGGTGAGGTAATAATTTTATCAACCTCCCCATAAGGTAGGTTAGCTATGTTATCAGGATTGTCAGGCAATCCATCTTTTCGCTTACGGTATGCTCTCTCTCTTGCTTCTTTCGTAAAGGCGTGTCCTTTTATTTCACCTGTCTTAACCCTCTCCGCTAAATCTCCTGCAGTATTTATCATAAAATCGGGGTCGTGCATTTCCTTACTACCTGCATAAGGTGGTGATGTTACTATCTTATCAACCAGCAACCCCTCTAAATTCCTCGCATCGCCCTGTATAATATCCACATGCCCCATTTGATAACCCATTTGCGGACCCTTTTGCATTATCTTCCCAAAATTAGCTTCCATCATCTTGCAGAATTTATCCTCGAGTTCCACGCAAAGGATATTTCTGCCAAGCGCAGCACCAACAAGGATAGTGCCAATGCCGGCCATGGGGTCTAAAATAACATCGCCAGGCTTTGTATATTTCTCAATAAGCCACAATTCTAATGGCAATGACATCTTCGCGGGGTGAGCGAATGATTCAGCAGTAAACCATTGCTTTCGTTCTTTAGTGTCTACCTTAAACTCAAGATCCATAGAACCACCTTAACAGCATCACAATCCCAATAGCCACGATTACTGTTGCAATAGTTGCTAAAACTGTATGAAATCTAGTCATAGAAAATCTTAATTTGGCATCCTACCACAGGATAGGGTCTTGCCCTTCGTCTCCTCAAACGCCTCAGAAATTTAATGAGCTTTGTCATTCTGTTTCCCATCCCCTCTTAGCCTTTTTAAGTTTCTTGCCAATTACTTCTTTACGTAAACTCCATTCTCCATTGGAGATATCATTTATAAAATCATCATCAAACCCACACGCTCCTAAAACCTGCAACATAGTATCTCTACAATGTTCCCATGCCCATAGTCCCTTTAAGCGATCAACATCTGCTCGTAAAGTTATAACTGCCATTTTTACCTCCTTTGAATACCCTAGTCATAGCACCCGCCATAACTTCAAACTACCTAATTTTTGTTGATAAACGCAATCTTCGCGCTCTAATTCATCAAGTAACTGAATAGTCATATTTAATGGCAGCCCGGTTAAATAAGAAATTAACTTCAGGTTGGCTCTATGAGACATCTCGATGGCATATACTATCATTCGCTTTGCCTTTTCTTTACCACCAAATTCAGCGTATTCAATCATTTCCAATACTCCAAGAAAGGGTGCGCCTTCAAGATGGCCATGTCCACAATTTCAGGTTTTTCAGTGAAATAAGTCCCAATCATCCCAAATGTCATTGATTTTTTCCAACGCATGAAGTCATAAATATAAAGCAATGCTTGCTGTGAACCTATATCAAGATTGACTTTAATTAAATTATTTAGTAGACCGCGCCTAATACAATGCCAGCCGGTCCCATACCTTTCCGGCAATCCACTCGCCCTTTCAATATCATGGAATATCTCCGATAGCTTAAATTCCGAGTAGAGGGGCCGATAACCCTTCAAATACTCAATAATTTCGTCTGGGATGATATGCTCGCGTAGTTTTGAGCCATGTTTTGTAAGCACACGAAGCCTTTTGGTTTTCAAATTCAAGGCATCGGAATCCAGGTCAGCCATTTCAATACGCCGTAACCCGTAAGTCGTTGAGAGGGCAACGAGTGAAGTTGCAACACCTTCTAATTCCTCAAGTTGTTTAAATTTACCATCTTTAGCAGCATCTATCATCTGCTTAATATCCTCGGCCGAGAAAGCTATTTTATTCTCCTGCTCCTGCCATGGGACAGAGGCCATTGCAGTCTCAATTTCAGCAGGTGCTCTTTTAGAAAAAGACCATTCAATCTCAGGCTCTAGTTTGCCGGCTATCTCAAAAGCACGCTTCAGGATCCTAAAATGTAGCCTACAGGTCCCCGGCGCATAACCTTCCTTTGCCAGTTTTGTAATGTAATTAACGACCGCCCTTCGAGTAAAACTACCACCGTTAGAAGTATAAAACCGGCTGATAATACTGGTAAATTGCTTGACTGTTCGCCCGTTTGAACCAGCAAGTTCCTCAGTAACTTTGTTTATAAGGTCGGTTTTTGTCATTAAGGCACCTCTTGCAGTGTTATCTCATGAACAGTTTCAACTCTTAAAACCTTTACCATGGCTCCACAATGCGGACAACTTATTTCTATTCCATCTACAAGCGAATCACCATAGTCCCACAAATCTTGTATAGGCTTCCCACACTTTGGGCAATCTACTGAACTTGTATCCCCATAAGTCTCTTTCATTATGTTCCCCCTTTTAATCTTCTTACAATCGTATTTACTGTTCCCTTTTTGTCGGCTACAGATACCGGTGGCAGCCACTTATTATCGCAACCTATTTCAATAGTCAGCGCCTCAATCTCCTCATGGGTATGGTCAGCGAGATGCGCCTTTAGCCAGCCCTCACCGCAAAGAGGAGGGTTGTTAAGAATCCTGAATACTCCGGAGGGTTTCCCCGCTTTCTCTTTTGTCATACTGGCATCTCCTGCCTTAATTTATATGTTCCACTCTCTATTTCCCTTCCAATTAGCCTCCCCGGACTAACATTTCCAAACCCCTTATCATTTATTAACAAGGGTTTCAAGTTATCCTTCAAAAACACCGGTATTCCAGCCTTATCACATGCTTGCGCTATCTCTTCTACCCATTCAATCTTCGGCTGAGCAGTCAATTTATTGCCCCACCTCATCACAGCTAGTTCAGGATATTTATCGCACAGGGATACCATTTCTGGCAAAGTGCCTGTGCAAGCACCGATGATTACCCACTTGATAGCTCCCTTAAAGTTGTCTATCATACGTGTATCTATTTGCCCTAACAATGGCTCTAGTGACAGGAATTTGATGAAGGCGTGAACATCCGCCAAGTCTGCATAAGCGTTCCATGCCATCTTGGTATCAGTAGCAGTCACGCCAACGAAACAGTTAGTTGGGAATGGGCTGAATCGAGACAAGTTCTGTGGCTGCTTGGTTAAGGTGTAAATTCTATGCTGGGGATTATCTTTCATCATCTGAAGTTCTTGTCGTGTCCATTCTTCAGGCCAGTAATCACCCATCCAATCACTCATATCGTCAAGGAATATACCTACTGGCTTTTTGATTTTGTAAGGCTGTTCTAACCTCTCAGGCCAGAAGCGAGGATGGAAGGGGTCAGCCATTGTTTGCCTGGCTGTCATTTTAGACCAAGGTGTTCTGCGTATTATGTAATTACTAAAAAGGATATTCTCACTTGCCGAATATCTTTGCTTCAACCGCCCGTGAGCTAACTTAAAAGCGTAGCAAGGGAACATTCCACCTAAACATAAACCTTCGGGGGTATGGTTCAAGCAGCCCGTTTTACTATTAAACGTATAGCCCTGTGTCCCATCGGGGTTCTTTACCCACTCAATACTCGTTTTATTAATTTTCCTTTCCTCCTTTCAAAACACTATCTCTATAGTATTTACCTCTCAAAACGATGATTCTTAGTTTTCTCTTCCTCTTCCTTTGTTATTTCAAATTGAGGAAGCCGCTCTATTACATCTTCCCAACTGTGGCAGGCTAACGAACCAAGTTCGTTATCAAATAGATATCCCTCCGGTGGAAATACTTCTATTTCTGTTCCATGACGCGGATAGTCTGCTCGGGTAAACTCGTAAGAACATCCTAACTCATTTATCAACTTGATTGCCTTTTCTTTAGGTGTCGCCATTCTAACCTCCTCAAACACTACTAACATAGTGTTTTAAGAAATAGGATGTATCGCAGCAGAAGTTTCATTACCTGTCCTGAACATAATTTGATAACAGAAGGGCCGAGGGTTGATATAATACGTTTCCCGGCCATATATACGGTATCTATGCTCAAGCCCATTTGAATCCCACCAAGATACTTTAAATTCCTCTTCACCTTCAAGTCTAATTTTCATCTAACATCCAAACACTATTAGAGTAGTATTTCACTTTTGTCCGCCTGGTATTGTTGGCCCATCACGGAAATAGATGTCTTGACGAACCTTCTCAACGCTACGGTCCTTCTCCGCAGCTTTCTTGTATGCATATTTATTTAAGCACTCGATATCACAGAAGTCACCTTCTATATCCACTTCAACACAGCCCATAATCCCTTTTGTAATACCGGGATATTGCGAAATTTCGTAATCGCCAGCAATCCCAACATTCGCCCGACACTTCATTTTGACATCAAGCAATGCAGGATGAACTAATGGCTTTTTACATTGGTTGCAAATTATCTGCCCTGTTTTCATTTCTTACCTCCTTACACCTTCTTTAGCTCATTCTTACACTTTCAGCCTTTGTAGCTTCTAAAATCACTTCATCCTTGTATCCCCTCCGGTGCAATTCTGCCCAAATCTCGACAATTGCTTTTATTAATGTCTCGAATGGCACCTCATCATTCTGCCAAAAGATACCGAAAGGACCCTCAAATTCAATCCCAGGTAAACATTGTTTTTCTTTTTCCATATCACACCTTCTTTAGTTCATCTTTATTAAAGCAACGCTCGACTCCATTGAAAACTACCATGACACCTGGAATAGGAGCGAAAGCGTTGCCCTCAATACGAATATTATCAGTGTCAGCATCGCTAATCTCAATTGGTTCAGCCGGGACCTGATGGACAATACCGACCTTATCCTTATACCATTTATATTTTGGAGATGTTGCTTTGACTGTAACCAAGTCGTTTACTTTCAACATAATAATCCCTTCCTTGGTAGCCATACACCCCTAGACGGAGTGCCAATTTCAATAAATCCAAACCCAAACCCAAATCTCCATCCACCGCCTTGGACGCGAACCAAGCCCCAAAATGTTCTTTTTGTATAAAGCCGCCGGTATATTTTCATTTCTTTTTCGGCTCCCCAAATGACACATCGCCTTCAATATGTGTGCCTCCACCTAAAATGATAGGGTTAGAGACCACATAATCGCCTTCTGGCAAGAAGAATTTGCCTGATTGTAAAACTGGGGATGTATCTACTAACCTTAATCTCTCTGACATAATAGCCAAAAACATCTCTTGATCATCGGGCTTTACCACCACTCTAGGGGTTGCCTTAAATAGTGTCTTTCTTCCTCTGATAATATTCCAAATAGCCTTTAGTTTATTGGCAGTTTCCTGTCCTCTCATTTCACCTCCAAACATTACAGTAGTATTTGCGTTCTAGCCCGAGTTTCACTTTGTTTCCTTTAGCCTTATTGCTGTTGGTGCCGTCGTTTGAAATGTGCTGTTCGTAACTATGTGCTGCTTACCCACAACCTTCAATGCAGACTCAATCTCGAGCTTAGATAGAATTATCTCTGGATTGATAGTAGGCTTAATATTCACCTTGCACTCAGCGAGATTCCCTACCAAGACTACCGGTTCCTTGAAGGTTATGCTCTTGCCTTTGACCTCCAGTTTAGCTTCCTCCACTTCAGCCATAAAGTAACACACCATGTCATACTCCGGGAACAACCATGCTCGTAATTTGTTCTTTAACCAGTTCATCCTGCCTCCTTTTAATATAACCGCTGCTTTCGTAATGGGTTTATCGAGCCCCCCTCAGCCTTCCATTTCTCCTGTTCTTGTTCCTCCTTTTCTTTCAAGTAATCAACCAGTTCCTCAATTACACCTAGCAAATCAGAACCACTTGGCTCATCACCAATTATCTCGGGATTAAGTTTTTTAATTGAGCGTTCAATATCACTTAGGTTTTTCACTTACCTCCTTTCAAACATTACAGTTATAGTAAAATTCCTTCCTACCTCAGTGAAGATTTGAATTGGACAATTAGCCAGAACTTTCTCCCTAAATTCTCTAAAGGGGTAAACCAGTTACGCCTAACTTTTTGAGTTGGTCTTTTTGTCAGTTGGGGCGGTTGAAGCTCCCTAAACTTAGCGATTAGTGTATCACGCTTTGCTATCTCTTGGGCAGAAAGCCTTTTTGAGCCATAAGAATGCTTCCAATCTTCAATACAGGTTTGTAACTCTATCCCCAACCTTGCTATTTCTTTTTTAAGTTTAAGGTATGGAAGAATAGCCGCAAGAAATCTCTTAGCATCACTGCCTGTAATATACCACCGATAGGCCATCTTCCATCGGCTTGTTTTAGGAGTTTCAAAGATGGCTCCGCCAAAGCTGCTAAATTGTTCTAAGATAGAGTGCCCTGCATTAACTATACCTGTGTTAACTATATAAACTCTCAGGCTATATTGACCATGACGATTGCTGTATGTTGGTGCACTTAAATAAAGCTGTATATTGCCCTCGCCGTCAAAGAAACCTGCCATCCAAATCTTATCTTGCTCATTCATTTAAAACACTCCTATTGTAGTGTTTCCTTAACTACATTAGCTATTCCACTAGCTGCCTTTTCTTGAAGCACTGCCCAAAAATACTTAGAAAATATTGGGCAATGTAGGTAACCTTCACCAGCGAAGTCAGCTTGTTGGCACCACCGGAGAACGGCACCTTCACCGTTACCACCCCACATACGGGTATCAATGAAGGTGGCTACTCGCCTATGTTTTATAGAACATATACCTCTTTTGAAATATGGGCATACTTCTGGGATAGCTTGAACCATCACTTTATCTCCTTGAATTTGAAATAATGCCCTTTCCGAATGATAAATGTTTGGCTAAATATCAGTGGATTATCTGCGAAATTATCAGCGATGTGAAATTGTGGGCCTCGCCAGCTTGTTTTGCCCAATAGTATTGTTCTTGGTGGCAAAAAACTAATATACCAGCGGCCTTCCACGACTTTTGTCCAGCCATTAGTAAATTGAATTACTTTCCCGGTTACAGTGTATTCTGGCATTAGTTTTCCTTTAAGCCGTATATGATAAAAGGAAAAGATTCGCGCTTTCTTTCTAACAAACCCTTATCCACTAAAGCGAAAAATGTCGTTATTCTGATAGTTCTGGATATGGCACCAAGGGTAAGGAAAGCCTGTGGCGCTATGCCCTCAGTTCTCCTGAGTTCCCAGCCTTGCTTCATTAAGTCGACCATGCGTTGCTGCACTATTGATAATTTAGCCATTATTTCCCTTCCTCCATCTCTTTCAAAACCTTTTCAGGAATAACAAACTCTAATTCTGGAGCCGGCTTATTGTGCCTATCTAGGTTATGGTAAGTTGCCGTGTGGTATTGTTTAAGCCATTCCAGTAATGCCTTCAGCATCTTATCAGCACCAGCTTCAAATATTTCTGCCTTGCTAAACATCCCATCCTCTTCCCTTTGTTTATCCCACCCATTCTTCCAATTTTCAGGTCTGCCATTTATCCAGTTCATTTTGACTCCAAGTTCCACTCAAAGGTAGAAAATTGTCCACCGTCTGCCTTATGACTTCTTAATGCTGCCGCAACAACCTTTCCTTCATCGGTCAACTTAACCGTAAGGTTGGCAAGAGTGCCAAACTCAATAAATCCTTCCCTTTCAAGGTCCTCAAGGCAATCTATATCATCGTGTTCCGGGTCAGGAATACTTCCATTCTTTGCCCTCGTCCCATATTTAGGGTCCCAACCTAAACCATTACTCCTACTCCGTATCGGTCTTTTGTTTTCATTAATCCTGAGTCTCCTGTTGTCTAACATACCTCTGGAGTCCACACAACAATATTCAGCATAGGCAAAAGTTGACCAATGATCTTTACCAAATTGCTTTAATTCCATTAACATTTTACCTCCGTGCTATTTTCTTCCTTCTTTCTCTTGATTTCCTTTGAAATTAGCTCAAGCTGTATTCTAACATTCCTTACTATTGTGTTTCGTAGAGTTTTATCTTGCGGTGTATCTATTCCATTCTCCCTACAATACTTTAGAAAAGCATCCCCCATGACAATCCATAACACATTCTTAGGCAGACCTTCTTTAAGCACTTCCAAAGACCTGAGAAGCCATCCAGCTACTAGTTGCCTGATCCTTTCCTTCCTTTCCTGTTTTGTTGTCATTTCAAAATACTATCATAGTAGTATTTTATCCCATCCCCAAATGTTTTGTCAACCCCCTTTTAGACTTTTTCAGGGCTTGACAAAGGATTTGCCCTTGTGTTAGAGTATCCTAAATGAAGGATAATATTCAAGAAGTGGGAAAAATGACCAAAGAAGAAATTTTGGCAATGGAAGCAGGACGAGAATTAGATGCCCTCGTTGATAAGGGGATATTTAGTGGGAATGGCTGTGTCCATGATTTATATTGGGTTGACCCTGATGAATACGTTTGTTCTAAGTGCCACAAGCAATTTGTTAGTCCTGAACCTTGGGCTTATTCCACCGACATCGCCGCTACTTGGCAAGCAGTAGATAAAATGAGGGAGGAATTATTTAGCACAAGGAGACGCTTCCTAAAAGCCCTCCAATATCTGACAGTAACTAGAATAGAAGGCACAGGCGAAACAGGAATGATAGCCTGGCCTGATGTGTTCTGGCTCATAACACCCGAAGCTATTTGTAGGGCCGCACTATTGGCTAAATTAGAGATTACCTAAATGAAGGATAAAACAGAAGATGACACAACCTGAAAGAGAAATTATAAAGCGGGGGACCGATGAATGGTGGACATTGGTAGCTATGCTCCAAGTCGCTAAAGAGGAGAGGAGGCATAATAAACTCCTAGCTACATCGCCAGTTACCATAGATATGAAGCTGTGTCAAAAGTTTATTCAGAATATAAACCGGAATCCCTTAAAGAAGTTGTGGTTACTCTTGATTATAGGGGATATGCACCCACTGGAGAGGGATAAAATAGGTAATGAGGTAGCGATAAAAGCGGAAGATGGTTTAGTGCATAACTTCTTCCGCCCTGAAAGAATAAATAAGGAGGATTAACATGGAAGGAAAGTGTGGTTTTGTTTGCCACAATTGTGGCTTTGTAAATAAAGTTGAACCAGAGCATAACCTAGCACAGGAAAAGAAATTCAAGGCATTTTCCGAAGAAATTAAGGTTAAGCTAGCTCAATATGACAAAGCCGTTGCACGATTCAAGGAAGTTGAGAGGAAATGTGATGAAGTAAATAGGGGGTGGAGGAGACTCAGTGACTGGAAGAAATACTTCATTAACGAGATAAACAGGGGGGCAACATTTAGACGATTTTTGGCTCACTACCCTGAAATTACTCGTTTAAA
>Ga0307431_1000681_pt1 | contig 21896 bp, 17 predicted proteins | sample SalMarWE160170MG_FD_202155 | JGI IMG/M metagenome (GOLD analysis project Ga0307431, IMG submission 202155) | Salt marsh sediment microbial communities from the Plum Island Ecosystem LTER, Massachusetts, United States - WE1603-170 | ecosystem: Environmental > Aquatic > Marine > Intertidal zone >...
ACTATTAATGATTATGGCCACCCTTTTCCTGACACAATTTCTGCAGTTATTGAATCTGGTATTGAGGTTTTTTGTACTCAAATGACTTTGCAATGTTGTTGTGATCTTGAATTAGTTCGCGGTGTCAATCGTATAATAGCTCAACCGTCTTTATCATCAAGGGAAGTGGTCATGACGGGATCTGGTAGAAGTAAAAATGTAGCTTGTTTAGGTACTATTTCTGCGGAAGTTAACCCAGAAGGGTTGAAGATTAATCAGCTCAGAACACATAGGCGAAACATGGAACTTTTTAGTAAGATTTCGACTTTTAAACCTTTGTGTGGTAAATGCTGATATATATTAGCTAATGTTTTTCCAGCTATATTGTTTCTCACCTATGATAAAATCCTTACTACTTTAATTGTTTATTACTTTCATTGAGTCCATTCATATCTCGCGTGCGGCTATCCAAACAGTGGCGTCAATCCTTCAATTCCAATCATGTTTCGCCCTTAGCTTGTCGAAGGGATAGCATCCTTATGCTTTATTTATCAGATAAAAGTTGAGTTTGTCACAAAGTTTTTTGTAAGGAAAAATTGGAACGGGAATCTGCTTTTGTGGCCGCTTAACGGCAATAGCCGCTAAAATAAAAAACAGGATAGTCTTTTGCGCTTATTTTCCTTGTGAATACGGACTATATTACGGACGCTGATTCAGCGGTGTATGATTTTGGAGGTTAACCTTTGAAACGTGCCTGAGAATTCGGAAACAAAACCTGTCTTGAGCAAAGCCTGCACTGAGCAAGGCCGAAGTGTTGAAAGATTGATTGAAGCGGCAGTTGGGGGGCAGTCCTTTGTTATTTACGAGAGTATTGACAGGGGGTTGAATTTTTGCGATGATGCCGTATCCGGAAACAGTAACATGTTGGTTATAGATAAGGATTTTTGCTTATGGCTATCAAATTTCGCAAAGATTACAAATATTCCATGGTTGTACCCACGAGTATGGGCGTTCGGATTACGCCGGTCAACAGCCAGCCTGTTTACTGCAGCAAGTCATTTATCATGCAGACCACCAGCGCCGAGTCTAATGTGGCCAGTGTCTCCAGCTATCTTGGCCTGCCGGTCAAGGTCCTGACGCGATTTGTCAAGGGCAGTCCCATCGCCCGGTTCATTAAGGATGACCTTGCCGGCCGACATATTGACGTCGAGGCCAAAGAAGTTGACCAGGGCGGGCCGTGGGGCTATCGGCACCAGTTCAATATCGCCGATACCGGCTCCGGCTCACGTGGGCCGCGTGTGCATAACGACCGTGCCGGCGAGGTGGGACGGACGCTGAACGTCAAGGACTACGACCTTGAGAAGCTGTTCGGTAAAGACGGCGTGCAAATCGTTCATTTGTCCGGCCTGATTGCGGCGTTGTCACCGGAGACGGGCGTTTTCTGTCTTGAATTGGCCAGGGCCGCGAAAAAGCACGAGACCCGGATATCGTTCGATTTGAACCATCGTGCATCGTTCTGGAAGGGACGCGAGAAAGAGCTGCACGAGATTTTCTCGGAAATCGCCGGAGTTGCGGACATCCTCGTCGGCAATGAAGAGGACTTCCAGCTTTGTCTGGGGATTGAAGGGCCGGAGGCGGGCGGCCGGGAACTGGCGAATAAAATCGAGAGCTTCAAGGGCATGATAAATAAGGCGAAGAAGGCTTATGGAAATGCCACGGTGTTTGCCACGACGCTGCGCCAGGTTGTCAGTGCCAACTGTCACCTGTGGGGCGCGATTATGGCCGAGGGAGACAACTGGCATGTGGTCGAGCCGCGGGAAATCACGGTGCTCGACAGGATCGGCGGCGGCGACGGCTTCGTCGGGGGTATGCTCTATGCCATTCTGCGGGGCTGGGAGCCGGAAAAGTGGGTGCAGTTCGGATGGGCCACGGGGGCATTGGTTACGACGCTGCTGACAGACTACGCCCAGCCTGCGGACGAAGAGCAAATCTGGAGTGTCTGGGAAGGCAATGCCCGCGTCAGGCGGTAAGAAGGGGCGACTTGCTTGCTTTGAGTGTAGAGTCGCATTAGTTATTTATCACTTCTAAAAAATAGTGCGATAATCCGCTTTTGTGGTCATTTTGAGGTGATAGCCGCTAAAATAAAAAACAAGATAGTTTTTTGCGCTTATTTTCTTTGCGAATCCAGACTATATAACGGATGCCTGTTATGGCGGGCTCGGTCGAGTCGATTCGGCGAAAAAATCCCGGAGGTTAACCTTTGAAAAGTGTCTGATAAAGCGGAAAGAAAACCTGTCTTGAGCAAAGCCTGCACTGAGCAAGGCCGAAGTGTTGAAAGATTGATTGAGGCGGCAGTCGGCGGCGACCTTGAGAGCTTCGGCGAGTTGTGCCGGGAGTATTACGCTTCAATGGTCGCGGTTGGGTATTCGGTTCTGGGCGAGCATCAGCTTGCCGAGGATGCAGCACAGGAAAGCTTTGCCAGGGCGCTGGTCGGTCTGAGGAATTTGAAAAACAAAAAAAGATTCGCTCCGTGGATGGCCGCTATATGTAAAAATGTCGCCAAGGACATGCTGGCGGAAAAAGCCCGACGAATTAATTCCAGTGACTTTACACAAGTCGGTAAAGCCGAGGATCCTGATGGAGACGACAGGCTGATTCATCAGGTGGTTGAGCAGCTTCCCGAATCGGCGAAAGAACTGGTCGTCCTGCGATATTATGACGGTCTCTCTTACGAGCAAATAGGTTCTGTTTTGGGAATCTCAAAGGCCTCTATCAACGGCCGATTGACAAGGGCAAAAAGAAAAATGGCAAAATATTTAAGAAGAAATGGTTTTCCGGAGAACCGGCTATGAGTCCTACCAAAAAAAATAATAAGAATTTAGACGAATTGATTACCGGCGCTATCGGCCGGGACAAACCAGAGTTCGATTTTAATAAATGGCAACAGAATCATAAAAGAGAAATTGAGATTTTCGAATCACAAACGCTGGTCGGACAGACTCCGCAACATATCCGGCCGTTTAATATATGGGGAATAATTATAAAAAGCCCAATTACAAAAATTGCCGCAGCGGCAGCTATAATTATAGCAGCGGTGCTGATTTTACGGAATGGCTCCGTAGATATAACAACTCCCGTTTTTGGAGTCCAGGATGTGCTTGTTGCTATGAAAAAAGCCCAGTGGATGCATATAAAATATGAAATCATTGAACTGCATTCGGAATCTTTTTCTCCTGAAGAAATAATCAGGCTACCTGAAACTTGGATATCAGTAAATCCACATAGAATGGTTCAGATTTTCGGCAATGGAAATATTTCCTTCCGTGAGGATGAATTGTGTAAAGAGACAAGATATGATCCGGAATCAAATATAATAACAATCACATACAAATCAAGAGCTTCAGATGTTCAGCCTTCCAGTATAGAAAATTTGTTATTTAACCAGATCTCCGAAATAGAAAAAGAAGGCGGCATAGTGACCTATACTAACGATTTATTTCAGGGTAAACCTGTCACAGTAATCAATGTTGATACAACTAACGTATCTGAATCCGGATTAAGTTTGTCTCTATTTGTTGACCCAAAGACACGTTTACCGATTAAATTCACTCTTGGGAAAGTAGATGGTCAGAGTATAATGGCTTCCGGCATAATCGACTACCCCCAGGATGGCCCGATTGATATTTATAAGTTAGGTGCTTCACAAGATGCCGAAGTAGTTGTTATTGACAAGCGAGATCAACCAGAGTTGATTGAAGTCTTAAAGCCGTATAACAAGGCAAGAGAAAATCTAATCTCGGATTATATACTTGTAACAGCTCACAAATCCGGCTCATTAGTAACAGGTATTGAAATTGCATACAACCAGGGAAGAAAACAGAGAAGCGAACGCTCCTCAGTTCGGGTTCCGATTATATCCAGTGACGATGACATGATTGCTTATGAAAAAGTATTGGGAGATAGTGTTGAATCTCTGCTAACGTGGGCACGGGATAATAAAGGCATGACTTTAGATATTTATATATATGATGGGCAATTCTATTACCGCTCGAATAAAGATTCTTTTGGCAAATGGACCATCCATGAAGAATTGCATCGGCCTGAACGTAATCCGATACCTCTTGAAGACCTTTGTGATTTGGGCTGGCCGGGAATCCCACCGAAAAACTGTGTCAAGCAGATTGAAAACGATTATTCCGAAGAAAATAACCTCATTGCATTTGAGGTGACATCAGGTTCGGATATTCGCAATGGCAGAATTTACTTTACGGCCCAGAAAACTATTAATTATCTCGATCCGAGCCGTGATTATATGTGTGTGCGTAGAGAAATGTTTCATCATCCTCTTAGTGGCGGCCTTGGTGACACTAAAATAAAGGGTGTTGATTTCGATCCTAATGAAATACCGGATGAACCGAGTTTCATCAGATTCGTTTCCGAATTCGGACGAACGGAAAACGGACAATGGTATCCTAAAAAGATAGAAACACATTCGAAAAGATGGGATGCTGATGGAAAGGAGAACCCTCTTAGCCTTTCATCTATTAATACATTATATCTGAAAACTAATCCGGAGTTTCCGGAAGGGATTTTCGATCCGAATAATTTGCCAAAAGAAGGGGATTGAAAAGGAATTGGAAATATTCTTGATGCTGGGCAGGGTTTGGCTCGGCTTTTTTTATGCGCTTTGGGGTAAAGGAGGGGAAAAATTTTCTAAAAATCTTATAATGGCTGCCACAATCTTGTATTTTTCCCGTCATTGTTAGTGAAAGGAGAAATTAGTTGAGCGAAACCGAGCAACGGAAAAAGGGCCGGGACGACGATACGGCCGTTGAGCCTTTGACGCCTCAGATGCTGGTGCGAAAGTACGCATCGGCGGTTTTGGGTTTGTGTATCGCTCATACGAAAAACTTTCACGACAGTGAGGATATTATGCAGGAAGTATTCTTAAAGGCATTCACAAAGATTCATACCCTTCGGGAACCCGGCCGTGCCCGTCCCTGGCTGCTTCAGATAGCCCGAAGGATGTGCATCGATTATCACCACAAACGCTCAACGGCACAGACAATACCTAAAGATATGCCTGCCTCATCGGGAGCCGGCGATTAATCGGACGTTTATACGAGGCCATATCAAAACTGCCGGACGGCTACCGTGAACCGATAACTTTATATTATCTCGACGGAAGAAGCTGTGCAGGTGTGGCCCGGACCCTGGGGCTAAGTGAAGATGCTGTTCGCAGTCGGCTGGTGCGCGCCCGGTTCAGACTGCATGAGATACTTTCGGAGGATACGCTATGATTAATGAGAATGATTGCAAAAACCGCCGTGAAGAAATCACAGCGCTCGTGCTCGGTGAGCTGGAGCCGAAAGCGGCCGAGGAGCTTCGAAGACATATCGAAAGCTGTGAAGTTTGCAAATCGCTTTATCAGGAACTTGTCGGTGAAGAAGAATCGATTCGCACGGCGTTCAAAGTAATCGCCGAGAGGGGCGAAAACCTACAAAGTAGTCTTATCGAGCAGTTTGAAAAGAACGGACGAACGGCGGTTCGAGGAAATGAAAAAGCAGGAGAGACTATTAAAATTATCTGGAGAACAATTATGAAAAACAGAATAACGAAATTCGCCACTGCAGCGGTGATAATCATTGCGATACTTATAGCCATACATTTTTCCGGCGGTTCGATGGAAGGTGTTGCTTTTGCCGAGGCCGTCAGGCCGGTACTCGATGCCCGCACAGCTTCTTTTGATGTTGCCCTGGAAAGCGGCAACCGACCGGTACAAAGGTCTCATTTTTTGTGCATGTCACCCGGTCTGGTCAGACAGACAATGTCCGATGGAAAGATTAATATCGTGGATTATCAGCAGAGTGTGGCGCTGCATCTAAATCCGAAAGAAAAGAAGGCGAAACTGACCCAGATGGTGCCGTCGCGGGGCATAGGCACATCGGATGTTCTCGGCCAGATGCAGCAACGTATCAGGCGGGCCGTCAATCTGAGCGACGAATCGGTCGAAAACCTCGGTCACAAATTTATTGACGGCAGGGATGCGATTGGCTTTCGAGTGGAACTGTCCGGCGAGCAGAACTACCTCATCGGCTGGCAAAGCAAGGGTACGTTCACTATCTGGGTCGATCCGAATATGAAGTATCCGATTCGGCTGGAGTGGTACGACCAAATGACGGGTATAAACAGTATCGCCACTAATATTAAACTTGATGTGGATCTGGACGAAAAAATGTTCGATATGGAAGTACCCGAAGGATACGCATTGACCGAAGAACAGGAGAAGGGGCCTGAGGATTTGCCGACCACTGTTAATGAAGAAAAAATAATTGCTAACCTCCGCGAGTGGACCGACCTGACCGGTGGCACTTTCCCGTCGTCGGTTATAGGCTATTCTGCAATTAAGGACCTCGACCCTAACGCGGACATATCTTTCGAACAGAAAGAATGGAACGGCTTTAACGGTAATGTTCATGTAAATATGCCTAACTTGAAGACTTATCTCAAGGTCATGCAGTTATTGTCCTCCGGCGGCCTGATTGGCCGGATGCCTAAGGGAGCCGAGTGGCACTATGCCGGCAAGGGTGTGAAAATCGGCGATGCTAATACCGCTATATTCTGGTACAGACTGCAAAACGCCGAAAATTACAGGGTCATATATGGCGATTTGACTGTTAAGGATGTGCCACCGGAGGAATTGCCAAAATGAAGTGACTTGGCAGGTAATGTGGATTAATAAAAGCCGGGTTTCCCTTCGACATTGCTCAGGATATATTAGCTCGGCTTTTTTAATGTTTTCGATCCGGCAAAGCGTTAAAATTGTATCATATCCAATTTTCTTTATACCCAAACGACCATCTGATTCGTTTTATAATTAGCTGATGTTAATTGCCCATATATAAGGCTTCTTTTAATGAAAGACAATTTGCTTGTTAACAGGCGTAAACAAAATAGTAGAGATGTTCTGTGTAGCGTCTATGAAAAGTACAGAGACAGCCTGCTTGTTTTGGCGATAGCTCTTTCGAATGATGTTAATACAGCCGAAGATGCTGTTCACGATGTGTTTGTTTCTTTCGCGGGGACGTTAGATAACTTCAAGCTGACGGGCAGTCTGAAGGCTTATCTGGCTAAATGTGTCGCCAATCGTGTTCGTGACCTGACGAAAGTAAAGCGAAGCCGTGCAAAGATTCTCGATGACAGGCAGGATTGCCGTAAGACCGGAGATGTGGCCGACCCGGGCCGGTTGATTGTCTGCAACGAACAGTTGCAGCAATTAAGTTCTGCGCTGGCCCAATTGCCTTACGAGCAAAGAGAGGTTATCGTATTGCGGATGCGCGGGCAAATGCGGTTCGCAGCTTTGGCGAAATCTCTGGGTATTTCAGTTAATACCGCCAAGGGCCGTTACAGGTACGGAATTCAAAAGTTACGCTCAATCTTGAATAGTGAGATACAAAAATGAGTTCAGCGAAAAAAATAAAAAGATTATTCGAGCATTCGCATGTCACGGTAGGTGCAAAAGTCGATGAAAGGATTATCGATGATGCTCTGACGATACTCGATGAATCTAAGCAAACAGAATCAGTTGAGTCTAAGCTTGCTATTTGGAGACCGATTTTGAAGAATCCACTTGTAGAAATCGCCGCAGCGGCTGTGGTAATTTTTGCGTTTGCTCTGCTTTTTCATAATGGATCGGTTAATGTAACAAGCACAGCTTTTGGACTCGATGATGTAATCGCAGTTTTGAATAAAGCTCAATGGATGCATTCAAGGTATGAAATCATTGGAACGGAAACAAAGCCTAACAACATTGGTGAAGAGAATAGTCTGTCAGGATTCTGGCATTCAGTTAGTCCATCTCGAACGATAGATATTAGTACCGATGGAACGATAATTTTTAAAGAGTCCTCATTAGGTAAAGAGACGGTATATTATCCAAAATCAAATACAATAACAATTTCATATTCCGGGATAAAATCAAAATCACGTTATTCAAGTATCGCAGATATGGTGATGGGTGATATCGCTCGTCAAAAAGAATCTGGAGCAAAAGTAACTTATACCGATGGTTTTCTTGAAGGCAGTCCTGTTAAGATAGTTAATATTGATATGTCCGAAGCGTCTGATAGGTTAGATTCGAATGTGACTGTGTTTGTTGACCCAGTGACACACTTGCCGATAAGGGTAAAACATAATAGAATTCTCGGTGAAACGGTTAATTCAAACATATATCTTGTATATGAATTTCCTCAACAAGGACCAACCGATATATACGAGGCAGGTGCACCTCGAGATGCCAAAGTGGAGATTATCTATGGGCGAGACAATCCAAGACTTATTACGACGCCGGACAATCCCGATCTGGTTCAAGCTTTATCACCTTATAATAAAGCGAGGGAAAATATAATTTCGGATTATATTCTCATAACAACCTACGAATATGATTCCACCGTGCGATTGTTGGATGTTGTATATAAACAGGGGAAAAAGCAAAGAAGCGAGTGTTATTCTGGACGAAAGCTGGTTTTTCCAGATAGCGGTAACGAGTTTGCGGAGTACGGTTTTGGATATTTACTAAAATGGTCACAGGAACAATTTAATAAGCATGTGGAATTGTCACAGAAACATAAAGACGAGCATCTGAGTGTAGGAATATATGATGGTAAGAATTTCTCTAATATCGAAAAAAATTTAAATGATAACAGGATTACTGAAGGAAAACGGCATTGGCCTGATTATCATCATCGTTTTTGGGGACTTAATAATCTCTCCGATTGGGGCTGGCCTGATATCCCTCCTAAAAATAATATAAACCAAACCGAAAATGAGTATTCCAGGGAAAACGGTCTCCTTGCTTTCGAGAGGATATTAGAACCTGATGTTAGTAGTGGTAAGCTTATCTGTGCAGCCAAAAAAGAGATTTATTATCTTGATCCGAATCATGATTGTATGTGCGTGCGTAAAGAGGAATATCAACATTTCATTATGGGCGGCATGGAAATAAAAGACGTCGAATTTGATATGAATGAAATCTCCGAAGAATTAACCTGTGTTCAATTCGTTTCCGAATTTGGACAAACCCAAGGTGGTCAATGGTATCCCAAAAAGATTGAAACACATTCGAAAAGCTGGGATGATGATGGAAGGGTAATGCCTCTTAGTCTTTCATTTATTACCACATTATATCTGAAGACCAACCCCGTATTTACAGAAGGAATTTTTGATCCGGCGAGACTACCAATAATACCAATAACAAATTCCACAACAGCAGGGATGATGACGGAAAGAAAAATCAATAAGCCTTTCCTCTATTAATACATCGTATCTAAAAATGACCCTGAGTTTTCGGAAGGGATTTTTATCCGAATAATTTGCCGGAGGAAGGCAATTGAAATCAACTGATTGCTGTTGAAATGCACCACTTAATTATCACAGGGACAAATCTGGGGCTAAACGTTAAATACTATCGGCCATTGTGATATTTTTGCTGTTGATTTTTTCAATGATGGCCGGCAGTTCGGAGAGATGGTTTATTTTGCGAGTTCCGTCGGGAGTTTTTTTAGCGATGTTGGTATAAGCGGCTTTTAGGACAGCCTGCATGCCGAGTTTTTTAGCGGGCTTTATGTCCTTATCGAGGCGGTCTCCTATGAATAGTATATTTTCGGCCGTCTCGCCGATTTTCTCTGCGGCGGCTTTGAACATCTGCGGATTAGGTTTGCGAAAATCGAATTCGTATGAATAGAGCCTGACTGTAAAGAAATCCAATATTCCGATTTGTTCGAGATGTTTTTCGAGAGAATGGCCGTTGACGAAGGTATTCGAGACTATGCCGAGCTTAAGTCCGGTATTTTTCAGCGCAGTTAGAGTCTGTTTGATGTCCGGCTCGGTCGTAGCGATTTTCCTTAAAGGTTCGTACCAAAGGTCTGCAAAATGTCGCCATTGTCGGCCGTCGAGCCTGATACCTTTTTTTGTGCCGACCTTCCTTAATAGTGCCATTGAATTGAAATCTTTTTTTGTGATGCCGGAGATAAAGTGGCTGATACGCAGCGATATGAGATTCCGCCAGCAATAGTATTCGAAGTTGCCTACCGATTGGCCGCAACTTTTGAGATAATCATACGACAATCTGGCGCCTTCTCGAAAGAGCCGCATGACATTGATTTTGCCGAAGTTCAGTATAGTTTCGCCGAGGTCGAACAACACCGCCTTTATTTCGTGTTGCGTATTATGTTGTGCGTATAGCGCATCCATACTTTTAATTATTTTGATCCTTCGCAGTACTACGGAAAATTAACCGCCTCAGCCTTTTCCACAATACACCTGACGCAATACGCTTTACTCTTTTAACGGCGGCGTGTCATTCCCGAAGGCCTCTTTTACCCACTGGGCCATTTCCTTGTCCGATATCATGGACACTCTGTCCGCTGCATATTCGGCATCTATATTGTCCTTTATCTTGAGGACGCGCGGATCGTGCTTGGCGATTTCAATCTCGTATCTGCTCTCTATCCAGTGTTTGATTCCTGCTGCACCGGTCTTATCGGTAATCGCCACACCTATGGGACGACTAAGTAATTTATGTGTGTCAAAACAGTTGTATATTTCCTCGTTTTTCAACAAGCCGTCCGCGTGAATTCCTGCCCGGGTCACATTGAAATCACTTCCAACCAGAGGGAAGTTCGCGGGAATTTCAAGTCCCAGCTCCTTTTTAGCGTACTCGGCTAATTCGGTTATAGCGGCATAGTTGACTCCCTTAGTCAGTCCTTTCAACTGGGCGTGTTCGACAACCAGTGCCTCCAGTGGCGGATTACCCGTCCGTTCGCCACTGCCGAATATTGCTGCGTTGGCGGCGCTGCAGCCGTAGAGCCATGCGGTTGCGGCATCGATCAGGACCTTATGAAAATCATTATGGCCGTGCCATTCGAGCCGTTCGGGTGGAACGCCGATTTTCCGAAGACCGTGAATGAGCTTCGGGATACTCCGCGGCAGTTCGACGCCGTGCCAGGGTACTCCGAAACCAAGAGTATCGCAAAGGCGAATTTTGACCGGTTTGTCGTATTGTTCGGAAAGTTTCATCAGTTCAGAGGCGAAAGGCAGTACGAAACCGTCATAATCGGCGCGCGTGATATCTTCGAAGTGACATCGGGGAATGACACCGCTGTCCAGGGCGGCCCTGGTAATATCGAGATACGCATTCATTGCCTGTGCACGAGTCTTTCGCAGTTTTAAAAATATGTGATAATCGCTTGCCGAAGTTAAAATTCCGGTTTCTGTAAGTCCCATTTGCGAGACCAGCTTAAAGTCCGTCGCTACCGCGCGTATCCAGCCGGTTATCTCGGGATATCTGTAATTCCGCTGTTTGCACAGCTCGACTGCTTTTCTGTCACGCTGGGAATATAAGAAGAACTCGCATTGGCGGATTAATCCGGTGTCACCGTCAATCTCGTGTAATAAGTCGTACACTCGCAGGATTTGCTCTGGTCTATAAGGCGGCCGGGCCTGCTGGCCGTCACGAAATGTTGTATCGGTTATCCAGATATCATCCGGGATCTCGTAGTCCACTTTCTTGTTGTCGAATGATACTCTCGGGAACTCGGAGTAGGGGAAAATGTCACGGTACAGATTCGGCTTTCCCACATCTACAAGCTTAAGATTCTTATTTGTCATCATTTATCTCCAAAACATCATTAGTTAATTCGAACCCGGCAGAGTTTTCTACAGTTGAATCTCTGTTTTTGTTCAGAATCATCATAAAAAAACAGTAGCCGAGGTGGGATTCGAACCCACACGCCCATAACGGGCAGGGGATTTTAAGTCCCCAGCGTCTGCCATTCCGCCACTCGGCCGGATTATTCGTATTGTGTATATCGTAATGCGTATTGCGTTCCTGCGAGAGCCTTCAACGGACACCGTCAAGAGATTCGATGTTTGCCGCAATAAGCAATACACATCACGCACGGCGTAATAGGCTAACGCATTTAGAGAATTTTTGCAAATTCTTTCCCGAAAATCGCGTACGCGAGTGGCTTTTAGCGTCTTTGTCGTAATAATATAGCTGCTTTGATAAGGGTATGTTGCGAAAGATAATTGGAATTAAGCTCCTGGCAGTTGCTGGAACAGTGCCGGAGGGATTCGAGAAGCATTCGGAAGGCATGGTGCAGGCTTTTAAGTAACAGGAGTCAGTTCGACCGGGGTCTCAGTCGAGACAGGAGGAGTTTAATTCGCTCTTTTTGTTTTGCCAGCCGTATTCTGCGTTCGATTGTTCTTATCTGTGGGTCATCACCCGCTAATGACAGTGCCTTTTTAATCCTGTTTGCAGCATTGTTTAATTTGCCCATTGTGAGATAGACATAGGCCGAATCACGCAAGGCGGGAATGTACTCGCTTCGAATATCGAGCGTGTGGGTGAAAATCTCCGTAGCTTCCTCAAATTCACCTTTTAATGCGCTGGCAAGACCTAAGTAATAATAGGCATCTACGTTAGCTGAATCTACATCGATAGCCCGCAGAAGGCAGTGTATCGCGTAACCTGGATCGTCTAATTCCAGGAACATCGACCCCATTGATACAAGTGTATCAGCATCCTCCGAAGCCAGCTTAAGTTCCGAGACAAGATAGGCTCTTGCCTCGCTCTTTTTATCTGTCATTAACGCATACTGGGCCAGTCTATATCGCGGCCCCTGCAGTGTGTCGTCATTTTCAAGTGCCTGGTTATAAAGTTCTACCGACTTTTCATACTCTCCATTGCTAAAAGCAATCTCTCCGAGATAAAACAAGGCGGGTGCGAAGTTCTGGTCGAATTCGAGAATCCGATTGAATTTTTCCTTTGCCGATTCTATCTCTCCGACCTCGAGCAGCAAAAGTCCGAAATCGAATATAACTTCTATATCACCCGGGCTGAGCCGAATTTCAGACAGGAAATATTCCCGTGCCAGCTCCTTATTGCCGGCGTACCAGTAGGCCTGGGCGATTCGATAGTTGATTTGGGGATGGCCTGGTTCAAGTTCTGCGGTCCGAAGCCAGCAGCGAATAGCTTTTTCATATTGGCCGCGTGCGAACAGGCTGTTACCGATGTTATAGAAGCACAATCCGCAGGAGGGTTTTATCTGCTGGGCGAGATAAAACATCTGCTCTGCCAAATCATGCAGGCCCATCTCCGTGTAAGTAATGATTCGGTTACAATAAGAAGGTTCAAATTCAGGGTCCAGTTCCTGAATTTGCTCGAATGTACTTATAGCCAAATCATATTGACCGGTACGTGTATAATCGACTGCCAGTGAATTTAATATTTCCAGGTCACCCGGATTAAACTGTATGGCTATCTCATATTCGTTTATAGCTTCGGCAAAGCGGTCTATCGAATCCAACGTAAGGGCCTTGTTGAAGTGCCACGAACTGTTGGAAGGATTTATCTCAAGGGCCGTATCCAGTTCATTAAGGGCCTGAGCCAATTTTCCATCTTCGTAATGCTCGTAAGCTTTGTGTGCCATCTGTTCGGCCTTGTCGTAGGAACCAAATTCCATATCGTCGAAAATCATGACCTTACCTTTTTTGATACAATCACTAAGCTTGTACAGAGTTACCAACGGCCTTATCGCCCATAAAACAGCATAGCCTTAGCCGTTTCCATACCTGTGATGAGCTTTTTATCCACTCTAATTATTTACTGGTTATCAGAAATGTAAGCTCTTATAATTGCAATGTTTAACGGCAAGAGTTTTAATTTAACCGGCCAGTGTTATTTATATACCGGTCTGTTTTTCTGGAAAGTTGTTGAAGATGGTCTTATAATGTGTGATTAAGAAATGGTGGTTGGCAAAGAAAATTTACTGTTCTAAATAGTATTAAGACAGATGAAGGAAAGGCAGATTAAACGGGCCGATATTACATTGAGTCGTTGTTGTTAATCTTCTTAATTGACAATCAATATTGAGATTACTCTTTGCCTGAGGTTGATTGTACAGGAATTTTGTAACTGCTTGGAGATATCAGGATATGATTAAACAGATAAAGGGTCATTTAAAAGCGGGTAAGGGCAGTTACGCCATTGTAGTGAGCAGATTTAACGAATTTATAACTTCAAAACTGCTTGGGGGAGCGATAGATTGTCTCCAGCGACACGGTGCCGCTGATGAGCAGATATTCGTAGTTTGGGTCCCTGGTTCCTGTGAAATAACGCAGGCCGCTAGGAAACTTGCCAACAGCGGCAAGTACGTCGCAGTACTCTGCCTCGGTGCGGTCATTCGAGGTCAGACAGCCCATTACGATTATGTCTGCCAGCAGGTGGTACGTGGCATCGGACAAATCAATTACGATTCGGCGACCCCGGCGATTTTTGGCGTCCTGACCTGCGAGACGTTCGAACAGGCGGTCGAAAGAGCAGGAACAAAAATGGGCAATGCCGGTGCTGATGCAGCAAGGACGGCCATGGAAATGGCCAACGTGATGGAACAGATATAGTTTGTAGTCACGCGGTCGTAGTTCATAGACTGCGAACTACGAACTACGGGCTATGAACATGGATAAAAGAACGAAGGCCAGAGAACTTGCGATGCAGGCGTTATATCAGCTTGATGTCCAGGGTTCCGACATACTTGAGTCTTTGGCCCGGTTCTTTATAGAAGCCGATAAGGATAATTTTGTTAGGAATCTTGCCTCGGATTGGACGAAAGGGACGTGGGACAATCTAAAACAGTGCGACGAGCTTATCGGGGGCTCAACGATTAAGTGGGAGTTTACAAGACTCTCACCTGTCGATAAAAGCATTTTGAGATTGGCGGTATATCAGTTGAAATTCTGCCCTGATATTCCACCGAAGGTGGCAATTAATGAAGCCATCGAGCTTGCTAAAAAGTTCAGTACTGATAAATCTTCTGGATTTGTTAACGGTGTGCTTGATGCCATTCTGAAGAAAATAACAAATGAGAAAAGTCCTGGCCGATAGAGGATTCTCACTTGACATCTTATGTCGGGTGCTCGTAATATGGACATCAAGGACTTGGGGATCGAAATGAAAACGATCGCAGTTTTAAATCAAAAAGGAGGTGTGGGAAAAACCACAACGGTGACTAACACCGCAGCAGCCCTTGCCGCCCTTGGAGCGAAGGTGGTTGTTATTGACCTTGATCCTCAGGCACATCTGACAATTCATCTTGGTCTTGAGCCACAGTCAATTGAGTCCGGCTCATACAGGATTCTGACTCAGTCGGCGAAATTTGAATCTGAAATAACAATGGTGCGTCCGAATCTTTGGCTGTTACCGGCGAACATTAATCTTGTCGGCGCTGAAAGCGAGTTGGTCAGTGTCGTAGGCAGGGAGATTATCCTTCGAGAAGCTCTTCAGGCCAGTGAGGAAGAGTTTGATTATTGCCTGATAGATTGTGCCCCTTCGCTCGGACTGCTTACTCTCAACGCGCTTGCCGCCGCCGAAGAGGTTTTAATTCCCCTGCAACCTCATTTTCTGGCCCTGCAGGGTTTTGGCAAACTGTTGCAGACCATTGAGCTTGTCAACAGAAGAATCAATACTGGCCTGACGGTCAAGTGGATTTTGCTGTGTATGTTTGACAGCAGGGCTTCGCTTCCGAATGAGGTTAAAAGTGACATCGAAAGGTTTCTCCATAGCGCGCGCGGGACCAACAGCGCTTGGGCGCAGGCTCAGGTGTTACCTTGTTTTATACGAAGAAATATCAAGCTCGCCGAGGCACCGAGTTACGGCAAAACAATTTTCGAATACGAGGAAAATTGCCACGGCGCCGAAGATTATAGGAAAGTCGCCGAATTCTTACACGCTCAGTACCAGGGACAGGCAGAGACCGGCTTGTCGGAAATTCCCTTGGAGCAGGAAGCTCAGGAACAGCCTGTTGAGGTAACGCAAACAACTCCCACTGATGTAGAACCTGTTCCTACCGACCAGGCAAGTGACATGCAACCGTCTGAGACCGAGCCGGTTTTGCAGCCTGATGACACTGATGAGAATCGTGAAAAACCACCTATTGAAATCAGGGAAATTCAGCCGGATGAATCTCAAATATCAGATGAGTTAACTCCACAGGAAAAACAGCCGGATGAGTCTGAATCCGACCAGCAACAATATTGATCCTAATACCTCATTGTAGGTCTCACTATTATATTATTAGTCGAGCCCGGAGATTCTATAAAAGATTAGCATTTCTTAGATTACTCTATTTCTAATATGCCCTTACCACTAAATTGCAACATGTTTAGATTGTGGTTTTTTCCTAAAAATACGTAGTCACCACAATTGACAGGATATATTAACCTGTATATATTAAATAATCAGCAGTCATACTGGCTTCCAGCAAGCTCTTTAGTGGAGAAAGCCAATAATGACGTTTAATCGGCGAGATTTTCATCAAGACTAAGATAAGCAGGTCAAGCTGTGCATATTACGTGGCATGAGAATTTATACACACCGCACATGAAAACTTTACAGAGGATTAAAAGATGATAAAGGCAGTTTCACTCGTATTGTTATTTTTCCTGATCTGTTTTGTTCAGCCGGTAATTGCTAACGAATCAGAAGGAATCAGGCCTGTGGCAGATGCAGGCTCGTCTCGATACGTAGCCCAGGACCCCATTGTCCTCGACGGCACAGGCTCCTTTGACCCGGATAATTCCGGCCTGTTGAGCTATACTTGGCGGCAAATAACGGGACCATCCGTCGTCACTATAGATGCAAACACCGCTACACCTACTGTCGGTGGGTCTATGCAACCAGGCACAGGAAGAGACCCAACGCCCATATTAGGCGGCTTTACCCAGACAGATGTGATTCAGGAATGTGAGTTTGAATTGGTGGTTAGCGATGGGGAGTATGAAAGCTTACCTTCTATCGTTAAAGTCATAATTGTTCCGTATTTCAGTGGAATAAATATGGTCTTAGAGAATGAGTTCTTCGATCCCAACAAGCCAACAATCATCTATTTTGGTGGAGGAGACGGCGTAAATGGCCTGCCGGTCTATGCTCAGCCGCTCTGGAACTCCGCGGTTTGGAGCCAGAGAGCGAACCTTCTGAGTTTTCCAGATGGTTACAGTGCTGATCAAGATTTTGCCGGATGGCCTACTTACAATCGTCTTAGTGATGCAATCATAGTTTATTTGTCGTTGGTGGCGCCGCACTGCAGTCACTCCATACAAACTATAGGCTGGAGTACAGGAGGACTTCCTGCCGTAAGAGCCGCTACATATTTGAACCAAACTTATTCAGACAGGCGATATGCAGTAAACCATGTCACAACTCTCGATGCAGCAGCTCCTGGTGCTTCCGTCCTGATTAATCAGTTCCTCGCCAGTTCTGTGGATGGTGAACAGTGTTGGCTTGACAGCTATGTAAGTACCTCCTCAACTTTTTATTCTAACATATTGAATGTAGGTTTTGAGATAAATGATCATAGCCTTCCTCCCGACTGGTATGGTAATTCGCTAACTAATGACGATATAACCGAATTTAACGATGGTGTTGTTGCCGGGGCTTATTGGTCTGTGATTGGCCCGGGCAAAAACCTGCAGCTTGCCTGTACATCGGATGCAACGCAATATGTTTTCAACTGGTATGGCTCGGCCTCTTCGGGCGATATGGATTTTTATGACGAGGCCGATCACCCTGGTAAACTGCCTGAACCTGTCACGCTTGTTGGTCCTGAAGATAGCACTTTTGTCGATGCCAATGGTGCAGTATTCAGTTGCGAAGAAAGTGAAAACGCGGTCGGTTATCAGCTTCTGTTCGGTTCAGATCCGTTTCGAGTAATGGACTATATGATTATCTCGAACACTCTTGAGCCCCCAACTGATGTTATAAAGTCATTTCCTTATGAGCAGACGTGGTGGACTGTACGAGTCTATGATGCATTTGGCTCGACGATTTACGCCGATCCTTTATGTGTTTATCCGGAGAAGGTCGAGGCGATGGGACCTGGCCTGATTGCGCACAATATGCTGCGTGAGAACATTAAAAATTTTCTAAAAGGAGAATGAGATGAAAACAGCAAAAATATTAGCAATTCTGGTTTTGGCATTGGGCCTAACTGCGCAGGTTGCGAAGGCAGATTTCACCTTCGGCGAACCTGTGAACCTTGGGCCGACGATCAATACTTCGTCTGGTGATGCTCAAAGTTGCTTTTCATCTGATGGCCTGGAGCTCTACATTTCCTCTGATCGACCCGGTGGATATGGTGATTGGGATATATGGGTAGCCAGACGCCCAACGATAGAAGACGACTGGGGCACCCCTGAAAATCTTGGCCCACCGGTCAATGCTGGGCAACATGAAGCCTGTGCGTGCATCTCGTGCGATGGCCTGTCGCTCTTCTTCCACTCTGATCGACCGGGTGGATTAGGTGAAACCGACCTATGGTTAACGATGCGGGCAACGACGAATGATGAATGGGGCGAGCCGGTGAATCTCGGACCACCGGTTAACACGTCTGGCCAGGAGCACGCACCGCGGCTTTCTACCGATGGGCTGGAACTCTATTTTTCCTCCTACAACCGACCCGGTGGATACGGCGCTGCCGATATATGGGTAACCAAACGAGCAACAGTAAATGATCCATGGGGACCTCCAATTAATCTTGGGTCAGTGGTCAACAGTTCGGCTGACGAGAATTTTCCTATTATCTCAGCCGACGGTCTGTCACTCTATTTTTCCGAGGATTACTTGGGGCCATACCGGCCCGGTGGATTTGGCGATATAGACATGTGGGTAGCAACTCGGGCAAGTGTTAATGCTCTACTTCTGCTCAGAACGACCTGGCGGGTTTGGCGGGACTTGGGGTGACATATATCAGGCGCCAATTATTCCAGTTGTTGACTTCAATGGCGACGGAATCGTAAATATTAATGATTTAGTGATACTCATTGAACACTGGGGCACAAGAGAGAGACTCTGTGACATCGGTCCTACGCCGCTTGGCGACGGTGTGGTGGATAAAGCGGATTTAGAAGTTCTAATGAGCTACTGGGGACAGGAGGTGCTTGATCACACACTCATCGCATACTGGGCGCTGGACGAGACAGAAGGCATTGTTGCTTGCGATAGTATTGATAACAACGATGGTATTGTTTATGGTGAACCGATATGGCAACCAGATGGCGGTATGGTAGATGGAGCACTTGAGTTTGATGGGATTGACGATTATGTTAGCACACCATTTGTGTTGAATCCTGAGACAAATAGCCTGTTCAGCGTCTTTGCCTGGATAAAAGGCGGCGCTCCAGGACAAATTGTTTTATCGCAGATAGATGGGGCGGATTGGCTTTTGATAGATCCCTCAGAAGGTTACTTGATGACGGAGCTTAAGGGATCCAGTCGGTTTGGCGCTCCTTTATTCTCACAGACTGTAATCACCGACGGCCGCTGGCACCGAATCGGATTTGTGTGGGACGGTTCTCAGCGAATGCTATACGTTGACGACGTTGAAAGTGCAAAAGATACCCAGTCGCAAGGCCAACTTATAAGTGCCGATGGCGGTCTATACATTGGTGCGGGCAATAAACTCGAAACGGGGACTTTTTGTTCCGGCCTGATTGATGATGTCCGTATCTACAGCCGTGCGATAACACCATAAACGAACTATCGATTCAGTAATCCGCGGACTTTCATCCAGTCGGCGCAGCGGTCAGGCCAGGTTGAAACGATGCCGAATTTTTTCTCGATGGCCGAGCCGTGCGGACCTTTGAGATAGATATGCATCTCGGCAGGCACGACTGCCTTGCGCAGAGCGAGATAGAAATAAATGCTGTTTTCCGCCGGGACTGTTGTGTCTTGGTTTGAGTGCACCAAAAACGTCGGCGGTGTTTCGGGCGTAACCTGTTTTTCGTTTGAAAGATTATCGACAAGCTCCCGGTCGGGATTTTCGCCTAATAAATTTCGCTTCGAGCCGCTGTGGGTGAAGGAATCGTCTAACGTAATGACCGGATAAATAAGTATCATAAAATCAGGTCGGCAGCTTATTTTATCTATGGATTCTTTTGCGTTGTAGTAATTGTTTTGAAAGTGTGTGCCTGCACTTGAAGCCAGGTGTCCACCTGCGGAAAAGCCCATAATCCCGATTCGTTCCGGGTCGATGTCCCATTCTTTCGCCCTGCCCCTGACAATTCTTATTGCCCGCTGTGCGTCCTGCAAAGGAGCCGGATGGCCGTATCCGACGCCGCCGTGGCGGTATTTCAGGATAAAACCGGCGACACCAATCGAGTTAAGCCAGTCTGCGATTTGCTGGCCCTCGCGGTCCATAGACAGGTGCCCGTAACCGCCGCCGGGACAAATCACTACTGCTGTGCCGGTTGCAATCTCCTTTGACGGCAGGCAAATTGTCAGCGTAGGTTTGTCACCGTCCTGGTTGCCTTTGGCGCCCGGAGCGCCGTTCGGCCAAAGCAGTTCAATTTTATGTAAAGCCGTCGTTTGAGCTGCCTGAACTAATCCGGCTGATACCACCATGGTGGAAACGAAAGCTAAAATGATTTGGAAATATCTTTTCATGTTTTTGACTCCTTGAAAAATCAGTCCATGTGTTCGGGATTCTGCAGAAGCTCTTTAATGAAATTCATGAACCGAGCCGCGTAAAAATCGTTTATGTCCTTATTGTCAACCGCTATAGACAGGCTTACTGTTTTACGCACTGCAGCTTTTCCATTTTTCGGAACTATCGTTCTGATGATATTTCCCACTGCTAAAATAGTGCTGGCCGGCGGCGGTACTATTCCGTAAAAAGAATCAATCCCATAAACACCGAGATTGCTCATCGCTACCGTCTCACCTTCAATATCGTCGAGTGTCAATTGATTATCACGAGCTTTGTCTATAAGCAGTTTTTCCTCACGGGCGATCTCAGGCAGCGTTTTCTTCCCGGCATCCCTAATTACCGGTACAACGAGACCTTGTGGTGCATTGACAGCAAAGCCGATATTAACGTGGTCTGCAATCTGAATATTTTCGCCGCACATCTTTCCCGCCATAAGGGGATATTTCTGCACTGCAAGGGCAAGAGCGTGAATATAAAAAGTGTTCGTTGTAATTTTAACGCCCAGCGATTTCCTGAGTTTGGGGCGAATCGCCATCAACTCGGTCACATCGGTATTTATTTCGAGGTAACAGCAGGGCTTGCTAAGCTTGGATGTCAACATCCTCTCGCCGACGAGCTTTTGGATCCTGGTCAGAGGTATATTCATTTGAAATCTTCTACAAGTAATAAAATATTCAGGACATTTAAGTGATCTGAATAAAAGGCAAGGTATTTTATCATAACTTATCGTGCTTGCAAGAGTGGAAAACGTATAGATTTTCCGAAGTTTTATCGTTATGAATTTCTCAACCGGCCAGTTGCCCGGATGGTGGAAAGAGGTGTTGAATTTAATGACTCCTGCATGTCATGTCCGCAAAATCCGCCTGGTAAAGAGCTAAATAAAAAGGATTTACAGAATCCATCGCAGGGCCGATATTTGAAAGATAAATGCGGTTTTTAAATTCAAAGTCTGATTTTCTACTTAATCCGGTCGAAACTTCTTCCGATAGTATCTTTTAACGGTTAGGTAATGTGACCTTTTATATAATTAGGAAGGATCGTGAAATGGGAATTCAGAATCTGTTAGAAAATGTTATATATGTTGAATTGCCCTCCGAAGGACAGGAGATATCCGACGAACTCAAGGCTATGAATGAGGCCATTAGCAACAGGGATGATTGCGATATCATTGTAGATTTTACAAAAGTCGAGATACTAAACTCTTCGAATATCAGTAGTTTGTTAATATCGCGCAATCTTCAGGAGGAAAGAGGCCGTCGGTTGGTGCTTTGTAGTGTCAGTACTGTTACTAAATGTATATTCGTGGTCGCCGGCCTTGCTGAAATCTTCTTTTTTGTCGATGATAAGTCTGCCGCCTTAGATGCTGTAAAAAGTGCT
>Ga0307431_1000684_pt1 | contig 21852 bp, 16 predicted proteins | sample SalMarWE160170MG_FD_202155 | JGI IMG/M metagenome (GOLD analysis project Ga0307431, IMG submission 202155) | Salt marsh sediment microbial communities from the Plum Island Ecosystem LTER, Massachusetts, United States - WE1603-170 | ecosystem: Environmental > Aquatic > Marine > Intertidal zone >...
GAGCATATTGGACATAGTAAACAGGATTATCTGCTGACTGTTTTTTGGCTAACTCCAGGTCGAAATCCATCTGGCTTTCAGCGGAGTAGGATAGGAAAGAGAAACGGCAAGCATCTGCTCCTACCTCGTCTATTACCTCACGCAGGGTGATGATGTCACCGCTGCGCTTGGATACCTTAAGTGTTTCTTTTCCGCGGTGAAGGGTAACCAATTGACATATTATCACCTTGAGTTGTTCCGGGTCTTGCCCCAAGGCTTTCATTACCGCTTTCATCCGGGGAACATGTCCCTGGTGGTCAGCTCCCCAGATATCAATCACGGCGTCAAATTTCCGCTCCATAAACTTGTTGTAATGATAAGCAATATCGGAGGCAAAATAAGTGGGTGAGCCATCACTTCTGACTAACACATTGTCTTTATCCTCCCCCAGCAGGCTTGATTCAAACCAAACGGCATTTTCCTTCTTAGTCACGTAGTTTCCACTTTCCAGTAGTGCCATGACTTTGTTGTATTGCTCGCCCTGGTAGAGGCTTTTTTCGCTAAACCACTCATCGAACTCAACGTTTAATAAAAGAAGGTCTTCTTTAATGTTGTTTATTATCTTGTTAAGCCCGATTTCAGTGATTCCCTCGATCGCTTCTTTTCGGGGTATATTGAGAAACTTATCCCCATGTTCTTCGGCGATTTCCTTTGCCAGGTCAATCATATAACTACCATGATAGCCATCGGGGGGAATATCAGCCTCTTTACCAAGGTACTGTAGATAGCGAACGTAGAGCGAATGCCCGAATAGCTCTATTTGGTTGCCTATATCGTTTAAGTAATATTCCCTTTCGACCGAATAGCCACTAGTAGAAAGGACATCAGCTAGGGTGCTGCCCAGAACAGCACCACGTCCATGACCCACATGAAGAGGTCCTGTGGGATTAACGCTGACAAACTCGACTTGAATGTTTTTACCTTTACCTAAGACGAGGTTTCCATATGATTCGCCGGCAGCCAATATAGTCTCTACCTGTTCGGTGAGCCATTCATTCCGCAATGTAAAGTTAATGAATCCTGGTGGGGCTATGGTGGTGTGGTCAATTTCGGCGGGCAGCGATATTTTCTCCACTATTTTCTCAGCGACAGCTAAGGGAGGCATCCTGGTTGTCCGAGCTAGCTTTAACGGGAGGCTTGAAGCAAAATCTCCATGAGAAGGATTTTGGGGATGCTCTATGATTATCTCTGGCAGCGCTCCGGGTGCAAAACTACCTTCCTGTTGAGCTTTGGCTACCGCTTGTTGTAGACAATCGGCTATCTTCTGTTTAACCATATTAACTCCATTCAATATGCCCTTGCCATATTCTCGTTAGTTTTTCCCCAAGAAGAGAGGTTCTGTCTTTCGCTGTATCGGGATTATTTCGGAAGAAGGTGGTTGCCTCTCGTCGTGCTATCTCTAAAAGCTGCACGTTTGTTATACTAGCTACTTTAAGCTCGGGCAAGCCACTTTGCTGAGTGCCAAAGAATTCCCCAGGCCCTCGCAGCTTTAAGTCTTCCTCGGCTAGTTTGAAGCCATCTTGAATTTCCTCTAGTAGCTCAAGGCGGTGTTTCCACTCATCTTCGGTTTTCTTTCCTGTTTCGGGGCGGGATTCCACTTCACGGGAAAGCTTATCGGAGATGAGTAGGCAATAACCTTGCTCCTTATCTCGCCCCACCCTCCCTCTAAATTGGTGAAGCTGGGATAGTCCGAAGCGGTCGGCACCTTCTACTAATATGACATTAGCATTGGGCACATCAATGCCAACTTCAACTACTGATGTTGACACTAAGATGTCAAATTCTCGATCGCGAAAACGGCGCATCACCTGCTCTTTGTCAGCAGCGGGCATCCGCCCGTGCATCAGCCCGAGTTTTAAGTCGGGGAAAACATCTTTGCTTAATCGCTGATATTCAGTGGTTGCTGCTCTTGCTTCTATTACTTCCGACTCTTCGATCAAGGGGTAGATGATAAAAGCTTGTTTTCCCTTGTTTATCTGGCGGTGGATGAAGGAATAAGCCTTTTCTCTGCCTTCTGGGTCAAGCCATTTTGCTTCAGCAAGCCTTCGTCCCGGTGGCAGTTCGTCGATAATGGAAAGGTCAAGGTCTCCATAAATAGTCAATGCCATGGTTCTCGGGATGGGGGTAGCGGTCATAACCAGCATGTGGGGATTGAATCCTTTTTGACGCAATGCTGACCGCTGCAGAACGCCGAAGCGATGCTGCTCATCTATCACCGCTAGCCCTAGCTTGTTGAATTCCACCTCTGCCTGAATGATAGCATGAGTTCCAATAACAATATCAATCTCGCCTTGCCTGATCTTATTATGCAAATCCTCCTTTTCACTCTCGCTAATGCTGCCAATGAGCAAAGCAACGGTTATCGGTTGCGAGAGAATACCGGCATAGCAGTGAAGATTGTTTCGGGATGCTGGCAATGGCGAGGATGATTCTGAGCTAACTCTGGCTAAATAGGTGCAAATATTATCGAAATGTTGCTCAGCGAGGACTTCTGTGGGGGCCATCAGTGCCCCTTGGTATCCATTATCACAGGCAATTAGTAATGCCAGGGTAGCAATTATAGTTTTGCCACTGCCTACTTCTCCCTGGAGAAGTCGCGACATAGCTTTTGGCTGTTTCAGGTCAAGCAAGACCTCGTTGAGCACTCGTTGTTGGGCGCGAGTCAAAGTAAACGGTAAATAACTCAGGAATCTTTGGAGCAGCTCTCGATTGATATTAAAAGAGTTGCCCGGCTGACCTTCCTGCCAATTTTGCTTTCTCGCCAGCAAACCCAATTGGAGTAGAAACAATTCATCAAAGGCTAAACGTTTTCTTGCTTCCTCCGCTATCCGGTGATTGTCAGGGTAATGAGCCTGGATAATTGCTTGTGACAAATCTAGAAGTTGGTAGCGTTTCTTTATTTCTGGGGGCAGGAACTCAACGAGCTGCCATGCCCAGCTATCTACAGCCTCTTTTGTCCATTTCCTTACCCGGCGGGGGTATAAACCGGAAGTTAATGGGTAGATGGGAACCAATCGAGCGGTATGAATTAGTTCCCCGGTCTGGATGAGTTCCCATTCTGGAGACTGAAAAACCCTTTGTCCCTTAAATGAGCTAACTATTCCGCTAATTGCTATCCTGGCATTGGTACGAAAATTCTTTGCCAGATAGGGTTGATTAAACCACACTATTCGGATATTACCTGTCTCATCGCCGACAATTGCCTCTGTGCCCTGTCGACTACCCAGAGTGACCACTCTTGATTGCCATATTGTAGCTATGATGGTTTGCTCTTTACCCTCTTCGAGTTCAGCAATGGGTTTTCTCTGGCTATAATCTATGTAACGGTGAGGAAGAAAGTAAAGTAAATCATATATGGTTCTCACGCCAAGCTTGGCAAATCTAGTGGCCGTGTTAGTTGTGATACCTCTGATTGATGTTATCGATGAGTCTAGTCCGTAAGATACCCTTTCCATTTGGCGTGTTTTATCGACTGTGGGGAGTCTATCCGGTGCCAGTGTGCTTGACTTCTTTCTCTCCCTTGTTTGTTCCACTTCATCTATCCATTCCAGGATAGCTGCTATCCACTGTTTACGTTTCTTTACATCCCAGGAACTGTAGTTGGATTTAGCCAACTGTAGGTTATTAAAGCTCGTTAAGAGTTCCCGCTGATTTACGCCCTGTAGGATTTCCCCTTCTTGTTTTCGGAGGAATCTGTCCAATCCTCCGATCACCGCTTTATCGGAATATCCCTTCTTACATTCTAATTCCAGGACTCTCCGGAGTGAATTGATACTCGTATCTTTGAGAAGCTGGCCCAAACTCTATTCTCCTTCCAGGACAGAGACACTTAAGACGTGAGGACCAACATGTGTGCCCACTACCGGGCTTACCTTGGAGCGATAGAAATGCTCATCAGGCACTAATCCTTGGAGACCCTGAGCTAATTTTCCTAGCTCACTGGTGGTAGTAGCATCTTCGATAACCAGAGCATCTATCTTTCTAAAGTTTTTGACGAAATTTACCAGGAAGTCTACAGCACGTGCTCGACTACGCACTCGAGTGATGGGGAAAGCCTCTCCTTTTTTTATTTCCAGAATAGGATTAACTTTGATTAAATTACCTAGGAAAGCTTGTGCTTTACCAATGCGTCCTCCCCTCCTTAGATATTCTAGAGTGTCGAAGGTCATCACCACATGCGTCCTGGGAATTGCACTTGTCACCCAATTGGCAATTTCCTCTAATGTAGCTCCAGCTCTAGCCATAACAGCTGCTGACACAGCTAGAATTAGCTGGCCCCCTATCCCTACCTGAGAATCAATAACTTCGATATTGCATTTTGATTTGAGGGTCTCTTTGCTTTTTAAGAAAATGTCGAAAGCAGCGCTAAATTTCCGTGAAAGCGTGATAACTAATATCTCTTTTGTTTCCTTAGCTAAGTTGTTTAGTGTATCGGTAAACACCGCGAGGCTGGGGATTGAAGTAGTAGGGAGAATTTTGTTTCTTGTTAGCTTTTGATAGAAGCCTTCTGTGTTCAGGTCAATATTATCGCGGTAAATCTTGTCCCCGAAGTGGACATTCAGGGGGATCACGGTGAGCCCAAATTGCTCGGCCATCTTTGGACTAATATCGGAGCAACTATCAGTTACAATTCTAACCATGGCATGCTTCAAAATTTTTATTGTTTAGCAACTCCCCTCTGTCATTGCGAGCGAAGCGTGGCAATCTCCTTTCCAGATTGCTTCGTCGCTACGCTCCTCGCAATGACAAATAAACAACCTCAAAATTCTTATTCCAGCGAAATTATATAGTTGTAGTAGGGTTGGTCACCTTGAATTGTTTCAACTTCAACTGAAAATTCGTTTTGGATTTCACCAGCTATTTTCTGGGCTTCAGCGGGTTTAGTTTCAGCACCGTAGTAAATACTCACCAATTCAGCATTTTTGACCTCTGCTTTCTCAAGAGCAGTGGTAATGACGTCTTTAACTTTTTTGCCATTGGCTACCAACTCTTTGTCATCTAAGACAGCGATAAATTCCCCTTTCTTTATGTTCATACCGTTGATCTGACTTTTGCGGACTGATTTGGTGATTTCTATGGATTTCACCCTTTTCAATGCTTCTTCCATGGCAGAAGCATTGTTCTCCAAGCCCATATCGTAGTTGAAGGAAAGGAGAGCACTGATGCCTTGAGGTATGGTTCTCGTGGGTACTACCTTAACGTCTTTTGAAGTCAAGGATTGAACCTGGGAGGCAGCAACGACAATGTTCTTATTGTTGGGCAGCAATATAACCTTATTTGAAGGTGCTGAATCCACTGCCTCCACTAGCTCACGGACGCTTGGATTCATAGTTTGACCGCCGGGGACAATAATGGTGGTTCCCAGGCTTTTGAATAGTTTGAAAAGGCCTTCACCTGAGGCAATTGCTACTATAGCGGTATCGACAGCGGGCAAATTCTTTCTTTGCATTTTAATGAATGCAGCGTATTGGTCGTCCATGTTATCAATTTTTATCTTGTGCAATACGCCTTGCTTTGTGGCGTAATCTATAATTTCGCCCGGTTTGAAGCTATGGATGTGAACCCTGAGCTTGGAGCCATTACCGGTGATTACTAGAGACTGTCCCTTCTTTTTCAAGTTTTTCTTGATTTTTTTCAAGTTGAGGTCTTGCCCTTCTAATAGGAAATTCATGCAATAACCGTAAGGCACCTCCACCTCAGCCGGCATTTGGCTTATCCCTGGGGTTAATGGCTGGCTTGTAGGAATAAGACGTGGTTTGCCGTGTTTTAAAGTATCGTTTTCTCCCCTAAGGTAGTGTAGTGCACCCTCCAGGAGAACATATAAACCCTGCCCACCGGCATCCACCACACCTGCTTCCCGTAACACAGGTAGCAGGTTAGGCGTGTTGGCTACCGATTCTCTGGCTGCCTGCATAGCAGTAGCAAGCGTTTTGGTTAGGTTTCTGGAATTGGCTTTTGCAGCAGCTTCGGCAGCGTTGGCTGAATCACGGAGCACTGTTAACATCGTGCCTTCCACTGGATTGACAAGTCCTTCGTAGGCAGCTTGCGATGCTTCCGATAGTGCTCTGGCCAAAGCTTTGCTGCTAAGTCGCTGGTTATCATCTAACCCTTTAGCAAATCCTTTCCAGAATTGGGACAATATCACACCTGAATTGCCACGAGCCCCCATTAGAGCGCCATGGGCAATAGTTTGGGCTACCGATGAAGCATTGCCATCTTGGCTTCGATGTGCCTCTTCCATGGCAGAACGCATGGTGAGCAACATGTTAGTTCCTGTATCCCCGTCGGGAATAGGGAAGACATTTATAGCGTTAATTTCGGGCACGCATTTTTCCAACCAGGCGGTTCCTGCGTTGAACATTTCTTTTAACTGGTGTCCCGTGACTGAAGCAGTCTCCATCCCTCCTCCTTTGCTCTGCTCGTGCCTGTTCATAACGCACCTCGGCTGCTATATCGGATTGCGATGTATTATAGGTGTTTGACAAACTTTGTCAAGATTTCCATCCTGTGATAATATTTGTGGCACAAGATGGAACAGAAGGATTGTGGAGTTGTCTTATGAAGTGTGACATTTGTGGTAAGAAAGCTCACTATGGTCACAGTGTGAGCCATTCCAAACAACATACTAAGCGGCGATGGTTACCCAATATCCATCGCACTACTATTATAATAAATGGCGAAAAGAAAAAAGTAAATATCTGCACCCGGTGCTTGCGTACCCAGTATAAGGAAGCACGCTAACTTACCGCCTTCCTAAACATTTGCATTGCTTGGCTTATTCCTTTTTTGGCGTCAAATATACTGCTTCCGATCGCCAGGACATTAGCCCCAGCTTTGACTATGCCGGGTGCATTGTCAATGGTGATGCCGCCGTCAACCTCGAGTTCAGCATTGAGGTTTTTGTTATCGAGCATTTTGCGTAACCTCGATATTTTGTCCAGCGATGATGGGATGAAACTCTGCCCTCCATAGCCAGGTTCAACGCTCATAATCAGAACTAAATTAACATAAGGGAGAATTTCTTCTATAGAAGTCAGAGTGGTAGCGGGATTTAGTGCTATCCCTGCTTTGACATTTAATTCCTTTATTGAGTGAATCAACCGGTGAAGGGATGAGCAAGCCTCAACGTGAACGGTGATTATATCAGCGCCGGAGTCAGCAAACTGGGAGACATACTGTTCGGGGTGTTGTATCATCAGATGGACATCTAAAGGCAAGTTAGTCCGAGGGCGGAGGGAAGCTACTATTGGAATACCAATGGAGATGTTAGGCACGAAATGGCCGTCCATAACATCGATATGGATATAATCAGCGCCTGCGCTAGTAGCCTCGGCAACTTGCTCGCCAAGCCGAGCAAAATCAGCACTAAGAATTGATGGCGCTAATTTAACCTTGCTATTTCCCACCTTTTTTCTTCACTTGTGAACTATTTTGCTCTATACGCAATAGTTTTCTCGCTTTCTCCAGCGCTACTTCTACTTGATTTGTAGCGGTTCCACCAACGATATTTCGGGAAGCTATAGAGGATTCCAAAGTAATATTATACACATCCTTATCAAATAGGGGACTGAATTTGCGATATTCGCTTAAGCTAAGCTCATGGAAGCTTTTTTCGGCATTAATGGCATATTCACTGAGTTTAGCCACCACACTATGTGCCTCCCGAAATGGCATGCCTTTCTTCACCAGGTAGTCGGCTAAATCGGTAGCTAGAATGTAATCTTTAATAGCCTCACGGACACGCTTGGTATTGACTTTGATAGTCTTAACCATTTCAGCAAATACTTCTAAGGTGGAGTGCAGGGTATCCAGGGTGTCAAAAAGCCCCTGTTTATCCTCCTGCATATCTCGGTCATAGGCTAATGGCAAAGCTTTCATAGTGGTCAGCAGGGACATCAAGTTGCCATATATTCGCCCTGTCTTGCCCCTGGCTAGCTCTGCGACATCAGGATTTTTCTTCTGCGGCATAATGCTACTGCCCGTGGTGAAGTCTTCGCTAATCTCGATAAAACCGAACTCGCTGGATGACCATAGAACAATCTCCTCAGCCAGTCGGGAAATATGCATCATAGCTAAGGCAGATGCTGCCTGGTACTCCACCACAAAATCCCTGTCGGAAACGGCGTCGACGCTGTTGTTGCTTATCTCGCTGAAGCCTAATTCCTGGGCCATAAATTGACGGTCTACGGGGTAAGCCACTCCAGCTAGAGCTCCGCTGCCTGAAGGTAAGACATCGGTGCGTTTCAGACAATCAGAGAATCTTTCCTTATCTCGCTGGAACATTTCGAAGTAAGCCAGCAAATGATGAGCTAGAAGGACTGGCTGAGCTTGTTGCAAGTGTGTATAACCAGGAATAATGACATCTTTATTAGCTTCGGCCAATTCCACGAGGGAGGACTGCAGGGCTTTTATGTTGTCTATGGTTTTGGGGATCTCCTCTTTAAGGAAGAGTCGCATGTCTAAAGCCACCTGGTCATTTCGGGAGCGTGCGGTGTGAAGCTTGCCTGCTATATCGCCTATCTTTTCAAACAATCGTGCTTCGATATTCATGTGTATATCCTCAAGCTTGGTCTTGAAGTGGAATTTTCCTTGCTCGATTTCATTGCGGATGGAGTTAAGCCCAGCGATTATCGCTTCAGCGTCCTTATCTGCTATTATTTCCTGCTTTGCCAGCATCCTGGCATGGGCGATGCTTCCTTCAATATCCTGGCGATATAACCGCTGGTCAAAGGGGATAGAGGCGAGGTAATCCTGTGCCGTTCTGTTAGTCCCTTTTTGAAAACGACCGCGCTGGTAACTCATCTAAGTTTTGCCTTAACCACCAAGAGAAAATCTTGATACTTTCCTTGCCTATTTGTCAACTAGGTTAAGTTAATTTCTGAAAGTTGGGAACCCAGAATAGCAGCCATGGGTTAGCTCGGATGCAATAGGTTTGCCAGGCTGATTGGTCGGGGTGTAAGGAGGACGGCTTGAATTGTTGGGGATAAAACAGGGAAAGTATCATCGTTCAAAGATGGAACGGTCAATATCAGATGCGATGCATCTTTTTTCTATCGCTTTGGTGGTTCACGACGCGTGGTTCCAAAAGTTTGAATCAGCGCATCCCAGAGTCTATCTAGTGGCAGGTCATCATAATAATGGCCGAGGTCCTTCACGTATTCGATATGTAATTTGGCATCGCGATTGTGAGAATGAAACATGGCATCGTTCTTGCCATCAAACTCCACCGGAATAATCCAGTGCCTTTCACACATCTTTAGGTCAAAAGCGGGGGTGGCCTTAACCCACTTTCCATTTAGATATAATTCGGCGTAGCCGTGAAAAGGAAGTATATTTGTTCCCAGCCATTTGAAGATTTTCTGTGGAAGAAGGTTATTTCTAAGTCTAGCGAATCCCAGGCCAGTGGGGATTCCTGCGGCTCGGGCTAAAGCGACGAGAAGAACCGCTTTTTGAACACAATACCCCTCCTTTCTGGATAAAGTGTTACTTGCCCGAAAGTGTTCAGGAAGGAATTTTGGTGTATACAGGTTATATTTAATTTCATCCCTCACAAAATAAAAAAGGCTTTTGGCTTTCTCAATAGCATCTTCCCGCCCTTTAGTTAAATCTTTGGCCTTATCTTGTATGGATGTATTGTTACAATCAATGACGGATGTCGGTTTCAGATACTTCTCCATTTCCAACCCGCTTTCCAAGTTCAATGCCGAGAGTGGAGAATCGTTCCTTATTCAGGCGATTTCGGATGTTGCGCCTTGGACTCGGTTCTTATCGGCAGTCCCCAGATATGGATGAAGCCAGGAGAGGCACTCTGGTCAAAGGCGTCACCTTTATCATAAGTAGCCATGCTGTAATCATAAAGGGAATAAGGCGATTTTCTGCCTACTACCTGGCAACTGCCCTTGTAAAGCTTAACCTTTGCTTCTCCGATAACATATCTTTGGGAACTATCCACATAGGTAGCCAAATCTTGGCGAAGTCGGGAGAACCATAACCCATTATAAACAAGGTCAGCATATTCACCAGCCACAATATTGTTGAAACGAAGCTGGTCTTTGGATAGAGTTATTGCTTCCAGTGCCTGGTGAGCTTTAGTTAACACGGAGGCTGCCGGTGTTTCATATATCTCTCTTGACTTTATGCCTACTAATCTGTTTTCAACATGGTCAATTCTGCCCACGCCGTGTTTGCAGGCTATATCATGAACTTGCTGGATGAGCGCCACACCATTCAGTCGCTGCCCGTCAATGCTTATCGGTATTCCTTCATCAAAACCGATGGTGATGTAATCAGCCTCATCCGGTGCCTCCTTGGGCGACTTTGTCCAGACAAAGACATCATCAGGAGGTTCAGTCCACGGGTCCTCGAGAACGCCGCATTCGATGCTCCTGCCCCACAAATTCTGGTCGATGGAATAAGGGCTGGCTGCAGTGATAGGGACAGGGATATTATGGGACTGGGTGTATTCAATTGTTTGCTCCCGGGTCATATTCCACTCTCTGGCGGGAGCAATTATCCTGAGTTCGGGAGCTAAGGCTGCCACGCTCACATCAAATCTAACCTGGTCATTGCCTTTACCGGTGCATCCGTGAGCTACTGCCACGGCGTTTTCCCTTTTAGCTGTCTCGCCCAACAGTTGAGCAATCAGGGGGCGACCTAGAGCTGTGGCTAGAGGATATTGCCCTTCGTAAATAGCATTGGCTTTGATGGCAGGAAAGACGAAGGAATTAATGAAGGGTTCCCTGGCATCAATGACAAATGCCTTTATCGCTCCAAGGTTGAGTGCTTTCTGCTTGATAGCTTCAAGGTCAGCCACATTGCCTATATCTACGGTAAGGGTGATGACATCCATATTATATTTTTCTTTCAGCCATTTTATGGCTACCGAGGTATCCAAACCACCGCTGTAAGCTAGTATTACTTTGTCCATTCGCTTCCTTTCTCAGTGAAAATATTTCTCAAAATGTTGATTGCTATATCTACCTCCTTTTCAGTGATAATGAGAGGAGGCATAAAACGGATGGCATTTGGCTTCAGCTTGTTAATCAGTAAGCCTTTGTCAAGGCAAGCTGCAACTACTTTCTGAGCAATTTCATGGTCAAATTCCATAGCTAGCAAGAGTCCCTTGCCTCTCACTTCGGTGACGAAGCTGAATTGCTGTTTCAGTCCTTGCAATTTAGCCATAAGGTAAGTTCCAGTTTGCTTCGCCTTCTCAGGTATGTCGTTATCGATGATATATTTCATAGTAGCGTAGGCGGCAGCGCAGACCAGTGGATTGCCGCCAAAGGTAGTGCCGTGCTCACCTGGGGTGAAAACCGAGGCTTTTTCTTTGGCTAAAAAGGCGCCGATGGGCACACCACTGCCTAGCCCTTTGGCTAAAGTCATTATATCTGGCTCAACATTATATTGCGCGTAAGCGAAGAGAGTGCCTGTCCGACCGATTCCAGTTTGAATCTCATCCAAAATGAAGAGGATTCCCTTCTCGTGGCACCAATCTTCTACCTTTTTAAGATAGTCCTCATCTGGCACATTGACTCCGCCTTCGCCCTGGACTGGCTCCAGCATTATCCCACAGGTTTTTTCATTTGTCGCTCTCTTTATTGCCTCAATGTTATTATACTCAACGGTTATGAAACCGTCAGGCAAAGGAGTATAAGGTTGCTGGAATTTCTCCTGTCCTGTAGCTGCGGTCATAGCTAAGGTTCTGCCGTGAAAGGAACCATAGGCTGTGATAATTTCATAAGCACTGTTGAGATGAATTTTGCCGTATTTCTTGGCTAGCTTTATTGCTCCTTCATTAGCCTCAGCACCGCTGTTGCAGAAAAAGATTCTATCGAGGCAGCTATTTTCTACCAAAAGCTGGGCTAACTTTACCGCCGGGATGGTATAAAACTGGTTGGATGCCTGTATAAGCGTTTTGGCTTGCTCTTCCAAAGCATTCACTAACGCTGGATGGCAGTGCCCCAGACTATCCACAGCCCAGCCACCAACGAAGTCAAGGTATTGTTTGCCCTTGTCGTCCCATACCCAGGCTCCTTCTCCACGAACCAATGTTACAGGAAGCCTGGTTACTGTGTTCAAAAACAGCTTGTCCGCCAGTTTTTGCCAGTCGTTACTTTGGGACAATGCTTGTTCCTCCAATTCCATTCTGCAGCTCATTAAGCAAGGCGTGAGGCATTTTACCATTGATGATGCGGGCAATGGGTGCTGCCGAAAGGGCTTTGATGCCCGCTTCTATTTTGGGGAACATCCCTCCCGAAGCTGTACCAAGTTTGAGCATTTCGTTTGCCTCATCAATATTAAGTCTGGAAATTACTTTTCCTGAGCTGTCGTAGATGCCATCAACATCGGTGAGGAAGATGAGTTTCTGAGCAGCTAGAGCAGCAGCTATCTCACCAGCAGCAGTATCACCATTGATATTGAGCAATGTTAGCTTTCCGTTAACTTCCCCAAAGCTTATTGGTGCTACCACAGGCATATATCCTGATTGTAGCAGTATGTTTAGCGGAGTAGGGTCGGTAGCTATAATTTCACCGGTGTAACCTAGTTCAGAATCCTTGAGCTTTGCCCGAAGCAAATTGCCATCACTTCCGCTTATTCCTATTGCTTTTCCCTTCAGGGCTTGAATAGCTACCACCAGTTCTTTATTAACCAAGCCACTAAGTATTGCAGTAACCACTTTCAGGGTCTCGGCATCGGTAACCCTCAGCCCATTTATAAAGCTGGTGGACATACCAAGTCTGGCGAGCCAGCTAGAAACTTCTTGGGCACCGCCATGAACCACCACTAAAGGCACACCTTGCTCTTGGAGTGCTACCAGGTCCTCCAGGACGGTATCCCGGTTACCTAAAGTGCTACCGCCTATTTTAACTACCAGTGGTTTCATGCTTGTACGTCGAGGTAACTTAGCGTTATGTTATATATTCGCTATTTATCCTAACATATTCTTCGGATAGGTCGCAGCCCCAGGCAGTGGCTCTGCCATCACCCAGGTTGAGATACACCTTGATGGGCACCTCGTTAGCTCTTGTCAAAGATGTTCGCAGCTCTTCTGCATCAAAGCGTGTTGGGCTACCTTGCTTCATGACACAAATGTCATTCAAATGGACATCCAGTTTATCTTCCCTTATCTTTGCACCACTTCGCCCCAGGGCGGCAACAATGCGTCCCCAATTAGGGTCACCGCTGTGCATCGCCGCTTTCACCAGTGGAGAGCTAACAATGGTCCGGGCTGCCTGGCGAGCCTCCGTTTGATTTACCGCTCCTTCCACAACAACTTCGATGAGCTTGGTTGCTCCTTCACCATCTCGGGCTATTGATTTAGCCAAATAAGTGCAAACTTCATTTAGAACGTTTTGAAAAGCCTCGCCGTTATTGAAGCTAATTTCAGTATTTCTTGCCAAACTGTTGGCTAACAAAAATATACAGTCGTTAGGGCTGGTTTCGCCGTCAATGCTGAGCATGTTAAAAGACGCATTAGCCGCCTTCTTCAGCGATTGCTGCAGAAAATCAATGTTTACCGCGGCGTCAGTGGTTATAAAACAAAGCATGGTGGCTAATTCAGGGTGCATCATGCCTGCTCCTTTAGCTACCCCGCCGATGGTAAATTTACCTTCCTTTGCCTCGACTTGTATCGCTATCTCCTTGGGCGTGGTATCCGTGGTCATCATTGCTCTGGCCAGTTCATGACCGCCATCCTGGTGGAGCTCTATTTTCTCGATCCCGTTTCTGACCTGGTTCATGGGCAGTGGTTTTCCAATCACCCCCGTGCTGGCTACAAGCACTTCCTGCGAAGGTATGCTCACTTTTGTTGCTGTCAGGCTTGCCATTTCTGAGGCATCTGTCATGCCTTGCTCTCCAAGACAGGCGTTGGCACAACCTGAATTCACCACAATTGCCCTTGCTTTTCTTTGTGTTAGGTGTCTTTGGGATAAGATGATCGGGGCTGATTTAACCAGGTTGGTGGTGAAAACACCAGTGGCGACACAAGGCATCTTGGAATAGAGGATAGCTAAGTCCAGTTCGTCCGTATCCTTTATTCCGGCATGGACTGCACCAGCGACAAATCCTGGCACCGAAGTAACTGTGCCCGAAGGAATTAAGGAAAAATCCATTGATATATTTCTTATCTGACGATATTAACATCCGAGTTATCGAAAATACAATTTGTTTTTTACTTATTGCATTATCACCATGAGTTTGCTAAAATCATACAAGCCTTTAAATCAGCCCGGAGAGGCTGGTAAGGAGAGATTTGATAACGCAAAGGTTGGTAAAATCTGCAGCCTCTTGCCAGTTATGTGGCAGGAGGCTTTTTTAATGCCCCGTAAGCTCCTCATGACCTCGGAGGACGTGGGGCGTGCCTTGGTTCGTATTGCCCACGAGATTGTAGAAAGGAACAAGGGTGCTGGAAGCATTGTACTCGTGGGTATGTGGACCCGAGGAGTGCCTTTAGCACACCGATTAGCCAATACAATTCAGAGCTTTGAAGATATCCATGTTCCTGTAGGTGTTCTGGACATCAACTCTTATCGTGATGACGTTTCTCCTGTGGAATCAAAACCGGCTAAGCATACCGAGGTTCCCGTTGATGTAACTGATAAACAAGTGGTCCTGGTGGATGACGTCCTTTATACAGGGAGAAGCATTCGGGCAGCTATGGATGCTCTCATCGATTTAGGTCGCCCTAGCTCCATGCAGCTGGCCGTTCTTATTGACCGTGGTCACCGTGAGCTTCCTATTCGAGCTGACTATGTCGGTAAGAATATACCAACCTCGCGGAGTGAGAAGGTAGAGGTGTATGTTAAAGAAGTAGATGGTGAAGACGGGGTAGCTATAGCAGGTTCAACGAGTAATGAGTAGTGTTGATAAAGGATAGAACTGACCTGGAAAGTAAATACACAGGGAGTGGCTAGATGAGCTTAGCAGGCAGCAGTTTGGTAACCATAGACGATTTATCCAACGGGGAAATCGAGGCACTGTTTTCCGTGGCAGACGAAATGGCTGATTCATTAAATGACCAATCCGGGGTATGCCAGGGAAAAATTATGGCAAGTCTGTTTTTTGAGCCGAGCACCAGGACACGGCTATCTTTCGAGGCTGCGATGCTCAGACTCGGGGGGAGAATTATAACTGCGGTTGAGGTAGGTGCAACCTCTCTAGCCAAAGGCGAAAGCCTTGCTGATATGGCAAGGGTAGTCGGGAGCTATGCCGATATAATTGTCATCAGGCATCCCTGGGAAGGAGCGGCCAAGGTAGTTGCTGACTACGCTGGCATCCCGGTAATAAATGCCGGTGATGGAGGGCACGAACATCCAACCCAGGCCTTGTGCGACCTTTACACCATTAAGAAGGAGAGAGGAAACATTGAGGGTTTGAAAATCGCTTTGTTTGGGGACCTGAGATACGGGCGAGCGGTGCATTCCCTGACCTATGCCCTGGCCAGGTTCGGCGCAGTTATCCTTTTTCCGCCCAGTCCCGGACTGGAGATGCCGGAGCACGTTCTAAGGAAATTGACTACAGAATATAAAGGTAAGCTGATAAGGCTTGAGGCTCCGAACCAGCAAGTTAAAGAAGGATTCTTCCCCCTGGATGCCATGTACGTAACTCCGAGTAGCTCACATCAACTTGCAATGTTGCCTGACATTAGTATTCAAATCGAGCTGAAGAAAACTGGGATTGATACCCTTTATGTGATGAGGCTTCAGAAGGAAAGGCATGCCCCTACAGAGGAGGGACAAGAGTTGAAAAAGAACTACCCGGTGGTAGATAAGAAGCTCCTCAAGGGAAAGGAGTTTAAAGGGACGATTGTTATGCACCCACTGCCCCGCGTTGATGAATTGGCTTACGAGTTGGATGCTGACCCCAGGAGCATGTATTTCAAGCAGGCTGCTCGTGGGGTGCCTATCAGAATGGCGCTCATAGCCCTCTTGCTAGGAGCTAAGGAAATTGCAATTTCTGAAGAAGCTGCCTCTTTCGTTCAGAAGGTAGATTATCCCATTTATGACCGAGATTCTGGGGTCAGGTGTCTTAATTCAAACTGTGTCTCAAACCAGGAAACAGAAACGAGGTATATAAAGCCTGAGTTCAAGATAGTAAACTTAGAGCCTTTAACACTGAGGTGTCTCTACTGCGAACGCGAGGTTCATCCTCAATATATCGCCAGTTCAGAGTGGCATCAAGGAATGTTGGAGACCAAGAAATACCATAGCGCTGACAGCCATTGGATTCGAAAAATTAAGCCTGAGAATTTGATTATTTTTGATTCAGAAAGTGAGGCTGCGGCTCATGGTTTCAAGCCTAGCAGCTATATCACCGTACATCGCAGGGGACGTTAGCTATGGAATACGAAATTCTAACTATTGGAGAGTGTGGTAGAAATGATAGGTAACAAATCTGTCTCCTTAGTCATACGCGGTGGACACATAATTGACCCTGGTCAGGATATAAACCAAATCGCTGATTTGGTCATTGATGATGGCAAAATTAAACAATTGGGGAAGGGAATACCAATTGTCATTGCAAGCCAAAGCCCTGAGCGTAGCGAAGGGGCAGCGAAGCAATCTCTGGTAATCGATGCTACAGGGATGGTCGTTTGCCCTGGCTTTGTAGACCTTCATTGCCATCTTCGTGAGCCGGGATTTGAGGATAAAGAAACAATCGCTACAGGCACAAGGGCAGCCGCAGCGGGTGGCTTTGCTGGCATCTGTTGCATGGCAAACACAAATCCCCCTATTGATAAGCCAGCCATGGTGGATTGGGTGAAACAAAAAGCTGCCGAAGAGGGGATTGTTCATGTCTTTCCTATAGGCTGTGTCACTAAAGGGAGAGGTGGAAAAGAAGTTTGCGATATGGCTGAGCTGGCTGAAGCTGGCGTAGTTGCTTTCAGCGATGATGGTGATGCAGTGGCTAGTTCACAGGTTATGCGTCGTGCTCTTGAGTATAGCTGTAGCCTTGGCTTGCCCATCATTGACCATTGTGAGGATAGGCGGCTGAGTAACGATGGTGTTGTAAATGAAGGCTGGGTGTCTGCAAAGCTGGGCGTGAAGGGAATCCCAGCGAATGCGGAGGAAATGATGATAGCTCGGGACCTGGCTCTGGCAAAGCTAACCAATGCCAGAATTCATATTGCCCATGTAAGCACTTGTGGTTCTGTTGACCTCCTGCGTCGTGCTAAGGAAGAAGGAATTTCGGTAACTGCTGAGGTTACTCCTCACCATTTGACACTGACTGAGGAAAGGGTAGTGGGGAAGGACCGAGGAGAAAGCAACAATGTCATTGCGAGCGGAGCGAAGCAATCTCGATATGATACCAATGCCAAGGTAAACCCGCCTCTGCGGACTGAAGATGACATAACTTGCTTGATTGACGGATTAAAAGGCGGGGTGCTCGATGCCATTGCCACCGACCATGCCCCACATACTCTGGCAGATAAGGATTGCAGCCTGGAAACAGCTGCCTTCGGCATTAGCGGATTTGAGACTGCTTTCGGCTGTCTCATGGGCCTGGTTCATAAAGGGGAAATAGGTTTAGTTACTTTGATTTCTAAGCTGACCTGTGAGCCAGCAAGGATAATTGATAAAGGTGATGAATTAGGCACGCTTAAGATAGGCTCTCCGGCCAATATCACCATATTTGACCCGGATAGGGAATGGGTGGTGGACAGCAGCAAATTCGCCTCTAAAGGAAAGAATACTCCGTTTGATGGCTACAAATTTAAAGGCAAGGTGATGGCAACCATAGTCGATGGGGAGGTAGTTTATATGGATGACTCCATGAAAAGTCATTGCCATCCTCCTTTTGTCATTGCGAGCGAAGCGAAGCAATCTCATGGCTAAGAAAGCGATTTTAGTTCTTGAGGATGGCTCGGTTTATGAAGGCTATTCCTTCGGTGCCGGGGATAATGCCTATGGCGAGGTCGTTTTCAATACCAGCATGACCGGCTATCAGGAGATGCTCACTGACCCTTCTTATGCCGGACAGATTCTGGTGCCTACCTATCCTTTGATTGGGAACTATGGCATTAATGAATCCGATTTCGAATCAAAGCAAATTCAGGTTAGGGGATTTGCTGTTCGGGAATATTGTCCCCAGCCCAGCCACTGGCAGAGCACAGTTACTTTACATAACTTTCTACAGGATAATGGCATTCCAGGAATCAGCGAGATAGATACCCGTGCGTTAACCCGCCATATACGCTCCATCGGGGTAATGATGGGGATTATTACCTCAGAGATGACTGTTGAGGAAGCGTTAAGGGAGTTGAATAATTTACCCAAATACGATTTTACCGATTTTGTTCACCTGGTTAGTACTGAGAAGCCCTATGAATGGCAATCTGGTGCACCTGCCATTGCCAGCCAAAGCCCTGAGCCTTTCGCCCCTCGTCATTCTGAGGGAGAGAAGCGACCGAAGAATCTCGCTCAGGATAAACTCCGCGAAGGCGCAACGAAGCAATCTCGCATCGTAGTCCTCGATTTAGGCTTGAAATACAACATCCTGCGTATCCTGAGCCAATTTGGCTGCCAGGTAACCGCTGTCCCGTGCACCACTTCGGCAGAGGATATCCTGGCTTCAAATCCCGATGGTATTGTCCTTTCCTCCGGTCCTGGCGACCCCGCTCTCCTTAACGATATAACGGAGACGGTGAAGAAGCTTGCCGGCAAAAAGCCAATGATGGGCATAGGTCTGGGGCAAAATGTAATCGGTCAAGCCTTTGGGGCTAAGAACTTCAAGATGAAGTTTGGGCATCGCGGCAGCTATCCCGTTCGTGACTTAGCCACTAACAAAGTTTATATCACTGCTCAGAATCACGGCTATGCCGTAGATGCCGATACCTTAAAGGGAGGGCTTGAGGTAAGCCACATAAACTTGAACGATGACACGGTGGAGGGTCTTCGCCACCGAGAGTTGCCCATTGTATCCATTCAGTACCACTCCGAAGCCTCCCCTGGGCCGTTGGATAACATGTATTTGTTTGAGAGATTTCTGGAGATGGTGGGAAAGGAGGGAAAGAATGCCAAAGATATTAGTTATTGAAGGAGATAAAGTAACACCTTTAGACAAAACCAAATTCACTGAGGAGGCTAAATTGCAGGATTATCTGGAGAAATACCCTTCCCTAATCCCACTAGGAGAAATAGTGGAGGGAGCCTCTGACCTCTTATGTATTGGGAGAGAAGTTGGTGTTCCTTCAGGCGCTATTGACCTGCTTTTTATTGACAAAGAGGGTCTTTTAACAATAGTGGAAACAAAGCTGGCCAAAAATCCTGAAGCTCGTCGCACAGTTATCGGACAGATAATTGAGTATGTCTCTTATATTTCCGAGTGGACCACGGATAAGGTCTGCGAGGTAGCTGATGCCTACCTGGAGTCAAGCGTTGATGAAGCTATGCAAAAGGTCGCTGGCGATGATTTTTCGGCTGATGATTTCAGAAATAACATCGAGCAAAACCTGCGGGGTGGGAAAATCCGGCTTCTAATAGCAGTGGACGAGCTGGTTGAGCCACTGAGAGCAACGGTTACCTTCCTTAATAAAAATAGCAATTTCGATATTTTGCTTCTTCAGGTAAGCAGCTTTGAGGAAAAGGCGGGGGAAAAGGTTCTTATCCCATCCTTATTTGGCTATAAGCCTCCGCCGCCTTCTTCTTTGCGAAAAAAGTGGGATGAAAAAAGGTTCTTCGCTGATATTAAGGGAAAATGTGAAAAGTTGATAGTAGATGCTGTTACAGAACTTTATGAATTCACTAAGAGTAATGCCGATGAAATATCGTGGGGTACAGGAGCATATGAAGGTTCATTTACCTTCCGTAGAACAAGATACGGGAAGAAGGTCTCAATCTTCGCAGTTTATTCCAGCGGTGAGATTCAATTTAACTTTGGAAACATGAAAGATAACGGCTTAGAAGAAGAGACTCTTGAATCTTTCAGAGCGAAGTTAAACGAGATTCCGGATGTTAAGCTTCCTAAGGAGGTTGTAACCGAACGAGGGAAATATCCTTACATGAGAGCCGATTTTATAACAAGGGCGGAGAACTTGAAACATCTGCAGGGGGCTATTTTATCCTTGTGCTAACAAATGGAATCTAACAGTGATAAGCAACAAAATGTCCAAAATATCTAAAGTCTTAGTCATCGGCTCGGGTCCGATAATCATCGGGCAGGCAGCAGAGTTTGATTATTCGGGAACTCAGGCATGCCGTGCACTGCGTGAGGAAGGCGTGACCACCGTTCTGGTGAACTCAAACCCGGCTACCATCATGACCGATGAAGGCATTGCCGACATCGTCTATATTGAGCCGCTTACAGTGGAGGTCTTAGATCGAGTGATTGAAAGGGAGCGTCCCGATGGGCTGCTGCCGACTCTTGGTGGGCAGACAGGGCTTAACCTTGCGGTAGAGTTAGCTGATGCCGGTATAGTTGATAAATATAATGTAAGGCTTCTGGGGACATCGGTGGAAACGATAAAGAAAGCTGAAGAGAGGTCGTTATTTAAACAGCTTCTCATTGATATCGGTGAGCCTGTGCCGCAGAGCGCTACAGTAAAATCGGTAGAGGAAGCCAAAGAGCTGGCGAAATCCATCGGCTTACCGCTCATTATTCGACCCTCTTACACCCTGGGTGGTACGGGAGGCGGTGTTGCCTACACCATGGAACAGCTTGAGAAGGTAGTTGCCAACGGTCTGGATAACAGCATGAGCCACGAGGTTCTGGTGGAGCAGTGTCTCCTTGGCTGGAAGGAAATTGAATATGAGGTTATGCGTGATGCTGCTGATAACTGTATCACCATCTGTAATATGGAAAACATTGACCCCATGGGTGTGCACACTGGGGACAGCATTGTAGTAGCTCCCAGTCAGACGCTTACCGATAAAGAATACCAGATGCTCAGGTCGGCGAGCATTAACATTATAAGGGCTTTGGGTGTTGAAGGTGGCTGTAACATACAGTTTGCCCTTACCCCTCATCCGATAGTTGCCGAAAAGTGGGCTCCAGACCAGAAAGAGGTTACCAAGAGCGAATATTATGTGATTGAAGTCAACCCGCGTGTCAGTCGTAGCTCGGCTCTTGCCAGTAAAGCCACTGGCTACCCCATTGCCCGAGTGGCTGCCAAGGTAGCCATCGGCAGAAGGCTTGATGAGATACCTAACAGGGTTACCGGTAAAACGATGGCATCTTTTGAGCCTGCTCTCGATTACTGTGTGGTCAAAGTTCCAAGATGGCCTTTCGATAAATTTGCTTTGGGTGATAGAGAACTTGGCAGCCAGATGAAGGCCACCGGTGAAGTGATGGCTATTGGGAGATGTTTTGAAGCTGCTCTCCAGAAGGCGGTACGCTCTCTGGAATTTGGTAAGCGAACCCTACTTTGGGAGGATCGTGGTTGGGGGAAGGGGAAAGGGTCTACTTCCTACCCGCTTCACCCCAATGACCTGAGAATATGGGCGATTATGGCAGCGCTGAGAAGGGAAGCTACACCTGAAGAGCTTTCTCAACGCACTGGGATAGACCCCTGGTTTATCTACAAGCTTCAAAATATCGTTGGGATGGAAAAACAGCTTCTTTCCGAACCTTTGACTCCTGAGCTTCTCTGGAAGGCAAAACGGCTTGGTTTCTCTGATGAACAAATCGGCACGCTAGCTGATAGATTGCCAGAACAGGTGAGGCAAATTCGCCATCAATGGGATATTCGTCCGGTGTATAAGATGGTGGATACCTGTGCTGGCGAATTTGATGCCGAAACCCCTTATTTTTACAGCACATATGAGAAAGAAAATGAAGCTGAGCCATTGAAGGGCAGGAAAGCTTTAGTTATCGGCA
>Ga0307431_1000687_pt1 | contig 21746 bp, 18 predicted proteins | sample SalMarWE160170MG_FD_202155 | JGI IMG/M metagenome (GOLD analysis project Ga0307431, IMG submission 202155) | Salt marsh sediment microbial communities from the Plum Island Ecosystem LTER, Massachusetts, United States - WE1603-170 | ecosystem: Environmental > Aquatic > Marine > Intertidal zone >...
CGTCCTGGGCGACGTCGATGAGGCGCCGGGTAAGGTAGCCCGAATCGGAAGTCCTTAAGGCGGTATCGGCAAGCCCCTTTCTGGCGCCGTGGGTGGAGATAAAATACTCCAGCACGCTCAGGCCCTCCCGCAGCCCCGACTTAATCGGGAAGTCAATAATCTTACCGGCGGGGTCGGTCATCAGCCCCCTCATGCCGGCCATCTGCCTTATCTGGGATATATTACCCTTGGCTCCCGAGGTAGCCATCATATAGATACCGCCGTAGCGGTCGAGTGTCTTGGAGATAATATCGGTAATGCGGTCGGTAGTTTCCATCCAGATGCCGATGGTGTTGTTATACTTTTCGTCCTCGGTGATTAAGCCCTTGTTATACTGGTTTTCGATAATGGCAATCCTCTCCGCGGCCTCTTCCAGCAGCTTGGGCTTGCTCGGGGGCACCTGGATATCGCCCATGGCGATGGTCGTCCCCGATTTAGTCGCGTAGGTAAAGCCCAGATGTTTAATGCTGTCTACCACCCTGGTGGTGTCCTCGCCGCTCAAGAGCTGATAGCAATCGGTCACTATCTGCTTCAGGATTCCCTTATCGATGGACTCGTTGTAGAAGCCGAGCTCGGCGGGCAGGACATCGTTGAATATGATGCGCCCGGCGCTGGTCTTAATTCTCTGGCCGTTTTCCTGCTGCTTCCTGACCTCAATCTCGGCCCTGAGGTCGATGTGCTCCAGTTCGTATGCCAGCTTGGCCTCTTCAAAACTGCCGAAGGTTGCGCCCTCACCCTTGGCGCCGGGTATGACGCTGGTCAGGTAGTAGCAGCCAAGGACCATATCCAGGGTCGGGGTTACTATCGGCTCACCGGAGCTGGGCAGCAGCATATTCTGGTTGCTCATCATAACCTGCCTGGCTTCGCTCACCGCCGCTTTGGACAGGGGAACATGAACTGCCATCTGGTCGCCGTCGAAATCGGCGTTGAAAGCGGAACATACCAGGGGGTGTATCTGGATGGCGCTGCCGTCGATGAGCACCGGCTCAAAGGCCTGGATGCTCAATCGGTGCAGGGTAGGGGCGCGGTTAAGCAGCACCGGCCGCTCCTTGACCACCTCCTCGAGGATGGCAAATACCTCGGGCTTGTTCCGCTCCACCAGCCGGCGGGCGCTCTTGATGTTGTGAGCCAGCCCCTGCTCCACCAGCCGGCGCATGATAAAGGGCTTGAACAGCTCCACCGCCATCCGCCGGGGCAGCCCGCACTGGTTAAGTTTAAGATCAGGGCCAACCACAATAACCGAGCGTCCGCTGTAGTCGACCCGCTTGCCCAGCAGGTTCTGGCGGAAACGCCCCTGTTTGCCCCTGAGCATATCGGAAAGAGACTTCAGTTTATGATTACCGCTGATAGAAACCGCCCGTCCCCTCCGCCCGTTATCGATTAGGGAATCGACCGCTTCCTGGAGCATTCTCTTCTCGTTGCGGATGATAATCTCAGGCGCCCCTATTTCCAGCAGGTGGCGCAGCCGGTTGTTGCGGTTAATCACTCGCCGGTAGAGGTCATTGAGGTCGCTGGTGGCAAACCGGCCCCCGTCGAGCTGGACCATGGGCCGCAGGTCGGGGGGCAGCACCGGCAGCACTGTCAGAATCATCCACTCCGGCTTGTTGCCGCTGCGGCGGAAGGCTTCCACCACCTGCAGCTGTTTGGCCGCCCGGCGGCGGCGCTGGCCGGAAGCAGAGCGGGTCTCCTGTAGCAGCCCGTTGCGCGCTTCGTCTAAATTCAGGTCTTTCAGTAACTGCAGGATGGCCTCGGCGCCCATGCCGGCCTCGAATACCGGGCCGTATCTCTGTTTCAGTTCGTAATACTGGTTCTCGGTGAGCAGGGCAAATGTCCGCAGGTCCTGGAGCAGCTCTATATCGGAGGCCAGCTTCTCCTGGCACTGGGTTTTCTCCTCGCTGAAGCCCACCCGCAGCTTGTTTATCTCCTCTACTGTCGCCTCCGCCTGCTCCATCTCGCTAACTTTGGCTTCCAGGGCGCTCTCTTTTTCGGCTACCTGCTGCGAGCTGGTCTCTTTTAGCTGCTCGATAGCTTCCTGGCGTGCCGGCTCGTCTATTGAGGTGATGATATAGTGGGAAAAGTAGAGGACTCGCTCCAGGCTCCGGGGGGACAGGTCTAACAATAGCCCCATCCGGCTGGGTATCCCCTTGGCGAACCAGATGTGGCTCACCGGGCAGGCAAGCTCGATGTGCCCCATGCGCTCTCTTCTGACCTTGGCCCGGGCCACCTCGACGCCGCACTTATCGCAGATAATACCCTTGTAGCGTATCCGCTTGTACTTGCCGCAGTAACATTCGAAGTCCTTGGTGGGACCAAAGATACGCTCGCAGAAAAGCCCGTCCCGCTCCGGTTTCAGGGTGCGGTAATTAATAGTTTCGGGCTTGGTTACCTCCCCGTAGGACCAGCTTCTTATCTGTTCCGGAGAGGCCAGTGAAATACGGATAGCATCAAAATCATTAACCTCAAGCATCTTCTTTTTCTACCTTTTCCTCTGGCTCAGTTGAACCCTCGGCAGTCTCAGTCTCCGCCTCAGCTTTAGGGGCTTCGGCGACCTCTTCGGCAACTTCCTCGGTTACTTCCGCCTCCGCCTTTGCCTTGGGAGCTTTTTTAGCCTTCTTCACCTTAGTTTTAGCCTTAGCTTTAGGGGTTTCGGTAACTTCTTCGGTCACTTCAGCCTCAGCCTCAGCTTTGGGGGCTTCGGCAACTTCTTCGGCGGTCTCAAGCTCCGCCTCTGCTTCGGGAAGTTCGACAACTTCTTCGGTCACTTCAGCCTCAGCCTCCGGTTTTATGGCTTCTTTAGCCTCCTCGGTAGTCACCTTTTCCTCTTCATTAATCACCTCGATAGCAAGGCCCAGGCTCTGCAGTTCTTTAACCAGGACCCGGAATGACTCCGGCACCCCCGGTTGTAAAATATCCTCGTTCTTGACTATGGCCTCGTAGGTCTTGGCCCGGCCGGTAACGTCATCCGATTTAATGGTCAGGATTTCCTGCAGGTTATGGGCGGCGCCGTAGGCTTCCAGCGCCCATACCTCCATCTCGCCGAAGCGCTGGCCGCCGAACTGGGCTTTACCACCCAGCGGCTGCTGGGTAATCAGGGAGTAGGGTCCGGTGGAGCGGGCGTGGACCTTATCCTCGACGAGGTGAATCAGCTTCATCATGTAGATACTGCCCACCGTTACTGGCTGGTCAAAGGGCACGCCGCTGTGCCCGTCGCGCAGGACGGCCTTGCCCACCACGGGCGGGACCAGCTTCCGCTCCAGCCTTATCTTTTCAACCGCCTTTTCCAGTTGCTCCTGGTCGAGCTTCTGGCTGGCTACACCCAGCTCTTCCAGCCAGAGGCGCAGGCAGGCTTCTTTAGCCTCCCCGGGGTAGTCATCGCTGAAGACTTTATCCCCGTCGTAGCCCTGTTTTTTAAGCCAGACTTTGGCTGGCTTCAGTTGCAGGGTGGGGTGGTCGTTGGCCGGGTCAAGGTCGATAGCGCCGGCTTTCCGGGCTAGCCAGGCTCTGGCTAAAGCGTCTTCGATGGCAACGTCGCTGGCGCCGTCAAAGACGGGAGTAAGCACCTTCATGCCCATCATCTCGGCGGCCCACCCCAGGTGGGTCTCCAGGACCTGCCCCAGGTTCATCCTTGACGGCACGCCTATGGGGTTAAGGATAATATCCACCGGGGTGCCGTCGGGAAGGAAGGGCATATCCTCGGCAGGGGCTATTATGGAGATGACCCCCTTATTCCCGTGCCGCCCGGCCAGCTTATCGCCGACGGAAACCCTTCGCTTCTGGGCTATCCAGACCTGCACCCACTGATTAACGCCGGCGGGCAGGTCGTCGCCGTTCTCACGGGAAAAGACTCTAACGTTAATTATCTTACCCCACTCGCCGTGAGGCACCCGCAGCGAGGTGTCTTTAACCTCCCGGGCTTTCTCTCCGAAGATAGCCCGCAGCAGCTTCTCCTCGGCGGACAGCTCCGTCTCCCCCTTGGGGGTAATCTTGCCCACCAGTATATCGTCCGAGCCGACCTCGGCGCCGATGCGCACGATGCCTTCTTCGTCCAGCTCGCGCAGGCTTTCCTCGCCGACGTTGGGTATATCGCGGGTAATCTCCTCCGGTCCCAGCTTGGTGTCGCGGGCTTCTATCTCGTGCTTCTCAATGTGAATAGAGGTGAACTTGTCCTGCTCCACCAGGCGGTTAGATATGATAATGGCGTCCTCATAGTTATAGCCTTCCCAGCTCATAAAGGCGCAGATTACGTTCTGCCCCAGAGCCAGCTCGCCGTATTCGGTAGACGAGCTGTCGGCCAGAACCTGCCCCACCTCCACCCGGTTGCCATTGCTTACCAGCGCCTTCTGGCTGATGCAGGTCCCCTGGTTGGTGCGGACGAATTTCATCAGCGGGTAGATGTCCTTATCGCCGTTATCGCCGGTAATCACAATCTGGGAACCTGTAACCGAGGTTACCACCCCGCCGTGCTCGGCGAAGAGAACCTGCCCGCTGTGCTTGGCGACTTCGGCTTCCATGCCGGTAGCCACTACCGGCGCCTCGGGGCGGAGCAGGGGCACCGCCTGCCGCTGCATATTGGAGCCCATCAGGGCGCGGTTGGCGTCGTTATGCTCCAGGAAGGGTATCAACGAGGTGGCAACGCTGACTATTTGCTTGGGGGAAACATCCATATATTGTATCTCGTCGGGAGCCACCCTCACGTAGCGCTCGGCGTACCTGGCCTCGACCTTCTCATCGACAAAATGGTTGTTGGGGTCAAGCCGGGCGTTGGCCTGGGCGATAATATAATTGTCCTCCCTGTCGGCGGATAGATAGTTAACCTCGCTGGAGACAAAGGGCACCACCTTTATTTTAGTTTTGTGTAACTTGGCCAGCTTGGCGGCACGTTGGGGGGTAATGCTAGTTCCGGACTTGGCTATGGTTTTACCCTCTTTGTCTTTCACCGTCTCCTTGATTGTCCGCCCCGCCAGCTCATCGGATTTATTGTCCAGCTCGGCGATAACCTTGCGGTAGGGGGTTTCGATGAAGCCGTAGCGGTTAATCTGCCCGTAGGTAGCCAGCGAGCCGATGAGGCCGATGTTGGGTCCCTCCGGCGTCTCGATAGGGCAGATTCGGCCGTAGTGGGAATAGTGGACATCCCTTACCTCAAAGCCGGCGCGCTCACGGGAAAGACCCCCCGGCCCCATGGCCGACAGGCGGCGCTTATGGGTCAGTTCGGCCAGCGGGTTGGTCTGGTCCATAAACTGTGACAGCTGTGAACCGCCGAAAAATTCCCTGACGGCGGCCATTACCGGGCGGATATTGACCAGAACACTGGGGGTAATTATATCCGCGCTCAGGATACTCATCCGTTCTCTGACCACCCGCTCAAGGCGCAGCAGCCCGATGCGGAACTGGTTTTGAATTAGCTCGCCGACAGTACGCACCCGGCGGTTGCCCAGGTGGTCAACATCATCCGGGGTATCGTGGCCGTTATTAATCATGACGATGTGTCTTACTATCTCGACGATATCTTCCTTGGTCAGCGCCCGCTGGCTCTCCGGAATGTCCAGCCCCAGCCGCTTGTTTAGCTTATACCGCCCCACATCCCCCAGGTCGTAGCGCATGGGGTCAAAGAACAGGTTCTTGACCAGTTTACGGGCGTTTTCAATGTTAGGCGGGTCTCCGGGGCGCAGCTTCCGGTAGATGTCGAGCAGCGCCTCGGGCTCATCCTTGACCAGAGGCTCGCGGTCTACGGTTGTCCTGATGTACTGGTGGTCAGGGTTGCTATCTTCCTGGCTGAACAGCTCAAGCAGCTGCTCTTCACCGCTGAAGCCGATAGCCAGCAGCAGGGTGGAGATGGGGATTTTGCGCTTGCCGTCTATCTTGGCCGAGATGACATCCCGGTTGCTGGTCTCGAACTCCAGCCAGGCACCGCGGATGGGGATTAGCTTGGCGTGGCACAGCCGGCGGCCGCTGGTGGCGTCTTCCTCGACGGAAAAATAGACACCCGGCGAGCGCAGCAGCTGGCTGACGGCAACTCTTTCGGCGCCGCTGGTAATAAAGGTGCCTTTGGCCGTCATCAGGGGGATGTCACCAAAGAACAACTCCTGTTCCTTGATTTCCCCGGTCTCTTTGACCAGCAGCTGTGTCCTGACGTAGAGGGGAGCGGCGTAGGTCAGGTCTTTCTGCCGGCACTCGTACTCGGTGTGGTGGGGCTCGCGGAATTCATAGTCAATGAAGCTGAGGGCCAGCCGGTTACCGGTAAAGTCCCCGATGGGGGATATTTCCCCCAGCAGCAGCCTCAGCCCCTCTTCCTGGAACCAGCGGAAGGAATCGGTCTGGACTTTAAGTAGATTGGGTACTTCTAGTATCTGGGGCAGCCTGGCGTAAGATTTCCTGGAGACAAATGGCACGTTTGGTTGACTGTTTTCTGGCAACATAAAAGCTATCTCTCACCTATTCCTAAAATTGAATGATAAATAAATTTGTACAAATGCAGCACTTAGCCAAAAGTCGAACTGGTGGTGGGCACATGAGTATAATAAGGTGAAATTTGAAGTGGCATTATAACAAACTTAAATGATACCACTCTTTTCGCTTTTTGTCAATACCCTTTGGTGGTATTTTCAGAAAAGATGTTTAGTTGTCTTTAGTAGTCTATTCTTGCAGGGGTATGAGGCAGATGAAGCGGAGAGTCTCGCCGCCGGTGTTGATAAAGCAGTGATGCTCGTTGGGGGCGATAAAGACCACGCTGTCGGGGCCTATCGGTGTCTCTCCCCCGGCTCCCTCCACCACCCCCTCGCCGGCCAGGACGAATACCTCGTGTTCCCAGTCGTGGGCATGGGAGGGGGTGGTGCTGCCCGGCTCTACCTCAAAGACCCGCATGCAGAAGTTGGGCGCCCCGTCCCTGTCGGTGATGACCTCGCGCTTGAAAACCCCGGGTAGCTCTTCGATGGGCTCGGTATCGGTATAGTTAGCTATCTTCATGGCGGTAAATCTCCTTTATGGTGGGGAAGGGGGGATTTGAACCCCCACGCCTTGCGGCACATGATCCTAAATCATGCTCGTCTGCCAATTCCGACACTTCCCCATTTTGTATCTTTTCCCGCCCGCCGCCCTTAAGTGGAAGGGTTACGCTCCACCCCTTACAGGGGATGGGAATTAAGCCCACCGCCCTTTAAGGAAGGGCTAACGCCCTTTTTACCCCTCCCCCGGGAGGGAGTAATTATCTTCCCCGCCCCCTTTTTGGAGGGGTGTTTATCCTTTTCCCCCAAGAAGAAATTGATAGAAGTATCACTTCTGTAGGGTGGGTTGGGTGGGAAGTATAACCAACGCTAAAAGCCAGCCAGTCCCCCCCCTTTTGAGTCCTGTTAATTAGTATTATATCCCATCGGCTACACCTCGACCACTCCCCGGTCGGTGAGCCGGATTTCGGGGATGACCGGCAGCGCCAGAAAGGAAAGGGCGGCAAAGGGCGAGGCAAGTTTTGTTCCCAACCCGGCGGCAGTCTGCTCCACTTTTTCCAATTTATTAACTACTGTCTCCAGCGGCTGGTTGGATAACAAGCCGGCAACGGGCAACGCTAGGCTGGCTAACACTTTACCCCCCGCCGCCACTACCAGGCCGCCTTTTAGCCGTTCAATCTCCTTAATAGCGGTGATTATATCCCCGTCGCTGGTGCCGACGGCGATGATATTATGAGAGTCGTGGGCTATTGATGAAGCCAGTGCCCCCCGCTTTAAACCGAAGCCACTGACCAGCCCCACCCCGATATTGCCCGTAGCCCGGTGCCTCTCCACCACCACCAGCTTCAGTATGTCCCTCTCCAGGTCGGGGACAGCCCTTATTTTCTCCATCTTCTTGCGGGTGATTATCTGCCCGGGGACAACCTCAATCACCGGCTGAGCTTTCCTCGAAGCCGAGTATTTAAGCGCCCCTATGGTGAAGGGCTTTATCCTGACGGTATCGGTCAGCCCCCCGTCGGCTTTGGGCGTGGGGAACAGCGGCTTGCCCTCTTCAGCTACCAGTTTACCCCGGTAGAAGACCTGCTCAATCTTAAAGCCGGGTAAATCACCGAGTGTTATTAGATTCGCCATGTAGCCCGGAGAGATAGCTCCCAACCCCTGCCGCCGGAAGTACTCGGCCGGGTTGATGGTAGCCAGCTGGATGGCACGCACCGGCTCGAGCCCCAGTCGGATGGCTTTACGCACCACCCCGTCGATATCGCCGTCTTTTAGCAGGTCAAGGCAGCTGCGGTCGTCAACAACGAACATGCACCTCTGCCAGGTCTTATCGGTGACCAGCGGCAGCAGGGCTTCCATGTTTTTCTCGGAGGAGCCTTCCCGGAGCATCAGCCACATGCCCCGCCTCAGCTTCTCTTTAGCCTCGTCCGGGGAGACCGACTCGTGGTCGGAGTAGATACCGGCGGCGATATAGGCGCTTAGAGCTTTGCCTCCCAGTCCGGGGGCATGCCCGTCGATAATCTTTCCCCGGGCAAGGTTTATTTTCTTGAGCACCGCCTCATCCCCCCCGATGACGCCGGGGAAGTTCATTACCTCCCCCAGCCCCAGGCACTCCTTAAACTTTAAAATTTTACCGATTTCCTCGGGACCAAGGTTTGCCCCCGATGTCTCCCGGCTTGTTGCCGGCACGCAGGAGGGAGCCATCAGGAAGAAGTCGAAGGGCAGGCGGCGGGCGCGGTTTAACACATACCTTATGCCCGCAAGCCCGCTGACGTTGGCTATCTCGTGGAGGTCGGTGACCAGGGCCGTTGTGCCGCGGGGAACCACGGCGCGGGCGTACTGGGTGATATCCAGCATGGAGCTTTCGGGGTGGATGTGACCGTTGATAAGCCCCGGGGCGATGTATCTGCCCCCCACATCCACCACCTCTTTAGCTTCGTGGTAGTCGCCCACCCCGGCGATTTTATCCCCGCAGATGGCTATGTTGCCCGGCTCAATCTGGCCGTTAAAGACGTTAATTATTTTAGCGTTGGCCAGGAGCAGGTCGGCGGGAAGCTCTCCTTTGGCTACCTGGATTAAACGGTTTTTGATTATCCCCACCCCCATTTATATCTTTTCCCGCCCGCCACCCTTAAGGAAACGGGCTAAAGCCCTTTTTACCCCACCCCCCCAGAGAGGAGGGAGATTATTTTCTTCCCATTATTCAGGGAATTTTAAAGGCACAGCCTTTGAGGGTGGGAGGGTGGGAAGCAGAACGCACTCTAAAAAGCGGGCTAGACCTTCCCTTATCCCCCCGCCCCTGTTTTTAGTGAATAAATTCCCTTGTCCTCCTCTGTAGGGTGGGAGGGTGGGAAACAAAACCAAGGCTAAAAGTTGGGCTTTCCCCATATTCTACTGCTCCAGGACGTATATATCGGGGAGGTTGCGGTACTTTTCGTCGCAGTCCAGCCCGTAGCCGACGATAAATTTATCGGGGACGGCCAGTCCCCGATAGCCGATATTAACCAGCACCCGGCGCCGTTCGACTTTATCGGTCAGGCTGCATAGCTTCAGCGAAGCCGGCTTTTTCCGCCCCAGGTAGTCGAGGAGAAAGGCAGCGGTGAGGCCAGTATCTATGATATCCTCAACCACCAGCACGTGCCGCCCCTTGATTTTGGGCAGGGCGCCCGGCGCCATCTTCACCGCCCCCGAGCTCTCTGTCCCCCCGCCGTAGCTGGAAATCTGCACAAACTCTATTTCCAGGGGGAAGTCAAGCTGCCGGACGATGTCGGCCAGGAACATAAAAGACCCTTTGAGGACGCCTATGAGGAGGGGGTTTTTATCCCGGTAGTCACGTCTGATTTCAGTTGCCAGACGGCTGACGGTAGCGGCTATCTGCTCACCGGTGATTAGCTTTCTGAGTTCAGGTTCAGGACTCATGGCTAACTGGGATTATAAACCCTGACTTCAAGTCCTGTCCAACTATTTTTTAACCCCCACCCTTTTATATCTTTACCCGCCTGCCGTCCTTAAGAGAACTAGAATTACTGTCCGGCGATGATTCTGCTTAAGCGGTTGGGGTTTATCTTTTTCACTTTAACCAGCGGCAGCAGTTCTAACACGTCAGACCGGCGAGCCAGTTCCGTGCCCGGGGTTAGCACGGCGGCCGTCCCCAGGGCTACCGCTAGCCGGCAGGCTTTTGATAGTGACTCTTCGTTAGCCAGCTTCAGGGCGAGGCCGGCAATAGTGCAGTCGCCGGCGCCCACGGCGCTCTTTACCTTTACCTCGGGCGGGACTGCCGCCAGCACCTCATTACTGGTGGCGGCGATGATGCCCTCTTTGCCCCTGGAGATAACGGCTATCTCTACCCCTATATCGACTATATCCAGCGCCCCCTTGATAATGGCGTCTTCGGTAGGCAGCTCGCGCCCCAGCAGTTCCTCCGCCTCCCGGACGTTGGGTTTGACCAGGTAGGGCTTAGCTTTTATGCCATCAGCCAGCCACTGGGCGTCCGAGTCCAGGATGGCTCTCACCCTGAAGGTTTTTGCCTCCGTAATTATGGAGTTGTAAACGTTGTTGGGAATACCCGGGGGCAGGCTGCCGCCCATCACGATTAGATCGGGGCTGGGGCGCATCCGCCGCATTTTCCGCTGGAACCTTTCGAACTCGGCCTTGGAGATATGGGGGCCGGGGGCGTCAATTCTGGTCTGCTCGGAGGTTTTACTGTCGGTGATAATGAAGTTGGTCCTTGTCTCCCGCTGGACAGGAGTAAAGCTGAAGGGTACCTCTTCTTCATCAAGCAGTATCTCCACCGCCCGCCCCACCGGGCCGCCGATGAATCCGTAAGCCACGGTTCTGCCCCCCATCTCGTGGATAGCCCGCGATACGTCTATCCCCTTGCCACCGGCATAGCGGTGCAGTCTTGACCAGCGGTTGGTCCCGTCCATCACCAGGCCGTCAACGGTAATGTGCTGGTCGAGGCTGGGATTGAGGGTTAAGGTGGCAATCAGAGCATCTTTCATTTCAGTATTCCCGGTACCATCCTTCGGCGGTAGGGGCTAATTTGTCGCTGGCCAGTCCCAGCTTCTTATTCCAGGGAGTAGCGTATTTAGCCGCCAGCTCGTTTAATTTTTTCAGCCGGTCTGCCCCCACCGTGGCCAGAAAATTTATTCTTTCCTTGGCTTTATCGAGTTGCATCGCCTCCTGCCAGATAGCCCTCCCCGCCAGAAAGCCGGAAGCACCGCTCTGGCAGGCGATTTCCACCTCCTGGTAGAAGGTCTCAAAGTCCACGGCGGCACTTAAGACCACCCAGGGTGCCGCCGACGCCGCATCCAGCTGGCGGCAGAGGTCAGTGAGCTTGGCCTTGTCCTTCTCGTAGCGCGGGTCGCCGGGGAACTCGGATTTGAGCACATCTATGGGCAGGTTGGTGATGTGCCGGGCGGTTTTAAGCACCAGCTGTTCTTTTACCTTGGCAAAGTGGGCCGGGTTTCTAACCTCCTCGCCCATTGGGTAGCTCAGCGGCTCTACCACAAAGGGGATGTCGTGTCGTTTGCATTCCAGTCCAGTCATCTCGACCATGTCCATCAGCTTGTTGGCAAGCTCGATTAAGTCGGGGCGGTAGTAGACCAGTAGCTTGGCCGCCGAAGCGCCCATGCGCTTAATCTTGGCCACGTTCCAGTCTTCCAGCAGTTGGGTCTGGCGTTGTTCATTACCCCCGCCGTATCCCGAGGCTTCGATGCTGACCATAAGCCCGGTGCTCTTGGGCAGGGCGCCGCGGGCGATGCACTGGGCGGCGCCGAACACCGGGTCGAGCAGCACGGCGCTGGCGTAGGGGGCCAGTTGGGAGCACAGCTCCAGCTTGCGTTCCACCATTTCCCCGTAGTCAAGCTCTGCATCCTCCCCGATTATATGCTGCAGCGAGCCGCGGTGGTCCATAGCGCATATGGTGAAGATGCCGTCGGCAGTGGCAAGCTGCTGCAGGCCCCTTAATTTACCGATGCTTAGTGTTTTCATGTTGCTGTCTGGCTATTATGGAATAAAAAGTCGTTTTAATCAAGGCGTGGTTATCCCCCCATTTTAACAGTTCTCTCTCTTCCCATACCCACCCGCCCTCATAAGCTGCGCTTTTATAACTTGCTTCCCCGCCACCCTTATATGGAAGGGATTCCCCCTCCCCCCAAAAGGAATTAAGAAAGGTCTAACCTCTGTAGGGTGGGAGGGTGGGAAGAAAAACAACCTCTAAAAGCGGGACGAGACCCCCCGATGTAAAGAAATAATATCCCCTCTGTATCTTTTCCCGCCCTATGGGTTATAATTGGTAAACGCTTTAGCGGAGTTAAAATATTGCCCTGGTTCTACTATATAGCCAGAGGCCTGCTTATCGGGTTGTTTAAGCTTCTCACCCGGTGGCAGGTCAAAGGTCAGGAAAATATCCCTAAAGAGGGGCCGGTGCTGGTGGTGGCCAATCACCTTAATCTGGCCGACCCGCCTCTGCTCGGGGTCAGCCTTAACCGAAAGGTCATCTTCATGGCTAAAGAGGAGCTGTTCCGCTCCTCTTTAGGCGCCTATTTCGTCAGCGGCCTCGGTTCCTTTCCGGTGCACCGGGGCAAGCTGGACAGGCAGGCGCTCCGCCGCTCACAGCAGGTGCTGGCTGATGGTTTGGCGCTGGCTATGTTCCCGGAGGCGACCAGGAGCCGCAGCGCCAAGCTTAAAGCGGCCATGCCCGGCTCGGCGTTAATTGCCTGCCGCAGCGGCGTGCCCATTCTGCCGGTGGGCATTATCGGCACCGAGCAGATTAAGGGTAGGGGCTGGATACTGCGCCGCCCCCGCCTGACCATTAATATCGGCGAGCCCTTTTCCCTGCCGCCGGTGGATGGCAAATTGACCCGGGAAAAGCTGGTTGAGTATACCGAGCTAATCATGCAGCGCATAGCTGGGCTGTTGCCCCCGCAATATCGGGGAATTTATGCCGGGAAGGTAAAAGTTGAAGATTGAAAAGACCGAAGAAGTGGGCTTCTGCTTCGGGGTAAAGCGGGCTATTGATATGCTGGAAAAGGTGGTCGCCGAACGCGGCGAGGTGGAGACGCTGGGGGCGCTGGTGCACAACCAGCAGGTGCTGCAGAGGCTGGATGGAATCGGCGTCAGGGTGGCTAAAAGCGTGGACGATATCAAGGGTGATATGGCGGCAATCAGCTCTCACGGGGTAACCCCGGAGGTAGAGGAACAGCTTAAGTCGCGGAATATCGGCATCATCGATACCACCTGCCCCTTCGTCAACCGCCTCCAGAACGCCGCCCGCCGGCTGGCTGAGGGCGGTTTCTTTATCGTTATCTACGGTAACGCCGACCACACCGAGGTCAAGGGCGTCCTCGGCTGGGCCGAGGGTAAAGGTATGGCAACGCTGGACGAAAAGGATATCTTTAAGCTGGACCCCCTGCCCCGCCGCCTGGGGGTGCTCTCCCAGACCACCCAGATACCGTCCCATTTCGTCGGCTTTGTCCAGCGGCTCATTGACGGCGCTTTCAGCAGGGACTCGGAGATGCGCATTATCGATACTATCTGCCACGATATACGGCGCCGGCAGGCTCAAGCCCTGGAGCTGGCGGCAAGGGTGGATTTGATGCTGGTTATCGGGGGCAAGGGCAGCGCCAACACCAACCGCCTGCTTGAGCTGTGTTCGGCGGTTACCGAAACGCACCTTATTGAAACGGCGGCGGGAATAGACCCATCCTGGTTTGAGGGCAAGCAGACTATAGGGGTGACTTCGGGAGCCTCCACCGCCGAGGTTACCATAGATGAAGTGCTGGCCGGATTAAAGTCCCTGGCTTAAAGCTACAGGCCCATCTCTTTAGCTACCACCTCCCGGTGGTAACCGGCGTCGCCAAAGCTTACCTCGGCCGCTTTAGACCGCCGCGTGTAGTACTGCAAATCGTGGTCTATGGTCACGCCGATAGCCCCGTGAATCTGGTGAGCTAAGGCCATAACCCGCTGGCAGGCCTCTCCTGCCCAGGCTTTGGCGATGGCTACTTCTTGTGTGCAGGGCAGCCCCTCGCTGAGCATCCAGGCCGCCTGGTAAGTAGAGAGGCGGGTGCCGTCAACATCGGTGACCATGTCGGCGCAGTAGTGCTGGATGACTTGGAAGCTGCCGATGGGGCGCCCGTACTGTTTTCTATCCTTGGCGTATTCCACCGTCATGTCCAGCGCCTGCTGGATGCAGCCGGTCATCTCACAGCACTTGCCTACCGCCGCCCGCTGGATTATCCTCTCTATCTCTTTCCAGCCCTGGTTTAGTTCTCCCAGGACATTATCTTTGGCCACTTTAACCTTATCGAAGACCACCTCGCACAGCTTGTCGTTGGCGATACTTTTTAATACGGTGGTGCTTATCCCCGGGCTCTTGGCGTCTACTATGAATAGGGTAATCCCCTTATCCGTTTTGGCCGCCACCAGCATGTAGTCGGCGATATTGGCGTCGGGGACAAAGAGCTTGGTGCCGCTGATGGCGTAGCCGTCGCCCTCGGCGGCGGCTGTAGTTTCTATTCCGCTTTCTTCATAGCTGGCGCTGGGCTCGGTCAGGGCCAGGGTAAAGATGGCTTCCCCGCTGGAAATCTTGGGTAGATATTCGTCTTTCTGTCCGTCAGTGCCGATATCCAGAATGGTAAAGCCGCTCAAGACCACCGAAGAAAAATAGGGCCCCGGCAGGCAGGCTCTTCCCATCTCCTCCAGCAGCATGGCTAAATCGAGGAAGCTCATATCGCTGCCGCCGTACTTTTCGGGGAAAGCCAGCCCCATCCAGCCCAGCCCGGCCATCTCCTTCCACAGCTCGGCTGAGTAGCCCTCCTCGCTTTCTTCTATCTCTTTAACCGTGGCTTTAGGCAGCTTATCGGCCAGAAAGTCACGGGCCATCGTTTTTAACATTTCCTGTTCTTCAGAGAGAGCTAAATTCATCATTGCCTCCTATTTCAATCTTGTAATCAGTTTATTGGCTTATAATCAGTTTACTGGTTGGGTAGCTCCAGCTTTCTTAGCGCCAGGATATTCTTCAGGACTTCCGAGCTGCCGGCCTGCAGGCTATAGCCCTTGGAAGACAGGTAGGAATGGTAGGCCATGCCGCGCATCGGCACATTCTTTGACCCCGGCGCCAGCTGTCCGTAGAGTCCCGCTATCTCGATGGCGGCGCCGGCAAGGTGCTGCTCAAAGGCGGTGCCGTAGGCTTTGGACATCGATGATTCCCAGTTGGGGGCGCGCCCCTCGTCCATAACCACGGCAACCCGGTACATGTGCAGCCGCCCTATCTCAAACTCGGTTTTCAGCTGGGCAAGCTTGGCGCGTACCAGCGGGTCCTGGGACAGCGGCTTGCCGTTCCGCTTGGTTTCTTTGACATACTTGATGACGGCTTCAAACAGGGGGTAGTTGGCCATCAGCCGCTCCATGCCGCTCCGCTCGTAGTCAAGCTGGTTCAAAATCTGGTAAAAGCCCTTGTTTTGCTCCCCGATGAGGCAGGTCTTGGGGATGCGCACGTTCTCAAAAAAGACCTCGTTAAAGTGCACTCCGCCGGTGATATCTTCTATGGGGGCTACGCTGACTCCGGGCAAATCGGTGCTGAAGAAAAACTCGCTGATGCCCCTGTGCTTGGGGGCATCGGGGTCGGTGCGGGCCACCAGGTAAATCCAGTTCATGACGCTGCCGCCGCTGGTCCAGGTCTTCTGCCCGTCGATAATAAAATCGTCGCCGTCATCGGTGGCTTTAGTTTTAAGTGAGGCCAGGTCGCTGCCGGCGTCGGGCTCGCTCATCCCCAGGCCCACGTAGGCTTCGCCCTTCAAAATCATAGGCAGCAATTCATTCTTCTGCTGGTCGGTGCCATAGTGGACGATGGCGCCGCCTATCTGGCGGTCGGCGAACCAGTGGCAGGCGGCCGGCGCGCCATAGCGCAGCATCTCCTCGGTCAAAATCAGCCGGTCGACATAGGCCCGCCCCTGCCCGCCGTACTCTTTGGGCCAGGTAAGACCAATCCAGCCCTTCTGGGACACCCGCCTGGTAAACTCCGGGTCGTGCCCCATTATCCAGGCATCGCAGCTCGGCTCCCACAGCCCCTGCTTTATCTCCCCATCCAGGAAATTACGGACTTCCTGCCGGAATTTCTGCTGCTCCTCACTCAGTCTAAAATCCATGCTTCTATCTCCTTATTACAGTCAAAGTACTGCTTTATCCCTTTGGCTTAAGTCTTGCCCAGGCTTCAGGTGCTCTTTATCGCTAGGCAGGTCACCGTCCGGGAGATGCCGGCGATGGGGTGGATTTTGGCGGTAACCAGGTCGCCGATGTCGTTCAGGTTCTCCTGCTCGATGACGGCGATAATGTCATAGGGCCCGGTTACGACATCAACCGATTTCACCCCTTTTAGCTTTTTCAGGGCGGTGGCTACTTCCTTGTTTCGGCCCACTGCTGTTTCGATAAGGACAAATGCCTTGGCTAACATTGGGTTCACCTCCCTCTAATTAGCTATTAACCGGCAGCTATCTAGTTTAGCATATTTTGGCAGGCTATGGCGAAAATTTTGGCAAACCGGCTCGCCGGTGGTTAAACTGTGCCCGGGAAAATTTTAATGATGGGCTGGCGCGGTGTCAAGGTTAGTCCGCCTTGACACTGGGTAGCTGGCTTGGCTTATAATGGACTAATTATTGGTTGGACTGTTAGCTTTAATTCTACTCAGGAGGAGCGCTTTGGATTATTTCTTAACTGAGCAACAAAAGGAAATCAAAAATCTAACCCGGACCATTGCCGAAGAGAAGATTTTGCCGGTGCGGGCGGAGCTTGATGAAAAGGAAGAGTTCCCCTGGGAGATAATGAAAATCTTGGCTGACGCCGGCCTGTTCGGCGTCTATATTCCCGAAGAGTACGGGGGGTTGGGTGGCGGTCTCCTTGACCTCTGTCTGGTGGTGGAGGAACTGAGCCGGGTGTGCAGCGGCATCGCCGTCAGCTATGCCGCCAGCGGCCTGGGATCATTCACCCTGCTCGAGTACGGTACCGACGAGCAGAAGCGCAAATACCTGCCTGACATCGCCAGTGGCAGGAAGCTGGCTGCCTTTGGCCTGACTGAGGCTGAAGCTGGCAGTGACCCCGGTGGCATCAAGGCCACTGCCCAGCGCACCGATAAAGGCTATATCATTAACGGAACCAAGCAGTTTATCACCAACGGTGGCGATGCCGAGGTATACACCGTTATTGCCTTAACCGATAAGTCAAAAGGCCCCCGTGGTGCCAGCGCCTTCATTGTTGAAAAAGATACCCCCGGCTTTACCTTTGGCCGCAAGGAGAAGAAGCTGGGCATTCGCGCCTCCTCAACCAGAGAGCTGGTCTTTGAAGATTGCCTCATCCCCGCCGAGAATATCATCGGTCGGGAGGGGATAGGCTTTATCCTGACCATGAAGCTTTTAGACCGCTCCCGACCCGGTTTGGGCGCCCAGGCGTTGGGTCTGGCACAGGGGGCTCTGGAGACGGCCATCGACTACGCCAAGAAGCGCGTCCAGTTCGGCCACCCCATTTTCGCCCAGCAGGCGGTACAGCAGATACTGGCGGAGATGGCGATACGGGTGGAGGCGTCGCGGGCTTTGGTCTATTCAGCCGCCCGGATGGTGGACAACGGTATTAAAGACTTCACCAAAGAGTCGGCGATGTGCAAGGTCTTCGCCTCGGACACGGCCATGAAAGTCACCACCGACGCCATGCAGATTTTCGGCGGCGTCGGCTACATGCGCGACTATCCCATCGAAAAGATGTTCCGCGATGCCAAGATTACCCAGATATACGAAGGCTCCAACCAGGTGCTGAGAAACGAAATCGCTTTTAAGATGAGGAAGCTCAAGGTGCTGGGAGGATAGCTGTTTAAGCTTGACAGTAGGCGTCATGCTCGGCCTATAATAGAAGACTTGCTTATGGAGGGGAGGCGGCAGGCGATGAAGATAAATGTAGCCCAGTTACTCCGGGCGTCCATAGGCTCGGTCAGGGATTACGAAATAAAACAGGTTATCGATATCACCGGTGACGGTGTTAACAGTCTGGTGCAGGGTAAGGTCAGGCTGATGCGCACCAACCGTAGTATACTGGTCAAGGGAGAACTGGCAACCGAGGTCGAGCTTACCTGCAGCCGTTGTCTGGGTTCGTTCAAGTGCCCGCTCAAGATGAAACTTGAGGACGAGTACTACCCCACCGCCGACGTGGATACCGGGGCGGCCATAGCCTTGCCCGACGAGCCGGGCTGTTTTACCGTTGACCAGCAGCATGTCCTTGACCTGACCGAGGCGGTGCGCCAGTACGCGCTACTGGCTATTCCCATGAAACCGCTCTGTAGAGAAAATTGCGCCGGGTTGTGCCCCTTTTGCGGTCACAATCTCAACCAGGGGCCCTGTGGCTGCCCGCCGCGGGCAGCCGACCCCCGCTGGGCGGAACTGAGTAAACTTAAAAAAGAGAAAGGAAAGTAGTATGGGGGCTTTACCGAAAAGAAAATACGCCAAGGCGCGGCAGGGCAAGCGTCGGTCTCATCTCGGCATGGTCATACCCTCCCTGGACTTATGCCCTCAGTGTCATAGTCCCAAGCTATCTCACCATGCCTGTCCTACCTGCGGCAGCTATGCCGGCAGGGAGGTTATTGAAGTCAAAAGCCCGAAGAAGCCGGCGGCATAACCGGGAGGAATGATTTGCCGCAAGCAATGAAAACCGCCCATGTCTTCCCCGGGCAGGGTTCCCAGTCGGTAGGCATGGGCCTCGACCTGTACCAGAATTATGATTCTGCCAAAGCCGTCTTCGAGCAGGCTGATAAGGCTCTGGGCTTTCCCCTCTCCCGTCTGTGTTTTGAGGGGCCCGAGGAGGAGCTTACCAAGACGGTCAACGCCCAGCCGGCGATAGTCACCGTCAGCTTCGCCTGCCTGGAGGCCAGCCGCAGCCTTAACGGGGCATTGCCCCCGGCTGCCTTTGTTGCCGGTCACAGCCTGGGCGAATACACGGCGCTGGCGGCGGCGGGGGTGCTCGATTTTGCCACCACCGTCTATCTGGCACGGGAAAGGGGACGGCTTATGCATGAAGCGGGCCAGCTCACCCCCGGCGGTATGGCGGCAATTATCGGCCTTGACGAGGCACCCCTGGCTGAGGTCTGCCAGCAGACCGGCACTACTATCGCCAATCTCAACTGCCCCGGCCAGATAGTAATCAGCGGTGCCAAAGATGAGTTGTCCCAGGCCGTTGAACTGGTCAAAGGCCGGGGGGCTCACCGTGCCATCCCCCTGCAGGTAAGCGGCGCCTTTCATACCCCGCTGATGCAGCCGGCGGTTGACGGCATGGCCGAAATTATGGCCACCCTTAACTTCAATAATCCAACCGTGCCTATCGTTGGTAATACCACGGCTAAACCCCTCACCACTGCCGAAGCGGTTAAAGAGGAGCTGCTCAATCAGCTGTGTAACTGCATCCAGTGGCAGCGTTCGGTGGAGTATATGGTAAATGACGGAGTATCCGCATTTATTGAAATCGGGCCTGGTAAGGTGCTGGCCGGTCTAATCAAGCGGATAGACAGGGGTGTTAAAATCATAAATATCGGCGATGCCGAGGCGGTCAGGAATATGGTGCAGGGGGTAGAATAATGAATCTCTCTGATAAAGTAGCCATCGTCACCGGCGGCGGCCGGGGCATCGGGCGCGCCATTGCCCTCAAACTGGCCGAGGTGGGGGCAGCGGTGGTGGTCTCCGATATCCTGGAAAAAGAGGCGGAGGCGGTAGCCGGGGAAATCAAATCTACGGGCGGCAAGAGCTTGGCTTGCCTGGCTGATGTCAGCTCGGCGGCGGATGTCGCCCGGCTGGCGGATATAACCGTAAAAGCCTACGGCCGGATTGATATTTTAGTCAATAACGCCGGCATCGCCCGGGATCAGCTCTTGGTGCGGATGTCGGAAGAGGACTGGGATAAAGTTCTGGATGTGGACTTAAAAAGCGTCTTCCTTTGCACCAAAGCCGTTTTACGGTATATGCTTAAGAAACGCTGGGGACGGATTATCAGTCTTTCCAGCATTGCCGGTGTCATGGGCAACCCGGGACAGGCTAACTACGCTTCGGCAAAGGCCGGCGTTATCGGCTTTACCCGGACGGTGGCTAAGGAGGTTGGCTCCCACAGCATCACCGTCAACGCCGTCGCCCCCGGTTTCATTGAGACTGATATGACCAAACAGATAAAAGAGGAACAGCGGCAGGAGATTAAGGAGCTCATCCCCCTCGCTCGTTTCGGCACTCCCCGGGATGTGGCCGAGGCGGTCGCCTTTCTGGCTTCCGAGGAGGCGGGCTATATCACCGGGCAGGTCTTAAGCGTTAACGGGGGCATGTCCTAGCCTGGTTTTTATTATCTACCACCAGCACCATCCCCACCAATTCCACCAACAGCGCTTCCTGGTTTTGAAGCTTACATCTGAGCCGTAGCTTGTGCCATCTTCACTTACTGCTACAGCTCTAAAATGATATGTGGTGTTGGGAGTTAGGTGGGAAATAACGGCACTGAAGGGCCTTGGCCTTTTCAACGTTCGTGCCCTGGTCTGGTGGCCATAGTCCGTAGTAGTCCCCCACTCAAAGTAGGCCGATACCGAGGATGCAGTACCCAGGCTATTTAATTTCCCATGTAAAAGGGCAAGACTGGCAGTTACTGGATAAGCATATCTGGTAGTTACTGAAAGTGGGGGGACAACTTCAACCTTGAGGTCAACCTCAGCCTTATCCTCATCGGCTTGGACTGCCGGGCATAGTAAGCCTATCAGCACAAGCGAGGCTAAAATAGCTATGATTAGCCTGTCTAACTTCAATATCTAGCTCTCCTGACGGCTAGGCTTATGGCAAGCGCTATCAGGCCCAGAAAGACTAAGCCCCCGGCGATGATAATCACCGTACTCAGCGGCAGATCTCCTATTCCACCCTGCGCTGCTGGTGCCGCCTCCGGCGGCAGGGTTTCTTCTGCTGGTGCTTCCGGCGGTAAAGGCTGCCCGGCCACAATGTGGTTGATTTTAGCCTTCACCTTCACTGCTACCGCCACCGTCTCCCCGGTCATACCGAGAAACCTTATATAGCCATTATACACCTGTGAGCCGAGGGATTCATCGCCGTAAATGGTCAACTGAACGTCTACCGGCTCGCTTAAAGCGTCAACATGAATTGTCTCCGGCTCTACCCGGAGTGGTATATCTACCAGGCTTACCTGGACATCGCCGCTGAAGTAGTGCACCTGTAAATCAGCCGTGGCGCTGCCATCTCCTGACACCTCGAGCTCTATAGAACTGGGACTTATGCCCAGGCTGGCCGCCAGCACCGGGCTGGCCAGCGCCAACAACAAAACCGCCGCTGCCAGGACAGCGATAAACTTCTTCATTATTACCCCTTTGGGGGGGATGGCTTTGCCATCCCCCCATTTCTCAACAAGTTATGATGCCGTGGCCTCAAAGATTAGCGAGGCTGTTTCAGAACCACCCGGAGTGTATGTTGACGGCACCGGCAGCTTGGTATAAAGGGTCTCAGAACCTCCCATGGCTAGGTTGGTTATTACATAGCCGAAGGCAGACCATAGATACCAACCCCCGCCAGCGTTTAGCTGGAGGTTGTCGAAAAACAGGTCTCCTGATGAACCGGTTACATCTGCATCTACATCAACTTTGCGAGTGCCAATGTTATCCACAGTAATGTCGAACACATCGGAAGTTTCACCTGGGAGCAAGGTGCCAAAGTTAATGACAGTTGGACTCACCGAGATGGCGACAATGTCAGGGAC